>Ga0302270_10004701_pt1 | contig 12605 bp, 7 predicted proteins | sample III_Bog_E2_3_FD_198773 | JGI IMG/M metagenome (GOLD analysis project Ga0302270, IMG submission 198773) | Peat permafrost microbial communities from Stordalen Mire near Abisko, Sweden - III_Bog_E2_3 | ecosystem: Environmental > Terrestrial > Soil > Wetlands > Peat | place: Sweden: Abisko...
CGTGAAGACGCTCAATCCATGGCGCGCCTGACGCATATAAATCGAGTGTTGTAGACTTGGCCTTCGGTTGAAAACGAGGACGAGTATGCACCCTATGAGCAAACGCTTTCTTGCTATCTTCTCTCTGACCCTTCTGTTATTAGCGTCCCGCGGCGTGGCGCAGCAATCCGCGGCGACGGCTGCCGGTCCCAATCTCGACTTCCCTACTGTTCTGTATGGCGTGGCCTACTACAACGAGTACATGCCGGGGGACGACGCGGACCATGTGGCGCGGCTGGAAAAAGATGTCGCCCTGATGAAAGCGGCGGGGCTGACCGTGGTGCGCATGGGCGAGAGCACATGGAGCCTGTGGGAGCCGGAGGATGGGAAGTTTGAGTATGCGTGGATGGATCGCGTGGTGGACGCGATGGGCAACGCCGGGATCAAGGTAATCCTTGGCACGCCGACGTATTCGATTCCTGCATGGATGGCGCATCAGCACCCGGAGATATTGGCGGACAGGATTCCGGGCGGAATGTTTGGCGGCAAGGCGCAGCCGGCTGTTTACGGGCTGCGGCAAAACATGGACACGGATTCGCCGGCATACCGGTTTTATGCGGAGCGGCTGATCCGGCACATCGTGGCCCACTACAAAGACAACCCAACGGTGATTGGCTGGCAGCTCGATAACGAGACTGGAAGCTATGAGGCGGCGAATCCAGATGTGTTTATCGGGTTCCAGCATTATCTGGAGAGGAAATTTGGGACGCCGGAGGAGTTGAGCAAGGCGTGGTTTCTGAATTACTGGGGCGAGAACCTGCACCGCTGGGAAGACTTGCCCAGGCGGGACGGGACCATTTCGACGGGCTACAAGCTGGAGTGGACACGCTGGAGCCAGATGCGTGTAACGGACTTTCTGCATTGGCAGTCGGCGCTGGTGCGGGAGTGTGCGGGGCCGGGGCAGTTCATCACCACCGACTACGGCGGCATGATGAAGCGGGACGTGAACGAAGAGGATGTGGCCGCGGGGTTGGATATTGTGGCGGACAACATTTATCACGGGACGCAGGATCACTACGACGGCGCGTTCCAGTCAATCCAGACCGACTTCAGCCGTTCGCTGAAGCATGGGAATTTTCTGGTAACGGAGACCAACGCGCAGACGATTGGATGGACATCGCAGGGGCAGTTTCCGCCGTACGATGGGCAACTACGCGAGGACGTTTACACCTATCTGGCGAGCGGCGCGAACATGGTGGAGTACTGGCACTGGGCTTCGATCGCGGCGAACCAGGAGACGTTTTGGAAGGGGATTCTGTCGCACGATCTGGAGCCGAATCGCGCCTATGCGGAGATGAGCAAGACCGCGCACGAGTTGGAAAAGATTGGGCCGCATCTTGCTGGCCTGAAGATTCACAACGATGTGGCGATTCTGTGGTCGCGCGACTCGGCGAATGCGATCAGCTTTATGCCCTATGGCGGGCAGGTGCCGGCGCATAGCTGGACGAACGATGCGGATGGGTATCTGTCGCTGGTGCAGCAGATGCACAACTCGCTCTACGCGCTGAACGTGGGCACGGATTTTGTGTTGCCGACGACGACGGATTTTTCGCAGTACAAGCTGCTGATTGTGCCGGCGTTGTATATTTCCGACGATGCGCTGTTGCAGAGGATTTCAGACTACGTGAAGAACGGCGGACACGTGGTGATGACCTTCAAGAGCGGGTTTGCGAATGAGAACTCGGCGGTGCGATGGGTGCGCGCGCCGGGTCCGCTGCGCGAGGCCGCAGGCATCAGCTATCAGGAGTTTTCGAACCTGGAGAAGCCGCTGGCGCTGAAAGACGACCCATACCACGTGGGCGGTGACAATCAGGTCGCCTACTGGGCGGAGTTCCTGATGCCGGAGCATGCGAAGGCGATTGCGTACTACGACCATCCGTTCTTTGGGAAGTGGCCGGCGATTACGGAGAATTCGTTTGGAGCGGGGACGCTGCTGTATGAGGGGACGTTCCTGTCGAACGCGCTACAGACGGCGGTGCTGAAGGACGAGTTGGGGAAGATCGGGCTGCTCGGTGTTGATCAGAAGGTTCCTGCCACGGTGCATGTGCAGCACGGCGTGAATCGGCTGGGCAAGCGGTTGCACTACTACTTCAACTACTCAGGGAATGCGGTGGATGTGAGCTACGCATATGCGGGGGGAACGAATCTGCTGGACGGCAAGACGGTGGCGAAGGCTGGCACGATGGCGATTGGGCCGTGGGACCTGGCGATTGTGGAGGAGCGGTGAATGCAGGGTCCAGGGTATAGGGTACAGGGCACAGGTTGGAGCGAAGGCGCTGCGGCGACTGCTCGAACTAGAGCCCCCACGAAGATTGGCCGTAGAGTAGTGGGCGGGTTTCGCTGCTCTTCCAAAAATAAATGAGCACGATTACGCTGGCGATGGCCGCATAGGCGCACCACACCGAAGTGAAGGCGTATCGCTTAATTGCGATTACTACGAGGAGAATCGCCAGGTTTGCCGAGCCGAAGATTACCATTGCTCTGACCTTGGAAAAGAACAGTGATCCGCACGTGGCGACCAGGTACAAGGCTGCAATGAATGTGTAGTTTGTTCCCTGGTTGATATAGACGATGCTGTTCTCTCTGATAAAAATCTCGGTCGGGTACGCTGCCAATGCCCACAAGGTGTAAATTCCTATTGCTCCGCCAAGTACGAGGAAAGGCAACATTCGTCTTCGCGCCCAACCATCCGGTTCGAAGAGGAGCACTGCCAAAGGTACGAGAAAAGGTAAAAGACCCTGGGCAAATAGCATGTATGCAGCGCCCATGTAGTGGGTCACTGCGGGCGAGAGCGTCCCATCCAACCCGAGCCAAACAAACCCCTCGATGAACTGATGAATTGCAAAAAGCGTGGGAAGGCCTGCGAAAAGCAATTCTCGCCTGTGTTTGACCTTGGTTAAAGTGACTACGCCGACGGTTCCAAGAACTCCGCTTCCGACAAAGTTCGCAGTTGCTGAAAAGCACATGGTCCGCCTACTCCTGTATCCGATGGGGTTTGAAAGCGCAGTTCACAGCGCAATCTGATCTTCGCACGAGGCGGCCGATCTTAGCGCTTATGTGGCTCGGGGGCGGGACGAAACGGGCCAGGAAGCTGAGTCGCTGAGATTTGTTGGGAATCGGCTCGATCTGAGCAACTTAGAGGCGCGGCGGTCCGTCGATTGAGGAGAAGCGCAATCGATGGGACGCTCCCCCTGCCAGAGGTCGGGCGGTGTTGATAGCATGGGTTGGCGCAAGATCAACGATTCAATTTGGGGGATTCATGAAGTTTTCGCAACTCCGCGGCAGCCACGGGATGGCCGCACTCGCAACATTGTCTTTGCTGATGCTAGCTGTTCAACCGGGCACAGCCCAGAGACGTGGACCCAAACCGACAGGGCCGTGGGACAACCAGAGCCTTTCGCCGGATGAGCGGGCCGACCTGGTGATCAAAGAGATGACACTGGACGAGAAGATCGCCATGCTGCACGGCGTGGGGATGCCGACGGACGATCCGTATACGCCTGAGAATGCGCCGTCGAACCGCGGGGTGGGCTATGAGGTTGGCGTGCCCAGACTGGGCATTCCGGGCATCGACATGAGCGATGCGGCCTACGGAGTGCGGTCGAGCGGCACAAATGGGCGCTACTCCACGGCATTGCCGGCAAATGAGGCGGCTGCCGCAAGCTGGGATCCCGAACAAGCGTACGAGTATGGGAAGCTGATTGGCACGGAGCTGCGGGCGCAGGGCTACAACATGTCGCTGGGAGGCGGTGTGGACATAACACGCGAGCCGCGCAACGGACGGACGTTTGAGTACCTGGGCGAGGATCCGATCCTTGCCGGCACGCTGGTGGCGAAGCTGATCCAGGGCACGCAGTCGCAATACGTGATTGGCGACATCAAGCACTACGCGTTCAATGACCAGGAGAGCGGCCGCAACTCAGTGAACATCACCATCGACCGGCGGGCCGCACATGAGAGCGACCTGCTGGCGTTTGAGATTGGCGTAATCGAAGGCAAGCCGGCTGCGGTGATGTGCAGCTACAACCGCGTGAATGGCGACTTTGCCTGCGAGAACAAGTGGTTGCTCACCGATGTTCTGAAGAAGGACTGGGATTTCAAGGGCTTTGTCCTGTCGGACTGGGGCGGTACGCACTCGACTGAAAAGGCATCGGCTGCGGGTCTCGACAACGAGGAGCCGGGGCGGTTCTTTTACGAAGACAAATACAAAGCTGCCGTGACAGCGGGGACCATCTCGCAGGCGGAGTTGGACGAGCACGTCCATCGGATTTTGCGCGCGATGTTCGCGGCGGGCGTGATCGATCATCCTCGCCAGCGCTCGGTGGTGGATCCCTTTGCCGGACTTGAAGTGGCGCGGAAGATTGAAGAAGGCGGCATTGTGCTGCTGAAGAACACGGCAGGCGCGCTGCCCTTGAACGCGGGCAAGATTCACACGATTGCCGTGATCGGTTCGCACTCGGATGTGGGCATGATCTCAGGCGGCGGGTCGGCGCAGGTTGATCCAGTTGGCGGCAATGCGATTGCCCCTCCGGGCAAGGGCCAAACGCGCTGGCTTCAGGAGATCTGGTTCCCTACTTCTCCGTTGAAGGCGATCCAGGAGCGCGCACCACAGGCGACCGTAAAGTATGACTCGGGCGAAGACGCGGGCAAGGCCGCTGAAGTTGCCAAGAGCGCGGACGTGGCGATTGTCTTCGCTTACCAGTGGGCGAGCGAGGGCATGGACCTGAAGAGCCTTACGCTTCCTCACAACCAGGATGAATTGATCGCGAAGGTGGCGGCGGCCAATCCGCACACCATCGTGGTGCTGGAGACGGGAAACCCGGTGACGATGCCATGGGTGGCTGCTCCGGCTGCCATCCTTGAAGCCTGGTACGCGGGCTCTGACGGCGCAAATGCTGTGGGCAACGTTCTGTTTGGAACTGTGAACCCGAGCGGCAAGCTGCCCAACACGTTCCCCAAGAGCGAGGCGGACCTGCCGCACCTGACGGTGACGCAGCCTCCGGCTCATCCGTTCTCCGGGCCGGTTTCGCCGGAGACATGGGCCAAGGGCGCACCGGCGTTCCAGGTGACTTACGACGAAGGCATGAAAGTGGGCTACAAATGGTATGACGCCGAGAAGAAGCCGGTGTTGTTCCCGTTTGGCTATGGGCTGTCGTACACGACGTTTGGCTACTCAAATCTGAAGGCCAGCGCGGGCGACACGGTGAAGGTAAGCTTCACACTCAAGAACACGGGCAAGCGCGAGGGCGCGGAGATTGGCGAAGTGTATGCCACGATTCCCGACCCGGTTGAGCCACCGAAGCGTTTGATTGGCTGGAGCAAGGTGAAGCTGGCAGCCGGCGAAGAGAGGACCGTGACGGTGGATGTGCCGCGCAAGTACCTCTCGATCTGGGATGAAGACAACAACGCGTGGAAGCTTCTTCCAGGCGACTACACGATCATGGTTGGCGGATCGTCGGACAAGCTGCCTTTGAAGACCACGATCAGCCTGAAGTAAGAGCTGAAAGCGCAACAAGACTGGCCCTTCGCTCATGCGCGCTTTATGCGGGCGGGGGTGGAGGGCCAAAGTTTTTGGTGCGGCGGCAGATGCTCGAGAAGAAGACCGCAAATAGCAAGCCGATCCCGCACAATCGACTCCCATTCGAGGAAGCGATGAAGAGCACCCCCAAAGTATCGCCGACAGAGAAGTGGCAGCGAAGGCTAGGGGTCCATATGAATGCCCAAAAAAGTAATGTTGCTCTCCAGGTGTCCGAAATGGTACAAAGTTGGCCAAGGCGCATCGAACATTCAGAACTCGCGTTGCGTATAACGAATGCGTGACAGGTAGAATTGATCCGATGGCAACTCCTAACGCACTCTTCGCAATCATGAGCGTCACGAACCCTCCCGCGCTAGAAGCGAAGCTGGTAAGCCTCCCCCAATTCCTGCACCTAAAAGTCGGAGAAGGGCAGTGGCTTCTAATCGCTCCCCCTGCCACCACGTCAAAAGAGGTTTCGGACGCACTCGGGATCACAGATGGGACTTTTACGTCTGTTGCGCTTGTTTTACGAGTAGAGAGCTATTTCGGTCGAAACCCTGCATCCACCTGGGAATGGATTACCACTAAACGAGGTGCAGAGCTTGGCACCACCCAAACGCCCGCTTAGAGACCAAGACGAACCTTCGCCGGATGTAGTAGCCGTCCCAGGCGGAGGCGGCACTGCGTCGCCTGATCATCTATACAACATTTATCAGCGCCTAACGACAATCGAAAGCACGCAAGCATTTGTGGTGGCGGCTGTAGATGACTCAAAAACCAAGATTGAGAACGTCGCCAAAGAGGTAGCGGAGATGAAGGCGATGCTCCGTACAGTCAAACCCATTGCAAAGTCGGTGGCCGCAGGAATCTGGACACTTGTGTGTGGAGTCGCTGCATTCCTGCTGACTGTTGCCGGCATGTGGATGAAGCATCATTTCGGCTGGTAGTGGGTTAGACGACGTCGTTGTTCTCCCTAAATCTTGGGTTTGTCAGAGGCGCATTTCCGCTTAAACCCCTTGACACGTTGGCTCTCGCGTTTTTCAATCAAGCCGAAGCGTTCCCCCAACTCAATAGCAATCACCAACCCCCGGAGGACATGAACAATGATGAGAGTGAAAGGACTGCTTTGCGCGACGCTGGCAGTCGGTTTGGCCGGCTGCAATTCTGCACCCGCTCCCGCGCCTGTTGTGGATACCAGCGCCGCGGACCAGGCTGCAATCCGAGCATTGGAAGATAAGTTCGCGGCGGCATTCAACGCCAAGGATGTGAACGCCATCATGGCGCTGTATTCGTCGAGCGACGACCTGGTGGTGTTCGACGTGGTTCCACCGCGGCAGTACACCGGATGGGCTGCATACAAGAAGGATTGGGAAGACACATTCGCTGCCTACCCGGGCCCGGTTTCTTTCCAGGTGAACGATCTTGAGGTGACCGTTGGCGGCAACGTGGCGTATAGCCATTCCATCCAATCGGGCACGTTCACCGACAAGAAGGGCAAGAAGATGAGCCTGACCGTGCGCGTGACCGACGGGTACAAAAAGGTGAACGGTCAATGGGTTATCGCGCACGAGCACGCGTCGATTCCGGTGGACCTGGCGACGATGAAGGGCATTCCGGATTCGAAATAGCAGAGAGCAGCGATCAGGCTGAAGTAAGGCCTGAGACATTCCACGGCGGGCCCTCGATCCATGCGCGTCTTGTGCGGGCATGGGCGAGGGCCCGAGTTTTTTGTCCGGCGCGGTCGCTGTTGAACCTGGATCGGAGCACCATCAAAGATCCAGCTCGGGGAAACTCCCGGTGTTTGATAGTCTGCAAGCAATCGAAATCTGCGGGAATGGGGAGTTTGCCAGCATGGAAGTAAGCCAGCCGAACACGGATAGCTCTACCGGCGCCGTGCAAGGTCATGAACCGATTCAAGCGCAGGGCTTTCAAGACGCGTTCATTCGCATTCTTCGGATGATTTTCACGACTCCCGGCGGATGGTGGCTGATCTGCATTTGCATGGCCGCGAGCTTGGCGTGGCCGGCGCGGCATCAGCATGTCGCCGTCGATGCGGTGAGCTACCTGGACCTTGGGCGAGAGGTGAGCAGTGGGGATTTGACCGCGCTGGCAAATTCCTACTGGAGCGCCGCATATCCGGCACTTCTCGGGGCCGGCTTTTTCTTGCTTCGACCTTCGCCGGCCAACGAGGTTGCGGTTGTTCAACTCGTAGACTTCTTCATTTTCATCCTCACGCTCGGGGCCTTCACGCTTTTCTTCCGCAACTGGTCAAGGTCGATTCCGGAGTATGAGCAGGCGAGCACCACGGACAAAGGGCTTTTCACGCTTTTCGCATTTGCCTGCTTCCTGTGGTTCGGACTTTACTCGCTGAGGGTCACCCTCACTACTCCGGACATGCTGGTGGCGGCTCAGGTCCTCTTCGTTGCCGCAATGGGTTGTCGCGTGTCGCGCCCTGATGCGGGGTTGAAGCATTTCGTCGGATTGGGCACGTTGCTGGGATTGGGCATTTATGTGAAGGCGGCGCTGTTCCCGCTTGCATTTGCATTCATCGCGCTGCTTTTCATTTCACGAGCGCGAAACTCCGGCATCCCACGCAGGAAGCAGCTCGCCTATCTAGCCGCCATCACAGCGATGTGCGTAGCGGTGGCAATACCTCTGATCGTTTTCATGAGCGTGCAGGCGGGAAGGTTCACGACGGGCGACACCGGAAAGCTCGCCTACCTGTGGAGCGTGGACGAGTTCAAGCCAAATGCCGTGGGCTGGACGGGTGGTACGCCGCCGCAGTACGGAACGCCAATCCATCCTCCGCGTAAACTGATGGACGATCCGAAGGTTCTGGAGTTTGCAACGCCCATTCCCGGAACGTACCCGCTTTGGCACAGCCCTGGCTACTGGTATGCGGGAGCGAAACCGGTATTCATTCTCCGCAAGCAGTTCGCGGCCATCTCGAGATCGTTGGACGAGTACAGGCAGATCGTCATTCGCGCCATTGGATTTGTTGGAGGAGCGTTGCTGCTTTTTGTGCTGAGCCTGTTCAACAGCAAGAAGGCTCGTCCGTGGCGAATGTCGCTCTGGCTGGTGGCGTGGCCGTTAGTTGGTTGTGCGATGTACGCGCTCGTCCTCACCTTTGAGCGATACGTGGCGGCCTTTGTGCTGCTACTTTGCCTGGAAGTATATGGCGCACTGGCATTCCGAGTGGAGAGACGATTTGCGATAGGAGTGTGCGCGGTTGCGCTTCTGGTTGCGATGGCCCCGCTTGCTCTGCTGGTGGGGAAGTCGCTGGCGGCAACCGTAAGGCAGGTCCGCCATCCGGTGGAAGAGGACTACGTGATCACTGCCAACAACCTTCAACAGATGGGATTGCAGCCGGGCGACAAGGTGGCATACGTCGGCTTCGCGGCGAGTTGCTATTCCGCGCAATACGATCATCTCCGCGTGGTGTCGCAGATCGTCAACGCAGACGATTTCTGGCGGTTGAATCCTGCCGACGCGAAGGGGGTTGAGGATCGCGTTGCATCCATTGGCGTCAAGGCTGTCGTCACCACCAATCGTCCAGCCGGCAATCAGGAACCTGGATGGACAGAGGTTGGACATGTGGATGGCAATTCAATCAGTGTGCTCTTGTTGCTGGCATCGAGCAGTCCTTCGCATTGATGCAGCCGAAGCGCCCGACTTCCCTATCGAATCAGGATGGGTTTCGGGCCGGGAAACATCCCGGCGTTTGATAGTCTGCAACCTAGCAACTGCAAGGATGGAGAGCCTGTGAGCACGGAAGAAGGCCGGCCGAAAACGGCTAGCTTTGCCAGCGATATGAAGGACACCGGCCAGACTGAGCCTCGCAGCCTTGAGCATGGAGCCCTCCGCGCTCTCAGGTGGTTTTTCACAACGCCGCGCGGCTGGTGGCTGATCTGCATCTGTTTCGCCGCGATCGTTATCTGGCCGGCCCGAAACCACATGTTTTCCGACGGCCTGAGCTACCTCGACATCGGGTCGGAGGCGGCGGGCGGAGATCTGACTGCGCTGGGAAATACATATTGGAGCCCGGCTTATCCGGCTCTGATTGCGGGCGCGCTGTCATTGCTGCGGCCGTCGGCTGCCAATGAAGTGCCGGTTCTTCAACTCCTGAACTTCTTCATTTTTCTCCTGACGTTTGGGACGTTTTCACTTTTCTTCCGGTATTGGTCCATGTCGATTCCGGGGTTTGAGCAATCGACCAGCAAAGACAAAGGCCTGTTCACTCTCTTCGCGTTTGCCAGCTTTCTTTGGTTTACCGCTTCCCTCATCGAACTCACTCTCACCACGCCAGACATGTTGCTTGCGGCCATGGTCTTGCTGGTGGCTGCGATGGGTATTCGCGTGTCGAGCCCCGGAGCTGGCTGGAAGCACTTCGCCGCTTTGGGCGCACTGCTTGGCCTGGGCGCCTATATCAAAGCGGCGCTGTTCCCTCTTGACATTGCATTGATCGCGTTGCTCTTCCTCTCGCTGGCGCGGAGTTCGGAGATTCCACGGAGAAGGCAATTCGCCTTTATTGCGGTAACAGCGGCCATGTGCGCCGCGGTTGCCGCGCCCCTGATCGTCTGCATGAGCGTTCAAGAAGGAACGCTCTCGATGGGCGACACCGGCAAACTGAACTATCTGTGGGTCGTGGACAAGTTCAAGCCGGGCTACACGGGCTGGACCGGGGGCACCGCGCCGGAGTATGGGACTCCTCTTCATCCTCCCCGTACGCTGATGGAGAATCCGAAGGTTCTGGAGTTTGCGACACCGATGGCAGGGACCTATCCGCTATGGCGCAGCCCTGGTTATTGGTACGCCGGAGCGAGGACAGTGTTCGATCTCCACAAGCAACTATGGGCATTCGTCGCGAGCGTGCATGAGTTGCTCGAGATCCCGATGCGATCATTTGGATCCGATGGATTCATCGGAGGGGCGATCCTGCTGTTTGTGCTCGGCCTGGGCAAGAACAGGAAGGCTCATGCGCGATGGAAGTCCTTCTGGCTGCCCGCATGGGCGCTGGTTGGATGCGGGATGTACTCACTGGTGTGGGCTCATTGGCGATACGTTGGAGCCTTTCTGCTGCTTCTTTGCCTGGAGGCATATCGCGCGCTCATCTTCCGCGTGGACAGGCGCGTTGCAATACGAGTGTGCGCGGTTGCGGTTCTGGTTGTGATGGCTACCCTGGCTATTACGGTCGAGAAGTCCCTTGTGACAACCGTCAGGCAATTCCGTCATCCGGTGGATGAGGACTATGTGGCTGCTGCCAGGAGTCTTCAACGCATGGGGTTGCAACCGGGGGACAACCTGGCAATTGTGGGCAAGGCAGGTCACCCCTACTACGCTCGATACGATCGGCTTCGTGTTGTGTCGGAGATTGAGGAACCCGAAAAGTTCTGGGGGCTCAGTCAAAATGACGCGAAGCAGGTTGAGGATCGCCTTGCATCCATCGGCGTGAAGGCTCTGTTGGCGTTCAATCGCCCCGCCAGTTTTCATCAAGGCGAATGGGCAGAGGCTGGAACTATCGAGGGAAGGCCGTTCAGCGTGCTTCTCTTGCAGCCGGCAAACGTTCCTTCGCACTGAGAACGGTCAAGGCGCTTCATCTTCGGCCAACGGCGGATCGTACAACAGCGGGTTGCTGCGACGCAGTTGGGGGGAACGAGTTTATCGAACTGAAACGGACGGATCACTTAAGTCGGGATTGGGGGTCATTCTCATGAACGCAGAGTCGCAGGTTCCACGGTAGTGATAATCTGCCATCATCCCCATCTTTCCCAGAACGGATAATCCCGAGTAATGGTATTGAATAAACCGAATGATTGGACATCGATCGAAGCGGAGAGAGGTCGCGTCCCGATTCAATCTCAGCGTTTTCAGGATGCTTTTCTCCTCATCCTGCGACAGGTTTTTACTACGCCCCCGGGATGGTGGTTAATTTGCATTTGTTTCGCTGCTGTCGCGATTTTTTCGGCTCGCCATCAAATCACAACCGACGGTTTGAGCTATCTGGACATCGGGTCGGCAGTGAGCAGGGGACATCTGTCCGCGCTGGGGAACCCCTACTGGAGCCCCGCTTATCCAGCTATGATCGGGGCTGCATTCTTCATCCTCCGGCCATCGGCGGACAATGAAGTGCCGGTTATTCAATTCGTGAATTTCATCATTTTTGTCGTCACGCTTTGGGGCTTCACATTGTTCTTCCGCAAATGGGTGAGTACGATGCCGGAGTTAGACCAAGAGCACGGAGCCAGCAAGGGAATATACACACTCTTCGCATTCGCCAGCTTTCTCTGGTTTGCCGATGCGCAAATCATTATCCCTTTCTCCACACCGGACTTGCTGGCCGCGGCCCTGGTATTCTTCGTGGCTGCGATGGGGTACTACGTGGCAGACTCCGGCGCAGGCTGGAAGCAATTCGCCGGACTAGGTGCATTACTTGGAATGGGGATTTATGTGAAGGCAGCGCTGTTTCCACTTGCCTTCGCATTCATTGTGTTGCGTTTCCTGTCCCTTGCGCGGGGCTCGGAATTGCCTCGCCGGAAGCAACTGGCGCATTTCGCGATCACGACTGGGTTGTGCATCGTGGTTTCAGCCCCCCTGATCATCAGCATGAGCAAGCAGGCGGGGAAGTTCACAACTGGCGAAGCAGGCAAGCTGAACTACCTGTGGCACGTTGACGGGCTGCAGCCGGACCATGTGGGCTGGACTGGAGGAACAGCGCCGGAGTTCGGAAGGCCACTGCATCCTCCGCGGATACTGATGGAGAATCCGACGGTCCTGGAGTTTGCAACTTCCACCGAAGAGACATATCCACTGTGGTACAACCCAGGATACTGGTACGCAGGCGCAAAGCCGGTTTTCAAACTAGGCAAGCAGATCACCGCCGCCCGAGAGAACCTGGCCGTGTACACTTCGATGGCGACTCAGTCCCCTGAATACATCGTGGGGGCGATAGTGCTTTTTGTGCTCGGCATGAGGAAGAACAACAGAGCGCAACCGTGGCGGATTTCCTTCTGGTTGCTGGCCTGGCCGCTGGCTGGGTGCGCAATGTATG
>Ga0302270_10004723_pt1 | contig 12575 bp, 8 predicted proteins | sample III_Bog_E2_3_FD_198773 | JGI IMG/M metagenome (GOLD analysis project Ga0302270, IMG submission 198773) | Peat permafrost microbial communities from Stordalen Mire near Abisko, Sweden - III_Bog_E2_3 | ecosystem: Environmental > Terrestrial > Soil > Wetlands > Peat | place: Sweden: Abisko...
GTACGCGGGGTGAACAGCCGCGGCGGCATCTCCATGGGCAGCCGGATGCGCGAGATTACGCGCGAAGAGGTGCGAGCCGCCGTGGACCGGGCACGCTCCGTGGCGCTGCCTCCGGACCGCGAGGTGCTGCATCTGCTGCCGCAGGAGTTCATCCTGGACGATCAGGCCGGTATCCACGACCCCATTGGCATGGTAGGCAACAAGCTGGAGGTGAACCTGCACCTGTCGACCTGCTCCGGCGGTGTGGCACAGAGTGTGGTGACGTGCGCCAACCGCGCTGGGCTGGAAGTCGGAGACACCATCTACGAGGGGATTGCGGCGGCGGAGGCTGTACTCTCCGCCGATGAGCGCGAATTGGGAGTGTGCGTGGCGGACATCGGCGCCAGCACGACGGAGCTGGCGGTGTTCTTTGAGGGATCAATCGCCCACACCGCGGTCCTTCCGATCGGCGGCGACCACTTTACCAACGACCTCGCGGTCGGGCTGCACGTTTCCGTGGAGGAAGCGGAAGAGTTGAAGCGGACGTATGGTCACTGCGTGGTGACCGCGGTACCCCAATCGAACGAGATTGAAGTCGGCGGTAACCTGACGCTGGGGCCGTTGGGCGGAGCCCAGGCCGGCAGCGGACAGCCGGCGCGGCTGGTGCGGCAGCGTTTCCTGGCAGAGATTCTGGAGCCGCGGGCGCGCGAGTTGTTCACCATGCTGCGCGACAACCTGCGCCAGGGCGGAGTGCTGGAGGCTCTGGGCGCCGGGTGCGTGGTGACCGGAGGCGGCGCGCTGCTGGCAGGCTTGCTGGACAACGCCGAAAGCCTGCTACGGGTGCCCACGCGGATCGGCTCGCCGGTGCCGCTCTCGCGCATGCCGCCGGAACTGGCGCGGCCGGAGTTCTCCGTGGCTATTGGTATGCTGTTGTATACGCACCGGACGCAGGTGCGCCGGGCCAGCGAAGAACAGGGGCTGCGGGCTAAGCTGAAGGCCATCTTTGCCGGCAGTTACTAGCGGTTACCAGCCGACCAGAGTAACCCGAAACGGCTGTTGTCGAACTATAGTCCTTTTATTTTGATTGAGTTACCAAAGACTTGGGCATTCTCGTCTCCCCCAACTTATAGTCATCTTTGACAGCAAGATTCGACCGGCAATTGACGATTCTGTGAGCCCACCCGTTATTGGACCAACAAAGACGTATAGCTGGACGTGACGGAACATCTCCGATCCCAAGGTTTTTCCAAGGTGCGAATTGATTCACACGGTTGTTGATGCTATCGAAGAAAAGTGGCCAAAGTGTACAGAAAAACAGTATGTTTGGGGATGTGTTCGCAGCGCTGAATCTGGTTTCTGAACGGTAGAAAACGGCTTTATCTGGGAGTTCGATTGGGAACGAGAAATTCATCGATGTCCTCGCGAACCAGGGTGATTCTTTGTCTCGCCTTGTTGACGCCTGTCACCCTGATCCTACTGATGGGGTACCATTCCAGTGCCGTGCTTGGGTACTTTGCAGGCCGGGCGAACGGGCCCTGGGTGCAGTTGGGCCACCGCGCGCTGATTTTCTCGATCGTGGCCGATGTGATGGCGTGGGCTACCTGCGCCGGCGCCTGCGTTCTGGTGGGACGATTGGCCTACCGCTTGCGGGAGCGGATTCCGTTTGGTCTGACAGCGACCATCCTGGGACTGGTGGTTCTGTCCTTTGGGCTACAGCGGCTGCTCGGATATACCTTCTGGCTGCGCCTGGGAGGGCTGGGTCCGGACCTGGCAATGTTCCGCGCAGTGGCTTCCGTGACGGTGGCGGTGGCCGCGGCGGTGCTGTACCCGCACGCACGGGACATGATTGTGGCTCTGACCACGGCGAACAAGGACCATGAGAACTTTGAGGTTGCGGCCGAGAGCAGCCTGGACGCGTTCTACCTGATGGACAGCATCCGCGACCCGGCGAAGAACATCGTGGACTTCCGCTTCACCTATGTGAATGCGAACGGGGAGCAGCGGTTTGGCCTGCGGCGAGAGGATATCGTTGGCAAGACAGTGAATGAGTTGCTGCCCTACATGGCCGAGACTCAACTGCTGGACCGATTGAAGCAGGTCGTCGCCACCGGCGTTCCCTTTACCAATGAGCACGAGGTCCATCGCCAGGGGACAGAACCGTATTGGGTCGTGATGCAGGTGGTGAAGCTGGGCGATGGCGTCGCGGTGACCAACAGGGACGTATCCGAGGAGCGCGCGCACCTGCACCAGATCGCGAACCTGAACGAGTTTACCCAGTCGATGATTGAGAATGCGCCGTTCAGCATTATTGCCACCGATCCAGCGGGAACTGTAACGGCGATGAACCCCGCCGCCGAGGCGCTGACGTTTTATCGCAAGCACGAGCTGATTGGCCAGCACTCGATGGTGATGCTGCACGATTCGGCGGAGATGAGCGCACGCGCTGTGCAGTTGAGCCGCGATCTGCTGCAGCCGGTTCAGGCGGGATTCAACTCGCTGATTGCACGCCCCAAGCAGGGGCAGACCGATGAGCACGAGTGGACCTATGTGCGCAAAGATGGATCGCGCATCTGGGTGAACCTGGCGATGACCGCGCTGAAGTCCGAAGGCGACAAGATTGCCGGCTATCTCGGCATTGCCTTCGACATTACCGAGCGCAAGAAGCTGACGGAATATGTGAACCACCTGGCGCACCACGACCAGTTGACTGGATTACCGAACCGCGTGCTGCTGGACGATCGCATGCGGCAGGCGATCCAAAGGGCCAAGCGCAACCGGCACAAGGTCGCCGTATTGATGGTCGACATCGACTTCTTCAAGCGCATCAACGACTCGCTCGGCCACACGGCAGGAGACCAACTGCTGGACGCAGTCGCCAAGAAGCTGTGTTCGGCGGTGCGGCAGACGGATACGGTGGCGCGGATGGGCGGCGACGAATTCGTGATCGTCCTGCCGGAGTTCCGTGACGAGAAGGACGCGATCAAATGCGCGGAGGCGATCCTGCACAAGGTTTCCACTCCGACGATGCTGGGGAATCGCGAGGTAAACGTTACCGTAAGTGTTGGCGTGTGCATCTTCCCCGACTGTGCGGAGGACGCCGACAGCCTGCTGAAGAACGCCGACGCAGCGCTCTACGAGGCCAAGGAGAGCGGACGCAACTCCTTCCACGTCTTCAACGAAAGCATGGTGGTGGCCACGGCGGACAAGCTGGAGTTTGAGCACGATCTGCGCCACGCGCTGGTGAATGGCGAGCTGACGCTGCACTACCAGCCGCAGGTCTCCTGCGTCACTGGCGAAGTGATCGGCGTGGAATCGCTGCTGCGATGGAACCACCCGCGGCGCGGATCGATCCCGCCAGTCCATTTCATCCCGCTGGCCGAGGCGACTGGGATGATTGTACCCATCGGCGAGTGGGCAATCCGGACTGCCTGCCACGAGGGCAAGGAGCTGCAAGAGGCCCTGGGACGCGAACTGGTGATTGCGGTCAACCTGTCGCCGCGACAGTTTCGCCAGCGGAACCTGGCCGCGCTGGTGGGAGCGGCGCTGCGCGAGTCGGGACTGCCGGCGCGAAGCCTGGAGATTGAGATTACCGAGCAGACCCTGATGTCCAACTCGGCGGCCACCAACGAGACGCTGGTCCAGTTGCGCAAGCTGGGCGTAAAGATTGCAATCGACGACTTTGGCACCGGCTTCTCCAGCTTCTCCTACCTGCTGCAGTATGAGGTGGACAGGCTCAAGATCGATCGCAGCTTTGTGAACCGCTCGGCGGACGATCCCAACGCGGCGGCTATTGTGCGGGCGATCATCTCCATGGCACACGGGCTGAACCTGAAGGTGGTCGCGGAGGGTGTGGAGACCAACGGCCAGTTGAACTTCCTGCTGCGCCGCAGATGCGACGAAGCCCAGGGCTTCTACTTTGGCAAGCCGGTACCGGCAAGCATGGTCCGTGAGGCCGCACGCTTGATTTCGATCCAGCGAGATACGGAACCGCGGCGAGGGGCCGAGCGGGAACGGGAGATTGCTTAGAGCAACGGCTGGGCCTGCACGACAGGGCGCGCACGACCCTGTCGCGGAAGAAACTCCCGGCCGCGAATCAGAGCGACCACTGCATCGAGCGCGTCGCCCCATTCCTTCAGGGCAGATGCTGGATCGTGGCCCAGCGACTTGACGTACAGGCTGACGGCATAGCCCTGTTGCGGGCTCTCGATATCGAGGAATGCAGGCCGGACGATGCAATCGAGCGCAGCGGTGGGGCGGTCGAGCGGAGCCGCGAGACGCGTCAGCCGGCGCAAGACCTGCTCGTGTTGCGGCAGCGAGGCAAAGAGCGAACGTTCGCTCCAAACCAGGTCAATATAGCTGGCAAACCCGACGGCCCCTTCGACGGGGAGCACATCGAGATTCATCTGGAGGTGGCTCAACTCATCCTCATGGAGCGTCCACGCATCGCACTTGGCGGTAAAGACTGGAGAGCGGGCCGCATTGAGCGCCCGCAGCGCCTGCATCAGGGCCGGGTACTGCTCCGCCTCTGCCACAGCGTCGAAGTCGTAGGGATTGGCGCGCAGGTCGACAAAGGCTGATGTGCCGTCGGGATCGCTCCAGGGGACGACCAGAATAGGGTCCTCGGCAGAGCATTCGACAGACCACTCGGCAAGCATACTTTGATTATCTCAGGCGCGGGCAAATCTCAAGCATGGGCCAGGACGAACTGGAGCAGCGTAGACTCTGCCCAGTAGCCATCATCCCCATGTGCCGCATCGGGCGTGGCAAGAAAGGCGCAATGACCGCCGTGCGCGGTCTGGATCAGCGTAATGTTTGCGTTGCCCGCGATGGCAGCCAGGGTTTCGGGAGTGATCGGAACGAAGGGGTCGTCGACCGCGTGCAGGATGAGCGTGGGGACAGCAATGCGATCGACAACCCGGGCCGCCGCGGCGCGATAGTAATAGTCGTCCGCGGACTGGAAGCCGGAGTAGAGCGCCGTAATGCGGTCGTCGAACTCGCGCAGTGAGCGCAGGCCGGCGGCGCGATTGGGATCGAAGGCCCGCGGAAAAAGCCGCACCTTGCGGCGGAACCGGCGGACGAGATTGCGCAGGAAGCGACGCTCGTACAGCCGGTTCTCGGGCCGATGCAGCGCTGTGGCGCAAGCGCCGAGATCCATTGCCGGTGAGACTCCGATCACCGCATGCAATTGCCGCGGAGCTTCGGCGCCGAGTTCGCCGGCGAGCTTCAGCACCAGGTTACCGCCCATCGAATACCCGACCAGCGCAATGCTTTCGAGCCGCTCACGCCGGAGGAAGAAGCGCATCACCGCGTCCACGTCGGCGGAAAGTCCAGAGTGATAGAGCGTGGGCGAGAGCTGCGCCATCTTGTAGTTGCGGCCACCGCAGTTGCGCATATTCATGCGGATGATGTTGCAGCCGGCGCGCCACAGCTTATTCGAGTTGCCGACGATGTATTGCGAGTCCGACGAGCCCTCCAGCCCATGGACCAGCAGGGCCGTGGGGCGCTGGCGACGCACTTCCTCCGGCTGCCAATGGCAGTGGCAGAGCACGCGGGTGGAGATCTGCGCTTCGCTGGCCGGAGAAACTTCCACCAGCTCAGGGATCGGTGCAGGCAGATGGTTAGGACGCGGCAGGAAGTTGCCGGCGATGGTCTGCACGTGGCCGTTGCGCAGAAAGCGCCGCGGCGCAAACGGCTTCGGATCAAACGCGACGATCGGGGCCGCCTCGCGCGCACTGCCCGGCGCGTCGATCGCCGGAACGTCGCTCATCGCTTCCCTGCGCTGCCGGCGCACGCCTGCAGAACAGCGACGGCACTCAGGGCTCCGGCTGGGTCGTCCTCATGCTTGAAGTATGCGAAGACATCGCGGTCTTCGGCAAGCGCGGTAAATCGCGCCGCGAAGGCCGCGATCTCGTCCGCCGAATAGCCGCCGCTGCGCCGCAGACGATAGCAGGCGTGGGTGCGCGCGCACTGCACCTCCGGTGTCTGCAGCTCGTCTCCTTCCGCAATGCATAGAGCGGCGTTGTGCAGGCGCAGTACGGCGTAGGTCTCTTCGGCAAACCAGCTCTGGTGGCGGAACTCGAACGCAACCATTGGCGAAGTGGCGCCCACCAGCGCAGGCGCGGAGAGGAAGTCGGCCAGCAGGATCGGATCGGCCTTGAAGTTCGGCGGAAGCTGGAACAGCAGCGGTCCCAGCTTGCCAGCCACGCGCACGGGTTCCAGAACATCGACAAAGCGGCCTAGAATCTCGTGGCAATTGCGCAGCCGGCTAAAGTGAGTGATGCGCTGCGGGGCCTTGAAGCTGAAGCGGAAGCCGGCGGGTGTGGCCGCGATCCAGCCTGCCAGCGCCGTCGCGGTGGGGAATGCACGGAAGGTGTAGTTGACCTCGACCGAGTTCAGCCGGGAGGCGTAGTACTCCAGGAAGCGGTTGGCCCGGAGCTTCTCCGGATAGAAGGCGGGCTTCCACAGGGGATATGCCCAGCCGGAGGTCCCGGCGAAGATGCGTGCGGGCATGGGAGCCAAGCCTGCATCGGCAAGCTCAGACGCGGCGACAGGCAACGGCGACTGTGGGGATTTTAAGGATGGAGGCAAAGGCGGACTCGGAAACAGGGCTCGTACGGCATCGAGCTGTCGATCGAGAGTAGATTGGGGCGGCTACTGGGGTTCGAACCCAGGACATCCGCTGCCACAGAGCGGCGTTCTGCCACTGAACTATAGCCGCCGTATACTCCAAATTATAGCATTGGCGGCGGGCTTGCGTGGCCGGAGCGTGCGATGCTGTGGCCCAGTGCGGCGCGATGCCTATCGGCCTGGGCGAATCGGCGGCAGCCCGATGGGAGCGATGCGATGCAGCCAACCCGGAATCCGGACATACTCCCGCCGCGCACTCGCCGGACCGGCGCTGTGTTCGACGACGAGAGTCTGGACCTGCTCTCGCATCTGCTGGACGACTGCTTCCGCATCCCCGGCACCTCCATCCGCTTCGGCCTCGACGGCATCGTCGGCTTCATTCCCGGCATCGGCGACGCCATTGGAGGTATTGCCTCCTGCGTCATCCTCCTCGCCGGCTGGGTGCGCGGCGTCTCCTACGTTACCCTCGCACGCATGCTGGCCAACTGGGGCATTGAAGTGCTCCTCGGGACTGTCCCAGTGCTTGGTAACCTCTTCGACATCGCCTGGAAGGCGAACCGCCGCAACTACGCGCTGCTCACCAACTCGCTCGCCGACCCACGGGGAACCCGCCGCCGCAGTTGGCTCTTCTTCGCCGTCCTCTGCCTCATCTTCGCCGCCATGCTCATCCTTCCCATGCTCCTCTTCGGCTGGCTCTGCATGCATCTGCTCCACACCCTCCCGAACCTTTGATCGCTAGGGATGCTTTGATTACGTGCCGTGAGCCAAGACGGAAGCGTCATTCTAACCCGATTTTGAGTCAGAATCTCAGTCATTGGATGCCCGCCGAATTAGCGTTGGGACTTATGTCAGACCTTCCTGGCCAATGCGGATGCAGGCCTCTTGGAGCAGCGCATTGCACGGACGGCGGAATGCTCCCGAACATTCGCGCCGCGTGGAAGCATCGGCGATTGCGGTAAGATTGAAGAAGTCGGGGCGTGGCGCAGCCTGGTAGCGCATCTGCTTTGGGAGCAGAGGGTCGTCCGTTCGAATCGGACCGCCCCGACCAATATTTTCAATGCTTTGCCAATTAATGGGCCAGGTCAATAGTGCAGATGCGCTAGCACTGAAAGGCTCTTCACTACTGGCTTTTCGCGTTGCGTCGGATGCGAACCCGTCTACAAAATCGACTACATCAATTGGTTCGCGAGAACTCCAGGATTCGGATTCCATTCTTTCCCCACAGGCTCAATGATGACTTGACTTACGACTCGATCTGCCTCCAATCCCACGCGACAGTTGCTAACGCGCGAACCGCAGCAGAATTGGAAGAATACGACGCGAAGCATGTCTGAGGAGAATATCCCTCGTCGAAACCAGGGCTATTGGGCCGCTTTCGCTCAACAATGTCTTCCCTCCTCGCCGAGCGTGCCTGATGCCGTCGCCCGCGCTCAAACTAGCTGACCCTAGGGAGGCCAAGGCAACACACCAAGCGGCCATCGAGCCACGGTTGCTTCAGAGCGAGGACTTCCAAGAGCATTAACCGGCGAGAACGAAAAATACTTGGGATCAGGCCGAAGAAGATACTCAACGTTCGGAGCATGAAGCAGTTCTAACAAAGCTGGCCCCGTGCAAAATCAGGTCGAAAATGTGCCCCCAAGACCAGCGGGCGGGTCGCGGACAGGAGACTCAATAGCCTCGGCAAGAAGCCAGTTTGACACGGAAAAAACGGCGAAGCCGATTACGCTTCCATCTAACTGATTGCGCGGAAGATCGCAATTTTGGTGAGCCACAACTCAACCGCCCGATACCTTATTCGTTGACTGGCCCAAGGTAGCGATCGAGCCAATCCAGGACGGCCTTTACAAGTTGAGAACGCTGCTCGGTCACATCGTGCGGCGTCTCCAGAACGATGTGCTCCTTGTCCTTCTTCGGAGTGCCGAGCGTGTTGAACAGCGGATTTTGCGACAATTCCAATGAGAAGGTGTAATCGTAGCGTCCGTTCACCATCAACACAGGCTTCTTCATGCGCGGCGCGAAGTCGGCCTGGTCGTCGCCGGGTGTGGACGTACCGAGGGTAAAACCTCCATCGAGGAATATGGCAGTCTTCAGACGGTCCTGCAGCAGTGTCGCGTAGATTATGCCCTGGGACGCTCCCATGCTGACCCCCATGTACGCGAACTTGCTGCTATCGAAGTCCGGGCGAGTGGCGAGATAGTCGAGAGAACGCGCTGCGTCCTTATACCGGTCCGCTGTGAGTTGGATCATCTGTGAATCCCAGGGAACAGAATCTCGTGGACGGCGCTCGTAGGTGTCCTGATAGACCGGATAGACTACCGCGCGGCCGCTCTGAACAATGTAATCGAAGAATCGCAGATCGCCGAGCGCCGTTCCATTCTTGCTGTCGAAGATATAGTCCGTGCGCGCGCTGGGGAAGAACAGCACCGTCTGATACGGGGGTTTTACGTTCTTGGGGAGAAATAGATAGATCGACATATGTTCACCGCGATAGGACGTATCGACGGTGACCTTCTCCAAACGCCAATCCGCGGTTTCTTTCACAACTCCACCGTCGGTCTCGTGCATGGGCAGCCTCGAATAGGCGTAGAGGGCCTGATAGCCGTGAAAGACATCGTCCGAAACCGGCTTGTACTTGGAAAAGTCTCGAGGTGCCTCGCGCTTGATTGGCGCGAGGGCCGTCTCCGGCAGCGGGCTTGGGTTCTTGACGCAGCGGAAGCCGTTCCATTCGGAACGATCGAAAGGCAGCAGCGCTTCCGGGCCGTAATAAAGATACCCTTGGTCCTTCCATGAGCCGCCCAGCATGAACCGGCGGTCGCGGTCGTCCGCGTTGGCAACCCATTCGCGGACGTTACCCGCCATATCGTACGTGCCGTAGGGGCCAACCCCTTGGTACACGCCTACAGGGGCCAGAGCGTTGCTTGTAATATTGCTAACCGGCACGATGAAGCGGCCCACATTGGGCGGCGCCGCCACATACCACTGCGCCACTGCAGGTAGACTCTTGCCTGCAAACGCGGCATAGGCTGAGGCCTCGAACCAACTCACGCCCGAGACAGGAAAATCCGCTTGTCCCTCGGCGTAATGGCCCGCGGCCCATCCGGCCGGCCCCGGGCGGTCCGTTGTGTCCCGAAACCCTGCCATCGCTTCATCCCACGAAAGCTCATGCCCATCCCGGATAAACTTCTCCGTCCAGTATTCTTTCTTCTTGTAGCCGCCGCTGTCGACGAACTTCTGATAGTCGCGATTGGTAACTTCGAAGCGATCGATGTAATACGATGGAAGTTTGTGAGGGCCGATGTGGCCGATAGAATGGATATAGTCCGACCAGTTCCTCCCGGGCACCGGCACCATTCCGGCAGGCGAGGCCTGCAGAGCGTCCAGCGCGAAGTCCATGCTTTTCTGGGCGCGCAGCCCCCTCACCAACTCACCAACTCCAGGCTTCGATAGCTTCCAGCGAAAGTAGCCATTTGGAATCGACACGCCATTCAGAGGCGTCGCGCCAAGACGCAGCCAGGGAGCATCTGGCGTCGAGTAATCCTGAATCTCGGCAGTTGCTCCCGACGGCGACGATGTAATCGACACGGGCAGTGTATTGTCAGCGGCAATTTGCTTCAACTGAGGGTCGCCGGGCAAATAGCTTTGCGCTTTTTGGAGAACGAGAAACGCGGCGAGCGGCTTTCCTTCGGCGATCAGACTCGTGATTTGTGGGATCGCCTCCTCTCTCGCCCATTGCCTTCTGGAAGTGCGATGAAAGATCCATGCCCCGGCCGCAATCATCAGGAGAAGTGCGACCGTGGCCGCTACTGCGACAGCGCGAGATCGCTGCTTTGCCGCCGCATCGTGCGATCTCGAGGCAGTTCGACTCAGAAGCTCCGACGTCTCCCGCACCACTTCGGACGCCGATTGGTAGCGGCTCCCAGGATCCTTTTCAAGAGACCGGCAGACGATCTGACTCGCCAGTTGCGGAGCATCGGGCCGGAACTCGCGCAAAGAGGCTGGAGGATTCTTGAGGATAGCGTGCAGAACCGCAATATTGCCTTCGCCTTGAAACGGTGTCCGCCCCGCAAGCAACTCATAGTAGATGACACCCAGGCTCCATAGGTCGGTCCGGGCGTCCACCGCGTTTCCTTGCGCCTGTTCCGGAGACATGTAGAGCGGAGTCCCGATAAGGCCTGTCTCGATCGAGGCTGTCGCATCCGGGGCAAGCGGCGCGAACAACTTGGCGATGCCGAAGTCGAGCACCTTCGCATGTCCCCTCGGCGTGATCATCACGTTGGCGGGCTTCAAGTCGCGGTGGATCACACCGCGTTCGTGGGCTTCTTCAAGGGCGCCGGCGATCTGCGAAACGATCGACGTAGCGTCTTCAATTGTTAGGGGGCCATCCTTCAACCTAGCCGCCAGAGTTTGGCCCGGGACCCATTCCATCACCAGGTAGTCCACGCCGTCTTGCTCGCCTGCGTCGTACACGGCGGCGATGTGGGGGTGGTTTAGCTTCGCCAGCGCCAGCGCCTCCTTGCGAAAGCGGCGGCGGGCCTCGTCTCCCGTCACTAGGCCGGGAGAGAGTATCTTGATGGCTACGACCCGCTCCAGCTTCTCGTCGCGTGCGCGATATACCACGCCCATACCACCGGAGCCGATCGGCTCGATCGCGGTATAGCGCCCCAGTTTGTGCCCCGCGGTCAAAATCTGTCCACTTACGGTTTGCGATGGCGGCCGGACCCCGTCTCCCGCAAGCAGGGGATCGTCCAGAAAGCTGCCCATGCGCTGGTAGTCAAAAAGAAGTTCCTCGACCAGACCGCGCAACTCAGACGACCCGCGGCACGCCCGCACCAGATATGCGGAACGCTGCTCGGGGGGCAGGTCAAGAGCAGTTCCAAAGATCTCTTCGGCGGATTGCTCCTGTTTGGCCACCCGTTACCCCGTCCAGCGCACTAAATATGAGCATCCGAGTGGCCCATGATGTGGCATTTCACGTGAAAACGGCCTGATGACAGTCGATAATACCATGGGTGCGGAGGAGGCCCGTTCCCGTGGAGATTTCTATCTCGCTCCGCCTGGTCAAACTTGAAAGAGCAGGGGTTCCTCTTTGCGAGGAACTCCTGCTCCTGACGGGGACCCTTCAGTGCTTACCTGGTGGCCTGGGCCAGGATGACTTCTGTGCCCTGAATCGCCGGGTGGTTTGCTGCCAGTTCCAGGGCCTCCTTCTCGGCCCTCGAAGGAAAGACAACCATGGGCTCTTTAGTTCCGTCCGACCAAACCTCCGAGAGGAAGTACTGGCCGCCAACCCGGTGGAAGACGACCTTGCCGCCTGTGATCGCACTATTATCGCCAGACTTAATCGGCGCAAACGCACCGTATTCCGTGCCGCGAACATACAACGTAGAGCCGTTCAGCATACTGACGGTGTAGACGCCGGGCGCGAAGTGGGCCGGCCCAACCTCGAACGCGAACGGAACTTTGATCTTGGCCCGCCCATCCGGGGCCTGGGCGTGCAGGGTGGAGGCGAGGGTGAGAACGGCGGCGAAAAGGCTCAACTTCAGAATCGATGACTTGTTCATGACGGCTTCTCCTTTTGGATAGGCGCATTGCTGAACGCCTTCACTCAATAAGGCGCAACCGCCTCCCCAAAAGGGCCACACACCAATCTCTTATTTCTCCGCCTCGGGCAAAGGCTTCCCATCCTGTTTCAACTGGCGATACAGCCATATCCTGGCCAGCGACCAGTCCCGCTTCACCGACCGTGGCGAGAACCCCGTCAACGATGCGATCTGCTCCACCGACAGTCCGCCGAAGTACCGCAACTCCACCACCTTTGCCTGGCGCGGATGTTCTTTCTCCAGATGCTCCAAGGCCTCATCCAACTGCTCGACCTCATCTAGCTTGCCGGCGGAGATGGCAAGATCGTCCTGCAACTCGACCCGTTTCAGCCCCCCACCGCGCTGTTCGGCCCTATGAGCGCGTGCATAGTC
>Ga0302270_10004727_pt1 | contig 12570 bp, 10 predicted proteins | sample III_Bog_E2_3_FD_198773 | JGI IMG/M metagenome (GOLD analysis project Ga0302270, IMG submission 198773) | Peat permafrost microbial communities from Stordalen Mire near Abisko, Sweden - III_Bog_E2_3 | ecosystem: Environmental > Terrestrial > Soil > Wetlands > Peat | place: Sweden: Abisko...
GGTCCCCGTCCGGGCCCGGCACCGACACCAGGAGCACGCGCTCGGTCGCGCCGAGCTGCGGCCGCCGCCAGCCTGCGGAAGCAGCCGACAGGGCGGCTTCGGGGATCCACGGCGTGCATTCCGCCGCCGCCAGCGCATCGATCTCGGCCTGGTTCCACGGGAGCCGGGAGGGAATCCGGGGCGGATCGAAGCCCCACCAGACGACGGTTCGAGCGCTCCCCCACGCGGCGCCCGGGCTTTCCACACAGGCCCATGCCGCAGCCTCGCGCGGCGCGGTCGGGTCCGCCTCGCCATCGGCCAGGACGGTGTCGAGGAGCCGCTCCAGCCCGAGCCGAGGGATGCGCTCCATCCCGGCTTCCTGCACCGACATCAACAGGGCCGATGCATATCCGGCGAGCGCTTGCGCGAGTGGCACGCCGCGCGACGCCATCCCGGTTGCCCATTGAGCAATGGCGCTGCATAGGGAGGCCAGCTCAGCGAGTGGCATGCCGGCTTCCGGATCGATGAGCGGGGCCTGTAGCCACGCCCGCACAGCAGCCTCTCCCGCGCGGATTCGGGCCGCGGCCCCGTCGGGGTCCTCGGACCGCAGCCGTGTGGCGCGAGCCGCCAGCCCTTCCTCGATCGCGACCGTCCACTCCGGACCGCCGCGCCCCGGACAGCCCGGCAGGATCCGAACGAGGCGGCTTCGGACCTCCCACGGCAACGGCGAATGCCGCATCTGCAGGAGTTCCAGCATCCGCACCGCATCGAAAGGCTTCCAGCGTGTCGACAGAGACAGCGACAGAACCTGGATGAGCCCGCGCAGGGGCGAGGACGAGGTAACACCGAACCTGGGCAGGTGCCGCCGTCGCAAAGCGGCATCAAGAAGGGCGGTCGGGCGCGCGGCTATGACGATCAGGCGATCCCGGTCCGCCTCACCGACGAGCCAGTCGGCCAGAACCTCCGCAGCCGCTCCCTCGGTGTCCGCGCGAAGCATGGTGAAGCTGCCGTCGCCCCCCAGTGGCTCTGCACCGGAGCCGGACAGGCGCGCCTGAACCCGACCCAGGTCGCCCAGCGCACGAGCAGTTGGCGCCGCGGCCTGAATGACATGGGTGCCAGAAGCCTCCAACGCGCTCACCAGTTCGCCAAGGCCGGGCGGAAGAAACACGCGCTCGTCGAGCAGTGTGACGGTCTCAATCAGCGGCTCCGGAGGAAGAGCGGCCGCCAGGTCCCGCAACACGGCGCGCAACCTGTCCGGAGCACCGGGTGGTAGAGCGGGGCCGGACGTCTCCGCAGCCGCAAGATCGGCGAGCCTGGGCGGCGGCGCTTGAATGGCATCCGGATGCCATCCCGCTTCCACCAGCGCGTCGCGCATTCCGAGGACCAACCTGGCGGTCGCGAACGGATCAACGCCGAAGGACTCGTGCCAAAAGCGGCCGGGGGCGTCCGCAACGGCAAGCTTCGCCCGCCAGCGGGCCAGCCGCACCGCCTGCGGTTGGGCAGGCCCGCGCATGCCGAGAGCAGTCTCCACGATAGCCAGCAGCCCTTGCGGGCCGACGACGGCACCCCCCGCCTGCGCAGCGGTCGCGTTTGTAGTCGGCGGCCAAGCGCCGCGGTCAGCATCGAGGCCGAGAATGATTTTCATTAGATCCCACCGCAGATTGTCTATTCTGCGCACGGACCATTTCTTGTTGTCAATAGCTACGCTTGCACCACGGACTTCTGCAGAAAAGTGTGAAGGAAGATTATCGCAGTCATCAGCGAGCGGTTCGGGCCGGAGGGAGACCGAACGGCAGCGCGAGGGATCGTTACCCGAAGGGCCGGGACGCGATCTTGTGGCCCCAACAAAATGCGTCACCAGTGTCGCTTCTAACAGTATATGATTGTTTTTGATTCCGAGTCGTGCTTTTCTGTGCACCATGGACACGAAAGACACCACGACCGGGATGCACGGAGCCGCCAAATGGGGTTTGGCGGGGCTGGCCGGCTTTCAACAGGTTCCAGATGCCTTGCTGATGAAGCAGCAGGATCTCGGACTGGAGGGAATCGACCTGCTGGTGCTGCTGAACATCGTTTCGTTCTGGTGGAGAGGGGATGAGCCGCCCTACCTGGCCGGAACTAACCAACTGGCCTTCTGGTACGCATAAGGGGACGTAACCAGAACGGCTCGGTGGTCCACCCGCAGAAATTCGCCAAAATCGGGTGCCAGCCATTGACGGTCCCTTCGGCGGCGATGACGGGAATCAGTTGATTTCCGTCAGCCACGCGGCACCGGCGAAAATCGTCCGGTTCTGGCCGAAAAACTATACGACAAACCGTGTCGGATTGGTGTAGTGTGCGGAAACCGCTCTGGCGAGGTTTTCCGCACATGCTGGTCGGCTACATGCGCGTCTCCACCAGCGGTGACCGCCAAGTCGTGGACCTGCAGCGTGACGCGCTCCTCGGCGCTGGGGTCGATGAACGCCACCTGTTCGAGGATCGCGCGACCGGAAGCCGTGGCGACCGTGCTGGGCTGGCCAGGGCGCTGGCCTTCATCAGACCGGGCGACTGCCTGGTGGTTTGGAAGCTGGACCGGCTCGGCAGATCGCTGCCGCATTTGCTGACCACGGTCACCGATCTGAAGCAGCGCGGCGTCGCCTTTCGTTCGCTGACCGAGCAGATGGATACCACCACGCCGCAGGGCGAGTTGCTGTTCCACATTTTCGGGTCGCTCGCACAGTTCGAACGCTCGCTGATCCAAGAGCGGGTCCAGGCCGGACTTGCCGCGGCACGGCGTCGTGGCCGGCATGGCGGCCGCCCCGTCAGCATCGGCGCCGAGAAACTCGCCGCAGTGACGGCGGCGCTCGACGACGGCGCCACCAAGGCTGCGGTCTGCCGCACGTTCGGCCTCAAGCGCAGCACGCTGATCGACTCCCTGGCGCGGATCGGCTGGTCTGCCGGGATCAAGGCCCGGGAGGCATGAGTGACGCGACGCCAGCGACTGAGCGCAACCCAGATCGTGGAGCTGTTCGATCCGCCGACCGAGCAGCGTGAGCTGATCCGCCACTACACCTTGTCGGCGACCGACCTGGCGGCCATCGCGCGCCGGCGCGGCGACCACAACCGGCTGGGGCATGCCCTGATGCGTTGCTATCTGCGCTATCCGGGCCGGCCTCTGCGTGTGGGCGAGCGGCCGCCCGCAGCGCTGCTCACATTTGTCGCCGATCAAATCGGCGTTTTCCCGGACACGATCGATGATTACCTGGCGACGGAGCGGAACCGGCAGCGCCATGCCGTCGAGTGCCAGGAACAGCTCGGACTGCGTTATTTCGGCAAGCGGGCGGCGGCAGAAGTTGCCGCGGCTCTACTGCCGCAGGCGATGGAGGATGATCGACTTGTGCATCTGGCGGCCTTGGTCATGCAAACCTGCCGTCAGCAGCGGATCATCGCGCCGTCGCCACGCGCCGTTGAACGGCTGTGTGGCGAGTTGCGCCACCAGGCCCGCCGGGAAGTGCATCGCCGCTTGACCAGCGGACTCTCCGCCGAACAACGGCGCCGGCTCGATGCGCTGACCGGGCCGCGGGACGACGCCGGCCAGGTCCAGCTCACCTGGCTGCGGCAGACTCCGCAAGCCGCCACGCCCGGGGCGATGCTTGGCCTGATCGAACGCCTCGAGCATGTCCGCGCGATCGGCATCGCGCCGAGCCAGGGGCACCTGATCCATCAGGCACGCCTGAGCCAGCTCGCGCGCGAGGCCGACAAGACCACGGTCCAGCACGTCGCTCGGTTCGAACGGCAGCGCCGCCATGCGACACTGGTTGCGATGACGTTGGATTTCGCCACCAGCCTGACCGACCAGGCGATCGATCTGTTCGACCGCCTGGTCGGTGGATTATTCCGCAAGGCCGAAGGACGGCACGCGCGCGCTTTCCAGGCGGATGCCCGCGCCATCAACGAGAAGGTTCGGCTTTACGCGCGCGTTGGCGCCGCCCTGATCACCGCGCAGACCGACAAGCAGGACGCATTTGGCGCGATCACCGCGGTGATTCCGTGGGAACGCTTTTGCAAGACCGTCGCGGAGGCGAAGGCGCTGGCGCGGCCGGAGGAATTTGATGCGTTCGAGAAACTCGGAGAGCATTACTCGGCAATTAGGCGCTGGTCGCCCGGGTTCCTTTCGGCGTTCGCATTCGATAGTGTGCCCGCGTCGGCCTCGCTCATGCGCGCCATCGAGGTACTGCGGGAGATGAACAGGACGGATGTGGCAACCCTGCCCAAATCCGTGCCGACCGGATTCGTCCGGCAGCGCTGGGCGGATTACGTCATGCCGGGCGGGACCGTTGACCGCCGCCACTACGAACTCTGCGTGCTGTCTGAATTGCGCGACCGTTTGCTCGCCGGCGAGGTGTGGGTCAGCGGCAGCCGGCACTATCGCTCGGCCGAAGAACGGCTGATTTCACAACAGACGCTGCAGGCTCTCCTGACCAGTGGCACCCTGCAGGTCGCGGTCGAAGCGGATTTCGATACATTCATCGCGCAACGGCGCGCTCTGCTCGACGAGCGGCTGATGCAGGTCAATAGCCGCGCCAAGGACAGTCTGCTTCCAGGCGTGACGATCGAGAAAGGTGTCCTGAAAATCTCGCCCATCGAGAAATCCACGCCACCTGAGGCAGAAGCGCTGGCCAAGCGCCTCTACGCCATGCTGCCGCGCATCCGCGTGACCGACCTGCTTGCCGAGGTGGCGCGCTGGACCCAGTTCCCGGACTGCTTCACCCATCTGCGCACCGGCGAAACGGCGTCCGACAGCCGAATCCTCATGGCGGGGCTGCTGGCTGAAGGGCTCAATCTCGGACTGACCCGGATGGCCGAGGCCTGCAGCATAGCCAGCCTGGGGGAACTCGCCTGGACATCGGACTGGCACATCCGCGAGGAAACCTACGCGGCGGCGCTACGGTGTCTGCTCAGCCAGCAGGAGCGTGAGCCATTCGCCGCCAATTTCGGCAGCAGCAGCGTCTCCTCGTCGGACGGCCAGTTCTTCCGGGCGGCCGGTCTCGGCAGCGACTCCGGCCGCCGTAATGCCCATTACGACCAGCGGCCAGGGTTCAAGGTCTATACGCACATCTCTGGCCGCTACGGACCCTATTCCAGCAAGCTGATCGCGGCGACAGCCAGCGAGGCGCTCCATGTCTTGGACGCGCTGGTCTACCACCAGGGCGAGGTCACGATCCGCCGCCACCACACCGATGGCGGCGGCGATTCCGATCATGTCTTCGCCCTGTGCACGCTGCTGGGCTTTCTGTTCGCCCCCCGCATCCCCGACCTGAAGCACCGGCGGCTCTACAGCTTGGGCAAGCCGTCGGACTATCCGACCCTGGAGCCGCTCATCGGCGGGCGGATCAATGTCGCCTTGATCCGCGCCCACTGGTCGGAAATCCTGCGCATCGTCGCGTCCATCCGGGCCGGCACCGTGTCCCCCTCGGTGATCATGCGGCAACTCGCCTCCTACCCAAGGCAGAATGGCGTCGCCGCCGCGCTGCGGGAGCTTGGCCGGCTGGAGCGCACGCTGTTCACGCTGGATTGGATCGAGGACCCCGAACTTCGCCGTGAGACCGGGCAGGAATTGAACAAGGGAGAGTCCCGCAACAGCCTGGCACGTGCCGTGTTTATTCATCGGCTCGGCGACATTCGTGACCGTACCTATGAGAACCAGCAACACCGCATGTCCGGCCTCAACCTGGTCATCACCGCGATCATCTTGTGGAACACCCGATACCTCGAACGCGCCGTTGCCACGCTGCGCCAGACAGAAGATGTCCCGGACAGCCTTCTGGCGCACCTCTCCCCGCTGGGCTGGGAGCACATCAACCTGACCGGCGACTATGTCTGGTCGCCCTCAAAAGACCTGTCGGAAAACCATGACGGATTGCGGCCGCTGCGCGCCGCTCCCGAGGCGCTCAGGAAGGCGGCATGATGTTCACGTTCCGTCCCCTTATGCGTACCAGAAGGCCTGTTGGTTAGTTCCGGCCGTTCCGCTGACAGGCAATGCCGAGCAGTCTGCACTGTCGGCTTCTGTTCCGGGTTGGATGTGGTGGTGTGGGCAAGCTGGCCTGGCCGCTCCGTGCCTGAAGATACCGGAGGGGCCGCCGAGTCGGCGTGCCTTTTTGCGATGACCGTCTACAGGCCAAGTGTGCCTTCTTGCGATGGCCGTCGCCCTCGCGAACAATCGCCACACGTGGAATTTCAATGGGTTACGGAGTTATCCCGTGGCATCTTGCGAGCAAACTAGAAGTAAGATTCTCTGCTAATAGCTTCATCGCAAAAAGGCACAGAGACGGCCGCCCAAAAACAGTGCAAAAAGCGGTTATGGGTGAGGTGCATGACGTTCTGATGGCTCGGGGACGGACCGGCGCACTTCAGGCGGGCATTGACCGTGCAGTGGTAGAAGCTGCGGCACTGTATGCTTCTGACGAAGATGCTGGTCTAGGCTTCGTATTCTCAGGGTGGGCGCAATGCGCGCTGCCACACCGGAAGCTTGCGGCAGATGCACGTTGGGAAATTTCTGGTGAGCGGGTACGTCTGGTGGTCGAGCCTGGACTCCGCCCCTCCGTCAACAATGGCCCGATGGAACACGTTGGCGTGCCCTACGGCAGCATTGCACGGCTGATTCTTCTCTACCTTCAGACGGAGGCATTGCGGACCAACTCACGGGAAGTAGAACTCGGGCGGAGTCTACGACAATGGTTGGAGCGCATCGGGACTAGCATAGGTGGAACGGCTGCACGCGCCGTACGAGATCAGGCCGAGCGAATCAGCCGGTGCCGACTTACATTCCATATCCAGGGATCGGGACGAATCGGACTAGTCAACCAGTCGATCGTAGATCGTGCCCTGTTTTTTGAACAGGAAAACGGTCGACAAGGCCGGCTATCGTTGGAGACGGCGAAACTCTCAGAAGGGTTCTACGATCAGTTAAAGCGCCACCCGGTTCCTGTCGAGGAGGCCGCCGTGCGGGCGCTCGCCAACAACTCGGCCGCCCTCGATGCCTATCTGTGGCTTGCCTACCGGTTGCACGTGCTAACCGGAGACAAGCTCATCACATGGAAGGCGCTGAAATCGCAGTTTGGTAATTCTTATCGGGAGCTATTCCATTTCAAGCCGCGGTTTGCACAGGCCGTCCGGTTGGCGCTAGCGGTCTATCCGGACGCAAACGTGGAAATTGTGGATGCCGGCATTGTTCTGAAGCCATCACGTCCACCTGTTGCACCCCGTCTGGTCAGCATCCGGTAGAGCCTCGCAAAAAGGCACGCTTTCGGGGGCAACCAAAACCAATCGTAGCAGACCGGCGATCTGGTGGTAGCCGCTGCATGGAAAGCCCTTCTCTTATGCGGTCATCAGGTGATGACGTGATATCACGATGCCGTGAAAGATCATCGCTGCCGTCGGCGGGTCTCCCAGCGCGTTACCGGCGGCTCGCCCGCGCTGGCAAACAGCGTGTCGAGGGCATCCATCATGATCTGCTGCGCGGCCACGCCACGGTCAGCTGCGAGGCGTCGCAGTCGGCGGTGATCGTCGGGCAGCAGATAGAACGTCGTGGCGATGGTACTCTCCTTCACGCCGAGTGAAGGCGCCGCTGCGAAGCGGACCGGCGTTTCGTGGAATGCCAGCGGCGGCTTGGCCTGGCCTGGTATTGCTCGGGGCAGCGGTTCGTCTGGTAGGTCCAGGTCTACGGCCAGCACAGGCTTGCGAGTCACCGGCCGCCTCCTACTGCACTGACGGCATCATGGGATGCCTTGATGCCGTCATGACGGGGTGACTGGATACTGAGCCGTTCGGCCAGCGTTTGCCACAATGCAGTCACTTCCTCCTGCGCGGTGCCCCCAGCCTCGAACCCGGTCCGGCCAGCTCCTGCGCCGCGTGGATAGTCGATTCGCAGCGTCATCCGGCCAAACACGGGTGCGAGACGGGCCAGCAGTTCATGAGCCTCCGCAGCGTCCCGACTGCGCCCGCCACCGGGTATCTGCGTCAGAACGAAACCGAGGTCGACCGCTCCGCGCAGCAGCCGCACCACGGGACCGACCGCGTCAAGATCGTCGGTGGTCGGGCGGCTCGGGACCAACGCCAGATCGGCAGCAGCACCGATCGCCCGGATGGTGTCATGGACGGTAGGCGGCGAATCGATCAGCGTCAGATCGTACGCGCGCCGGAGTGCGGGCACCTTGGCGGGCAGGTCGGCGGCGGCGATTTGCAGCAGGTCGGGGTTGACTGTCTCGGCTGGCTGGGCGTTCCGCCGGTTCCACCAGCGCGTAATGCCGCCCTGGCCGTCCAGGTCGATTAGGGCGACACGCAAGGGCACGGCGGCCGCGGCGACGGCCAGTTCGCGCACCGTTGTCGTTGCCCCGGCGCCGCCCTTCAACTTCGTCACCAGCAGAATGCGGCCCGTCATGCCGTCCTCCCATTATACCGTCATCACGTGATGACGGTCTGACGGAAGGATGGTATGCCGCGATGCCGCGATGGTCCACCAGATAAGGATCGGTCAGGCGCGATCCTGCGCGCCATGCCAGATGCGCAGGATCGTCACCACGTCCTCGTCTTTGAGGCGGTAGACGATGATGTAGGGGAGCACCACGACCAACTCGCGGGTTCCAACCTGGCGACCGGGCCGGCCGCGGCGCGGGAACATCACCAAGCTGTCGCCGGCGAGCAGCAGTTCGCGACCAACCTGCCGCGCGGCAACCGGGTTTTCGGTCGCAATGTAGCGTACGATCCGGCCGACATCGGCCAGCGCCTTGGCGCGCCAGATGACGGGCACAGGTCAGTGCGGCTCGGGCGGAGGTGCGTCAAACTCGCCCTGGGCGAGCCTCAGCAGCCATGCACGGACCTCTTCATGCGGCGCGGTACGCGGGTCAGCGTCGGACTCGGCGATCGCGGCGGCCAGTGCGCGCGCCTCATCTTCGGCCTCGTCGTCCTCGATCAGCGGTGCCGGCTTGCTCATGGGTGAATGATAACGCATCCGCGTCCCGCGTTGTAGCACGTCGTGGTGTCCGAGCAGGCCGGCTGTAGCAGCGAACCGGCCCCAATGGGCACCGGCTATCCGGCCGATCGCCGCTTGCCGGGCTGCAACCGCGCCACCGGACGGGACACTGCAAGCGCCGGCTTCCACCCCGCGATAGTCCGGGCGCATTCCCGTGCCTTGGCGTTGTCGGTGATGCCCGGAAAGTACCGGCGCAGCTCGATCATGGCGGACAGCTCGCCCTCCTCCTCGAACACACGACGGAAGGGTAGGTTCAGGATACGTGTTTATGCCGATATCGGCATAAACACGTTTATGGAGAGATCTCCATAAACGGAAAAATTATCTCTTCTGTGGCTCCGATGCCGGCGGAAAACGCGCCGCCTGCATGTACACCATCATCGAAACCTGTAAAATGAACGGGGTCAATCCCGAGGCCTATCTGGCCGACGTGCTCGCCCGCATTGCTGACCACCCCATCCAACGGATCGACGAACTGCTCCCCTGGCGCTGGAAGAAGTAGCCCAACGCCGGGACCTCTGCCGAGCTCGTAATTCGCGGCCATCGGCAACGTCCCACTTCCGCAGGCCGACCCACGGCGGATGCCGTGCGTCTGCATATACGTCGCCGGCGAAGGCCACCGAAATGAGCGACAGCGATCCGCAAGCCGTCCCCGCCGACGTGCTCGCCCGCACCACTGACCGTCCCTTCCATTCGATCGACGAATTGCTCCCCTGACACGGGGAAGGTAACCCGCCGCCAGCGCCACGGCCGAGCACGAAAACCGCGGCCATCGCCGGACGCTTACCCATGATCGCGCAGACCTGCTCGGGGGAAAACGTCGCCGGCGCGCCCGGCCGCGGTGCGTCGGTCAGCCGGGCCACCACCGGGGTCTGCGCCGAACTGGCCAGCCACTGGGCGCGCCAGTGCCGCACCGTCTTCGGCCAGACACCGAGTTCGCGGGCGATCTCGCGCACCGGCGTTCCGGCGGCCGAACGCAGGATCATCTCGGCGCGTTCGGCCAGCTTGCGCGGCGTCTTGTGCGCCCGGGCAAGCCGTTGCAGTTCTTCCTCTTGCGCAGGCGTCAGGGAGATCGGGGCGGCGGACAGACGGGGCATGCACAGGCTCCGGCGAATCAGGACGAGGCGTCGAAACGCGCCACTGCCATATCCGCCCGGACGCTGACTCGGGAGAAACCGCCAAGTTTGCCCCCACCGCTGACGATTGGTGCCGCACTGTGGCAGACCAGACTCACCCCCCTCCGATCCGGCCGCCGGAAACGGAGTCGCCACTTCCGGCGAGGTGTACTAGATGTAGTGGGTATGGGTCTTAACCGGATAGGCATGGGCTGAACCTACAAGCCTAAATTAAACCGCCGAGCGTCTCAAAGTAATTGACACGTTCCGTTAAATAGGGCAAGGTCGATGTTATGGGGCGCGCAATTGGACTTTCGACTGTCGCTGCGGGGATTTGCCTAGCAGAGGTCGCAGCCATTCCGCTGCCGGCATTTTGGGCCTGCACCCGTTCAATCCCCACGGCACACGCAGATGCCACGGAGAAGGCTTATCCCGTTGGCTCAGGTAGCTCTATATGTAGTGGCTTCGGTCAGGCTGGCCGCGACGGCGGACATTGATGGCGAGCACTCGGGGAATTTCGCAGGACGGCTGCTCAGCCTCGCACCCAGGAGCTACTACATGCAGACGCACCTGAGTCAACGGGATAAGCCTCCCACGGAGCGCCGATCGGCCACGACAGACTTTCGGTCTGGAAAGACATTACCTGTTTACGCTTCGAGCAGTTTTTGGAACGTTGCTATTCCGTCTGCTCCTGTGGTTGACGTAAATTCATCGGTTATGCTTTCGACATCGATCCTACCCTATCAGTCCCGCGCCAATCTGGACAACAGCGCCGCCTGGGGCATCAGCGTCGTTACCGCATCGGCGACCGATAAGGTCTACACCCTGATCAATCCCACCTGGGGGAGCCAAGCCCCGGTGTCGTTCCGAATCCCGGTGGGGGCGCAGCCTTCGACCGGATCGGACCACCATTTGGTGGTGATCGACGGGTCGCAGGAGCTGGATCTCTGGGACGGCTGGAACTAACGAACCGCCCCTCTGGTACGAGTTTTGCGACGAAACGAGAACATCAGCCTCCGAAGGCTGCAGCGCATCCAACAAACCAGCCCTCCGGCACGAGTTTTGCGACGCAACAAGAACATCTGGCCTTTTTGGGGAACGGTGTGGGGAGGGTCCGAAGCGGCCTCAGCCTCCCGTCCGCCTGCGGATCGGAATGCTGTTCTTTGGTTGCCACGCGGGCGTAGCCGACCATGCGCTTTTTGAACGCCGCCGTCGGCTTTCCCAGCCGCCAAGGCAGGCGCCCCGAATTTACAATCAAGGAAGTGACCCACAAACCACCGTTTGCAGACGCGCCCGAGCCGTATCGCTCCCCTTTCACGCCCTCCGAATCCAGCGAAAGACTGGCCTGTGCGGCACGTTGGCCGAAACGATTATGCCCGGCGAGCAGGGGGATGGCGGCGTCAGGTATGGTTACCGCGCCTGTTGAGTGGCTGCCATAATTCGTCGATCGATAACGGACTCAGATTGTTATCCGGCAAAGCTGTGTCTGGCCGCCGCCGTTGCCGCCGAGGTGCAGCGGCCGCCTTCGGAAACCGATGTTCTCGTTTCGTCGCAAAACTCGTACCAAAGGGGCAGTTCGTTAGTTGGAGCCGAATTGTGTGCATACCGTAGCTCGTACCGGGAGGGGGGTCAGTCAGTTGGAGCCGAAGCGCCAGCTTCTGGAAAGGCACCAAAATATTTCTCTACCAGATGATTGCCGTACTTTTCGAGCCACTCGCGCGCCCGCGCTGCGGCGATCCGAAGAGCTACGTCTACGACCGCCAAATCGGCTGCACGCGCTTCGACATGCGCTGGTCGATCACCTCGGGCACTGTCATGGCCGTCACAGCCGCGATACGTTGCAACGAATATGTTGTACCCCGTTGCTCCAAGCCCTTGACGGGCGATTGCAGCGCAGTTATGAAAGGCTGGAACAACGGGGTACAACGCATGTCTAAGATCTATACGGCATCGAAGACGCGGGCGCAGGGCCGCCCCGGTTGGGTGGTCAGCTTCAGGCATCCTCTTCGGAAAGACTCGCGCGGAAAGCCTGGACTGAAGATGCGGCGAGGTCTCGGTACCGCCGATCAGGCGGAGGCCGACAGTCTTGTCGAGCAGATGAATGCGATCCTGAGCGATCCCTCCTGGTGGAACGCCACCCGACGAACGGAAGCCGAGCGACAGTTCGCGGCCCCGGTCGTGCTTGCCTTCTATGATGAGATTCAAGCCGGTCAGATTGATACGTGGGCCGCCCGCGAGGCTCAAATCCCCCTGCCTGGCCGCGACGACGGCTACGCCAAGGTCCTGTTCGTAGGCACCACGGGGGCCGGTAAGACCACCATCCTCCGGCACCTCATCGGATCAGACCCCAAAAAGGACCGCTTTCCATCCACATCTGCGGCGAAGACGACTGTGTCGGACATTGAGATCGTCCTTGCCGATGGCGGCTTTGAAGCAGTTGTCACGTTTTTCTCCGAGCATGTGGTA
>Ga0302270_10004732_pt1 | contig 12559 bp, 9 predicted proteins | sample III_Bog_E2_3_FD_198773 | JGI IMG/M metagenome (GOLD analysis project Ga0302270, IMG submission 198773) | Peat permafrost microbial communities from Stordalen Mire near Abisko, Sweden - III_Bog_E2_3 | ecosystem: Environmental > Terrestrial > Soil > Wetlands > Peat | place: Sweden: Abisko...
TGGGTTGCCGCAAGTAAGCTTATCAGGGTTTGTGTCTCACAAGAATCTCGCTCAAGGATTCATGTTGTGGGACAACGGGGCGGCGGGCGCGCCGGGCCGGCGGCGCGTACAACCCGAAGCGGCAGCGGGGGACGATGCCTGAATGATCGGAGCGGACAAGCCTGCATCGAGCTCACCCGCGAGCAGTTGGGCGGGAATAGAAACGCGCCGCCGGGATCTTGGGAATTCACTTGAGAACGCGGCAGAACAGGATCGCCGGGCTGTGCGAGGATGGCTCTACAGAAACTGGTGTTCTATGAACAGATCGCCGCGGGGCGGGCCTGCGATGTTACTGTCACCGCGTTCTCATTGAGCCCACTTGGACCGGGAGTTGCGATGCTGCCACCGTCCGGTGACTTCCGCGGTTGTTAATCGTTCAGGACTACGCTCAGCAGCGAGCTGTGGATTTCCAGACGGTCCTTGTAATCAATGAAGCCCAGTCTGCGAAACTTGTTCATGAAGAAGCTGACTCGCGATCGAGTGGTGCCGACTATTTCCGCCAGCGTCTCCTGACTGATCTTGGCTATGACCGTTTCCGGTTGGCCTTCTTTCCCGAAATTGGCCAGCAGCAAAAGCACTCGCGCCAGCCTCTTCTCACTCGAGTTGAAGAGCTGATCGACCAGATCCTCCTCAACGCGAATGCTGCGGGAAAGCAGGTGCGCGACGAAAACCTCAGAGAAGGCCGGTTCCTCGTGGAGCAGCCGGACAATTCGTGCTTTTTCGATTCGCATGATGGAGCATACGTCCATCGCGGACGCCGTTGATACGCGCTGCGACTGGCGCGTCAGACAACCCTCACCAAAGAAGTCGTCTGCCCCCAAAATGGCCACCACCGCTTCTTTGCCGCTGCTGGACACGACGGTGAGCTTCACTCTGCCTTTCTGGATATAGAAAATGGCGTTGGCGGGGTCCCCTTGTGCGAACACGACCTGGTTCTTGTCGAATTCGGCGCTCGTACGACCCTCACCGATCTTGCCAAGACCAAGAAAGACCTTGGGATCAAAGGTCGGCGCTTCGTTTGCCCTCATTGCAGCCTGAACTATGCATGCGGGGAACCAAATGGAATCCCAGGCCGGCAATCGTCAGCGCCACTCAAAAAGGTCTGTCGACTCGCACGGTTTTCCAAAGGGCGGGTTCTGATGCGCGTCCCGGCGAGATGAATGACACGCGCCAGTCCGCGGACCGGGCGCAGGAAACCGGTACCCGGTCAACGTACCTTCGGAGGCGTCCGGCGAAACAAGGTCTGTGGTAGATCGGGGGCGGATCTCGTCCAGGCGGCCCGACCGGACGGCGAGTGGCATCCATTGGCGCTGCCGGCGATGCCGGCGGCGCAGCGGAGCCCCAACGGACCCGGCTAACTGGCCATCGGCGGAGACTTGGAGCCGTGCGTACTGCGCGATCCGCATGAGCGTCGCGGCGAAGCTGAGGGATACCTTGCGCCAAGACTCGACCCGTCGGCGCAAGCTCGACCGCAGCGCTGTAGCCGGTTTTCACCGAAGGTGGATTTGGAGTTTCAAATGGAGAGGTTTACCGCGCGGCGGCCCAGGGGGGCACCTTCACCGACCAAATAGCGGAGGGCATGCCCCCATTTATTCCGGCTTCGACGGGCGAGAATGCGCCTGTGTGTCGCGGCTCCGGCGCGCTATCGTCGATCGGCGTGGACGCTACCCGAAGTGCAGAATATGCACTTGCCTGTAAAAGGTTGCTGCCAGCACGCCAAGAGCGTTTGGCATGCGTCCACTAGCCGATATTGACGACAGGTTCTTACAGTAAGTGGCTGATTATAAATGTCTTGGCAGATACAGGGCGTCGAGTCCATGGAGATTCCGCGCCTCCACTTCTCGATGGTTTCGTGGAAGAAGGTGGAGGCCAGCTCGATTCCGGAGTCAGGGCGACCGGGCCATGCCGCGACCGTTGTTGTGCATCGGAAGTACCCATTGGCGCCCGATTCCCTTATCATGTTCTCCGCCTCACGAGGGAGCGTTATACCTCTCCCTGTACGGCGACGGCTACGGGCACGGGGTCACGTCACTGCGCACGTCGTGGCGCTTGGATTGCCGAAGCCGCTACAATCCTGGGAACAAGCATGCATCCTCTTCTCCGCAGTACCCAGCGCGCGGGATTCGCCCTGTGCGGCCTGTTCCTGACTGTGTTGCCAATCTCCGCAACGGATCTCGACGCCGCGACGCGCGATCTCTCCCGCGACATTCTGAAGCAGTTGATTGAGATCAATTCGACTGACTCGGTAGGCAGCACGACCGTGGCGGCTGAAGCGATGGCGAAACGTCTGCTCGACGCCGGCTTCTCGCCCGACGATGTAAAGGTCCTTGGACCGAATGCGCGCAAGGGCAACATGGTCGCACGGCTTCACGGTCCTGCCGCGGGCGCACTCAAGCCCATCCTGCTGATCGGGCATCTCGATGTTGTCGAGGCACGCCGGGACGACTGGACCACTGACCCGTTCCAGTTCGTCGAACAAGACGGCTACTTCTATGGGCGCGGCACGCAGGACATGAAGGACTGCGATGCCATTTTCGTCACCACGTTTATTCGCCTGAAGCGCGAAGGCTATCGGCCCGACCGCGATCTCATTCTGGCGCTCACGGCCGATGAGGAGGGCGGACAATCGAACGGCGTGGCGTGGCTCTTGAAGAACCATCGCGATCTGATCGACGCGGAGTTCGTTCTCAACGCCGACGCCGGGGGCGTGACCTCCGTGCACGGCAAACCCATCAATGTCGATGTCGAGGCGAGTGAGAAGCTCTACGCCGATTTTCAACTCACGGCGACGAACCCCGGTGGACATAGCTCGCTGCCCGTTCCCGACAATGCGATTTATCACATTGCCAACGCTCTTGCGCGCCTGGAGCGATCGCCCTTTCCCTTCGAATTGAATCCCGTCACGCGCCTGTACTTCGAGCGCCGAGCGCAGCTTGAATCGGGCCAGAGGGCAGCCGACATGAAGGCGATCCTGCAGACGCCGCCGGACCCCGCTGCGCTTGCCCGCCTCGCCACCGACGCGCGCTTTAACTCGACCCTGCGCACCACCTGCGTCGCCACGCGCCTCAGCGCGGGCCATGCCAACAATGCGCTGCCGCAACTCGCCCAGGCGAATGTGAACTGCCGGATCATTCCAGGCCACTCGGCCGAGGAAGTGCGTCAGGATCTCCTTCGCATCTTTGCCGATCCCAAGATCGTCGTCCGCTCGGTCAGCGACGCCGGTGCGATCTCCGAGCGAGGACCGGAACGCGAGGCCTTTGCGCCGATTCTGCCGCCGCCCGAAGTCCTGCGGCCGCTGGAACGCGTAGCCGGCGAAATGTGGCCGGGAGCGCCCGTGATCCCGGAGATGGAAACCGGCGCTTCCGATAGCATTCACACCATCGCGGCGGGCCTTCCGAGTTATGGAGTCGGCGGAGTCGCGATCGACCAGGACGATATCCGGGCCCACGGCAAGGACGAACGCATTCGCGCGAGCGACTACTACAATGGCGTGGAGTTCTACTATCGCTACCTGAAGGCTCTGGCCCCGCAGCGCTAGTGTACTGCGTCATGCAGAATGACGGCTATTCCTGGTGCTCAACGCTGTCAATTGTGGGGCAGCTTGGTAAGCTGCTGCCGATTGTCAATCGGCTTGGCGTGCTCTCCTTCCCAAACGGCGGCGGTCGCCAACCGCCGCGCAGGATGCCATCCTGCCCCACACGATCTCGATAATCGACAGTACTTTGGACGCACTACACTAGCGCCCCACCACTCATCAACCGGCCGTCTCGTTCAGCGTCCATCGGTCGACGCTGAACTTCGCCGTGCTCTCGTTCCACACGCCGAACTTCGCGGCCATCTGGCCTCCGTCCACGACCAGCGCGGCGCCCGTGATGTAGGACGCCATTTCCGACGCGAGGAACGCCACGGCGTTTGCGACCTCATCGGTTTCGCCCCCGCGCCCGAGCGGAATGTGGCGGAAGTATTCGCGCACGAAGTCCGGGTTGTCGAAGGCTTCCTGGTTCAACGGCGTGCGAATGAACCCGGGACAGACCGCGTTGACGCGAATCCCAAACGGACCGAGTTCGTTCGCGGCCGTGTGCAGAATCCCGAGCATCCCCGCCTTGGTCACGTTGTACGCCGTGAGGTCCGCCTCGCCGTCGTAGCTATTGGTGGACGCAGTGATCACGATGGAGCCGGAGCGCCTGCGCTTCATCTCTCGCGCGGCGCTCTGCACAGTCAGGAACGCGCCCGTCAGATTCGCGGCCAACGTATCGCGCCATGTTGTGTCGTCCGTTTCCGTCAATGCGGCGTGCCGGGCGATGCCCGCATTGGCCACGACGATATCGAGCGGGCCGCACTGTGCGAATGCATTCTCGAGCGACGCCCTGTCGGAGACATCTGCTCGCACGAAGCGCGCTGGAACGTGCTTGTCCGCGGGCTCGTTCCGATCGACGATCGACACTTGCGCGCCCAGGCTTGCGAACTCCCGGACGATGGCGAGTCCGATCCCGCTGGAGCCGCCGGTGACGAGAGCTGTCTTGTTTGCCAGATCAAGCTGCATGCGGTGATTCTAGCCCGATCGTGAACCGCCCGGCGTAACCCCGTGTTGCGCCAGGCAGCAGGCACAGCCGCGCCGTGCTATAAACTTTAGCTTCATGCCGGACCACGCCAACTCTTCAGGTCGTATGAGCACGAGTGTCATGGCCGCGAGATTCAGTGTTACTGCGAAGCCGCTCAAGCGAAGGTCACAAGTCTGTGGGGTACGCAGGGTCACCCCGACTCCTTCATGGTCGCTGCCCCTGGGAACGCCGATCTCCAGATCGGCTCTTATCGCCCGCGTGAGCTGCGACCCCAATGCGCATTCGCGCGCCCGGAAGCCTGCCCGCAGTTGCCAGCGGTCGAAGTGTGCGCCGGACGGAGCCGATCTGGAGATCGGCGTTCCCAGGGGCGCGCTCGCGCGGGTATCATCCGGCTTTCATCCCCATTGGTGGCCCTCAGGGCCATCCCGACTCGCTCACGGTCGCCGCCCGGATCCGAGCCATGACCGTGAGGGAGTGGTTCTTCGCAATGGCCCATCATCACGCGGTCGCAGCATTCGGCTCTCGCTCGTCCTGGTAGTCCTCGCAGCGTGCGGCGCGGCGAATGCTCAGTCGAAGCCCAACGACTGGCAAGCCATGTTCGATGGCAACAGCATGCAGGGTTGGCGCGAGACGCTCTATACCGATCGCGGCGAAGTTCGAGTCGAGAAGGGGGCGCTCGTGTTAGGAACGGGCAAACCGTTGACTGGCGTTAATTGGACGGGCTCATTCCCGCATAACAACTATGAAGTGCGCTTCGAAGCCGCCCGCCTGCAAGGCAACGACTTCTTCGCCGCTTTGACGTTCCCCGTCGCGGACTCCTTCTGCACTTGGGTCACTGGCGGTTGGGGCGGCGACATCGTCGGGCTTTCCAGCATCGACGGGTGGGATGCCTCGGACAACGAAACGCGCAGCTACTTCACTTTCGACAAAGACCGCTGGTACAAGCTGCGTCTGCGCGTGATTGATGGCCGGATCTCGGCCTGGATCGACGATGTCCAGGTGATCGACGTCAATGTTGAAGGACGCACACTCAGTCTCTACTTTGGCGAGACGAAGCTATCGGCGCCCTTCGGATTCGGGTCCTACCGCACGACAGGCGGGCTACGCAAAATTGAATATCGCCTGCTGCGGGCACCTTCAGGAGACCACAACAGGCGATGACTTGACTTCGGCCCGCGGTCCGCGACACGAGCGGGGCTGAAGCCCCGCGCAGGCTGAAGGCCTGCCCCACCACGCTGTTGTTCAGCGGTGCTCTTACCCGTTCAGCTTCCAGCCCGAGCGGTATTCGCGCTTGAGATAGTCGTTGGCTTCGGTCATGTTCGTCACGCGACCGGTGGCCGCGTCGTACTCCAGTTTCTTGCCGGCGTGGTGCGCCACCAGGCCGAGCAACATCTGTTCCATCATCGAGCCGGAGTAATCGAAGTCGCAGTGCGTCTTGCTGCTCGTCCCATGCGTGACGCCGTTGCTCGCGCCCTTGCAGGCTTCGATCCACTCCAACTGGAAGACGTCGGCGTGGCGGTTCGCGAGCGTGCCGTTCTTCTGGTCTTCGAGGATCGACTCGACCTCGGGATTCGGCAAGCCCAACGCGGCCGGGATGTTGCCCTCGATCATTTGAACCACAGGGAATCCGTTAGCGGCGCGGTCCATCGACGGCATCGCCGTCATGCCCTTGGGCAGGGGCGGCTCGGGACGACGCGGCCGCGGCGCAGCGGCAGCACGGTGGGCCGGCGCTTGCGTCGGCTGTCCCGTGCCGTGGACCAGCGGCAGCAGTTCGTCTTTGCTGCGCCGCTTGTAATACGTAAAGTCGCCGTCGTCGTTATTAGGGATGATCGTGCGCGTGGTGAAGTCGGCGAAGATGCTGCCCTTCGTTCCTTCGAAGATTGCGCCATTGCCGACGTGCGTCAGGTCGATGTAGCTCTTCGGCGCCTTCGGTTTCAACCCACCCTGATACCAGATGTTCTCGATCGGTCCGCGCCAGCTATTGGCCGGAATCTGGAAGCTCACCTTCAACTTCACGGGGCAGATGTTGGCGTCATACTTGTCGCTGACTTCCTGATCCACCTCAATGGAGGACGGAGCAACCGCGTCGATCGCGTTCCACGCCAGGTCCATCGTATGCGCGCCCATGTCACCCATCTGGCCCACGCCGAAGTCGCGGTACATATTCCAGAACAGGCAGTTCATGCCATTGGAACCGCCGAAATACTGCGGGCTGTAGGGGTGATACGGCGATGGTCCGATCCACTGCTCGTACTGCAGGAACGACGGCGGCATGCCTTCGCCGGCGGGATATCCGGGCCTGGGGAGTTCGCGCGCGTCCCAGCTATGGACGGTCTTCAACTCGCCGATCGCGCCATCCAGAATCAGCTCGCGGATGCGTTCGAAGTTCGGAAAGGCGTGGCGCTGGGTGCCGTGCTGCGTGGCCAGCTTGACCTTGCGCTTGAGGTAATTGGCGCGAACCGTGCGGACCTCCTCCACCGTGATGCCCATCGGCTTTTCGCAATAGACGTGCATGTCGCGATTCAACGCCCAGTTCGCGATGAAGGCGTGGTGGTGATCGGCGGTGCAGATGATCACGGCCTCGATGTCTTTCTGGTCGAGCATCTTGCGCCAGTCCCAATAGACCTTCGCTTTGGGGAAGACCTCGAGCGCCTCTTTCGTGCGGTGCTCGTTGATGTCGCAAAGCGCCACCACGTTCTCGGTCATCATCGAGTTGTAGTGCGCGGTGCCGCGTCCCCACACGCCGACCAGGGCGATGTTGAGCTTATTGCTGGGCGCGTTCGCGCCGCGTAGCGTCCCGCTCCTCAGAATCGTCAATCCTCCCGCGGCGGCTACCGCGGACTTGAGCAAATCACGTCTTTGCATTAGCAGACCTCTTGAATATCCTATCGGAGCTTCGGGTCCGGTGGGGCGGGCGGGCGATACGGGGTGGCACGACATAGAAGTGGACGCCGACGCGATTGCCTGGCAAAGTGGCCGGAAGCCGAGCGCATGGGCACGCAGGGCAGAGGACGCTGCTGTGGGGCAGCTTGGTAAGCTGCGGCCGATTGGCAATCGGCCAACTCGCACGTTGGCGCGAGACGGCGGCGGTAGGCAACCGCCGCGCAGGACGCCATCCTGTCCCACACCATCTCGCTCATGGACAGCATTTTGGATCCGCTGCACTGGGCGGGGCCCCGTGGTTTCCGTGGCCGCCGGTGCCCGTGACACGATCCGGGAAACTCTCACTTGGTCTAACTTGAGCTGCTTCAGGCGGTTGCCGGAGGAGGCGCGGACTGGGCGCCGCAAACGGCTTGACAGTCGCCCGTGCAGTTGAAGTGCGTTCGATGAGATGGCAACCCAGGTTGCCATCTTGTCCCATAAGCAACTGATTCTAAAAGCAAAATATCGGGAAATGGCAACCGCGGTTGCCGTTTAGCTCGCATGGAGTCACGAAATGAAGCAACAGAAACCGGATGAGGTTTTGGATCTGGGGACGTGGATGGGGCGCAAGCAGGCGTTCGCCTCGCTTGCCGGCTGCGGGCCAGACGGGAACATTTGCAGGGTTAGGGCTTGATACGGCCGAGCGGCAGCACAACTTCCCCGAACGCCGTTTCGCGACAACGAAATGAAAACTGCGCAATCGTTCGGCAAATGGCGGATTTCCCCCAAAGCGCCCCCTGCTGGGACAACAAGGCGGGACGGCGCAACCCCTGTTTTTTACAGTGGTCCGGTTTCCGTCCCGAAACTTACCCTTTGCGGGACATTTGACCCCGTTCGGCAAGTTCCAGACTCTTAGGATCGTCGGTGGCGCGTTTTCCGAGGGGGCCGCTACCTCACGACACCGTCGCCACCCCGATGTCGGACCTGTTCAGGGGCGGAATCCCTTAGGACTTCGCTTTCTTCGAAGGTTTCGACTTGCCAGAACTGTTGAGGTCGACCGCTCTGCGAATGAGCGCCTTGAAGGCGGACTCGTCAACGTCTTCTCCTTCGTGGATGTCGATCGCGCGGCGTGTGTTTCCTTCGAGACTCGAGTTGAAGAGATGGGCCGGATCCTCCAGAGACGCGCCCTTGGCGAAGGTAAGCTTCACGACATTCTTGTAGGATTCGCCAGTGCAGATGATGCCGTCGTGCGACCAAACCGGAGTGCCCATCCACTTCCACTCCTCGACGACGTCCGGGTCTGCCTCCTTGATGAGCTTGCGCATTCTGCTGAGGGTTTCCCCGCGCCAGTCCCCGAGTTCGGCGATTCTTTTCGAGATGAGCTCCGATGCCGACTGGCCTTGGTTCGCGCCCGACTGTTTCATGTTCTCATCCTAGAATTTCCAGATATAATTCACTTGCAAGACAGTGGTGACCAGCCTGTTTTTTTGGTCCAATTGTAATGTCAGTTTACGCTGCCATTTGATTCTCCGCATCAAGAGTGTTGCTCTGGGCCATCCTTTCGAGGCTAACAAAGAAAACCACGTTTCGCGCACTTGTCCGGCCCTCGCCGGTCCCTTGTCATGTAGGGGCGCTGCATCTCGGGTTGTTGCACAAAGGACCCTAATCGGGACGGGTGATTGCCATTTCCCAGAAAGTCCACTTGCGGGAAGTTAGGCGGCACTTGGCCGCGCTGTCGCCGTGTCGGAGAGGAGATATGTTCGACACATTCAACCACGCTCCCGGAATCCTCATGCCAGAAGACGCGTTTACCGCGGAAGTATTGATGAAGATGCGCTGAGAGAACCGTCAGTCACCCAAGGCATCGCGAACAACAGAACTCACCAGAAACGGCGATGTGCGGCTATGATGGCGTCCGGCGCACCCGTAAGCTGTTCCGCCGCATCTTGTCCGGCCCGCCGGTTCCAGCGCTATAGAATAGGGGGCAGCATTGTTCGCGTTTCGATCCAGGACCTGTGGGTGTCTCTTACGAAACCTGCAGAATCAGGCGCCGCGTCCTTCCTGGACCGGCTGTAAGGGGTCGTATTAAAGGGGCCGGACGCGTCGCGCTTATCCGTCGAACCAGTTCACGCCGCGAGTACCAGTTATGATTCAACCACGCATTTCATCGATATTCCAGCTCAGATCTTTGGCTCTCGGCCTCGGCTGCGGGCTTCTCTTGAACGTCTGCCTTTCCGCGCAGGACACGCCGATGGCTCCGGCCGCTCTGCCCGGGCGAGGTCTCGCGCAGCACGAGTTCTTCTATGCCGGCGAACAGAAGCAGCAGCAGATGTTCATCGTCAAACACGGGCGCGTGGTCTGGTCGTACATCGACGCGAACAGCAAGGGCGAGATCAGCGACGCCGTGATGCTCTCGAACGGCAACATTCTGTTCGCGCATCAATTCGCGGTGACGCTCATCACTCCCGACAAGAAGGTGCTCTGGAACTTCGACGCTCCTCAAGGAACCGAGATTCACACGGCGCAGCCCATCGGCAAGGAGCGCGTGCTCTTCATTCAGAACGGCGATCCGGCCCTGCTCCGCGTGGTCAACATCACGACAGGGAAGACTGAGCTTGAATTCACGCTGCCTACAGGCAATCCCAAGAGCGTCCACGGCCACTTTCGTCACGCGCGGCTGACGGACGCCGGGACCATTCTGGTGGCGCACATGGACATGAAGAAGGTCGCGGAGTACGACTTCAAGGGCAAGGAAGTCTGGTCCTACGCCGTGGACAGTCCCTGGTCGGCGGAGCGGCTCGGCAATGGCAATACGCTGATTACGACGAACAAGAAACTCGTCATCGAGGTCGATCCCAAAGGCGCTGTGGTCTGGCAATTGACGCCGGAAGACATGCCGGGATATCAGATTCAGGGCTTCCAGATCGCTACTCGCCTGCCCAGCGGCAACACGCTGGTCAACAACTGGGTGAATCAATGGAGCATGACAGTGGACAACAAGAACGCCCCCGTGCAGGCGCTGGAGTTCACGCCCGACAAGACGCTCGTTTGGGTGCTGCGCGCCTGGGACGAACCGGCGGACCTGGGTCCGGCCACGACGATCCAGATTCTGGACAAGCCCATCGCCGCGGAGAACGTCCACTTCGGCGATATCCGGTAGGCGGGCTATTGCAGCTCGCCGCCCGGCCGCAATGCGGCGGCGCGCTTCTCCAGCGCATCGCGCAGCATGGCGGCGGTGACGGCGGTGGTTCCCATTTGCTCGACACCAACGCCCGCCGCGGTATTGCCCAGCGTCGCGGCGGTAAGCAGGTCGCCGCCCACGCTCAACACCAGGCTCATCGCGGCGATGACGGTGTCGCCGGCTCCGCTGACGTCGTAGACGTGGCGCGCGATGGAAGCAACGTGAACCGGCGGCTTGCCGCGCTCGAACAGCGTCATGCCGGATTCGCCTTCCGTGATGAGTAGCGCATCCACTGGAAGCGCGTCGAGCAGGCGGATTCCCAGGCTCTCCGTGGAATGCGAACCCGGCCCGTCGAGGCCTAGCGCCTTGGCCGCTTCCGACCGGTTCGGCGTGACGACGCTCGCGCCCGCATAGCGGTCATAATGTATCCCCTTGGGGTCCACGACGACCGGTTTAGAGGCCTCGCGGCACAGCCGGATGATGCCCTGGACGAGCGTGTCCGTGAGCACGCCCTTGGCATAGTCCGACAGCACGACGACATCGCATTGCGCCAGCGTGCTCCGCACCCGGTCGAGCAGGGCGCTTTCCGTCTCCGGGAGAATGCGGCCGGTGCTTTCCTCGTCGAGGCGGACGAGGTGCTGGCTATGCGCGATGATTCGTGTCTTTACGGTGGAGCGCCGCCCGGCCTCGCCAACCAGACCGTCCGTGCTTAAGCCGGACTGTTGCAGAATCTCGCGCAACTCCTCGCCGGAGGCATCGCTGCCCAATACGCCAAGGATCTCGGCCTGCCCGCCCAGGCTCTGCACATTCAGCGCTACGTTCGCGGCTCCACCAGCGGCGCGGGTCTCCCTCACCTTGGCCACTACCGGGACCGGAGCTTCCGGCGAGATGCGTGTGACATCGCCCCAGATGTAGCGATCCAGCATGATGTCGCCGATCACCAATACCCGGGCCTGGCGAAAGGCATCGATCAACGCGTTATAGGCGGTGGGAGATTGCTCGTTCATGGAATCGTTCCGGTTCGGCTCCGGGAGACCGGGTGTCGCCACTCGCTGGCCCGGAATTCCCATTGTGGCCCAGATGCCGGAGCCTGACCACCCGTCGGCGCCTTTCCCTCCCTCCGGCAACAGGCGAAGCGAACTAAGATTATGTTTTGAGCGTATAAACTATAGCGGCGAGGGACCGCATTCAATGACAACTGTGAAAACCGCAATCCTCCTGGCCGTGATCGTGAGCATCGGCGTTTCCGTGGCGATGGTCTTATTGCTGCCGGGCCTGCCTCAAGCCGCCATCTCCGCCGGCGCTGCCAGCGCCGCGGCCGCGGCGGCCGTAGTCGTTATACGCCGTCGCCGCCGGTGTGGGGCGGACCCCCAGGTCCGCGGGTGACCCCCTGGTCGCCCAGTCCGGGCCAGCTCGTCTTGCGCGCTCAGTCTCGACGCACCTGCCAAGCGTTGCGAGACTCGCGTCGAAAACAGGCCGACCAGGGGGTCGGCCGCAGACCTGGGGGTCTGCCCCACTAGAGACCTGGGGGTCTGCCCTACCATTCAGTTTTCAGCAGTCCGGGCCGAAGTCCTTTTCGAAGGCTTCCATCAGCGGCACGCCCCAGTTGCCTATCGGCTTGAGTTTGCCGGCAAAGAAGCGCAGAATCGGCGGCTCCTCGTAGAACTCCAGGCCGCCGATCATCTTGCGATGCTCGTAGAGCCACTTGAGGCGGTCCGCCGCGTACTGGAAGTGGGAGATCGTGTAGACGCGCCGCGGAACAGCCAGCCGGAGGAGTTCCATGTCCGACGGAACGTCGTTGCCGTCCTTATCGCGGTCCATCGAAACCGAGCCGCGCTCCATCCCGCGGATGCCGGAGGTGAGATAGACTGCGCCAGCCAGAGCGCCGGCCGGGTATTGCGATTGCGGCACGTGG
>Ga0302270_10004733_pt1 | contig 12558 bp, 11 predicted proteins | sample III_Bog_E2_3_FD_198773 | JGI IMG/M metagenome (GOLD analysis project Ga0302270, IMG submission 198773) | Peat permafrost microbial communities from Stordalen Mire near Abisko, Sweden - III_Bog_E2_3 | ecosystem: Environmental > Terrestrial > Soil > Wetlands > Peat | place: Sweden: Abisko...
GGGGCTGGTTTCGTTGCTGGAAGCTCGGCAACGTCTTACATCTGCTTCATGAACCGCCGGATGCCGAACGGCACGTCCTGTGGTGTGGGAGGACGGCGGGAGTGATCCCGCCTCCTACCCGATAGGAGAGATCATTTGGGAGGTGGTTACCTTTGCGGCAACAAATCCGAGCGAGAATTCTCATCGTACTTTTCGTGAGGCGCATCGGATGGTTATGGCAAACGAACAGGCAGTAGAGGACCCGATCGCTGGGTAACACGTTCAGATTCTTCTTCGGCTGGAGGGGTTGGCAGTCGGGGTGGTTTCAGCATTGTTCTACGCGCGCACGGGGACGAGCTGGTGGCTGTTCACCGCGTTGTTTCTGTTGCCTGACCTGAGCATGCTGGGGTACCTGGGCGGGCCGAAACTGGGAGCGCGGATCTACAACGCGATTCACAGCTACGTGACGCCGGGCACGCTGGTAGCGATGGCAATGTTGCTGAAGAGCCCTGGGCTGCTGCCGTATGCCTTTGTGTGGATACTCCACATTGGCGTGGACCGGATGCTGGGGTATGGGCTGAAGTATCCGCAGGGATTTGGCTGGACACACCTGGGACGGCTGGGGCGCGCCAAGCGCGCAGACGCTACTTCGTAGCGGCAGACTCCTTGTTGGCTCCGAGGACGAAGGCGCGCGCGATGAGGCCGACACCAAAGCTCACGCCGATGGCCCGGAACATGAGCAGGTAGTCGTACCTCCACGACAGGCAGGCAAAAGCCAAAAAGACACCGACAGAGGATATCTCGGTGAGCACGGCCCGGAGCCAGTGCGGCTTGCGGCCTGTGGGGGCGGGAGCACCGCGGAGGCGCGGAATGAAGCGGGGGACGGCGCGCAGGTAGGCCTGGTAGGGCGAGCCAAGCTGGCCAGCGAGAAAGGCTTCTTCTCCAAGCGTAAGGCCCAGTATGTTGAGGGGCATGGCGATCGCAACGAGAAGCGCGCCCGAAGGGGGCATAAGCAGCATGAGTGCGGCGACGATGCATCCGAGGCCGAGGTAAAGCGGATTGCGGACGAATCGATAGGGACCGTCTGCCATGACGGCGCCGGCCTGCATCTGGCCATGAAGGACTGTGGCGGGCCCGAGCCAGGCGCTGCCCCAGACGCGGAGGACTGCGCCCAGGCCGGCAAGAAGAGTACCGAGGGCGATGAGCAGGGGTGCGGCCATCGAGAAGGAAAGCAGGCCGTGTCGGCTGAGCTGGAGGGGGAACCACTCCAGAAACGGGATCCGCGTGCTGAATTGCCCGTAAAAGACCCAGGGGACTCCGAAGCCTAGACCAATGATAACGAAGGAAATGACCATGCGGAGACGGAAGTGGATTGCGGCTGCCTTCATAGAGTGCTCCCCGAAACCGGAGTGTAGCATCCGGCTTCAGAGAGTACGGAATCGGGGCGCGGTTCGTTCGGCTTATCACCTATGACTCATTCGGCGCGCAGGGCCCTCATGGGGTCGACGGCGGCGGCGCGGCGGGCAGGGATGTAGCAGGCTACAAGGGCGATTACGGCGAGGAACGGCGGCACGAGCGCGAAGGTGAGCGCGTCGTTGGGTTGAATGCCATAGAGGAAGCTGGAGGCCATTTTGGCCAGCATCCACGCGGCGGGCCAGCCCAGCACCAGGGCGATAAGAGTGAGAACCATGCCCTGCCGCAGGATGAGGCGCTCGACGGTGCCGGGCTGCGCGCCCAGGGCCATGCGAATTCCGATTTCTCGTGTGCGGCGACTGACTGAGTAACTCATGACGCTATAGAGACCAACGGCTGCCAGCACTAGACCGATGAACCCGAAAGTGCCGAAGAGTTCGGCCGCGAGACGAGGAAGAAAATAGGCAGTGCGAACATGCTCGTCCATTGTCTCTTCGTTGTAAATGGCAAGAGTTGGATCAAGGGACTGTATCTGTCTGCGGACCGTGTCTCTCACTGAATTCGGATCGACAACCGTGTGAATGAGAAGCGTGTAACCCATGAGCGATGGGTCTTCAGCGATGCTGCGATCGAGCGAGCGATAGAGGATGGGGCGAGTTTCCTCACCAAGCGAACGGGACTTGCTGTTGTCGGCGACTCCGATGACCTGGTAGGTCGTACCGCCGCCGATCACTTGTTGACCAAGCGGATTTTCACCACCGAATACTGCATCGACGAAGGCGCGGTTGACAATGGCCGTCCTGGGCCCGGTTGCACCCCCCGATCCGAAGTCGCTGTCGGAAACACGGGGAATTCCGAGCGTTTCAAAGTAGTCCGGCGTGACCATATAGAGATCTGCCCCGGCGCCCGAAGAGTTAGTCGGCGTGTGACCGGGAGCGACGAACGATTCGCTGCGGTTGCCATCCGTCAGCGGAGCTACGTCGGTAACAGCAACTGAGTCCACGCCGGGAATTGCCGCAATCTGGCGGCGCAGCATTGCGATGAACTGCTGAGTGCGTTCGGCCGTATAGCCGTCGACCCGCGGATCGATGGAGGCGAGGAGAATGTTCTTCGGGCGGAAACCAATATTGATCGATGAAGCGCTCTGGAGACTGCGGAGAAAGAGGCCGGTTATGCAAAGCAGGATGACAGACATGGCAATTTGCACAACGACGAGGAGATTACGCATGGTGAAGCGGCGACCCGGTCGAGCAAGCGCGTCCTCCCCCTTCAAGGCATTGATAAGCTTTGGTCGCGACGCAGCCCAGGCCGGCGCGACACCCAGCAGAGTCCCGCTCACGATGCTGAGAAGTAGCGTGTACACCAGGACTCGCCAATCGACGCCAATCTGAATATCGAGGGGGACAGGGGCGGGAAGTTGAGAGCTCGACAGCGCGGCATCGGCAACCAGCGACAGCAATATTCCGAGACAGCCTCCGCCCAGCCCCATGAGCAAGCTCTCGACGAGCAATTGGCGTCGCAGTCGCGCGGCGGAAGCGCCCATTGCAAGACGGACGGCCATGTCTCGCTGTCGCGGGGCTGCTTGAGCAAACAGGAGATTGGCTACATTCGTTGCGGCGATGGAGAGAACCAGCAAAACGACAATGGAAAGTGCGGCAAAGAAGAGAACCACATTTGCACGCACGTTTGAGGGAAGCGATCCGGCTTGTTCGAAGACGATGCTGCCGTTGTTCTCGGTTTTGGGAAAGGCCAATGCGTAATGGTCGGTCAGGGTTTTCAACTCCGCGCCGGCCTCTTTGCGCGTAACGCCGGGAGCGAGTCGGGCCAGCACCTCAACCCAATGAGACTCAAGGCTTTCTTGATTTGGCAGGTTCGGCACCAATCGCGCGACGTTGCTCATGGGCACCCAGAATTCGGTATAGAGAATCTGGTCAGCTCCGTGGAAGGCCGGCGAAACAACTCCAACCACAGTGTATGAGTGACCGGAAAGAGTGATTGGTTTACCGATAATCCGCGGGTCGGCATTAAACTGGCGGTGCCAAAGGGCGGAGCCCAGCACAACGACAGGCGCATTCTCGTCGCCGTGAACGAAACCTCGGCCGAGTTGCATGGGTAGCTGGGCTACCGAAAAGAAGTTGGAGGATACACCCTGGCCCCACACCCGCTCTGGATTGGACTGGCCGGTTATGGATGAAGGAATGAGCTCGTAGTAGGCCGCCACACCGGAAAATGACTTGGCATCGGAGCGCAGTTGATTGTAGAGAGGCCAGGAGAATGGATTACAGCAGCGGTCGCCATCATGAGTAGTATGCAGCGCAAGCAGGGTGGTGGGATCGCCCATTGGCGCGGGGCGCAGGACGAAGCGGCTCACCATGGAGAAGATCGTCGCGTTGGCACCAATGCCGAGGCCAATGGAGAGAATGGCGATCGCGGTTGTGCCGCGATGCTTGGCGAGGGTCCGCGCGGCATAGGTGAGATCGCGCAGGAGGGATTCGATCCAGGGGAGCGTTCGGCGCTCGCGATGGGCCTGGCGAGTTTGCTCCGCACCGCCAAGACGAATGAGGGCCTGGCGGCGGGCTTCTGTTGGGGTGAGGCCGGCGCGGACGAGGTCATCGGTATGCATTGCGACGTTGGATTCCAGCTCGGCGGAGAAGTCGGCGTCGGCGCGGTGTGCGCGGAAGAGGCCGAGGAGGCGATGGGCTAGGATGCGAATGGGACGCATGGGGACTCCTTAGGATTCGTTGGCCGGGGTAAGGAAGCGGGCAAGGATGGCGGTAGTCTGCTCCCAATCCGCGGCGGCCTTCTTCAACTGGCGATGGCCGGCTCTGGTGAGCTCGTAGAATTTGGCTTTGCGGTTGTTATCGCTGACGCCCCATTTGGAACGGATAAAGCCTTCCTGCTCGAGCTTGAGCAGAGCCGGATAAAGTGTGCCGTAGTTCAGTTGCAGCATGTCGCCGCTGGTTTGCTCAATGCGGCGCGCCAGGCCATAGCCGTGCTGCGCGCCCATGGTTTCTAGCGTTCGCAACACCATGAGGCTGAGTGTTCCCTGCCAAACGTCGGTCTTGTCGCCCATTGGTTACTCCTTCTTTCTCCTATTGCCAACCAATAGGGAGAGCATACATACGCTCGTATTGGAATGCAATACGAAGAGCAGTTGCATTTGGTTCCAGAAGAGATTCGGGCCTTGGGCTGTGGTAGGCTGGCGCGTAGATTCGTGATGAACAATAGGCTTGGAGGCTTCGCGATGATGCTTCGGTTGATGGGCATTTCGATTTTGATTGGCGCGGCATTGCCGGTAGGTGCGCAGAGTGCGGGATCGGCAGACTTGAATGCTGCGGCGGAGCGGCAGTTGCCGGCGCTGACGGAGGTTTACAAGCATCTGCACGAAAATCCGGAGCTTTCGGGGCACGAGGTGAAGACAGCGGCGTTTATGGCGGGCGAGCTGCGCAAGCTGGGCTACACGGTGACTGAGCATGTGGGCAGATACGACGATGGTTCGCAGGCCGAAGGTGTGGTGGCGGTGATGGAAAACGGCAAAGGTCCGCGGGTGATGCTGCGGACTGAGCTGGACGCGCTGCCAGTGGAAGAGAAGACGGGGCTGGACTATGCGAGCCATGTGAAGACGACGAATGCGCAGGGGCAGACGATCAGCGTGATGCACGCGTGCGGGCACGACCTGCACATGGCGGTGATGCTGGGTGTGGCGCGGGAGTTGGCGGAGCGCAAGGCGCAATGGCACGGAACGGTGATGGTGATTGGGCAGCCGGCGGAGGAGGCAATCGGAGGCGCGAAGGCGATGCTCGCCGACCATTTGTATGAGCGGTTTGGACGCCCGGACTTTGTGGTATCAGAGCACGACTCAAACGACGTGGCGGCAGGAACGATCGCGGTAAAGGGGGGTCCGCTGCTGGCCAGCTCAACTTCAATCGACGTTACGGTTCGAGGCATTGGCGGGCACGGCTCTGCTCCGCAGGCAGGCAAGGACCCGATCGTACTGGCGGCAGAGTTTGTTTTGGTGGCGCAGACTATCGTGAGCCGACAGGTGGATCCGCAGGATCCGGCGGTGCTGACGGTGGGGACGATTCATGGCGGGACGAAGAACAACATCATTCCCGACGAAGTGACGATGGGACTGACGCTGCGAACCTATTCGATGGGAGTGCGGGACCAGATTGTGACGGCGATCAGGCGAGAAGCGAACGGGCTTGCGGAGGGTTATGGGATTCCGGCGGACCGGATGCCGACGGTGACAGTTACGAGGAGCAACCCGCCGACGCTGAACGATGCGGCACTCGCGGAGCGAATGAGGGCTTCGGGGATTGCGGCGCTGGGCCAGGATGCGCAGGGCCGGGATCGCGTGGTGGAGGCGAAGGCGATCATGGCGAGCGAGGATGTGGGACTGTTTACGCTGGACGGGAAGATTCCGGGGGCGATGTATTGGCTGGGCGCTGCGGATGCGGAGAAGCTGGCGGAGAGCCGGAAGACAGGAGTACCGCTGCCAAGCCCGCACTCGGCGCTGTTTGCGCCGGTGTATGCGCCGGCGATCAAGACGGGGGTTGCAGCGATGACGGGGATGGCGCTGGATCTGCTGAAATGAGCACCTAGTGTGCGGCAGACGTGGCTGCGCGGCCAGAGGAGATTCTGGCTTCCCAACCTAACCGCAAGGAACCGCGGTTAGGATGGGGCACCCGGCGATGGCGCTGGATCTGCTGAAATGAGCACCTAGTGTGCGGCGGACGTGGCTGCGCGGCCAGAGGAGATTCTGGCTTCCCAACCTAACCGCAAGGAACCGCGGTTAGGATGGGGCACCCGGCGCTGGATCTGCTGAAATGAGCACCTAGTGTGCGGCAGACGTGGCTGCGCGGCCAGAGGAGATTCTGGCTTCCCAACCTAACCGCAAGGAACCGCGGTTAGGATGGGGCACCCGGCACGTTGGGCTAATTGAGAAAAGACCGCGAGCAGATTACTTTGCTGGGTCGACGAGGGCACCGTAGACGGCGCTGCGGCTGAGGTATTGGAGGTTGGGTTGGCCGGGACCGCCGGAGCGCTGGATCATTCCGATGAAGACGACATCGTTGGTTGGATCGACCCAGAACCAGGTTCCGGCAGCGCCATCCCAGAAGAAGGTTCCCTTGCCTTCAGGGAGATTGGCCTCGGGCGGGTCGAAGACGACGGCGCAGTTGTATCCATATCCGAAGCCTGGACGCATGACCTGGGAGCCGATCTTGAACTGGCCGGTGAGGAGCTGGGTGGGGACGTGGTTGGAGGTCATGAGATGGACGGTTGCGGGGGCGAGGATGCGCTTGCCATCGAGCTCGCCGCGATTAGCCATCATCTGGGCAAAGCGGTAGTAGTCTTCGGCGGTGGAGACGAGGCCGCCGCCACCGGAGGGCGCAGTGGGTTGCTTGGTGAAGTCGCGCTCGACGGTGCCGGGGTTTGTGGCGGCAACGAGCTCGCCTTTTTCGTTGCCCCTGTACATGGTGGCAAAGCGGGCGAGCTTGTCGGCGGGGACAAAGAAGCCTGCGTCGCGCATATGAAGCGGCTGGGTGATGTGGTCGCGGACGAAGTCGGGGAGAGACTGGCCGGAGAGCTTCTCGACGATGTAGCCTTCGATGTCCATGGAGACGGAGTAGGTCCAGCCTTTGCCGGGCTGATAGAGGAGCGGGATCTTGGCCAGCTTATCGATCATCTCCTGGAGGTTTTTTGCGGCGAGCGGGTTGGACTCGCGGTACATGCGGTCGACGGGCGTATCGCCAAAGAAGCCATAGGTGAAGCCGGCGGTGTGGCTCATGAGCTCGTGCATGGTGGGGGCGTGGTCAGGGTCGACGAGGATCATTTTTCCGTCGGCATCGACGCCGTTGTAGACCTTGAGATGGGCGAACTCGGGGATGTATTTGGAGATGGGATCGGACGGGAGCCACTTGCCCTGCTCGTAGAGGATCATCATGGCCACGCCAGTGATGGGTTTGGTCATGGAAAAGTCGCGGAAGATGGTGTCTTTGGTCATGGGGGTGTTGCTGGCGATGTCGCGCAGGCCGTAGGTGCGATAGTCGACGATTTTTCCGTGGCGGGCGAGGATGGTGACGATGCCGGCGATCTGTTTCTTGTCGACGGCCTGCTGCATGATGGCGTGGAGGTTCTCGAGTCGCTGGCTGGAGAAGCCGACAGACTCGGGCTTGACGACGTTGAGGTCGAGGGCGTGATGCGCGGCGGCCACTGGGGCGGCAGGCTTAGGTTGCTGGGCGTGGGCCATGTTGAGGCCTAGGGCCAGGACAAAGGCGGCAAGCATCAAGCGAAATAGGCGGGCGTGGTGGAGAGATTTCATGGGACTCCCTCGTGATTCGGAGCGGCTCAAGTGGCCCCGGAGTGGAACAGACTTTATAGCACTCGGCGGTGAGGGTTGACACGACGGTTATTTCGATAGACTCAGCGATAGGGAGTATCGATGGCCGGGAACGAAGCTGTGGCTAGATGGCAGGCGGTTCTTCTGTGGACAATGGTTGCGCTATATATGGGGGGGCGAGTGTGCCAACAGTATCCCGGGCCGGTTCCGGTGCTGGTAATTGTTGCGTTGCAGGTTGTTCCGCCGGCGGTTTTCGCATGGGTTCACGGGGGCATCGTCTACGGGGTGCGAGGGATGGTGGTGTTCACCGCGTTTTGCATGGGAGTGGGTGGCTTGTCAGAGAGCCTGAGCCTTCGAACAGGGTTTCCTTTCGGGCACTATTTCTTCACGAGCCTGATGGGCCCCAAGTTTCTGCGGGTGCCTGTTTTGCTGGTGCTGGCGTACGTGGGAATTGGGTATTGCTCGTGGGTGGTTGCTTTTTTGATTCTCGGATACCGTGATAAGCCGCTCGTGGGCTGGCGAGTCGTCGCGCTGCCGTTGCTGGCGAGCGCAGTGATGGTGGCATGGGATGTGTCGATGGATTCGATTTGGGCGACACTTGACCGGGCATGGATCTGGCGGGATGGGGGGATCTACTTTGGCGTGCCGGTCAGTAACTTTATCGGGTGGTATCTGACTGCTTTTCTTTTCTATCTTGGCTTCGCGGTATATCTCAGGGCTAACTCGGACCTAATGAAGCCAGTAAGTTTGAGGTTTTGGCGACTGGCCATTCTGATTTACGGAATCTGCGCGCTGGGAAATCTGCTGGTTTTTCGGAAGGGGCTGTTTCCGGCTTCGGCTGCGGACGCGACAGGAAGAGTATGGGCGACGACGGACATTCTGATCGCTTCGGTGCTGGTGTCTCTGCTTGCGATGACGCCGTTTGCGGTGGTGGCGTGGATGCGGAGCGGAGGCGTTCAGGAGCCTCTGCAGAAGTAGAATTTTGGCTGGGAGAAGATTTGCAGGGGCTGAAGCCCAAGCTTTTTGCAGGCATTATTGGCACGACTGAAGTCGTGCCCTGTTACAGGGCCGCCTTGCGCAGAGGTTTCTTAATAGATGAGCTTGAGGGAGAACTGAATCTGGCGGGAGTTTCCGGCGGTCTTTGAGATCTGGCCGAAGCCGGAGCCAGTGAGGGTGTTGGCGGGCAGGCCCATGTTGACGATGTTGAAGAGGTTGAAGAACTCGGAGCGGAACTGGAGGTCCATGAACTCGGCGCCGGATTTGCGATGGCCGAAGGCGGTGGTTTTGATGAGGGCGAAGTCGTAGTCGTAATAGGCAGGGCCGCGGAAGCTGTTGCGGCCGAGAGTGCCGAAGAAGCCGCTGTTGGGTCCACTTCCGCCGGGGCGATTGATGGGGATGGAAAAGAAGTTGGCGGCGTTGGCGGCACCCTGACCGAAGTAGTCCTGGCGGTTCTGGCGAGCGGTGGATAGGTGGGGTATGGCGACCTGGTTGGGGCGATCAGAGCCAGCGGAGCCATAGCCGGTCTGCTGGATGCCCGAGTAGATGGTGCCGCGGTACAGGGACTCAAAGGAATGGTCACCTCGACCATGGAGGCCGGCGTACAGATAAACAAGCTCCGCCAGGAGACCGGCATCACTGCCGAGAATCTTTCTGTGTTAAAGTATGCCGCCGGTGCCAGCGGTGTGGAATTTGAGGTCGTAGCTAAGGCCGGCAAAAAACTCGCGGAGGCGATCCACGATACAGACACGGGAAAGTTAGCGCAGGGCTTCAAAATGCTCAGCATATCTGCAGAGCAAGTAAGGTCTCAGGGGAGCGACATGTACGGCGTAATGGAGTTGATTGCCGACAAGTTCGCTAGTATGCCAGATGGCCCCGTGAAGCTCGCTGCTGCGGTGAAACTGTTCGGCCGTTCTGGTCAGGAGATAATTCCCATTCTCAATCAAGGCGCGGCTGCGCTGGAAAAGATGAAGGCCGCCGCGCCGATTTTCTCTGAAGATGATCTCCAGAGAATGGAAAAGATGGAACACTCCGTAAATGATCTCGATGCAGCATGGAAGCGGTTAAGCCTAACTTTTACCGAGGTGGTTGCGACCCCGTTAACCTCTTATTTGAATAATTTAGCTGGAGGTCTCGACGTTGTTATAGGGAAAATTAGAGAGATACGCGGCGGGTTATCAAACGAAGAGCAGGCCACTGCCGACGCTTATGCAAAGCAATACCTAGCCGCCCACCCGGAAGCCGCGCCAGATAAAGGTAAAGCAGAAAAAGTCCAACTAACCGAAGAGCAGATTGCGAAACAGGCGCGCGCAGCCGCCGAGATGGTTGCCCTTCAGGAGCGCGCAGCGGCTTCCAGGAAGTCCCTGGTAGAAGCTATTGATAAATCCGACGAGGTGCGAGCCCGTACCGAAGCTGACACGTTGCTCGATATACTCGAAAACCAACACAAGCGCGGGCTAGTAGAGGAAACCACTTACCTGGCCGAGAAGGCGCAACTACAGGAAGCGGCCTTCACTGCCGAGCGCTCTATGCTCGAAAAAAATCAGAATGCGGTCGAAAGCCAAATGGAGACCCTCGCTGCAAAAAAGCCGAAGACAGATAAAGATAGGCTCAATATGCAGATTCAACTGAATGCTCTTGAGCGCGATCTCTTATCAATCGAGGATAAGTTAGCAGAGGTCGATGAGCGCCGAGCCAAGTCCGCCCGTGAGATTGCCCAGGCCACGACCGACGCAAACAATGCTATAAGCGCCCGGATCGCGCTTCCGGAAGGGGCCGACAACGTCATTCCGGATGCACTTAGGTCGAAGGCACCGCATGTCGTGCTCGATCCGACAAACGGGCAAATTGAAGGTGAGGCGGAAAAACTGGCCCACGCAATGTTTGATCCGCTGTTCAATTTCAGTGAATCATGGGACAAGCGCATGAAACAGATGCGCGCTAACATGCTCCGCGAGCTTGGCCAGATGGCCGAATCCAAACTGTTTGGCATTCTCTTCGGAGACCCATCGGGCCGCGGCGGTAAAGGATGGGATGGCAGCAGTTTTGAAGGAGACACATCGAAGCCGGGCCGGAATGGCATCTCTGGTGCCGGGGGCCTGGTAGGCGAAGGGCTATCGTGGTTATTTGGCAAACATTCGAGCCCAGTATCAAACGGTACAGGCGCATCCGGGGCGGGCACTGTGCCCAGCCAGGCGGCAAGCGCCCTACAGATCGGTAAAGGTGTTGGCGCGGCAGCCGCCGGCGTGCAGGTGATCCTAAATAACAACGGAACCCCGCAGGCGGTTGACTCCACCCAATCGACAGGCGATCAAATGGAGGGTATGGTCATTCAGATATTTTTAAAGGATGCCGCCACGAATGGCCAGATATCGCAGGCGATTCAGCAAATGACGACGGGTGGCTAAAAGGTGTAGATGGTCCCCATGAGGCTGATCGACGTGCTCTCAATGTGAGCATCCTTTTTTGAGCCCTTAGATCGCTCAAAATAAACAGTCCCATACTGCTGCGCGCCGCCAGAAAGGGTGTTGTGAAACAGGGCTTCATTTAGATTTTCTTTATAAGTTTGATCGATTGCGCTCTGGCGATCACCCTGTCTAAGCGCTGGCGCGCTGGCGAAATAACTCACCACGCGATTGTCTCCGGTTGCTTGCGTGACAATTGCCGTCTGGTCGCCCCTAATGGCCACATCGAGATAAGTGCCGAGAATATTCATAGTGCTCGCGTGCCCGCGCTTGCTCGATAAAATCCGGCCCGCATTCGCCGCCGGCGACGTTGTTTTATCGGTGAATACGGAAGACAGCTTCTCCGGGTCGATATCAATTACGCCACTGCCAAGATTCTTAAAGCCAACGGTTCGATAGAGAGTCTTGGCGTCGAGGTGGTAGTCCTCTGTGGCAACGATCATCACGTCGCCGTCTTGGATCACCGTAAACTTATATCCATTGACCCAACGAACAGAGCAAGCCTTGTCGCTTGACGCGTTGACGCAATCAACGGTGCGAGGGGTCTGAGCGCCGCATCCGGCGGATAAGATGGCGGCCAAGCCAAGGAAAACTATCGAGCGCATATTGCCTCCAAACTTGCTGCATAGTATACCGCAGACCGCCCAGAGTTCCCTTTTATTTAATAATCAAGCCCCTGGCCATGATCGTGCGCCAGGTTTCCGCCCACAACTCGGGAAACGCCGCCCTTGCCACCGTCTCAACTGTCCGCTGCATATCCAACCGCGGCTTGATTTGGGCTTCGGGAATGAGCAGATAGAATGGGTACGCCTCATGATCGGTGAAATACCGCCCCATGATCGCCTTGTGCCCATCGCTGATCTCCTGCAGGAAAAACACAAAGCCGCGCACCTGTTTCTGATTGCGCAACGCTATCTGGCCTTTCTTGCGCGTGATTGCCGTGTAGCGTCCACCGACTGCGCCCAATAGGTTGCGCGGCCTCAGCTCTTGAGGGATCGCACCTGAGGCCATCTGGCGTAGATAGCGGGTAGGAATAGCGAGATATGAGCGCCCACCGTGGGGAACCTTTTCGCCGCCGTCTTCCTGGGGGAGCAGGTAATCAGGTGCGCCCGTGGCCCGGTTGGCGGTATCGGTGTGAACGTCGGCCTCGATCACCGCACCATTCTTCTCTGCCGGTTTAATGCGGATGCCCTGTTTAGTGAAAGTGTTGCGAAGTTGGAATTTAAGCCCCAGCGTCGCCTGCACTGCCAACTGGCCTTTTACCGCACACCCCGTGAGAGTTTTGGCCGCCCATTTCGGGATCGCTGATGTCAGCGCCGTCCATGGCAAAGGTGGCTTCAACGCCGCGCTGGCCGTTGATGG
>Ga0302270_10004738_pt1 | contig 12552 bp, 10 predicted proteins | sample III_Bog_E2_3_FD_198773 | JGI IMG/M metagenome (GOLD analysis project Ga0302270, IMG submission 198773) | Peat permafrost microbial communities from Stordalen Mire near Abisko, Sweden - III_Bog_E2_3 | ecosystem: Environmental > Terrestrial > Soil > Wetlands > Peat | place: Sweden: Abisko...
GGGACCTGGTCGATGGAGAAGAGGCGATCCTGCGTGGTGGGACCGGTGAAATGCTTGCCTGTGGGCCACTCGATCCAGTCGCCCTTGGGAAGCCAGACCGTTTCCTTGGCGAGCGCGGTGGCTTTGTCAGCGGGCACGGTAACGGGAGCGGCCAGCATCTGGTCGCCGAACAGGTATTCGCCCTTGTTGTCATAGGCGGCAGAGGCATCGGGCCAGTCGTAGTAGAGCGGGCGGAAAAAGGCTACGCCGGTGTCGTAGGTGCGGCGCGCCTCAGTGTAGGTGTAGGGCTCAAGCGCGTAGCGGAGCTGGAAGGTGGAACGAAGAATCGCGGAATAGGGCTCAGGATAGGCCCAGATGCGGCGCTCGGCCTCAGGATTCTTGGTGGTGTGGGTGCGCAGGATGGGCGAAAATGCGCCGAACTCCACCCAGCGCGTGTAAAGTTCGGGATCGACGGCGCCCGGCATGTGACCGCCGATGTCGTGGCTCCAGTAGGCGTAGCCGACGTTTGCGGCCGTCGCGGTGAACCAGGGCTGGAAGGCGAGCGAATCCCATACCGAGAAGGTGTCGCCGGAGAAGCCGATCTGGTAGCGGTGATTGCCGAGACCGCCCCAGCGATGGAACAGCAGCGGGCGCTTGCCCTCGCGTTCCTGATCGGTGAAGTGGACGTAGTTGAGCCACCACGTGGGCATGACGCCGGGCATCTGGGTTTTTTGTTCCTGCTGCCAGTCGAGCCACCAGAAATCGATTCCCTGCTTCTCAAGCGGGTGGTGGACCAGGTCCATATAGTTGGTGGCGAATTTCTGGTTGGTGATGTCGAAGGGCACGTACTTTTTGGTGGCTGGATCGATGCCCATGGCCTTGGCCATGTCCGGATAGGCCTTTTCCCACGGCTCAATGCCGGAGGCAGGATGGAGATTGAGCGTGGCCTTGAGTCCCTCGGCATGAAGGTTCTTGAGGAAGTCGTCGGGATCGGGAAACAGCTCCTTGTTCCAGGTGTAGCCGGTCCATCCCAGGTCGTGGCCTGACTGATCCTTTTCACCGGCAGCCTGGAGCTGGTCCTGGCTGATGTGCCAGCCCATGTCGATGACGAGCACGTCGAGGGGCACATCGTTTTCGCGGAAGCCTTGGACGAGCTCATCGAGTTCCTGGTCAGTGTAGTCCCAGTAGCGGGACCACCAGGCGCCAAAGGCGAAGCGGGGCGGGAGCGGGATGCGGCCGGCGACCGAGACGAACTCGCCGAGGGCTTTGCGATAGTCATGGCGGTAGCCGAAGAAGTAGAGATCCTGACGATCGCCGGCCGGGCGCTCCATGGCCCAGGGCCAGGGGCTTTTTTCGCCCTGCAGGAAACGGAAGTCAGAGGAGTCAAAGAGAGGGCGCGTGGAGTCGTCGACGAGAGCCCAGCCGGAGCGCGAGACCAGGCCTTGTTCGATGGGTTCTTTGGTTTTGTCGCCGCGCGCCCCGTCGAGCGTCCGCGTGGTGCCCTGCAGATTGAGCGGGTCGGCGAGGCCGGGATGCCATGTGACGGGCTTGAGGTCAACGATGAGCGTGATGGAAAGGTCGTTGGCTGTGAAGCGGCCATCTCCCGTCGGCGTGTAGACAAGGGTGAGGGCAGCGGTTTTGATGGTGAGGGACTTTCCGCCATCGGAGCCCGTTTGGGTAAAGTCGGGAACGGGGAGGTGGCGATTGAGGAAGACGAAGGAGGCGTGATCTTCAAATTTTCCGTCGGCTGCCCACTCCATCCGGATGAGCTGCGAGGTGAGAACGGTGAAGCGCGCGTTGCCGAGCGTGACTACGGCTTTGGGATCGGCGACGGGATTGTAGTTGCCGTCGATGCCGCCGGCAGCTTGGGTCGCGGCCTGCGGCGCGGTGCCCGGCGCTGTTTTCGCTGTGGTTGAAGACGCGGTCTTTGAGGTGGTGGAAGAGGCGGCCTTCGGCGTTGCGGCCGGCGTTGGTGTAGCGGCGCCAGACGGTGCGGCTTTCGCAGGCGCGGCGGGCTTTGCCGTGTCGGGCGCTTGCGCTGCCAATCCGAGGCCGCAGCCGATTACAATCATCATCGCCGCAAGAAAACGCATAGAAATTCGCACGCTTGGCTCCTTGACTTGCTCCACCGGAAAGGCTATCACCGCAAGGTGGCTTGGGGAATTACACGACGGAGTCATTTGGAGCCTGGACTGCTACTTCTCGTCGTCTGCGTCCTGCGGCTTGCGGCCGCCGGCAAGGCGTTCGAGTTGGTTGCGCCAGTCAAGAGACTCGATAAAGGTTCTCGATTCGCGCCAGCCGGGCTCGACGATGACGCGCAACTCGAGATAAACACGGGTGCCGAGCAGGGACTCGATCTGCCGGCGCGCGCGGGTGCCGATCTCTTTCAACTTGGAGCCGCCCTTGCCGATAAGAATTGCCTTTTGCCCGTCGCGCTCGCAGTAGATCGCGGCCGCGATGCGCGTCAACGGCAGGCGTGCCGGCGCCTGGCCTTTCTTTCTCGGCGGAGCGGCGGGTTCTGGCTCTTCATACTGCTCGATGACCACAGCCGAGGCGTAGGGAACTTCTTCGCCGGTTTCGATCAGGATGCTTTCGCGAATGAGTTCGGCGACCATAAAGCGCTGGGGCTGGTCAGTGTACTGGTCTTTCGGGTAGAAGCGCTCGCCGTCGGGCAGAGCCGCGACAATTTTGCGGATGAGAATATCCAGGCCGTCGCGTTTGCGTGCGCTCACCGGGATGATCTCAGCAAAGTTGAACTGGCGGGTGAGCGAATCGATGAGCGGAAGGAGATGATCCTTTTGCACCAGGTCGATTTTGGTCAGCACGAGAAACACGGGGCACTCGAGCTTGCGGATGAGGCCGAAGAGGAATTCGTCTTCGCTCGCCCAATTGGGCGCTTTGTGTTTGGGGGAGTTCTTCGCCACTGCTTCCGCAGGGGCTGAAGCCGCGGCCTCTTCTGCTTGAGTTTCGGCGCCACTGACTTCGTGCCCTGGAACAGAACCAGGCTCATCGGCGGCCTTCGCAACTTCTTCCAGTTGAACGCGGCGGGTGGCGTCCATCAGCACCAGAACGACATCGCGGGATTCGATCGCCTCGTACACCTCCTGCAACATGCGCCGGTCGAGCTGCGTGCCGGGCTTGTGGACGCCGGGTGTGTCGACGAAGACGATTTGCGCAGCAGGATTAGTGTTCTTGTGCGCGGGCACTTCCACCACGCCCATGATGCGATTCCGCGTGGTTTGCGGCTTGGCGGTGACGATGGCTACCTTTTCGCCGGTCAGGGCGTTGAGGAGGGTGCTTTTGCCGACGTTGGGCCGGCCGAGAATGGCGACGAATCCTGATTTCAAAGGAATGGCTTTCTCCTGCACTTCTATTATCGCGGATTGGAAGGTCGGGCGTTGGTATCATCTCGGGATGGCGCCTGAAGGCAGAACGGAACGGCTGATTCTGCGGCCGCTGGAGCTGGCCGATGCGGCGCAGATCCAGGAGGTGTTTCCGCGCTGGGAGATTGTGCGCTTCCTGATGAACGTAGTTCCGTGGCCCTATCCGCCGGACGGAGCAGAGTTTTACGTGCGGGAGATCGCTCTGCCACAAATGGAGCGGGGCGAGGCGTGGCACTGGACGATTCGGCCTGTTGCGGCGGCGGAGAGAATCATCGGGTCAATTTCGCTGATCAAGCGCGAGGTGGACAATCGCGGCTTCTGGTTGAGCCCGGAGTGGCAGGGGCAGGGACTGATGAGCGAAGCCTGCGTGTGGATCAACGATTTCTGGTTCGAAACGCTGGGCAATGAGGTCCTGCGCGTGTCAAAGGCGGTGGGCAACACGACCTCGCGCAGAATCTCAGAGAAACAGGGCATGCGGCTGATCGGGCACGGAGAGAAAGATTATGTGTCGGGGCGTTTGCCGTCGGAGATCTTTGAGATTACGCGAGATGAGTGGCGGGCGTGGAGGGCTCACCGGGATTGACTCATTCGCTAAGGGCTGAATGCAACGAATTACGCCACGGCGGAGCCAGCGGGCTGGGCAGCATCATCCGTGCGGAATATTGATCAACCAGTCACTTCCGGGTTGGGGTGACTGGCCCGGAACCTTCAAATGATCCTAGTTTTGGCCCATGATAAAGAACTTTCCATCGCTTATTCGGAGCAATCCAAATTGAGAAGAATTGTAGGTGAGCTGAACGAAGTCACGTGGGTTCCCTTTGATCCAGATGCGCTTCGGCCCTGGCCCAATGTCAGCTATTTGAGGGTGTTTGGTGCGGTAGAACTCAAGGTGGGTGTCATTGAATGGATCTCGAGTCCAGAGTAGCTTCCCCGTCCGCGAAATCGCGGAAATGTGACGTGCGTCAGATTCAACGTAGAGAATGATTCCGCTAAGCGGATCTCTGTATGTTTGGGCGCCGTACTGAACTTCAGGATATTCGGCCTTATCAGCGCTCTGCTCCTGCGCTGCGCCAATAAACGCAATCGATAAAATCAGAGTGAGTAAGCCTGCTGTTCTCATTTTCTGCTTTCCTCCCACCGCGCTGGAGACATATCCCCAATTCGCAGCCGGGCTTCGATAAGTCTGATTCTACGAGTGCCCGATGCTTTGGGCCTGCGTGGCCGCCCACCCGTCAGATCCCCGTAACCAAAACGGCCGCTGACTGCAGCTCTCAGAGCCAGCACAAAACCCTACGTGTGTTTTTCAGGGCGTGCATTTTATTGAGCACGGTTTGCGCTCAAGATTTGGCGCACCCGGCAGAGCCGGAACCTCAACCTGAATCGCTTGCGGACCCACCGAGAAGACCGGAATCGACTCTAGAAGTTCGGCGACAAATAACCGCACTCGGCCGCGGTCCGCAAGTTCGAGGGGCCGAGCATGCCTGCGTCTGCGCAAGTGGCGCCGTGATCGATGACTGCCTGTTGATTCTCCATCGCGTTTAGGTACATTTGGACCTCGGCCGGATCGCCTGGCCCCTGATTCGGTGATGCCGAGGCGGGGGCTGTGAAGAGAGCAAACTTTTTCTGCAGCCAGGCAGAAGGTATCTTGTAGCTCTTAAGGACGGCCGCAACGGTGGGCGCATCCTTGGCTGCCATGGCAGTCGGGGCCGATCCAAAACTCAAAAAGTTTTTGAAAAATTGGAGGCGATCTTCGGGAAGCGAGCAGAATATGCCCAGCGCATCAGCCGGCGTGGCGATCCCGGATGCGGCGATAGCAAACACGCCGCATTGGAACCCAGCCGGTAGCGATTGAAGAGGCGCCGCGTAAAGGAACTTAATCTGAGGAGCCGGATTTCCGTTGAGCGCGGCACGCTGCTGGAAAACCATCGTGAGCTTGTCAGTAAGCTTTGCCGAGTACGGCATCGACATATTCGAGCCGTCGGGTCCCGTCTGTCCCAATTGAAAAGGGCCGTCGTGCGCGATAATCCCTTCTCCAAGGTCGATGACCTCGCCTTGTGGCCCTGACAATTCGATATTTGTTTGCGAGGCTCCTGCGACTTTCCATCCGGCAGGCACGCCGGCAGAGGCGCTTTGGTCCGGCGCAGTGTAGGTCTGCAATTGGACTGGGGGTGCGGCTGGGGTGGTAGGCGGATTCGCCTGCGCTCGAGCGGAGACAAAGGCTGAAACCCCGATGACGATCGAGATCACCGGCACAGCGGCGATCCGAAGAAATTTCATCGCATGGCATATTTGCATGGTTAAGGTCCCTCGTCCCTGGTTTTTTGGCTCTTGCTTAGCGCGAGGCTCAAGCTACGGCGATTCTGCGCTTGTTTCTGCGCCTTGTTTCTGCTCCCGGATATGCGCAGGGTAACATTCATCGATCGCTCATGGCTATCACCTTTAAGCGCGAAGACGAAGAACGTAAAGAACGACATGAAAACCGGGGAGTGCCGATTCGCCCCGACTGCGATTGACAGCCAGACGCGCTCACCCCTCAGTGATATGGTGTGACCCTATCAACAAAACGGCCGCTGGCTGCTTCTCTCAGAACCAGCACAAAAATCTACGTGCGTTTTTCAGAGCGTGCACGTGATCGAACTCGGTTCCCACGCGAGATATGAGGCACTCGGGGCACCCGGCGGCAGCATCCGCCTGGAATCTTGATCAACTGACGGACGACGGCTGGACGGTCACCCCCTGAACCCTGAAACGTGCCGTTTGGCCTTATTGAAAAGTAAGGCATTATGGCCTATAATGTAAGGAAGGTGAATCATGGACTCAGCTACCAATAATGCGGAAACTGCCGTGGAGGCGACTGTCACCTCAAAAGGGCAGGTAACATTGCCAAAGGAATTGCGCAGGCGCCTTGGAATCCAAAGAGGCAGTCGCGTCCGCTTCAGCATCTCAGCACGTGGCGCTGTCAGGGTCGAGCCTGTGCTCTATGACCTCGAAGACCTCTGGAGAATGGCCGACTTGAGCGGCCAGGCAAACGGCGTGATGACCTTCGAGGAGATGAATGCGGCGAAGGCCAGGAGGCAATGGTAATGATTGCCGCCGATACCAACGTGTGGGCCCGCGCCTACCTTAACGACGATCCCGTTCAAGCGGGGAAGTCCCGCTCCGCCCTTGCGGCTGCCCGTTCCGCGGGCGGCGTATTTGTTTCGCTTCTTGTTCTGGCTGAACTGTCGTGGGTGCTTCGTGGCAGGTGGGACAGAGAAAAGGTACTGAGCACAATCGAGAGCCTGCTCCAGACGCGGGGCGTGGCCGTCGAGTCGCCCGCACTGGCCTGGAGAGTTCTGGAATCCTCCCGCAAGGGTGCGGTTGGGTTCGCCGATCACCTGATTCGAGAGGTTGCCATCGAGTCCGGGGCCAGTGAAGTCATTACGTTTGATAAGGCATTCGGGCGCGTGCCTGGCGTTCGCCGGCTGAAGTAAACCGGACGCGTCTCCGTCTGCTCGGATACCTGTCGGCATGAGAATTTGCTCCCTCTATCTGTCGCATTCCGTGGGCAATGCGTATCGTTGTCGAAGCTTTTTCACGCTCAAAAATGGGGTCGGGAAAGGTTTGGCGGCGATAGGCCAAGAACACCGATACTTCCCCGTCAACAAAACGGCCGCTGACTGCATCTCTCAGAACCAGCACAAAAATCTACGTGTGTTTTTCAGGGCGTGCCTGTTGTCGAAGCCAGTTCGCAATCAAGATATGGAGCACCCGGCCCAGGATCCAACGCTCGCCAAATTACCAAATGTACGGCACCAGGTGGAACCTGACCTTCCCGCAATATTCTCTGTAGCCTGGCAAGCTCTTTTGCAGAAAAATCTCCTCATCGCGAAGTCGTAGAACAATGACCAGAGCCATGGGGATGAACATCGTTAATCCCCACCACGATCCGAGAGCAATTGGGGTGGCAAAAAGCATGAGCAGCGCACCGGCGTACATGGGATGACGAACGATCGCGTATGGTCCGGTGGAGATGACCCGCTGGCCGGCGGCCACCTCAATGGTCGCGGAGGTAAAGGTATTCTCCTTGTAAACGATGAAGACCGCAAGGAATCCAAGCGCTACCAGGGCGTCGCCCCAGACAATGAAAGCCAGTGGGACACGCGACCAAAGAAAATGGCGGTCGAGTGAAGGAAGTACCAAGGTTGCAATAAACGCCAGCGACGCAAAGACCTGAATCAACTTTTGACTCTTCTCCTTCTCCGCCCCTGGACCCGCTTTTACGCGGCTTTCAAGCAGCTTTCTATCGTGGTTCCATAGATAAACAGTAATCAGAGCCGCGGCTCCGGCAAAGACGAATATGTAGACCCACGCCTGCCAGAAATCGAGCGTCCATGCCGGAACAAAAAGGGCCACGCCCAGGAAAACGATGAGTTGCGTGAATCCGAGGATGGTTCTGCCGGCTAGGCTGTTCACCGTCTTAGTCTAGAATTTCGGCGCGCATGTGCGCATTGAATCTGGTCGCCAAGCCAACATTCACGACGAAACCGTTGAGGCAGCTCTTGGTCCAGGCGGAAAGATGCGCAGGCGTTCGACGCGGCGGTCAGTGGAGACAACGATCTCGATGCGCAGGCCGCTGGGCTCAAGGACAATGACTTCGCCGGCCATGGGAATGCGGCCTTCAATCTCGCTGATGAGGCCGCCGAGCGTTGCGGCTTCGTAGGTCTGGCCCAGATCAATGGGCTCGCCGAAGAGGTCTGAAAGGCCATCGACTTCAAAGCTGCCGGGCACGAGCCAGACGCCGTTGGGCTCGCGCTGCGGCTCTTCTTTGAGCGCGTCTTCCTCGTGCTCGTCGCGAATGTTGCCGACGATCTCCTCGAGCAGGTCTTCAATGGTAACGAGGCCGGCCACGCCGCCGTACTCATCGATCACGATGCGCATGTGCTGCTTTTCGCGCTGCATTTCGCGCAGCAGCTCGTAGCCGCGCTTGGTTTCAGGAACGAAGACGGCCGCGCGCTGAATGCTGCCGACGGTGCGGGTGCGGGCTTCCTCATCGGCGATCTGCAACAGGTCGTGGGCGAAGGCGATGCCGGTGACGTTGTCGAGCGAGCTGGAGTAGACGGGCACGCGGGAAAAGACGTGTTCGCGGAGCAGCTCGAGGAAATGCTCGAGCATGGTCGAGGCGGGCACGGCGAAGACGGCGGGTCGCGGCGTCATCACATCGCGGACCAGCTTGTCGCCGAATTCGACGGCTGAGCGTACCAGTTCGCGATCGCTCTCTTCAAGGATTCCCTCTTCTTCGCCGGCTTCAAGCAGGGCCTCGACATCGACGGCGGTCTCTTCTTCAGGGCTTGCAGGCTCCTCAGCGAGGGCGGCGACGGAGAAGAAGAAGCGGATGAAGACGCTGATGGGCGTGACCATCCAGAGGAGCATGCGAACCGGCCAGATGAGGCGCACGGCCCACAGGCCACGGGTGCGGTTAAACAAAAGCGAGGGCAGAAACTGGTTGCAGAAGATGACGATGAGCACCACCGCAAGAACGGCCTGCGCAATTTCGCCGTAAGTGGGCGGGCCCAGATGCGGTGCGCGATTAAAAAGCAGCGCGCCGAACTCGAGGGCGATGATGCCGAGGGCGAGTTGTTGCAGGATGGCCGCGCAGAGGGCGGCGTGCTCGCGGCTCAGGCCGAGCAGCGGCTCGACATGGTTTTCCCACGCGTCAAGATTCTCCTGCACTTCGCGGGAGAGGATTTTGCCGAACTCGGAGTAGACGCGGCTGATGTAGGCTGCGAGGGTTTCAACGGCGGCCAGCAGGAGAAGGAGGACAAGGACGAGGGGCGTCATGGGCGGGCCTTGGGCGCGGCGGCGCGCTCGATGAGGCCCTGCGGCAGGCGAAGCCGGGCGCGGAGAAGACGTTCGCGGCGAGCCATCTGGCCGGAGTCGGCTTCGTGATCGTAGCCGGCGAGATGAAGCAGGCCGTGAAGGATGAGGACTCTAATTTCTGTGGAGAGAGTGTGGCCCTGGGCTGTGGCCTGGCGGCGCGCGGTGGGAACGCTGATGGCGAGATCGCCGGCGATGCGCGCGCCCACAGGGCTGGCTGGGTCGGCGGGGAAGGAGAGAACGTCGGTCGCCTTGTTTTTGCCCCGAAAGCGGCGGTTGAGGCTGCGCAGGTAGCCGTCGGTGGTGAGCAGGACGGTGACCTGGCCGCGCAGTTTGACGGCAGCCTGCGCCTGGGTGAGGAATCGGGCGAGAGAGCGGACGGATGGGGTGCGGAACGAGCTGGATTTTGCCGGGTCGGGACGTGATTTGGCGGACACAGACTTGGGCTTCATCGCTTTGGAGAGCGATGCGGGGTCTGGGTCCAGATCTGGGTCGAGGAGAATCATCGTGCTCAGATCGGTAATGGTTGCTCGGAAATGGGGCCGCGCCGATCTACCTTGATGATACGCGAGTTTGCGCGGAGCCTCCGCTGATCGCCCGCCGAGTCGCAGGCCAGGTTGGCACATCATGGCTTTTCCTGCCCAGTCCACCGTGACGCTTGTTTGTTATCCTTGATGCTGTGATTAAGCGCGTACGAATTGCTTCCTTGATGGCAATTGGGCTGGTTCTGTCCCTCACCCTCGCCGCCTGCCACAAGGAAGAACAGGCTGTGGTCGGGGTGGCCAAGACTGCCGAAAAAGCCGAGCAGAAGGCCCAGGCCACGGCCAGCGAACGCGACAGCGAGCTGGCCCAGCTTGCGCTCATTCCACTGCCCACCAAGAGCATGTATGTAGACGTTCATGAGCCTTCGGCGTGGGCCAATCCGTTCCTGTCGGTTGGCGTGGACATGTTGACCCTGCGCGTCACGCTGGCAGACGCCAATCCCAGCACAATGGGCGAGGGAACGTTGTTGCGCCCGGCGGCAGCGCGACGCCAGGAGTTGCAGTTGCGGCCCGCCGACCTGGCCAAGGCCGTTGCCGCAGTCCCGTCGTCGGCGTGGAAGTACGGACGTGTGATCGCCGTGGCCGAATCGCCTTATGAGACCGCGAAGGACCGGCCCAAGGTGCGTAGAAACCTGGAAGCCGCGATCCAGCAGTTGAACGACCTCGGCATCGTGGTGGAAGAGTGGCCGGCGCGCTAAGCACTGCAAATCCAAGGCGCCTGACAGATCCCGGATGGAACGATTTTCTTGTGGGATTGAGGGGAGCGGTGGTGGTAGGGTGAAGGTCATCCCCGGGAGGTTCCATGCGGTCAACGATTTGCCGCCTCTCTCAGTGTTTTCACCTCTATCTGTTTGTTCTGATTGCCGGCGCACTTGTGGGTGCGGGGTGCGGTGCGGCCATGGCGCGCGCGCAAACGTTTGACGCCACCAATCTGCACGGGCCTGTGGACATGGCAGCCAAATGGCTGATCCAGGCCGGAGACAATCCGGCGTGGGCCGAGCCGGGATTCGACGATTCCAAGTGGACGCCCTTCGACACTTCCACTTCAGTGAAGAACGTGTTCACCACTAACCATCCGGAGGTGGTGTGGTACCGGCTGCACGTGAAGGTGGTTCCTTCCGAGACTGGCCTGGCGCTGGCGGAGTGGAATACATCGAGCGCCTTCGACATTTTCGTCAACGGAGAGCGCCTGATCCATTCAGGCGAAGTCGCGCCGTTTGTTCCCTACACACAAAACGGCAGGCTGGTAAAACGCATCCCGGACCAGCAGATCGCGACCGGCAACCTGGTGATCGCACTGCGCGTACACATCTCGAAAACGGAGTGGGGATCGACGGGGCCCGGATTCTTCTCCAGCAACCTGACGCTCGGTCAGGAGTCGGCGCTGGACGATCATGTCTGGCTGAGCGTGATTGGCCAGAACGCCCTTAACTGGGTCTCGAAGTTCTCGGGCCTGGGCCTGGGAATCGTGGCGCTCGCACTTTTCGCCGCGCAGCGCCAACAGAAGGAGTACCTCTGGATTTTTCTTCAGTTCCTTTGCCTGGCGGCGGCATTCCCACTCGACGTATACGGATACTTCCATAACGTACCAGCCAACTTGATGCTCATTCGTCCGCCCCTGGGGATCGCGAGTCTGTTTTTTCAATTCCTGATGTACCTTGCGATTCTGCGGATCCGTTTCAGCTGGTGGCTGCGCGCGTTCTTTGCGGTTTCAGTCGTCGGAGTGGTGATATCAAGCGCGGGCCAGACACTTGGGAGCGCTTCGTTGCTTGCATCGATCGCTGCCCTTACCCCTGTGCTCATTCTTCTGTGCGTGGTGCTGCCCGTCATCCTGGTGATTCATTGGCGCCGGGGCAATGGCGAGGCAGGCATCCTGCTGATTCCGGCGATTCTGACCAGCCTGGTGATCTACGTCCAAATTACGCTGGGAATTCTGGCCCAGATTCCCGCGCTGCTGGCCTTGGCTGGCCGCGCTGCAAACGCGTTCTTCAATTTTCATGCTGGACCGATTCTGCTGGACTTTCAGGAAATAACAACCCTGCTCTATATTCTTTCGCTGGCGATCATCATGATCCTGCGCTCGACGCGCATCACCCGGCAGCAGGCGCAGCTTGAGGCCGAGATGGCGGCGGCGCGCGAAGTGCAGCAGGTGATCTTGCCCGACCAGATGGAGAAGATGCCGGGCTACCAGATTGAGAGCATTTATCAGCCAGCGCAGGAGGTGGGCGGCGACTTTTTCCAGATTATTGCGCACAAATCGGATGCGAGCCTGCTGATAGTGGCTGGCGACGTGGTGGGCAAGGGGCTGAAGGCCGGCATGCTGGTGGCGCTGCTCGTAGGAGCGATCCGGAGTTCGGCGGAGACGACGGAAGAGCCGCTGAAGCTGCTGGAAGCATTGAACCGCAGGTTGATGGGGCGCGGCGATGCGCAGGCCACTTGCCTGGCGATGCGCATCAGCTCGGATGGCAGCGTGACGCTCGCGAACGCGGGGCACATTGCGCCTTACCTGAACGGCGAGCCGGTAAACGTGGAGGGCTCGTTGCCGCTGGGGATGATTGAGGACGCAAAGTTCAGCGAGTTGAAGTTCAGCCTGAGCGGTCACGACCGTCTGATGCTGATGTCGGATGGCATTGTGGAGGCCCGCGACACGGAAGGAAAGCTGTTCGGATTCGGGCGCGTGCACGAACTGCTGAGCACGAGCTGCAGCGCAGCCGAGGTAGCCTTGGCCGCAAAGCAGTTTGGGCAGGAGGACGACATCAGCGTGATCTCGGTAACGCGGACAGAAGAATTAA
>Ga0302270_10004739_pt1 | contig 12548 bp, 13 predicted proteins | sample III_Bog_E2_3_FD_198773 | JGI IMG/M metagenome (GOLD analysis project Ga0302270, IMG submission 198773) | Peat permafrost microbial communities from Stordalen Mire near Abisko, Sweden - III_Bog_E2_3 | ecosystem: Environmental > Terrestrial > Soil > Wetlands > Peat | place: Sweden: Abisko...
AATCGAACGGCTCTTCCGCCGGCTCAAGGGTTTCCGCCGCGTCTTTTCCCGCTTCGATAAACTCGATGTGATGTTCGCCGCCTTTGTCCTCTTTGCGCTAATCGTAGATGCTTTGCGCTTTAGTGTTTAACACGCCATAAAATAAGGATGCACAATGTCTGTTATATTTAATCAGCTCTGAATTTTACCTGTGGTCAATTTGCTGGCGAGGCCGGCCTGTGGTCGTTGTGGCATTTTTGATAAATGGCCAGATAGTTGTGAACCGTCTGTTTCCATGAAAAATTCGCCTTCATCGCGTTCCGTCGGCAGGCCTGAAGCAGTTTGGGATGCCGGAACAAGACCAGCGCCTTGCGGATGGCCTTGGCGAGCGAGCGAGAGTTGTATTCGGAAAATTTGATGCCGGTGGCCAGCAGCGGATTCTCCGTCCAGTCAACCACCGTGTCGTCGAGGCCGCCGGTTGCGCGCACCACCGGAATCGTGCCGTAACGCAGGCTATACATCTGGTTTAGGCCGCACGGCTCGAACCGCGACGGCATCAGAAAAAAATCGCAGCCTGCCTCAATCCGGTGCGCGAGTGTCTCATCGTATCCAAAGCACAGCGCAACCTTGCCGGGAAACTGCCTCGCCAGCTCGCGGTAGCCGCGTTCGTATTCCGGCGAGCCGCTGCCGAGCAGCACGAACTGCATCTCGGAGTTCAACATTTCCGCCAGCGCGCCGAGCTGGATGTCCACGCCTTTTTGTTCCGTCAGCCGCGCAATAGTGCCAAAGAGCGGGGCGTCCGCAGCGGCGGGCAGGCCAAAGAGCTTTTGCAGCTCCAGCTTGTTGGTCGCTTTTCCCGCCATGCGCCCGGCGGCATACGGCCGGAACAGGTGCGGGTTTTTCGTCGTGTTCCATTCGCCGTAGTCCACGCCGTTCAGGATGCCGGCCAGCACATTTTGGCGGCGGCGCAACAGGCCATCGAGGCCGCAGCCGTATTCCGCCGTAGTGATTTCGCGCGCATAACGCGGGCTGACCGTGGTGATGAAGTCCGCGAACGCGATGCCCGCCTTGAGGCAGTTCAACAGGCCGAAGAACTCCGCGCCCTCGGTATTAAAAAAACTTTCCGACAGGTTCGTCAGCGGGAACGCCGTCGCCGGGAACACGCCCTGAAAGGCGAGGTTGTGGATGGTCAGCAATGTTGGCGGCGGATTCCCCCACCCTTCGCTTCTCTGTTGCAAGATCAGCGCCGGAACCAGCGCCGCATGCCAGTCGTGGACATGCACCACGTCCGGCCGCCATGCCAGATAACGCGCCAGTTGGACGACGCACTTCGAGAAAAAAATATAGCGCTCGGCATTGTCAATGTAGCTTGAATGGTCTTCCTCATAGATGCCGGCCCGGTCGAAATAACCGGGCTGGTCTATGAAATATATTTTCAGCCCGCGCGCCGCGTCCAGCTCCCACAGTTCCGCCTCGATCTGGTTTCGCCCCAGCGGCAGATCGAAATGCCAGTCCACCTTGCGCATCGCCGGGTATTTTGTGCGGATGCCCCGATACAGCGGCGTCACCACGCGCGCTTCATGACCCTCGTCGGCCAGCGCGCCCGCCAATGCGCCAACCATGTCCGCCAGCCCGCCCGTTTTGGAAAACGGAAAGACTTCGCTGGCGGCGAGAAGAATCTTCATGGATTAATGATTTGCGATATACGATTTACGCGCCGCGAGTCGAAGCCCTCGGCAATCATAAATCGCATATCGTAAATAAACACGGTCATGCCGAGATGCGCTCGGTTTTAAGATACGGTTGCAGCGCCTCGGGAATCTTCACGCTGCCGTCGGCCTGCTGGTGCGTCTCGATGAGCGCCACAAACAGCCGCGCCAGCGCCGTGCCGCTGCCGTTGAGGATATGCGGAAATTTGTTCTCACCGGTCTCCGTCTTGAACCGCATGTTCATCCGGCGCGACTGGAAATCCTCGCAGTTCGAGCAGCTCGAAACTTCGAGATAGCTCCCCTGCCCCGGCGCCCAGACCTCGATGTCGTAAGTCTTCGCGCTGCCGAAACCCATGTCGCCGGTGCACAGCATAATCACGCGGTAATGCAGGCCGAGCAGTTGCAAAACTTTTTCCGCATTGGTAACCATTTTTTCCAATTCGTCGTAGCCGTGTTCCGGCTTGACGATTTTTATCAATTCAACCTTGTCGAACTGGTGCACGCGAATCATCCCGCGCGTGCCGACGCCCGCCGCGCCCGCCTCGCCGCGAAAGCACGGCGTGTAGGCGCAATATTTTATCGGCAATTGCTTCTCCGCCAAAAGTTCCTCGCGATGGATGTTTGCCACCGGCGTTTCCGCCGTCGGCACCAGGTAAAGTTTTCCAAGCTCCTCCGCGCGGCCGCCTTCAGCCACGCCGTAATATTGATCTTTGAATTTTGGAAATTGTCCGACGCCGACCATGCATTGTTCGCCGACCATGAACGGCGGCGACACTTCCGTGTAATCGTGCTGCGTGATGTGCAAATCGAGCAGGAACGAAATCAGCGCCCGCTCCAGCCGCGCGCCCCAGTTCGTGTAGAGCAGAAAGCCGCTGCCGGAAAGTTTCGCGGCGCGGGCAAAGTCCACCAGCTTCAGCGACTCGCACAATTCGACGTGCGACTTGGGCTTGAAATCATAATTCGCCTTCGCGCCGCGAACGCGCACTTCGGGATTGTCTTCCGCCGTTTTGCCCAGCACGACCGATTCGTGCGGCAGGTTCGGCAGTTGCAGCATCAGCGCGTCGCGCGCCGCCTCAGCTTCCGCCGCCGCCTTGTCGAGCGCGGAAATTTTCTCGCCCAAATCTTTCGTCTCCGCCTTTTTTGCCTCGGCCTCGGCAAGTTTCTTCTGCCCCATCAGCGCGCCGATTTCTTTGGAGACTTTGTTGCGGAGCGATTTCAGCGTTTCCACTTCGGCCAGGGATTTCCGGCGCGCTTCGTCCAGTTTGAGCAGTTCGTCAATCTTCGTTTCGTCCCCTGCCCCGCGCGTGGCGAGGCGCGAGCGGATGAATTCGGTCTTTTCGCGGATCAGTTTAATGTCGAGCACGCGCCAATTTAAGAAACGCGCTTTCCCACGGCAAGCCGATTGGGTTTAATAACGCCGATGCAATTGCCGGCGAAGCTCGCTTCCCTCTTCCGTGCCCCGCAACTGACGCGCCGCCGGATGCTCCTCGCGCTCGCCATCGCCGTGGCGGCGGACGGCGGGCAGCTCCTCCTCGGCCCGCTCGGCTGGGCGTTCCTCGACCAGGCGATTGACATGGTTGCGATGCTGCTCGTCAGCCGGGTCATTGGCTTCCACATTCTGCTGCTGCCCACTTTTGTCATCGAGCTGGTTCCGGTTTTGGACGACCTGCCGACGTGGACGGCCTGCACCGCCGCCGTCATCGCGCTGCGCAAACGCGAGCGGCGCTCCGCGCCGCCGGCAATTTCTCCACCGCCGGAAAAGCCGACGATTGAAATCTGATTGAAAAGTTTGTCCGCACGCGGCACATTACCGTCGCTATGCAATCTGTTTTTACCGGCCCCGTTTACGTCGTGCGCGACAACATTGACACCGACCAGATCATCTCCGCGCAATTTTTAAACCTCGTGCCCACCATCGCCGAGGAATACGAGAAGCTCGGCAGCTACGCGCTCGACGGCCTGCCCAAATCGCTTTATCCGATCCGCTACGTCAAGGAAGGCCAGCTCGACAGCGATTATCCCATCGTCGTCGGCGGGAAAAACTTCGGCTGCGGCAGTTCGCGCGAACACGCGCCCATCGCGATGGGTTCGGCCAACTGCCAGCTCGTGCTCGCGGAAAGCTTCGCGCGCATCTTCTTCCGCAACTGCGTAGCCACCGGCGAACTCTATCCCTGCGAAATCACCGAGCGCCTCTGCGAGGTGCTGAAGACCGGCGACATCGTGACCGTGGATCTCGACGCCGCGACCGTCACAGTCAAGGCCACCGGCAAGGTCTACCATTTCAAGCCGCTTGGCGACGTGCGCCCGGTGGTGGACGCCGGCGGCATCTTCAATTACGCCCGCGCCAGTGGAATGATTGCGAAGTAAAGTTCGCAAATGAACCTGTTGCCAAGTCCCCGTTCGCTCAAAAGGCGTCCAGGGATTTTTCTTTTGCCGAAACAAAAGCCGCTGAATGGAATCAAGGTTGTCCGCACCAATACCGCGCCGAACCATCCTGAAGGTTACGCGCTGACGATTTCCAAAAGCGGCATTGAAATTTCCTTCCGCGAAATCGGCGGCCTGCGCGCGGCCACGGCGACGTTGCGGCAGTTGCTGCGCGAACATGGCCGCAAACTTCCGTGCCTGAAAATCCGCGACTGGCCGGATTTCCCGCGTCGCGGCGTGATGCTCGACATCTCGCGCGGCCGCGTGCCGAAGCTGGAAACGCTGCTCGACCTCGCGGAGAAACTTTCCGATTTCAAGATCAACGAGCTGCAACTTTACACCGAACACACCTTCGCCTACAAACAATACAAATCCGTCTGGCAAAGCTGGGGCGCGCTGACGGCGAAGGAAATCCAAATCCTCGGCGCACGCTGCCGGGAACTGGGCATTGACCTCGTGCCGAACCAGAATTCCTTCGGCCACCTGCGCCAGTTTCTCGCCGACCCGCGCCTGAAAAAGCTCGGTGAACTTTCCGAGCCTTACGAAGGTGGTGATGCCGCCACGGGCAATCAGGACTTTCTCCGCCGCCCGACGACGCTGGCACCGAACCATCCCGGCATCCTGCCCTTTCTGCGCGGCCTTTACGACGAATTGCTGCCGAACTTTTCCGGCAATTTTTTCAACGTCGGCTGCGACGAGACTTGGGATTTGGGCAAAGGCCAGAGCAAAAAACTTTGCGCCGTGAAAGGCAAAGGCCGCGTCTATCTGGATTTCCTGAAAAAGATTCACGGCGAGGTTTCTGCCCGCGAACGAAAGATGATGTTCTGGGGCGACATCATTTTGAAACACCCCGCGCTCATCCGCGAACTGCCGAAGAATGTCATTGCGCTGAACTGGGGTTACGAAGCCGGCCATCCGTTCGCCAAGGAAGCCGCGCAGTTCGCCAAGGCAAAAATCCCCTTCTACGTCTGCCCCGGCACCTCGACGTGGCAAACCATCATCGGCAAGCACGACAATGCCCTCACCAACCTGCGCGCCGCCGCGAAGGCCGGGAAAAAGTTTGGCGCGGTTGGCTTTCTCAACACCGATTGGGGCGATGGCGGACATCCGCAGCCGCTCGCGGTGAGCTGGCCGCTGTTCGCCGCCGGCGCGGCGCTGGCCTGGAATTCAAAAGATTTTGACAAATCAAGGCTCGTCCCGGTTTTAAGCCGCGATGTGTTTGACGATGCGACCGGCAAAGTTGCCAAAGCCGGATTCAAACTCGGCTTCGCGCATCAAAAGCTTTGCGTGAAGGCGTTGAACGAGACGCCGCTCGGCACGGTCATCGCCACACCGAAACCAGAAGACCGCGAACTGTTTTGCCGGAACGGGCTGAAGTGGTTCGCCAAGATTCCGGCGCAGAAGATTCTCGCGGCCTTGAAAGAAATTGGAGGGCAAAGAAAAATTCTATCCCGCGTGAAACCAAAAACGGATTCAGGAAAGATTCTTTTGCGCGAGCTGGATTTGGCGGCGCGGATGGCGGAGCAGTCATGCCGGTTCATGCTCTGGCAGCAGGCGGTCGCGGCGGGAAACAAACCGGCGGCAAAGGCGCTGGCAAAAAAAGACGTCCGTGATTTGCGGGAGCTGGAGAAAGATTTTAACGCCTATTGGCCGCTGCGGAACAAAGCGACGCCGAAACATTGCTCGCCGTTCCTGCACTGGCGGATGGACGACTACCGGCGCGGCGACTGGCGTTAATCAACGACCGGGAAACCTCGGGCGCGGCTGGATGGGCGGCGGCGCGGACATCTTCTTTTTCAGCGGCGGCAAGGTGGTCACCGGCGGTTTTGGCCAGAGCTTCGCGGCGATCCCGGGCAGGCTGCCCGCCACCAGTTCAGCCGGCGGGCCGGCCGGTGGCATATTCGATGACGCGGTTGGCGGTTTCACCGCCGCATCCCCAATCTTCATTTCTGGAAATTTCATCTCACCCATCTCAAAATCCTTGAACGAGCCGGCCGCGCCGAGCGTGGCGAAATCCATCTTCGGCATCTGCGGCTTTGCCGACGTTTGCAACGCGTCGTAGCCGTTCACGACCCAGTCGAGTTTGCCTGTCTCGACATCAATCATCAGGCCATGCACCGGAATCTTCGCGCCGATGAGCGGGCTGCTGCGTGCAAGACCGCAGGCCTTGATGACGTTCTGCCGTTCACTGCCGAACGTGCCGAAGAAGTCGTTCACGTTTTCCGGCAACTGACTGCGCTCCACGCCGAGCGCCTGGAGCTTGTCCAGCAGCACGGTCGTCGTGGTCTTGGCGACCTGGCAGTCGGTGTGGCCGATGATGGCGATTTCGCGTCCGCCCTTCACCGCGCAGGCCAGCGCGAGCGAGCGCATGGTGCTGCTCAACGTGCCGGTGATGATGTTGCCGGCGTTGCGCAACCAGATGAAATCCTCGGCGGGCAAGGCCAGCGCGTTGGGGAAAAAGGCGTTCAGGCGCGGGTCAATGCACGTCAGCGCGATGACCGGCAGCGCGTCCGCGAAGTCGGCGGGATGCAGGCCGGCTCCCGTGTCGCCGGCGACGGCGCGGTGGTTCAGGTCAATGATGGCTTCGAAGAGGCGCATGGTTGCAGGCGAGCTGTTTTATGGTGATGCGTAATGATTCACAAAATCTTCATCACCTATTTTCAAAAACATCAGCTTCCATTTTTCGCCAGATGGCACGACGCTCGCAAACCATTTTTGATGACGCATCGCGCCGAGTTCGTTTTGAGAATCCACAAAGCCGACGGCAATCCAATTTGGAACGCCATAATTGTTTGTCACCCACCGCGCATGGCCTTCGGTAACAGATTCGCCTGACGACGTTGTAAAGTTGATTCCAGAAGGGGCATACATTTTGCAGTATTCGCAAGCGGTCAAATAGGCGTCCAGCGATTCGTCTTTGGCGGCTTTTGCAATAGCCGCATCAACGGGATCGGTGGAAGCGACAACTGGATTGGCGAGGGCAGGAGCTTGGGCGGAAACTCTGTTTGTTGGCGTAATTTGAGCGAAGATTAACCAGATGAAAAATGCTAGGGCCAAAAAACAAAATATAATTACGATTCCAGCAGGTGTGCTGATCTGATTAGGATGGCCACAATGCGGACAGGTTTTTGCCTGCTTACTGATTTGTCCGCCACAGGCGCGACATGATTTGATAGCAGTCATAATTTCAGATCAAAAGCTGAACCAGTTTTTTCCACGGCTGCAACGGGGCAGGTTTCACGCGCCGAACAGCCGCTGCCGTTCCGGCCGGCGCACGAAATAATAAATCAGCGCGCCAATCCAGTGCGTGAAGATGATGACAAGAATCCAGATGACCTTGTCGTTGCCGGCGCTCGGCTCCTTGGTGGCGCAGTCCACCAGCATCCAGACCCAGAACGCCAACAGCAGCAGCACCACCGGCACGAAGACCAGCATCAACAACAGCGGGAGTAAAACCATGGCCATGCCTTATGCCTTGGTTTCACCTTCATCCTTGCCCATCGCCTTCTTGAGCGCGGGGATTTGTTCCAGCAGTTTCTCGAACTTTACGCCGGTCAAACTCTCGATGATCGGCGGCAACTGGCTGATGATCTGGGTCACGTCGCCGGTCAGCTTGCTCGCGCCGCCGCCGGGGCCGTTGCCGGAATTGATGATGACCATCTTGTCCATCTTGGACAGCGGCTCGCTGACCTTGCCGGCGACTTCCGGCAGGATGCGCACAATCATTTCGATGACGGCGGCCTCGTTGTATTGCTTGAAACTTTCCGCCTTCACGCGCATCGCTTCGGCGGTGGCTTTGCCCTGGGCTTCGATGACGGACGCCTCGGCCAAACCGCGCGCCTTGTTGGCATCGGCTTCGGCCAAGCCCGTGGCTTTCACGACATCGGCGCTGGCAAAACCCGTCGCCTTGGTCGCCGAAGCGGCGCCGGCGGCTTCCGTTTCCAACTGGAACTTCTTCGCGTTCGCGAGCGTCTCGACCCGATAACGTTCGGCGTCGGCGGGTTTTTGGATGGTCGCTTCCAGCTCGCGCTGCTTGCGGAGAATTTCCTGCTGCTGCAACTCGATGTTCTTCTGTTTCTCAACGATGCTCACCTGCACCTCTTCCGCCTTCACCAACTGGCCGGTTTTGAAGCGTTGCAAATCATACGCCAAGTCGGCCTGCGCCTTCTGCACGTTCACGGTCGCCTGATACTGCGCGACGTTGGACTGATAATCCCGTTGCGCCTCGGCCACTTTCGTGTCGGCCTGAAACTTCGCCTCCTGCCCGGCTTGGTTCGCCTGCGCGGAACGGATCACGGAATCGCGGTCGGCCTCGGCCTGCGCGATGATGGCGTCGCGCTTGACCTGCGCGATGCGCGGTTTGCCAAGCGCGTCGAGATAACCCTGCGTGTCGCGGATATCGCGAATCGTGAAGCTCACGATGCCGAGACCCATGTTCGCCATGTCGCCGGCGGCAACTTCCTGCACCTTGGAGGCGAACGCATCACGGTTCTGGTAAATTTCCTCCACCGTCATCGTGCCGAGAATCGCGCGCAAGTGACCTTCGAGCGTCTGCATGGCGATGTTCTTGATGTCGTCCACGCTCTTGCTCAGGAACTGTTCGGCGGCGGTCGCGATGGAAATGTCGTCGCCCTTGACCTTGATCTGCGCGACGCCGTCCACCTTCACCGGCACGCCTTTGCTGGTGTAAACTTCCGGCGTCTGCACGTCAATCGTCAGGAGTTCCAGCGAGAGCACGTCCACTTTTTCCTTCACCGGGATGACGAAGGTGCCGCCGCCCTTGACCACGCGGAAGCCGACTTCCTTTACGTTGCCGTCGGGATCGGTCAGCTTGCGCTTGCTGCCGGAGATGATGAGCACCTGGTTCGGGCCGGCCTTGGTGTAGCGGCTCGCCCAGATGAGCGCGATGACGAACACGACAAACAGCACCGCACCGGCGGCGACGACGACTTTGAGCCAGGACGAGCCGGAGACTTCCGCCTGGGCGAGCATGGGAATGAGGTTTAGTGGATGCATAATTTAATGATGTGTGTTGTTGGTAAAATGATTGGAGGGGAATTCAACGCCAAGGCGCGAAGCCGCCAGGACGCAAAGCGGATTAAAGGAATTCAATTTCCCTGCGTCTTTGCTCCTCCGCGTCTTTGCGTTAAAATGGTTGTTCATGTCCGTGGCTTACTTGACGGCTTCGACGTAAAACTGCGTGCCGACGATGCGGGTGATCTTCACCGTCTGGCCGGTGGCGATGGTTCCGCCCTTTTCGTCGCGCGCGGGCGCGGTGTAGCGGGAGCCGGACTGCACATAGGAAATTTCCCCCACGCCGTTGGCTGGAATCGGCGAGATGATGGCGGCGGTCGCACCGACGAGATTGCCCACTTTGCCCTCGCTGGAACTTTGGGAGTTGCGGAAAACCTTGTTCATGCCCCACCACACCAGCACCGCGATGAGCACCGCGCACAGGAAGGCCAGCGGCGCATGGAGCCACACGTTCTGCGTCATGGGAATCTCGGTGAACACCAGGCCGAACGCGCCAAACGCCGTCAGGAAGCACGCCAGCACCGTGGGACTGAGGAAACTCGCGCCCGGCATACCGTCGGAATCCATTCCCGCGTCCGCGTGGCCGCCCGTGCCGATGGCGTCATGCCCGCCGAACAGGTGGCCGAGAAAAGCGCTGATGACTGTGAACATCAGCCCGAACACCAGACAGAATGCGTAAATAATCATAAGCCCGTTCCATGTGGATGTGACGGTGCGATTAGAGCATCAATCCCGCCCGGATGGCAAGCGGGAAGCGCAAAATGTTGTGCACCGTTTTTCATCGCGCCACCATCCAACCAAAATCCCCGCCCGCGCGCAGTGATAATTTCTGACGATTTTTGGAACCGGCCGGTTCGCGCTTGCCAAGCGCGCCGCGCTTTTCCATGTTGCCGCCATGCAATCGCACGAACTGCTCCGCGAGGTCTTCGACAAAAAACCGGCCAAGGAGGTTTCCGCCGACCTCGAGCTGTCCACCTCCATGATTTACAAATGGGCGCAACCGCCCACCAATGATGGCGGCATCGGCAACCCGCTCGACCGCATCGAGGCGCTCCTTCACAGCACCGGCGACGAGCGCATCGTGCAATGGATCTGCCAGCGCGCCGGCGGTTTTTTCATCCGCAACCCCGGTCATCTGCCGCACCCGCATTTTCTGATTCCGGCCACCAACCAGATTGTGCAGGAATTTGCCGACCTGCTGGCGGTCGTGGCCAGCGCGGCGGCGGACAACAAAATCACGTCGCCGGAAGCGGAACAGATCCGCGCGCGCTGGGAGGAATTGAAAAGCGCCACCGAAGGCTTTGTGGTGGCCTGCGAGAGCGGGGATTTTAACGCGCTGAAACCGGAGCCGGCCAAAAGAACGGCCTGAACCGCGAACGGGAAAATGTCATTGGCAACGGGCAACGCCGGGGTTAAGGTCGCAACCGTGAAACTTGCCGCATTCCTCGCCGCGTTGCTCATTGCCTTTTTCTCTCCTGTCATTTCAGTTTTCTCTGCTGACATTTCCGGAACCGTATTGCTCCCCAATGGCCAGCCGGCGACTTGGGCACAAGTCGCATTGGCGATTCCGGGCAACACACTCGATTTGATGCAAGCGAAAATGCAAAGCTACACCGGGGCTGCAAAATATGTGGTCGTGGCAGACAGTGCCGGCCACTTTTCCCTGCCGACAAACGAGAACGCGTGGGCCATTGTTGCCATGAATTCTGCCGGCTGCGCCCAGATTGAACGAAATGATTTTACCAACGGCTCAGCCATCACGCTCCAGCCGTGGGGACGCATCGAAGGCGTGCTTCACATCGGCACCGGACTGGGCACCAACAACCAGGTGGTGCTGGGTTCCGGCCCCGGCGCCAGGTTCTTCTTTGAGCTGTTTGCGTTTCAATACATGACTGATAACGATGGAAAATTTGTTTTTACCTGTGTGCCGGCCGGCACTTGGAACCTCTCACACGGCGGGGAGTCATTCTGGGAAGGTGAGAAAGTTGTCGTGAAGGCTGGGGCAACGAACCATGTCATCCTTGGCGGCACCGGTCGTCCGGTGATTGGCAAGATTCTGATTCCCCCAACCGTAACCAATCCGCCCAATCAAGCGACGCTTCCTCCCAGTCGTGCCTATGTGGAGTTTTCGGATGCGACGACGAACCAGGTATTTAAGTTCATGGTGAACGCCATACTTTATTCCACCAACCACGAGGGCTGGGCTCAGATGGCTGCTGACGGTTCGTTTCGAGTGGAAGATATCACGCCGGGAACATGGTGGCTCGTGGCTGATGTATTGAGCTGCCCGACTGCCGGCGGCATGGACACAACCATGGCCACGGCTGTTAGGAAATTCACCATGCCTGAAATGGCTGGCGGACGCAGCGACGAACCACTGGACTTGGGCGCGGTCGAACCGGTGCTGGTTCATTCTCCACAAATTGGCGACCTGGCACCACTGTTCGAAGTAAATACAACTGACGGCGGAACCTTCAAACTATCCAGCCATCGCGGGCAATATGTGCTGTTGGACTTTGAGCCTATGCATTGGCGCGCTCAAATCAACGAGGCGGTTCAGGCTGTATGGTCTGCATGCGGAACGAACCGGCTGGCGGTGTTGACCTTGGCGGTGCAGCCAACCGGAGGGGATTCTGGTGGTTTTGCGGCTGAGGCATATCCATGGCCGCTGGCAAACCTGAGAAAAATTGCGTGGTATGAACAGAAAGCCTTGCGGGCCGCTTACGGCCTTCAGGTGGATCGCAGCATTGAATGGGACACCAATCTCCCGAATGTTATACTCGTAAACCCAGACGGAAAAATTGTTGCCAAGGGTTTACACGGCGAGGCCATCCAAGCCGCTGTCGCCAGATTTCTTAAAAAATAAAAACGGCGCAAACTTTCGTCTGCGCCGTTCGTGATTTTGCTTTCGGTTCAGGTGCAGATGCCGGTCATGGGCACGCTCCATTCGCTGGTCTGGTTGCCGGCGGCCATGGCGCAGACCCGGAAGGCGTTCAGCGAGCCGGGTAGGAGGTTCGCCGCGTCTTGAAAAACGCCAGCGCTGGATTGACCGGACGGACTGCCGAGCATAGGGTGACGTGCGCCGCCGGTTCCTTCTCCTGGGGGAGAAGGTTAGGATGAGGGCGGACTTCGGGCGCAAACTAAATTAGTGGAACAACCGTCCTCACCCCTGCCCTCTCCTCCAAGGAGAGGGAGAAACACGCGCCGCGTCCTGGAAAATACCAGCGACGGGATTGACCGGATGGATAGACGAATAAACCGGGACGCACGCAACCCACCCCGGCCCTCGCCTCCAAGGAGCGGGAGAAAATGTGCGCCGTCTCATTGTAATTTTACGCGGCAAATTTGACCGGACGCTTCTTCATAAAACCAAAACGGCGCGGGCTTGCGCCTGCGCCGGTG
>Ga0302270_10004741_pt1 | contig 12543 bp, 8 predicted proteins | sample III_Bog_E2_3_FD_198773 | JGI IMG/M metagenome (GOLD analysis project Ga0302270, IMG submission 198773) | Peat permafrost microbial communities from Stordalen Mire near Abisko, Sweden - III_Bog_E2_3 | ecosystem: Environmental > Terrestrial > Soil > Wetlands > Peat | place: Sweden: Abisko...
ACTTGTCTCTTGGAACTTCGCTCATCAAGTCCCCTGTTCGCAGCGCTGTCGCCTTCGCAATTCGGCAGCCCGCGTCCCACAATCTTCCCTCCAGGTCTCGGAGTCTCGGAGTCGGTATGAAGTTGGTTCTTCATCGCGTCTGGTTCAGCAATGCGGACAAGTGCCGATGCATTGTCGCCCGCTTCTGCCTCAGCGTGGCACTCCTCGCCATGCTCTCCGTGCGCGCCATCGCTGCGGTACACCCCGTTCCGCTGGACCCCAAAGTCGATTCCGCCAAATGCCTTGAGTGTCATGAGGACAAGTCAAAAGGCAAATCCGTTCACTCCGCAATGGCCACCGGCTGTTTGAGCTGCCATGAAGTCCGCGTCAATAAAGATGTCACGCGCGTCAAGCTCATCACCGCAACGCCGGCCGCGCTTTGTCTCACCTGCCATTCCGACAAAACAGCGGCGGACATCAAGGGCACCGTGCATCCTCCCGCGGTCCGCAACTGCCTTGCCTGCCACGATCCGCACGCCTCCGATAACAAGAACCAGCTCCTCAAACCCGTCTCCGGAGGCGAAAAGGAAAACCTCTGCCTCGATTGCCATAAGACCGGCCTCAATGTCCCGGAAAAGGGCAGCCGTCATGCCGCGCTCGATATGGGCTGCGACACCTGCCACACCACCCACAAAACCGGAGCGGATCCAACGATGGAGAATCGCTTCCATCTCACCAAGCCCGCTCCTGCGCTCTGCCTCGACTGCCACGACGCCAAGGACGCCGACCTGCAGAAAGCGCATCAGGGTCAGCCCTTCGCAACCGCCAATTGCATGGAGTGCCACGACCCCCACCAGTCGGCATCGCCCAAGCTCATGGTCAAATTCCAGCACCCGCCCTATGAGGCGCGAAGCTGCGAAATGTGCCACGCTCCCGCCAAAGACGGGAAAATCGTCCTCACCCAGCCAGACGCCAAAACCCTCTGCGTCACCTGCCACGACGACAAAGCCAAGCAGATCGAATCTGCGAAGGTACCCCATCCCGGAGCCATGGGCGATTGCATCGATTGCCACAGCCCCCACGCCAGCAGCGAGCCCGGCCTGCCCAAAACCGACGCCGTCTCCATCTGCCTCGGATGCCATAACGATCTCGACGATCTGCGCAAGAAGCCGGTGCATCACCAGCCCGCATTTGCCCAGGGATGCGCCACCTGCCACACTCCCCACGGCGGCGACATTGATCACTTATTGCGCGCCAAAGGCAATGCACTTTGCCTTGAGTGCCACGGCCCCGATTCCGTTCCCCAGCGCGACGACGCGAACCATCTCCTGACCATTTTCAACGGAGCCGTCAAGCTCCCTGACGACTACTTCGCAAAGAACAAGGTCGCCATCCTGCCCCTGCGCTTCGGCCTTGGCCATCCCATCGAGTATCACCCTGTCTCCGACGTGATGGACCCCACCGACCAGACCAAGGTGAAGACGCCGCTCAGTTGCCTGTCCTGCCATCAGCCGCATGCGTCGCTGCAGGCAGACTTGCTGATAAAAGATCAGGCCAACAACATGGCCTTCTGCGACAACTGCCACAAGAACCGGATCGACATGAAACAGACCAGCCCCATCGCCAAATAGCACCCACTGGAGATCACGATGTTTCGCTTCCCTTTCAACCCGACCCACAGTGAAACCGTAGCGCCGATCTCCAGATCGGCTGTCGTGCGGGCGTCCTCGCCCGCGCTCTCCAGAGTAGCGCCGCTCTTCAGAGTAGCGCCGATCTCGACAGTAGCGCCGATCTCCAGATCGGCTGTCGCGCGGGCGTCCTCGCCCGCGCTCTTCCGGACCGGACGACTCTGTTTCTTTTTAGGCTCCAAGTCCCTAGCCCTGCTCCTGCTGCTCACCGTAGCCCTCACCTCACCCCTCTCCGCCCGCGCAGACAAGAAAAAGAAAGCCACCACTCCCACAACCTCCGATGTGGGCCCGCGCAAATTTGGCTTTGACCCCACCAAGCTGGTGTGGCCCAGCCCGCCCAACATCGCGCGTGTTCGGTGGCTCGATTACTTCGCCGGATCCAAAATCGACTACACCCCCAATCCCACCACCAAAGCAAAAGCATCCTGGATGGATCGCCTCGCCGGCGAACAGAGCCAGGACGAAAAGTTCAATCCCAAGACCTTCCCGTTTCAGCTCATCGGCCCCTACGGCATTGCCGTCGATTCAAAAGGCCTCGTCTACGTGGCCGATCAAAAGGTTGGAGCCGTCTTCATCTTCAACACCGAAACCCGAGAGACCCAGATGATCCGCAACGGCATTGAGGCCCACTTCGGATGGATCAACGGCCTCGCCATCGACGACGACGACCGCCTCTTTGTGTCAGACGGAAAGATGCGCCGCATCCTCATCTTCAACGCCAAACATGAGTTGGAAACCCAGATCACCGAGGGACTGGTCGATCCGGTAGGCATCGCCATCGATACCGCCAATCGCCTTCTCTATGCCGTCGACACCCAGCAGGACCAGGTCATTGTCTATGACGCCGACTCCCTCAAACTCCTCCGCCGCATCGGCACCGGCGGCAAGAACCACTACCTCACCACCCCCGGCGACTTTGCCGCGCCCCAGGGCATCGCGCTTGATAGCGAAGGAAATGTTTACGTCACCGACACCCTGAACGATCGCGTCGAAATCTTCGACGCCGACGGCGGCTTCATCAGTACCTTCGGCAAAAATGGTGACGGCCCCGGAAACTTCGCCCGTCCCAAGGGCATAGCGGTCGATAGCGACGGCCACATCTGGGTCGCCGATGAAATGGAAGACCGCCTCCAGGTCTTCAACAAGGAAGGCCAGGTCCTCACCTACATCGGCATGGGCCACGGCGAAATGCCCGGCCAGTTCAAGGCCCTGGTCGGCGTAGCCATCGACAAGCAGAACCGCGTCTTCACCACCGAACAGTTCCCCGGCCGCCTGCAAGTCTTTCACTACGTAACCGACGCCGAAGCCGAAACCGAAAAAACAAAGAAAGCCGAAGAGCTACAAAAAGCCGCCGACAAGCACGGAAAACCCGCCCCCGCCAAACCTTCGGAAGCCGCTCCACAAAAAACCCCCGACACACCCACACCCACCGCCACCCCAACGCCCACCGCGGCGCCCACTCCCGCCGCCACAACCAAGCCCTACGGCCTTTAGCCCCACACCGGCAGGGGCCCAGTTTCTCGCGCTCTCATCTTCCACCCACAGCTGTGTCATCCTGAACGAAGTGAAGGATCTGCGGCTGCCTTTCAGCTTTTCAACGGGTCGTTACTTCCGAGTAGGCAACGACTCGCAAGGAACAATCTCCACGCTATTGGTGTCCAATAAAATAGGCGCGATTCAACCTATCCACAGCTTTCAATTTGTAGGCATCGAGATATGAGAAAGACCTTCCAACTCAAACAGGTGTTTCTCGGTTCAGGTATCTTGGGATCCTTGATCGGGTTGGGTCTGGTCCTGCTTGCTGGGAATAACTCGTGGGATCGCACGACGGCTAGGTGGATTCTCTGGAACGCGTGCTACCCGGTGCTACGGGCGACTGATCGCCTGCTTGGATTGTTCTTTACGCAAGAGAGAATTGCGCCCAGCTTCATTCAGCTCTGTTTGTTCAACTGTTTGTTCGTGCTCTTTTTTGGGCTTGCATTGGCTCTTTTTTGCACGTCGGTAGCCGGAGCACTTAGGTTCCTCTGGCGAGACTTTCGAGCAAAGATCGGCTAGATGTGCTTCATCGCTGTCACACTGGTTTCCCCACACATTGGATGCGTTGTGGTCGAGTCACCGCCTACCTGTCAGTTACTCCGAAGCCCACAGACCCCTGCCCAACCGCCGAGCCCCGTCGCCGTAAGAGCGACGCGTAAAATCCAGCATCAAGCTCTTGTAGTTGTGCCGCGAAATGCTTGATCAGCCCCGAGCATTTTTGACTTCCACAGCCAATCTCGGCCCAGGCCGCTGGCAGCAAGTCTTAGACCACAGTCAGACTGTATTGCGGCACTGCCGCCTCAATCAGGTTCATCACATTCTTTAAATTGGGAACGCACTCATGGAGGATATACACTCCAGCTTTGGTGCAAGCCGTACGCTCGTCGGGAACACTGTCGAGTGTCTTTCCGCAATCTTCGCAGACCACGGCAATACCAGTACCCAGCTGAATGATATGAATGGTCACGGTAATTTGATCTCCAATTCTTTTAGGGCTCAACCCGCGCTCGCAGCACTCTTCTAACAGCATCTACGCAACTTCGAAGAACAGCTATAGTACCGGGGCTCTCCTCGCTACGACTTTTGAGTGATCGCGTTCCGTGAAATTTCTGGAATCGTTGCCGCACATCACCGTAAAAACCGGCAACCCCGAAGCAGCGACGGGCGGTCCCGGTCTCATACCGCGCATTACCAAGTCGAGGGTGCCCCCGGTCTCTCGTCCGCCGCGGCGGAGGGACCGGGGTGGTGAAATCGAACTGCCTGCAGCGGCGGGAAGCATGAGGCCCGACAGTCCGCCTTTCTCGACATCCCAAAACTCCGCACGCGAGGGAAAACTGTCTTCTGTCATCCGTAACCTGTCAGCTGTCAGCTGTGAGCTGTGGGCTGCACTTTTCGGTTATCATTACGTCTATAGACTGTGCGGCCTTTTCCCTCAACCGGCCGCGCTCCGGTGGTGTGCGTGTCTCGATTCTTCCAGCGTTTCGTCTTCGTCCTGTCCGTAGCCATCTTCGCCTGCCTCGGCCTGGGGTTCGTCCTCGGCGAGTTCGGCCTCTTCGGCGTACACGCCGGTGCCGACTCCGATGGCGCCTACCGCCAGATGCGTGTCTACGCCGAAGTCCTCAAAAAGGTCCAGACCGACTACGTCACCGCGCCTAACATCAACGACGTCACCACCGGCGCCCTTCACGGCCTGCTTGAATCCCTCGACTCCGATTCCAGCTACCTTACCCCCACCGAGTACAAAATCTACAAAGACCGCCCCACCACCAACGTCGCCCAGGTCGGCATCGTCACCTCCAAGCGCTTCGGCTACGCCACCATCGTCTCCGTCCTGCCCGGTTCCCCCGCCGACCACGAACACCTCTCCGACGGCGACGTGATCGAGTCCATCGGCGACCAGTCCACCCGCGAGCTTTCCCTCGCCGTCATCCGCCTCATGCTTGAGGGCAAGGCAGGCACTACCGTCACTCTCTCCGTAGTCCGCCCCCGCAAAGCCGACCCGGACAAGATTACCCTCACCCGCGCCGTCACCGCCCCACCGCCGCTCGCCGAGCAGCAATACGAGAACTCCACCATCCTCTATCTCAAGACCGGTGAGCTGACCCCGGCTCGCGTCAACGAGATTGCAGCCAAGCTCAAATCGGAAGGCAAGGGCCACAAAGTCCTTCTCGACCTCCGTGACTCCACCGGCGATGACGCCCAGCAGGGCGTTCGCCTGGCCAACTTCTTCCTCAAGCAGGGAACCATCGCCACCCTCCAGGGCCAGAAGGTTCCAACCCAGACCTTCACCGCCGATCCGGCCGTGTTCCTCACCGATGCCCAGCTCGTAGTGCTTGTAAACCGTGGCACCTATGGCGCGGCTGAGATCACCGCCGCCGCCATCCTGGACGCCAAGCGCGGCGACATTGTGGGCGAACGAACCTTCGGCGAAGGCTCAGTCCAGAAGACCATCGAACTGCCGGACGGCGCTGCTATCCTCCTCACCATCGCCAAGTACCAGGGCCCCTCCGGCAAAAAGATTCAGGACGAAGCCGTCACCCCTACCGTAGCCGTTGGCCATCCAATCGAGGAAGAAGAAGACGAGGCCGCTCCCGCCAAAGGTGACGCGCCCTTGGACAAAGCCCTCCAGCTCCTCAAAGCCAAAGCCGTCTAGCGAGCGTTTCAAGCAATCAATTCGCGTGCCCCATGTCTGGATTCTCAGAAATGGGGCAGAGCCAAATTGCGCTCTCGACGATTCAGATTGATTCAGAACGTTTTCTTGCCTCCCAACGTCATTAGCGTAGATTTTTCTGCGACAAGGGAGAGACTAAGCATGCAAGCAAGAATCCTGCGGATCGGTATCGGTGTAGCCCTGCTCCTGGTTGGATTTACGGTCGGGACACACACCTCAACCTCTATTCGTGCTGATGTTCATGGAGATATGCGAGCGTCTGTACCCGCCGGTTATGGAAGGGTTGTCGCAGGCGATAGCGCCTCGCTCTGGTTCGAGGACGAGACCAACACTCTTCGGCAGGTCAACATACCCGAAGGCAAAACAATCTTCACCATAACTCGACAAAGATAAACCGGCCGGTCGCCCCAGATCTCGATTCGGAAGCGAGATCTGGGGCGACCGGAGCGTCGACACATTGCTGGTTAGCGAGTATCAGAATTCGCCAAGAGTGAGGCAAACGAGTGCGGACGAGGTTCCAGTTCGTGGGCTGAGTTTGCACTCGGGGTTTGAGGATGAAGTTCGGTGAGGAATACGTCGTAGATGATCCGACCTACGTCATCCCCTCTGTCCGGGTCCAGTTTACCTTTGTAGCGGAATTGATTTCCGTATTCGTCTTTGAACGGGGTCTTGACGTAGGCGAGGGAGATCGAATGTACGCCAATATCGTCAAGGTGATGTAGTTCCTCGGGCTCGGATACGCCATCATGATTGGTGTCAATCCAGACCAGGAGCTTCGGCCAAACGGCATCATCGATATCGATAACTCCGTCGCCGTTGCCGCCGTTTTCAGGGAGATCGAAGACAGCTAACGCAAGGAAGCCGTTCGGACCGCTGGAAGGCGGTTGCGCCGTGATGTTTCCAAACAAATCCAGGCCGCTGTCTATCTTCCCGTCGCCGTTCCTGTCCAGAGCGAGCCAGCCATTCGTTGAGCCTTCCGCAGTCCAGGCAATTTGAATTGGCCTGCCATTCCCGTAGAAGTCAAACAGGATGCCGTTTGCAGCGGATGTCAAATGGAATCCAGAGCCATCGGTATCGATGATGATTGGACTTGGGTTGCTTTGCTCGTAGACGCATTTGCAAGTGTTGTAGTCGAAATAATCGAGAGGACCACAAATCGGGGCAAAGCAGGTCAAGGGATTGCATGTTCCCAATGATGGATCACAAGTCTGCGTGGGCGGCGACGGCGGCGCAGGAGGCGGATAATGAGGGTCACAGTGGACCTGACTGCTGTCGAAAGGTTTAATTGTGTCTGGAACGTTGCCTCCACTGTCGTTGGTTCCGGAAAACTGATTCATAACCGAAGACCCATTTGTGCCGTACTGGTCGCCAAGGTTCATCGTGTGCCCAATCTCATGCAGCATGTCTTGGACAAGCGCGTCCGCGTATCCCGGCGCTGACGGATCCCACCCGGGGGTGCCCGTCGGGCTTGCAGCAGTTGGATTCAAGACAGTTACCGCGCCTATCGTGTTTTGATTGCTTGTATGAAACGCTTGACATGTTGCAGCGACGGCTCCCGGAGATGGGGTACAGATAACGGAGGGGTTCCCCGGTTCTGCGGTCGGCGTATTGGCGATCACGTACGTGGCGGGATTGCTCGTCGTTGCGGGACTGAACTGCACATTTGATCCGTTCGATTCATTGGCCGTGTTCCATTGGCCGATCGCATTCGCTGCCGCTGCAGCCTGGGCAGGGCTTAGGCCCGATGTGCTGTAGTAAATCGTTGATCCTTGCGGCCAGCCAGCGCTGTTATACGCCGCTCCCGCCACCGGGCACTGTCCATCGGCCAAGATGGCGGAAGCCGCCATTCCCAATGCCAGAACGGTACAGAACGAATTCTGCTTCAGGATTGCTGAACCGTTTCTCATTGGTTGCCTCTTAACTTGGCGCAGTTGGGTATACCTGCCGCATAGATGATCGCCGCTCGCGCATCCCTGACCAACTGCTCCGGGGAGGAGCTTGGGACTGGTCCAGCCAGGCTGGGCCGGTCGGCGTAGGGGTGGGGCTTATTGGCGCTTTTCGTGTCAAGCACAAGATTAAAGCTGCGCTGTGTCCTGGCCTTGAATGCTCCAGTCTCGGGAATGTAGGTAAGGAAGAGGAGGTATCGATCACCCGAATGAAAGTCAGGGAAATCGGTAGCTTTACCGTAGATTGTGCGGCCGTCGATGGTGAGTTTTCCACCCGGCCTGACAACGGCGATCGTCTCTTTTCCTCCGATGGGCTCCTTGGGGGTATCTTGTAACACCTCTTCTACGTGCATCGTCCAGTCGGAATAGAGGAACGTTTTATCGGCGGTCAAGTGACTTACGCTCGCGACCGGGGTCGCCAAAACCACGGCATCCGCGAAGCAGGCCAGATCTACGAGTGTCACTGGCGGATAAGGGGGAGTATCAATATCTGTCATGATGCCCCCCTCGATATCGTCCGCATTCGGAATTGTGAGGTCGCCGGTGGTCTTGACCAAAATCTCTGGGATGGTCCCAACCGAGGAGCTTTGAAAGATGCGGCTATGGACCTTTTCGTTGTGGTCGGCTGCGGACTGCAGATCGCTCCCTACTGCCGGCTGTTGAGCATGCGTCCTAATCGGAGCTGCTATAAGACACGACGTGGCTGCAAACGCAAGCGCGAGCAACCGGAAGAAGATAGTTTTAGGGGGTTTGTACATGGATCTCCTTATAGGCTTGTGGTTGGGGAGGTCGTGAGACACGACGAGGAATAGAGACTCCTCTCGAGTCCAGTGCAGAGCGCGAACAAAAGCTCCAGATAAAATACCATTCTTCTCAGTTAACGATCAAAAGCTTCCTACGATTTATAAGAGAATTCTTGCTTGATATTGTGCGACTCCGTTTAGCCGAGGCTGTTCTAGTCCCTCAAATACTTAGGGGGCTGAACTAAGGGTGCAGCCACTGCCTGATCGCGAGCCACCAAAAGAACCCCCATTCCCGAGCGCACATGCACAGCAACCAAAATCCAAATAAACAAAGCATTATCAACAACTTAATCCGCTATCTCATGCAAAATCAGAGCATTTTCCAAAAAAACGGCTAACTCTCCGCAACCCTCTACCTCGTCGAATGAAACTCTCGGCAACCGAAACATCTCAAAAAGGCTGCCCCCAAGGTACGTGTCTCAACGACTCGCAACCACAGGTTCAACCCTTTCGCATGTTTTGTAACCATTCTTGCAACCCAATCGAAGGGTAAACGCACCCCTCTGATCGCACCTTTCACCCTGTTCCCTGTTCCCTGATCCCTGATCCCTGCTTCACTGCTCTTACCCTCCCGGATTCCCCTGTGCCACGCCGCACACACGCCACACCAGAAAAATGCTAGCCTTAGGCTGAAGCATCCTCCCCGCCCCAACGGAGACATGCAGACGAGGCCTGAATCGCTTGGCTGCACCTATCCATCAGCCTGTTGAACCACCACCCCTTGCCCGCCCGCGCAGGCAACAGATCAAGTCTGTTCCCGCCCACGGACGCCGCAAGCTAGCCGGCCCGTTCGCCCTCGCCGCCTTGCTCACCCTGGCGGTCATCGCCGGCTCCCTCGCCGGCCTCACCCTCGTCTATTCCGTCGACCTGCCCCAGATCAACGACCTCGAGCACTACCGCCCATCCACCACCACCGATCTCTACGATCGCCACGGCAAAGTGATCGGCTCCTTCGCCCTCCAGCGCCGCGAAATCGTTGGTTACAATGACTTTGCCCCCATCCTCCGCGAAGCCGTAATCTCCATCGAAGACAAGTCATTCGAGTCGCACTGGGGCATCAACGTCTTCCGGGTAGCCGGTTCCGCCTGGCATGACATCCGTTCCCACGGCCGCGCCCAGGGCGCATCCACCCTCACCATGCAGTTGGCCCGCAACCTCTTCCTCTCGTCCGAGCGCACCGCCGGCCGCAAGGTTCAGGAAGCCTATCTCGCCATCCAAATCGAGCGCGCCTTCACCAAGGAGCAGATCTTCACCCTCTACGGCAACCAGATCTACCTTGGCAGCGGCATGTATGGCTTTGAAGCCGCCTCGCAATATTTTTTCTCCAAACACGCCAAGGATTTAAACCTTACCGAAGCCGCACTCCTTGCCGGCCTGCCCAAAGGCCCCGTCGGCTTTTCGCCACTCCTCTACCCTGAAAAGGCCCTCCGCCGTCGCAATTTAGTCCTCTCAGAAATGGAATCCGACGGCGTCATCACCCACCAGCAGGCGGAGCAAGCCCGCCGCGCTCCCCTCGGTCTGAAAATCAATCAGCCGGAGATGTCCGTCGCCCCCTGGTTCCAGGAAGAAGTCCGCCGCGAGTTGGAAAAACGCTTCGGCTCTGAGGAGGTCCACGAAGCCGGCCTCAAAGTCGAAACCACCCTGGACCTCGATCTGCAGCAAACCGCCAATCGCGCCGTCACGGACGGCTTAGCAGCCTACGAACGCCGCCACGGCTGGAAGAACAAGCAGGAAAACGTGCTCACCGCCGGCATCACCCTTGAGGACTACAGGCACCCCGACTGGGCTCTGAAGACTTCTCCGGGCGGCTATGTTCACGCCCTTGTAACGCGCGTCCTGCCGCTTGAAATCCGCGCCCGCATCGGCCCTCCCGGTCAGGAAAACAACGAAATCGTCATCCTTCCCGAAGACTGGCAATGGACCGCCCAGCGCTACGGAGACGCCCTCGTCAAGCCCGGCGACGTCATCTACGTCCAGCTCTCCGCAAACACTGAGGGCCCCGCCCGCCGTGCCACCCTGCAACAGGATTCCGGCGCACAAGGCTCGCTCATGGCCATCGACAACACCACCGGCGATGTCCTCGCCATGGTCGGCGGCCGCGACTACGCCGTCTCCGTCTTCAACCGCGCCATGCAGTCCGAGCGTCAGACCGGCTCCAGTTTTAAACCCTACGTCTACACCGCCGCGGTCGAAGACGGCGCCAAGCCAACTGACATGATCGTCGACGGGCCTGTCAGCTTCGGCAGCTATACCCCGCACAACTACGAGAACGACTACAAGGGCTCCATGACCCTGGTCAACGCCTTTGCCGAGTCGCGCAACATTCCCGCCCTCAAGCTCGCCGCCCGCGTCGGCATCCATAACGTCATCGACGTGACCCACCGCTTCGGCGTCACCTCCAACATTCCGCCTTACCTGCCCATCGCGATTGGCGCCGTCGAAATCAGCCTCCAGGAGCAGGTCGCCTCCTACGCCGTCTTCCCCAACGATGGCATCCGCGTCGCTCCGCGCCTGGTACGAAAAGTCTCGAACGCCGACGGCATTACCCTCTGGGAAGAGCCACCCACCGTCACCGAAGTCATCTCGCAGGACACCGCCCGCACCATGATGATCTTTCTTCGTGCCGTCACAGCTCACGGCACTGGCGCGGAAGCATCCAAGCTCAACCACCCACTCGGCGGAAAAACGGGCACCACCAGCGATTACACCGACGCATGGTTCCTCGGCTTCTCGCCGTCCGTCACCTGTGGCGTCTGGGTTGGATATGACAGCCGCGAATCGCTCGGCGACAAGGAAACCGGCGCAAAGGCCGCACTCCCCATCTGGATGACCGTCATGAAGGAAGCCATCATCGGCAAGGACGACGAACACTTCCTCGGCGACGACCAGCCCTCCACGGCTCTGGACAAAGCGTCTGTCGCATCGCCCGCAAAGCCAGGACCAGCGCCGGCGAACGCACCTTCAGCCAAGCTCGTAAAAACAGCCGTTGCCCTCAAGCCTCCTGTCACCCCGGCCCCGGCCGCAACTATCGCGAAAGCCTCTCCAAAGCCCGCGATCAAAGCGCCCGCAGCCCCGCTGGCTCACCCGACCGCGTCCCCACTTAAGCCTCAAGTAAAGCCGGCCTTGTCAGCGCCGCCGCCCTCGGCCAGGCCCGCGCTCACCGTCAAGCCCGCCCTTCCGGCTTCGCCACATCTCTGAGGGAATACCTGCTGCGCCTAGCTCTGTACCATGCAAACGCAGTTTGACATTCCCGACCCCTGCACCCTCAAATCAGTCTTGTCCCCAACATCGTTCCCGCATTCAAGCCCCGGAGGAAAAGCAGTATGAAGATCCGAGAATTGCTGTGCTTGACTCTGCTCGCCGGCTGCATCGGCTGCGCTACTACCCCTGTCGCCGATACAAAAGCGAAGGACGAGGCCGATATCCGGGCTCTCGAAGATCGCTTCGCCGCGGCCTTCAAAGCCAAGGACATCAACGCGATCATGGCTTTGTACACGCCCGGCCCTGACCTGATCGTCTTCGATGCAAACCCTCCGCGCCAGTACTCGGGCTGGGACGCCTACAAGAAGGACTTTGAAGCCTTCCTCGCCTCATCCCCCGGCCCTGCCGACATGCTCATCACCGACGTGAGCGTCACAGTTGGAGGCGATGTAGCCTACGGTCACAGCATTCAGCATCCTATCCTCACCGACAAGAACGGCAAGAAGACTGAATTCACCGTGCGCGTTACCGATGGCTACAAGAAGGTCAACGGCCAGTGGCTCATAAGCCACGAACACGTTTCCGTCCCCGTCGACATGACCACGATGAAACCCGACCTCAACTCGAAGTAGCCAGCCCTCGAAGCAGTCCGCCAACGCCTACTTCGCCGGATTCAAAGCTCGCGTCACCCGATAAATCACAAGCCGCCCATTTTCCTT
>Ga0302270_10004745_pt1 | contig 12540 bp, 9 predicted proteins | sample III_Bog_E2_3_FD_198773 | JGI IMG/M metagenome (GOLD analysis project Ga0302270, IMG submission 198773) | Peat permafrost microbial communities from Stordalen Mire near Abisko, Sweden - III_Bog_E2_3 | ecosystem: Environmental > Terrestrial > Soil > Wetlands > Peat | place: Sweden: Abisko...
CTGGGGTCCGTCGAGGTACACACCGCGCAGCCGCACCCCACCGTGGGAACCCCCATCGACGTTCCCGTCCCCAGAAATGTCAGCCGCCCGTCCATAGCCTCTCGCAGAACCGGGTCTTTGTGCCTTAGTCCCTGGTCCCTTAGTCCCTGTCTTTATCTTTTCCCCGGCGGCGGCCCCTGCGGCGGCTGCATGGCCTGGACGCTGATCATGCTGGTCAGTTCCAGGAAAGCCATCCGCACCTCGAACAGCACCGAGTCCAGCGTGCGCGTCTCGGCCTCCGTCAGGTTGCCGCGCGTCTTTTCGGCCAACACGCCCAGCAGGTCGATGGTGGTGCGGGCGCCCACAATATCCACCCGCGGCCGCTGACCATCCTGCGCTCCCGCGCCCATCTGGATCATGGCGGAGACGTAGAACTGCTGCACCAGGTGCTCAAACGTGATCGCCGGCTGCGGTCCCATGCCCGGATTTTGCGCGCGCAGCAAATCCTCAAGCCGTTGTGCGGAGGCCTCGTACGCGTTCTTCTGTTCGTGGCTCTCCTCGGCGGTCGGCGCGGGCGGAATGCCACCCGCATCCCCCTCGTCCAACGCGCTCTCGTGAACAGCCGCGGCGGCCTCCTGCTTGCTTTCGTTGACCACCAGCTGCGGGCCGCCGCTCGACACTTCCGGCGCCGTCGCAGGCTCCGCCGGCCGCTGCGCGCTCTCGTGCTCTTCCTCTTCCGCCTTGAACTTCCGGCGGTCAATCACTTCAAACTTGGGTGCATCGCTCATTTTTCCACGTATCCATTTCCTAAAACCAATTGAGTCACTCAATAACTCGCAGCATTGCTAAACCCGCTAACAACACGAACCTCGCTAACTCCGCTCTTTCAAAATCCTCGCCGTTCCCTTCTCCGCCCCAGCGCCGTACTGAAAGTTCTGCGACTTTGCTTCGGCTTCACCGCGCATCATCCCCAGCGCAAACACCCGATTTCCCTCGGGCAGCGGCAGCGCCGCCGCGCTGCGAATCTCGCCGGCAACCGCCCCGTCCAACGTCAACTCGGTCCCGCTCGACGGCACTGGCCCATCGATCTCAAGCTGCCGCAGATGCCTGTGCACATTTCCCCGCGAGCGGATCCGCTCCACAATCTCCTGCCCCAGGTAGCACCCCTTGTTGAAGTTGAGCGCCCGCATCTGCCCGGTCTCCTGCGGCAAATCCCGCTCCACCATATCCACGCCGTACACCGGAATCCCTTCCGCAATCCGAAACGCATCCAGCGACCTGGATCCCACCGCGACCGCTCCCGCCGTACGCAGGTACTTCCACAGCTTGCCGAGCCCGGCTGCCTGCACCCAAAGCGCATAGTGTGCCCCCAGCACGCCGTATCCGCGGGTAATGCGCAGGTCCATTCCGTTCCACTCCACGCGAGTATTGGTCAGCGGTTTCGCCAGCACCGGCAATCCCGCCCGGCCCAGCACCGCATCCGCATTGGGCCCTGTCACTCCGATAGCAGCCAGGCCCGCCGCGGTTTCGCCCGTCAGCGGCGCCAGCTCCACATCGTCCATGATGATGAAGTGGTCCAGGTGAGCGACCAGCTTTTCGTACTGATCGGCCGCAATCTCCAGTTCAATTTCATCGCCCTCGCGCCAGACCATCAGGTCGCCCTGAATCCGCCCCTGCGCATTCAGCACCAGGTTCCAGGCGCCCTCGTTGGGTCCCAGGTCGTTGACCATATTGGTAACCATGCCGCTTAGCCACCGGAAGCGGTCTTCGCCGCGTACCGCGATCCGCCGCAGCCAGCCCAGATCGTGAACCGCCGCGCCCTCGGCCAGCGCCGCCGTTTCCTGCGCAGGCGCGTCCAACTCTCGTGGGGTCAGCACGCCGCGATAGACGGTCAAAGGGTAGGCGGCAAAAGGATGGGCGCCTCGTTGATACGCTGGATTTTTAGAAGCTTTCGCCGCGGATGCCAACAGCGCAGCCAATGGAGTCACTGGAGTCGATGCGTCGGATACGGTTTCGATCATAGGGGAACTTTTCTCCGGCCCGGCGCGCAGATTTCCCGTGGAAACCTGGCTCCAGACCGCATCCTGATTATAGCCTTGGAAGAAGATGCTGGTTTTCAGGCCTTCGCGGCATGAATCCGGTCCACGCACCAATTGGAGAGTGAATGAGGAAGCATCAAGTTGTGCTGGAGGCAGGCTGCCATCCATCGACATCGACCAGAGGTAAGCGCGCGGAAGGTCGCCAGGCCGTCCTGCTGGCTGCGATCCTCTGCCTCGCGTCAGCTTTCGCCGCTGCTCAGACTCAGCAACCCGCCACCGTCACTCCTCCCTCCGCATCCACTTCCAAGGGCGAATCCCACATCACTCCCGAGCAGGCCAAGGAGCTATTCTCCCTGGTCGACGAGCTGCTCAAATTCTCCTCCCAGGAGACCGGCCTGCCCATCAAGAGCGACGTCAAGCGCCAGATCACCAACCGCGCCGCCGTCGAAGCCTACATGAAAGAAAAGTTCAACGACGACAAGGACGCCAAGCGCCTCCAGCGCAGCGAGATCGTCATGAAGAAGTTCGGCCTGCTTGACCACGACTTCGACCTCAAGCCGTTTCTGCTCGCGCTTCTCACCGAGCAAATCGAGGCCTACTACGACGCCAAAACCAAAACCGTCAACATGATGGACTGGATCGACGTCGAGGAGCAAAAGCCCGTCCTGGCCCACGAACTCACGCACGCCCTCCAGGACCAGCACTCCGATCTCGAAAAATGGAACGACCAGACCCCCGACGATGTATCGACCGACGCAGCCGGCGACTCCGACCACATCGCCAGAGACGAAATGGATGACGCTCGCGATGCCGTCGCCGAGGGCCAGGCCACCGCCGTCATGATGGACTACATCCTCAAGCCCATGGGCAAGAGCCTCGTCAAAAATCCAGAGGTCATGGACTTCGTCGAAAAACAGATGGCCACTTCGGACAGCTCTCCAGTCCTCGCCCGCGCCCCCATCCTGCTTTCGGAGTCGCTGCTCTTTCCCTATCGCGAGGGCCTCAGCTTCGAGCAGGACATCTGGATGGACAAGGGTCAGGCCGCTGCCTTTGCCGGCGCACTCGACCGCCCGCCCACCTCCTCGTGGGAGATCATCAACCCCATCGAATACGAGAAGAAGCACGTTCCCGCCGTGCCTCTCATGCCCGACATTCATCCCCTCGTCGACAAGCTCTACAGGCCCTACGACATCGGCCAGGTCGGCCAGCTCGATCTCCACGTCCTCGCCGAAATCTTCGGCGGCGACGAAGCGGCCCGCGACCTCACTCCCGCCTGGGACGGCGGCATCTACTGGGCCGGCCAGCGCCTCAACGCAACCCCCGCGGAGCAAGCCACCACCAAATCCCTCGCCATCTTCTATCTCTCCGCATGGAGAAACGCAGCCTCCGCCCAGGCCTTCGCCAAGCTCTATGCCGACGACCTCGGCCGCAAATACTCAGGGTTGAAGCCCGTCGACGCACAGCCTGCCGACAAGCACTCCGTCCCCGAGGGCCAGCAGGAACAGGCCTTTTCCACCAATGAAGGCCCCGTTGTCATCACCACCCGCGGCAAGCTCGTCTTTGTCTCGGAGAGCTTCGACCTCGACCTGGCCCGCAAACTGACACAACTGCTGTTGGACGCCCAGGGTACCGGCGACCTCCGCATGGCCAAATCTCAACCATCGGATACACTGGGTGCCCCATCCTTGGGCGAGCTTTTGGACTCACGCGTGGGAACGACGAATACCGCCGCCGAAACCGGCGAACCACTCACCTCAAGCCTGGTCCGTTTCCTCTCCAACTGCGGCGTTATGAAGTTCGCCGTACAAGCCGAAATCAAGACCGCAGCCGCTCAAAGATAGCTTCAAAACCTCCGTAAACGCCTCATGATCCGCCGGTCGAATGCATTTTTTGGAAGGACAGAGCGGAAAAGCAGCCTTCCCGCCGGCTGGCTGAATCGCTGGCCCGCTGACTAGCTAACCGCAGGCTCTTTCCGCACCAAATACTCATCCAGCAGCACCGCCACCAGCACCGCCGTCGGCACGGAAACCATCGCGCCCACCACCCCGGCCAGCGCCGAACCCATCAGCAAAGCCACTAGAATCGCCAACCCCGGCAGATCCACGCTTTTCTTCATAATGCGCGGAGTGAGATAGGAGTTCTCCACCTGCAGGTAAACAAGATAGAAGACCGCAATCCCCAGCACTCTGCCCCACGAATCGATCGCCGCCACCAGCAGCGCCAGCGCAATGCAGATGGCCGCGCCCAGCACTGGAATAATGTTCATCAATCCCGTCAGCACGCCCAGCGCGTACGCATACCTGACATCGAGCGCCAGGTAAACCGTGGTTCTGAAAAGCCCCAGAATCAGCATCAGGCTGCCCTGCGCAAACAGCCATTTGCCCATCCGAATCTCCGCCCGCCGCAGCGTCTTGTCCAGCCGGTCGCGGCTTTCCGGCGGAAAGAACGAGAGAAACCAACGGTAAGCATGCTCGCCTTCCAGCATGAAATAAATCGTCAGGATCAACCCCATCGCAATATCCAATAAGTTGCCTGCCCAATCCCGAATCGACAGGATCAGATAGGTCGCCGCCTGGCTCGCAAAATCCTGCACCTTCGCGGTAATCTCGTCGGTGTTCAAATGATCGGCAAGAGGAATCGCCTTCAGCTTGCTTAGCAGCGCGGGCACACGCGTCGGCATCTCGCCGGCAAACTGCTGCAGGTCCCTCAGCACCGGCGGAATCGCCAGAAAGCCGAACGCCGTCAGCGCACCGAACGTCGCCACCAGCATCACCAGGATCGCAATCTTCTTGAATGGCTGCCAGCGCCGAATCTGCAGGTTGGCGATCTTGCCCACCACTGGCGTAAGCACCACCGCAAACAGCGCGCTGACATACAGCAGCATCAGCACATTGCGCACCAGCCACGCCAGCGCGCACGCCAGCGCAAGTCCAAATCCAAAAACAATGTCGCTGCGCAAACTGCGCGTCTTCCCGGAAACGCCGGCCATCCGTTCTCACCTGGCACAAACAGAATATCGGTTGCTCTAAGTCTAGTCCCCTGAGATCTCAGAATCGATTCGACGCACCCGACCGGGTGCCCCATGCCTCGATTTTGCGACCTGGGAATGAATGCAGCAAAACACCGAACCAGCAAGCCGCACACTGCTTCACTGTACGCTGTCCCCTGCTTTTCTAATCCCTATTTCCTATTCCCTGTTCCCAGTTCCCTGTTCCCTGCTTCACTGGTCCCCGCTAAGAATCGAACCCACAATCCCGCCCAGCAGTCCGCCGCCCACCGCCGGCCCCACCGCGCGCCTCTCGCCGTGCGGCAGATACTCGCCGATCTGGTGCGCCAGCCGCGAAATCGGCAGCGTCTGCAACCACACCGTCCCCGGCCCTTGCAGCACCGCCAAAAACAGCCCATCCCCGCCGAAGATCGCGTTCTTCAGTCCCGGAACCATCGTGATCTGGAACGCCACCGTCGTGTGAAACGCACCCACATGTCCCGGATGCACGCGCAGCACCTCGCCCGGCGCAAGTTGCTTCATAATCAATTCGCCGCTCAGTTCCAGCCACGCCGTGCCCTGCCCGCTCAGCTTCTGCAGCAGGAATCCGTCACCGCCGAAAATCCCCGCGCCCAGCGACTGTTGGAAGCCCACCCCGATGGTCACGCCATCGGTAGCGCACAGGAAACCGTGCCGGTGCACCATGTAATCCACGCCATGTCCCACCTGCACCGGAACAATGTGTCCCGGCACCTTGGTGGCAAAGCTCACCTCGCCGGGGTACTGGTACGCCCGGTACTCGGTCATGAACAAGCTGCCGCCGCCGGCCACCCGCTTCAGCACGCCAAACAGCCCGCCGCCTCCGCCCATCTGCGTATGCGTCGTCATTTGAATAGAGGACGTCATCCATGAGAGCTCGCCGCTCTCTGAGAACACACTCTCGTTCGGGTCGAGCTGCACATCCAGCACGGGCATAGTCGTGCCCTGTATCCGCGTTTGCATGGGGCTATCCCTCCTGTGTCACGCCAGTGTACCTGCACACACACCATAAAAGTCGAGTTAGAATCGTTTTCTCGATGAAAATAGTTGGCATTTCGCGCCCAACGTTGCCCGTCCTCGTCGCTGTCGCGTTGCTTCTCATCGGCTGCCATCCCGCTCCGCAGCCCCAGCCCGACCATCCCCGCCAATCTCCCGGCGTCAAAATGCAGGACGTCACGTTTCACTCCGCCGCTCTCCATCGCGACATGCCCTACCGCGTCTATCTCCCCGCCAAACTCTCCCCCGGCCAGAAACTCCCCGTGGTCTATCTGCTCCACGGCAATGGCGGCGCCTTCCAGAATTGGTCAAACTATTCCGATGTTGCCCGTTACGCCGCTCAGGGGCTCATCCTCGTCATGCCCGAAGGTGGCTCTTCCTACTTCGTCAACGCCGCCCTCAAGCCCCAAGACCGCTACGAAGATTACTTCGTCAACGACCTCATCGCCGACGTCGAATCCCGTTTTCCTGCCGCAAGGGACCGCGAAAACCGCGCCATCATCGGCGTGTCCATGGGCGGATTCGCCGCCGTCAAGTTAGCCCTCGCCCGGCCCGACCTCTTCGTCTTCGCTGGCGCCATCAGCCCCGCCATCGATGTCCCCAGCCGCCGCTTCACTCTGAGGCGTTGGGGCCAAAGCATGCGCTTCCGTACCCTCTTCGGCCCCGCCGGCAGTCCAACCCGCCTCGCCAGCGACCCATTCCATCTGGTCCAATCCGCCAACCCCGATGTCACTCCATACATCTTCATTTCCGCCGGCGAGCAGGAACCGCTCCTCGAACCCATCCGCCGCTTCGCCTCCCGCCTCCAGGCCCGACCTTTCGCTTACGAGTTCCACACCAGGCCAGGCGCCCACGATTGGGGCGAATGGGACGCGCAGATCCCCGCCTGCTTCGACAGCCTCCTGCACCATCTCCCGCAGCAACAATAACCGCGCAGGCCATGGCGCAACCGCACTCTTCAGGTAGCCCCGCAGCAGCACTCAATCCCGCAGCAGCCGCGCTTTTCTGATCCCTGACCCCTGATCCCTGATCCCTGCTTTTATTCCACCACCAGCGCCGTCTCCGCCTTCGCCAGCGAGCTGCCCCCTACCCATATCCTGTAGGTCGTCGGCTCCACAGTCCGCTCCATCTCCACGTTATAGAAACTCAGCTCCTTGAACCCCAGCGGAAACTCCACGTGCTTCGTCTCGCCGGGCGCAAGAGTTACGCGTCGAAACCCCTTCAGCTCCCTTACCGGCTGCTCCACGCTCGCGTCCGTGTTCCGTATATAGAGCTGCACCACCTCCGTGCCCGCCACGCTGCCCGTGTTCGTCACATCCACGCCCACAGTCGCCACCGGCCCGTTTCGCGTCGCCAGAACCTGTTTCACCGGTACCACCGCGCCGGTAATCGTCGGTTGCGCATAGCTGAACCGCGTATAGCTCAGTCCCCACCCAAACGGAAACAGCGCCGAATTGTCCTCGTCGACATAGCGCGACATGAACTTCTCCAGCGAGTTTTCCGGCATGTGGCTCAAGTCTCCATGCGCCGGCCGTCCCGTGGGAAGTTGAGCGTAATAAAGCGGCTCCTGCCCCACGGCACGCGGAAAACTCGATGGCAGCTTGCCCGACGGGTTCACGTCGCCAAACAGCACATTTGCCAGTGCGTGTCCCGCCTCAACCCCCGGGCTCCACGCCTCCAGGATCGCGGGAACATGTCCCGCGGCCCACTTCAGCACCAGCGGCCTGCCCGCCAACACCACCAGAATCACAGGCTTGCCGGTAGCCACAACCGCCTCCAGCAGCTTCTCCTGCGAGCCGGTAAATCCCAGATGCACCCGGCTTGACGCCTCGCCCTCCATCCAGTCCGCGCTCTCGCCCAGCGCCAGAATGGCCACATCGGCCTGCTTCGCAGTTTCCACTGCCTCGGCGATGGTCCTGGCGTCGTCCGGAACAGGCGCGCGATCGTCAGCCACCGCAGGCCCGCTGAAACTCACCCGCTTCAGCACGTTGGCATCCTCGCCGCTCAGCAGCCCGCAGCCCTCGGCATAGAGCAACTGCCCGCCTTCGATCTTGCTCAGCCGCTCCTGAAGCGCCGTCCGCAGCGTGACCACGTACTTCGGATCGCCCGTCACCGCCCATGCGCCCAGCATCTCGCGCTGGTTATCCGCCAGCGGACCGATCAGGGCCACCTTTTTCACCTTCGCCCTCAGCGGCAGCAGCGTCCCCACACCCTCCACCGGCTCGTTTTTCAGCAGAACAAACGTCTCTTCCGCTACCTTGCGCGCCGCTGCCCGCCGTTCCGGCGTGGCGTCATAAACCGGACCCTCCGCGGTATACGGATGATCGAACAGTCCGAGCGCAAACTTGACCCGCAACACCCGCCGCGCCGCCTCATCCACCACGGTCTCGGGAATTTTGCCCGCCCGCACCTGCGCCGCGATGGTGGTGCCATAGAGGTTGCCCTCCATGTCCATATCCACGCCCGCTTCCAGCGCCTTCCGAGCCACCGTTGGCCCATCCCCGATGGAATGGTTGATCAGTTCCGACACCGCGCCCCAGTCTGACACAACGAACCCGTCAAACCCCCACTCCTTGCGCAGAATCTGCGTCAGCGTAAAAGGATCGGCCGTCGCGGGAATCCCGTTGATGGAGTTGAACGAGCTCATGAGCGTGGCCGCTCCCGCCTCAACCGCGGCGTGGTAAGGCGGCAGGTACACCTGGCGCAGCGTGATCTCGCTCATGTCCGTCGCGTTGTAATCGCGCCCCGCTATGGCCGCGCCGTACGCGGCAAAGTGCTTCACGCTGGTCGCAACGGAGTCCGGCTTGGAAAGATCGTCCTGCTGGTAGCCCCTCACCCACGCCCGTGCCAACGCTGAACTCAGGTATGGATCCTCGCCATTCGACTCGATAATGCGTCCCCAGCGCGGATCGCGCGCAATGTCCACCATCGGCGAAAAGACCCATGGAATGCCGTCGGCGCGCGCTTCCACCGCTCCATAACGCGCCACTGTTTCGGCGGCGGCGGGGTCCCAGCTTGCCGCCACGGCTAGAGGAACCGGAAAGGTGGTCCGGTGGCCGTGAATCACGTCTTCCCCAAACAGAATGGGAATATGCAGCCGCGACTTCTCCAGAGCGATGTGCTGATAGTGATTAGTCGCCTGTGCGCCTACCACGTTCAGCATGGAACCGATTTCGCCCTTGGCTACCAGTTCGTCGTAACTGAGGTTGGAAGCGTTCGGTCCGGTGGCCGAACCAACGGAAAACTGAACCAACTGCCCGACCTTCTCGTCGAGCGTCATCTTCTTCAAGAGCGCGTCAACCCGCGCATTCAATTCCTTTGAAGCCAGTTGGGCATTGGGAACAGGCTTGCCCTGGGCACTTGCCGTCCAGCCAATCGCCATCATCCAGCCAAAGCCCATCGCCAACAGCAGACAGATCGCATTCCGGGATGCCCGGTTTGAAGAGGTTCTCATCGCCCGGCCATCATAAACCGTCAGTCCCTGGACCGTCAGAGCCGTCCGGCACACCACCTTCCCGGCTCTGGCCGTTCCTTGCGCCGCCGATTACCCACGCCCTCCGCCGATCGGAAAAGTCATCTCGCCCAAAGCCCCTGAAATGCTCTACTCTTGGCTTTGAAGCGCATGAAAAACTTCTTCATCTCCCTCCGGGACGCGATCGGCCAGGCTCTCGACCACGACGTGCTCAACACGGCCAAAGCCGCCGCCTACTCCGGGATGTTGATGCTGTTTCCCGCCCTCCTTGTGCTCACCACGCTGCTCGCCCAGATGCCCGAGGGAACCACGCTGGTAGGTGAAATCCGTGGCATCTCCGAGCAGTTTCTCCCCGCCGACACCATGAATCTGCTCCAGTCCTACGTTGTCTCCAGCCGCATCCACTCCGGGCAGGTCATCTGGTCGGCCGCCAGCCTCACCCTCTTTGCCGGGCTGGGCATGATGCTCTCCTTTATGGAGGGCTTTCGCCGCGCCTACCGCCTGCGGCGCGATGCGTGGAGCTTCTGGGGCCGGCGCTTCCGGGCCCTCCTGCTGGTTGCCATTGCCCTGGTTCCTCTCTCGCTGGCCACGCTCCTGGTCGTCTTCGGCCATCAGATTGAAGCCTGGATGATTGACAACTCCGACCATGAATTGCGCCACGTCGTGCTGGTCTTCTGGCGGATCGTGCGCTGGTCCCTCGCGTTGGTTACCAGCGCCGCCGTCCTCGCCGTTCTTTACCACTTCGGTACCAGGCGCAAGGAGCATTGGCAATTGGTGCTTCCCGGCGCTATCACCGCGACTCTGATCTGGTTCCCGGCCACGCTGGCCTTCGGCTGGTATGTCACGCGAGTCGCCGATTACTCCATGTTCTACGGCTCCTTCGGCGCCGGCATCGCCACGCTCGTCTGGCTCTACATCACCGCATTCAGCGTGCTGATTGGCGCCGAGATGAACGGCGCCCTTTATCGGAAACGCGAGACGCAGTTTACCGCCGCCGTTCAATTGGAATCACCGCCTTCCAGTCAGTGACCATCCTCACCGACCGTCGCATCCCGCACGGCGCATACTGAAGAAGCCGGGGTGTGGTCCACCCAGCCTCTTGAGACAGGCGGTAACCTCTGGTGGTCCGTGGTTGGCTCACCCGGGGTCCCCGCGGACAGGCCTTCGTCCGTGGGGTGGCTCAGTACCCTCCGTGTACAATGAAGCGGGTCGTCAACCGTTTAACCCTCTTCCCTGACTGAACCAAATTTGGAGTATTCTTATGCCGTTTGCAGAACTAAGCCTGATCGATTCAGCATCCCAACGCCGCGCAAAAATCGTCGCCACTCTCGGGCCCGCCTCCAACACGGAGCCTGTCTTCCGCGATCTGGTACGCGCAGGTGTCGATGTCGTCCGCCTGAACTTTTCTCATGGCACCCACGAAGAAAAACTGGCGCTGATCCAGATGATCCGGAAGGTCAGCCGCGAAGAACGCAAGCCGCTCTGCATTCTCGGCGATCTGCAAGGGCCCAAAATCCGCACCGGCAAGTTGAAAGAGGGCAAGGCCGTGCTGCTCAAAGCCGGGCAGCGGCTCACCATTACCCCGCGCGAAATCCTGGGCACCGCGTCCGTGGTTGGCACCACCTTCAAGACCCTCGCTGAAAACGTCGAGCAAGGCTCCCGCATTCTGCTCTCCGACGGCCTCATCGAGTTGCGCGTTCACGAGGTGGATGGCGGCGACGTCGTCTGCGAAATCATCAATGGCGGCATGCTCGGTGAACACAAGGGCATCAACCTCCCCGGCATTCCGGTACGCGTGCCTTCTCTGACCGAGAAAGACGCGGAAGACCTGGAATTCGCGCTCAAAAACGGCGTGGACGCCATCGCCGTCTCTTTCGTCCGTACCGCCGAGGATGTCCGCCTGGTCCGCAACCGCGTCTCCGCCTACGGCGGCGAAACCTGGATCATCGCCAAGCTCGAAAAGCCCCAGGCTATCGAGCATCTCGACAGCATCTTGCAGGCCGCCGACGGCATCATGGTAGCCCGCGGCGATCTCGGCGTCGAAGTCCCGCCCGAGAAGGTTCCAGCCATTCAGAAACACATCATCCGTCGCGCCGCAGAGTACCGCAAGCCGGTCATCACCGCGACCCAGATGCTCGAGTCGATGATCGATAACCCGCGCCCCACCCGCGCCGAAGTCTCCGACGTCGCCAACGCCATCTATGACGGCACAGACGCTGTCATGCTCTCCGGCGAGTCGGCCGTGGGCAAGTATCCCGTGGAAACCGTCGCCATGATGGGCCGCATCGTCACAGAGACGGAACTCCACATCAAACTCGACGAGCACGCCGAGCCCCGCGAGCGGCTCAGCCATCTCTCCATCGCGGAAACCATCTGCGAAGCCACGGCCCACGCCGCCGACGACCTCGACCTGCGCGGCATCGCCCTCTTCACCGAGTCGGGATCGACGGCCCGCCAGCTTTCCAAGTACCACCCCTCCGCGCCCATCTTCGCCCTCAGTCCGGTCGAAGTCACCATCAATCGCCTCAACCTGCTCTGGGGCACCACCCCCATACGCTGCCCCAAAGTCAACAGCACCGAGGCCCTGGTCGACGTCGCCGAGAACCTGCTCGAGCAAAGCGGTTACGTTCGCCCCCGAGAAGTCATCGCCATCGTCGCCGGCACCCGCACCAAGTCCGGATCAACAAACTTCCTCCGCCTGCACGTCATCGGCGAGCACCAGGAAGGCGTCCGCTTCTTCGCCTCCAAAGAAGATGAGAAGCTCCCCGATCCACCGCCTGAAGCACCCGTCGTCAAGCCGAGACGCGCCATCCGGTCGCCCAAATCTCCAGCACAGCAAAAATAACCACCCACCACACCCAAAACAAAAGCGCCACTCCCAATCCCGGAGTGGCGCTTTTTGTAATGGCACGATGGCCCGTCGCTCATTGAAACAATCCTGCACTACAAATTGGCGACCAACTTGTACTCCTGCGCCACCGGCTCGACAATCTTCAGGCGTCCGTGTCCAGGGTTCGGAACATAGCTGG
>Ga0302270_10004747_pt1 | contig 12539 bp, 5 predicted proteins | sample III_Bog_E2_3_FD_198773 | JGI IMG/M metagenome (GOLD analysis project Ga0302270, IMG submission 198773) | Peat permafrost microbial communities from Stordalen Mire near Abisko, Sweden - III_Bog_E2_3 | ecosystem: Environmental > Terrestrial > Soil > Wetlands > Peat | place: Sweden: Abisko...
TTGCTGGTAAAGGTGGCTCTTGCCTGTGCCGCGGGGGCCGAGTTCAACGAGATTGTAGTTCCGCTCCACGAACGGAATCATCCGCAGAAGCATCACCATCTTGGCTCGGTCCGACATGGACTTCGGCTCCATGCCGACTGAGCGAAGAAGGAAGTCCTTCCATTCGAGCGTGGTGAATCGCTCTCGCCCCTTGATGAGCGTATCCAACACGTCCGACTTGGAGAGTTGGATCGCCCGCAAACTCTCGATGGCAAATGGCCGGCCGTGCTTTTCCTCGGAAATAGCCGCATCATAAGTCAGCGATACCTCGGCGTAAAACCCATCGGTGAGCATTCGCTCGTGCTCATGGACAAGGGTATCCGCGATACGCACATCCTTCAGCCCCAAACTCGAAAGCTCCACCAGAAACGAGTCGGTCTTGGGTTCCAGGCGAGCCTTCACCAGATCGATGAGCTTAACGGACCCCTTCTTGCGGGCGTTGGCTTTGAAGAGCTCTTGGTCGCTTGTGCGAACAGTCCGGTCCTGCAGTTGTCGCTCGACGATCTTCAAACCTTCTTCGATCTCCTGTTCGTCCACCGTCGCGCAGTACCGCCCGAGCAGGAATTCGACAACGTAAGTGGGCACGGGATACTGTCGGCTGTACCGCCGCACGAGGTCTTTGCGGACGAGGTAGCCGTCGAACGCCGATGCCGCGAGTTGGTCCAGATGGTCGAGTTCCATGTTATTCTTCACCTCCAACGGTAGTGGCTTCCTTGCAGACCACGCGCCCAGACACATCGACAATCACGAGACTGGCCATTGTCCCTTCGAGGGAATCGTCGGCAACCAAAAGCGCGGCCCTCCCGTCGGCATCCAGGGCTTTGGGTTCGGTAATGCTTGAGTCTGAGACATTGGCCTTCGTGCGCAGATCTGCAAGCAACCCTTCGGCTGCGGGTTGTACGCTGACCCGGCACCGTAGTCCCACCCACCTGACCTCGCTAACGGTGACCACGCCAGCAGGCGCACCCGTCGAAGCCAACGTCAAGACCGGGATCAGACACTCCTGCAAACTCGCGCCCCCGTGAGCATATTCCTGTCCGACGACGAAGCAATGCACTCCCGGCGCGTAGGCGAACCGCTCCTGCGGATTCCACGACCAGCCGGCAATAGGCACCTCCACGTGGGAACTGTCCTTAATCGACGCGCACCGAGACCAGCGGCTCTCGGCCAAGTATTTTGGCAACTGGACCTTCGGCATCCCGCCTGGTACGAGCAGCCAACCGTGGTCGGTCACTACGCGCACGCGCTTCCAGCCGCCTTCAAGCAACCCTTGCACCCGCTCCAGAAGAAGTTCCAACTGATCTTCGATCCGTGCCGCTAGCTTTCCCTGGAGGGTGTGCCCGAGTTTGTCAAACTCACCGTACTCCGTCCAGCCACGGGCGTTCTTGGCCCGCGCGTCGCCCGACTCTGTCGCCCCGATCACCTGAAAGCCCTCCGCGGAAAGTAGCTTGCGGAAGCGGTCTGTGGTCAGCGACACGCCAGAGTCCGCCATCTCCGGGCAGAAGTCGGACTCCAAGCGACTGCCGCGTATCTTCCCGGCAACTGGCGACGCCGCCGGTTTTGCCGTCGCTGTCACTGTGGGCAGCGCGGCCCACCGCCAACCAGAGGACACCTCTATGTGCCGCTCGCTGGCCATTGCTACTAGCCGTTGGCCGACATCGAAGCGCAGCCCGTCGGCGAACAGGATGCATACGCCATCCTCGACGGTGATGCCCTCCTGTTGTGCCACAGCGGGCAGGTCCTTCGTCAACAGGCAGTTCTGGAAATGCCTTGCGGTGTCTTCCAACCATGGCAGGTACACGCATCGCACTGCCGCGTGGACGGCCGCAGTGTCTTCTGCGGTCTTCACGCATGCCACCGCCCGTATGGCGCCGTCGTCGGCCAGATACGCACCTTCGGTGTAGAGCTTAGCCATCACGTCGGCGGATTCTCCACCCACCGTTGCAGCGGTTCGCTTGGCAAGCATCCCCAGATGTTCCAACGCATTCGCCAGAGGGCATTTGCCCAGCCGTGCCCACACCCATTTGCGCCTTGGACTGTGCTCGGTTTCCAACTGCTCCAGCCGCTGCCTCGCTTCGGCCGACTTCATCGAGCCGATCTCCACTAGAGCTGCACGAAGCACGTTTTCCATCGAGTCGTTTTCATCCGGCCAAGGCTCTTTCTCGAAAATCAACGTTCCCCTCGGCTTGGCGCGGCGCAAAAGGTCGGGTATACCGGGATACAGCGTCGGGGACTCGGCGAACCGCTCCCACGCACCGTACCAAATGTCCTTGCGCTGCCCGAGTTTTTCGCCCCCGACGATTTCACCGTCGGTCTCCGGGTCGAATCCATAGTCCTGCCGGCAGCGGTTACGGAATGCTGACCACTTTCCTTCATCCCACTGCCCGCGGGTACCGTCCGGATCGCCCAGCCACAGCAGCAGGTCGCGCGGCGTATCGCCGATCATCAGCCGGTCGAAGTCCTCGGCCTCCAGCCGCTTCGTATTAAGACGAGCCACCGGCGTTACCGCAAGTTGCGACAGCGCCCCCTGCATTGCCTGAAGCGTGAGCTTATCTTCGGCCACGTTCAGGCCCACCCCACCGTCGTCACTCACCAGGAACGCTAAGATGGTCCAGTCCTTACCATTCTTCTGCATCCAGACCGTCCCGCGATATTGAAGCTCGACCAGCGGCTTGAGCAAGTCCGGGCATTCCTCAACCGCTCGAAGCGTCTGCCGACTCACGCCCGGCATGTAGATCACCGGCACCGTACCTACTGGCCAGGAGAGGTCGGGAAACTTGTCCGCCCGCACCGCCGGTTCGATCACACACCGCAGCCAGAGCGCCGGACCGGTTCGCGTAGTCGCGTCATAGTCACCGAGTGTCAGGAGTTCCGGCATCAATGGCCGCAATTGCTCCACTACAGCCCGCCACTGGCCGTCCGCGTCTGTCCACAATACGGCTGCCGGCCTAACCACATCGCCGGGGTTGTACCGGGCGGCGTGTGCGAGAGACGCCCGGACGGCTTCAAGCAAGGTAGAGGGTGATCGTGTGCTGGTGTTCATCTTTTCCTTAGTTCCACGAGCTGGCCAATTCCGCAGCTTGAGTCAATGCCTTTAACTTCGTGTCTGCACTGCCACCAAACCATGCTCGTTCCAGGCGCCGGCCCGGCTGTTCTTCTTGTTGCGGTTGCTTGTAGTCTTCAAACCGTGTGATGGCGTTGTAGGCTCCCCAGAGTGTGCCTTGTACTCCCGGAAGTTGAAGGTCTTCTGCTGTCTCGAAAACCTCTTGCAAGAGCTTCCATCTTGCCGGCTTTTCCCGTTTCTTTTTCTGTGCATCGCTGCGAGGAAAGACAGCGTCAAAATAGTGCTCTAGCCGACCATCCTTCATTTGGATCTGGGCTAGTTGCTTGAACAGTGTTTCTGCATTGAGAAAGACCTTTTGAGTGATGGCCATGAATTCCGCTAGTTCATTTAGCTTGAATTGCATCTGTTTGCTGTGTCGCACGCGGTAGGCTTTTTGTCCGTCTTCCATTGCCAGCATGAGCGTGTTCTGGCAGACAACGCGGACTGTTGTGAATTTCACGATCACTGAGCCGTCGCCTGAATGGCTGTTCGACAGCAACAGGTATTTGAAGCACTCGTCGCCGCGCACAATCTCCATCGCGTCTGGCATTTTTGCCATTACCCATATCCGCTCGCCCTCGCCTAAGGCTCCGGCTGTTTCAAAGTACGCCTTACCTTCACCAACGATTGGGTCAAAGAACTCAAACGCTTCCAGGTTTTGAAGCGGTTGATACCGCCGACTAACAACACCGAACAACACTTCTTGCTCCTTGGTGTTTGGGCGGGGTATGCGCACAACCTCGTAACGCGAGTACTCTCCCTTCTTGTTGATCTCTTGCGCACCGCGGGCCGGCCGAAGTTCCACCTTCCAATCCAACCCAGCGGCCCAGATCATCTCTTCTGCCTTCAACCCCTTCGGCACTTCCATTCCGAGACCGTGCCAGGGTACTTCACCGTAGTAAGCCATCGTCTGAACATTAGCGGGCATTGCAAGCCTCCATGTACCATCCACCGTCAATCAGATCCGTCGTCGTTCGGTCCAGTGACACGACTACCGATTTAAGCGCTCGTAAAGTCTCCTCCGCCATCCTGATTCGGCCTCTTAGCCCAGCTCACTTCAGAAGCCTTCAGCCTGTGACCGCTATAGGTCCATGCGAATCTTTGTGCCTTTCACGAACTCGACAAGTTCAGCGCGAATCGCAGCATCGCGCTTCCTTATTGCCCGAACAAAACCATCGGAGTCGGCTTCTGTCCCAACGGGCAAGATGCTCTGCGACTGTTCGTCGCTGGCCATTGTCCCATCGAGCATGGGGTTTTCCAACTGAAGGGCTAGAGCCCAGGATGCTAGATCTACCTTTCCTTCCTTGAACTCGTGCACCTCTTCCAAGAAAGACCGAAGAGTCTTGTCACTCTTGGAAATATTGAACGACTTTTCCAGTAGGGAGCAGTTCCCAAGCATGTTGACAAGGGCCAGAGCCTCATCCTTCGTCTCGATTCCGGTAGGCAGCCCCAGGGACACCTTCCTATCCCATTGGGCGTATGCGACCGTATGGTCCACGTCCAGGCTCCCCTTTCCCTTCCCAATACGTAAAGGGATTTCGGACATCTCCCAACGTGTTTCATCGAGGCGGTGCCAAACCCATAGCGCGGTCCGATAAACCGAGACCCGCTCACGACTATTGGCTGCCAATATGTTTACGAAGTTTGCCGCATCAGTCTCCAAGTCTTTGTTGAAGCCCTCAAACCGGTCGCTAAGTGCCTTGTGAACATGATCGAGACTGTCCAACTTCGCGCACGCGAGCGACTCTTCGTAAAGAGCCTTAGCGTAATCCGCAACTGCCTTGGCAGATGATCCTCCCCAACGACCTGCCCATTGCGAACAGATCAACCAGCGATCCAGCACCGACGATAGCGTGGACCGTACTTTCTTCTCCAAGTTGTCCCGTTGAAGAAGAGTCAGTGCGTGATCTCCCTGCCATTGGAATGCTAGGTATTGCCATGCCCAAACGACCGTCAGCGCGTTCATAGAGGAATATTGGTCACCTGTTCCGTACTTAAGTTCCCGGCCTTTTACAGCATCGAGTCCTTCCAACACTGCTCGATGGATATCTGTCCAACGCTTGGCAAGCTCCAAAGCCATTGGGCGAATCTTGTCTCCTCGCAGCAGATCGCGGTTCGCGAGCAGTTGTCCCTTGTTACAGGAGACTGACCAAATGAAAGACACCGCACTCACCAGGCTATCCATCTCAATGTCGAGACCGCGGTCTTTGACTTCCTTCTGCAGTTCTAGAAAGCACTCTCCCGCTGTTTTCCCTCCGGTTTCACTCACATCCCAACCGACCTTAAGCCACGCAAGGGTGATCTCTTCCCTCGTTAAAGTCCGCCCAGCCGTATTCAGTCGCGTGAAAATGTTGACGATGGCGTCGTTGTAAGAGTCCTCGGTCCAGATTTGCTTGTCGAACGGTACGAGTTCGAGGTACGTAACCTTGCTCAACTTCACGTCACGGAGGGTAATCATGAGTTCGCCCATCGGCGCTAACAACTCTCCGACAGATTCACTTGACACACCTTCAACGGCAAACAGTTCTTTGAGAATCTCGCGGAACTTTGCCTCCGTCATATTGGGGTTGGGCGTTGCCGCGACCCACAGCCGACTGAGTCGCACGAAGCGCCCTTGGTTCTTTTCAGCAAAGGAACGCTGAACGGGCTCTTCGTAATTCTCCGGCTTCTTCCACGTTGATTGACCATTTGTAGGATCGGTGATTACCCACTGCAACACATTGCGGAAATCGACGGCTGCTATGCTCCCGCCGGCGATATATTCGGTCACGAAGTTCTTCAGATCAAAGCAGAGATTCGCCTGCGACCAATGCCTAAACTTGCCCTGCGGTCCGCGTGGGCGCCGATCTTGAAGCTCTCTCGCCCAATCGCGGTCCTCAAGCTTGAAGCCCCATGCATCTCCTCCGAGGGAGAGGAGGAGGCTTTGCACACGCTGCTGTCCGTCAAGGACCATATGGAAGGAAGCCGGTGGGTTCATGGGAGCCACGGTGCTGCCATTGGCAGTATCGGTGCGGTCCACCGTCCGCCAGAATGGTCTGTGCGGAATGTTCTGCAGTTGGTCCTGCCCCACTTTCCACATCAACAGAGTGCCGAATGGCCAGCCGCGAAACAGGGAGTCAACTAGAAGCGATACCTGGTTAGGGGTCCATACAAACGGCCGCTGAAGATCCGGTATCAAAATGGTCGCGCCGTCATCCGATCTGGAGCGATCCAGCAGGATGTGCAGGGGTTCAGACTTCTCCTCATAGATGTTAGCCATTACTTGCCGCCTTTCTTGGCGGCATCGCGGGCCGTTTGCTTGGCATTGATTGTGTAGTGGCAGTCGTTCCAGCGATTGCCGTCTGGCTCTTTGCCAGCGCCCATGAAGTCGACAGTCTTTTCGTTCCAGTTCCAGAACCAGGGGTACTCTTCTTTAGGGCGCTCAAGCTCCGTGCCCCTGTCCTTGTCCCACTTGATATTGGGCTTCCAGCGCAGCACACCCGCGCCGGTCCGGCCACCGGGAAGGTCGCTTGCCAGAAACGGGCGGATGTTCATCCGCACACCGTCATTGATGTCCGGTTCCCACCCTATGGGCTGCTCGACGAGTGGCTTCCATCGAACGAACAGATCGAACGGCGGCTCGCCTTCGAGGATCAACTTCAACCTGTTCTGCAACTTAATCGCCGCATCCCGGCGATCTTCTGCGCCACCCTCGCCACGCTTCACGCCGTCCATCTGACGACTGATCCACTCGCCCAGATAGGCAAAGGTGAGCGATTCAAGCAGCCTGCGCCCCTTGCCCTTGCCTTCGCATAGCTTGTGGTAGTTGACCAGGGCGTGGAAGCCGTCGCGCTTGCGACCGTCCCAGATGTGCCATACAAAGGGCCGGTGGTTAAAAAGCTTGCAATGCTCCTCGAAGAAATTGCTCCGGATCCATTCGTCCAGATCGGCCCCACCGGCCAGTTCGCGCACCTTTGTTGGCTTCAATCCCGCCGCGGCCAGCATCGCCTCCAGCCGTTCGGCCGCGGGTTCCTCGCCGCGCACCGATGGGATGCAGGCTATTCCATCGTCATCCGCCAACTGTTCAAGACCATCCAAGCCAAGCGCCGGACAATCTGGAAAACTTGAGCCGGTCAGGCGCGGCCACTCATAGCCAAGCAACCGTCCCACGGCCACTTGCAGCGGCTGGTCTGAGCCTTTCGGATGCCCGTTGAACAGCCATTGTGTTGGGTAATTCGAAGACGGCTTCGGCAATCCTTGTGGATATCTCTCTGCCGCCTCCTTCTGCCAATACGTGAGGTCGAACGATACTTTAAGAAGCGTGGCGGGAGTTACTCCCAGTTTCTTGTCGAGCTTACGGACGAGCGAGGAGAATTCCGATGAAGTGGTGAATGTCCATAGCGCTTCCAGATGAGCGGCGTTCGTTGGAACCAATACCGCTGAATTTTGGTCGTAGAGTTCTCCGGTGTAAAGAGACGCCGGCAAAAGCGACATTCTACTCACTGCTACCCCAGTCTTTCCGTATGCCGGGTTTGCATGGCCTGGCCGCAACATTCCATCCCCGCCGGTCGACCAGTCGATGATTCGCTCTCTTCCGCCAAAAATAACCGTGGTCATTACTGCACTTTGAAGCCACCGCCATCGGGCCTCCACTTGAGGCACTTCCCAAAAGAATCTGAGCCAACGGTCTTGGTCACCGTTGACAACGCCCCGCGGAGAGATCGCGAGCTGCTCCAACAGTTTTGAACTGTCGATGACTTCCGAAGTAACCCTGAAGTCGGGACTGGCTAAATAGCTGGATTGAATTACCGGAATCGACGGCAGTTGACCAAGTGCAACACCTTTTTCTCTCGGTTCATTTTGTTCGGAAACGTCGAGGCAGCAGGTTTGTTGCTCATTTGTGGGTGATCGATTTTCCGCTACAAGTAGGACGACATTAACCACCGCTCCACCGATGGTTTCAAATGCGCCCGCCCCAAGCCATGCAGCTAAATCAATAGATTTCTGCCGTACCAATTTCTTTCGCAATTCCGAGTAACTGCCTAAGAAAAGCCAGTTCTGAGGAGTAACCAGAGCAGTAGTGCCGTCGCTGCTGCAAAAGTCGAAACTTCGTTCCACAAAGCATGTGGCAAGGTCAGCCTTCGCGTCAGGATGTACACGTTGGCAGTAGTTCTTGAGCACATCATTCTGCCTCTTCTGGCCAAGGTAAGGCACGTTTGTGACGACCAGTGTGTATTTGCTGGCCAGAAGGTCCGCTGCTTTGACCATGCCGGCGGCGGCTACAGCTCGTTCGCGGATTTCGTCGTCCGTGCTCTGGGCTTCGAGCACCGCCGACAGTAGCGGAGCGACACTCTTGTAATCGGCATGAAAGAGGTCAGCGCGGAGCTTGGCGGGGTTGATCAGGGATCCGAGAACCGGGGCTTGGGAGAAGAGTTCGTGGAGCGCTTCCAGCGTCTTCTTGATGGGCGAGGATAGTAGGGAATCCTCGGAGCCGAACAGATCGCGTTTCGCGGGCATACCACCCTTGGCCGCGATCTCCTCACCCAGCCTGAGCCACTGTTCTTCGCTCGCATGTGGCCCGATTCCGGTGCAAGCGATTTGCAGATCCGCTAGCGCTCGGTATCCGCCTGCGGCGGGGTAAGTCCATGCAGCGAACGCCACCGCGAATGCGGCAATCTGGCAGCATCGCTCATCGATCTCAAGCCCATGCAAGTTGTCGCGAAGGACGGCATCGACTGCTTCCCGTGCATTCAGGCCTTCTTCCGTCATACGGATGGGGGCGAGGTGGTGCAGCGCCGCAACCAGGAAGTGGCCGGAGCCGCAGCACGGATCGAGTACCTTCAATTCTGCTGCGTTCTTTGGCCAGCCGTCGAATGTTCCCGCAGCTGGCCGCCACGGCCCGCTCTTGCCGTCTGCACCGCGAGTGAAGCGCAGGTATTCCCAGCCGACCCCCGACAACGCAAGTTTGCGACGCAGTTCATCTTCAGTCTTGGCGTCGGCTGTATCCTTCACAGTCAGCGTCTTCCCCGCCCACCAGGCCCCAAGCGTGTTGTGGAGCAGGAACTCCACCATGTACGGCTCTGTAAAGAGCTGCGTCACCGCCGCAATCTCATCGGCGCCGATTTTGACCTCAGAGCGGTTCACCTCATCCTTTTTCTTGCTTTGCCAAAACTGATAAACCCACCCCAGCGAATCGGAGGCGGTGAAGACCGACTGTGACAGCGATGCCAGCAGCTTCTCAAGCTTGAGCATGTGCTCGGCAGCGAATGTGACTTGGAGCAGTGGATCGTCCGGCCGGAAGATTTGCGGCAACATTCCTTGAGCACAACGGGAGGCGAACACCCAAACATTCACGCCGTCTTCCTTGGCCAGTTCCTCGGCTTCGGACAGGCTGATGGCCATCTTCTCCTGTGGCTCAATCAGCAGATTGTTCTCGGCCAGGAAGCGGGCGAAGAGCATCCGATGCCAGTGTTCGTAGGCGCACTCGTCCGTCAAGTGATCAATATTGAGGTCTTTGCCCCTGGCGTCTGGCTTGGGCAGTTTCCGATCTCCCAGTTGCAGCGCACGCGCGCGGAGATGATTGCGCAACTCGATCTGCTCGGGCTTCATGTGTGGGTACGCCGCATGATGATCAACGGCAAGAGCCTCAAGGCCCGCGCGAGCGCCGATCTCGGCCGCGTCGCGGGCGCCGATAACCACGCGCTCCAATTTGTTCCGCAGTTCACTTGCTAGCGTCGGCATAAATGCAGCCTCCTCAAGAAATCACGACTGGGCCGTTCGTGAGCTTCGCCAGGAGGTCTTTCTCTGTGGCGGCCAGCCACGTCTTGACTTCCTGCTCGGACTTAAGCGTTCCGCTCGAAAGATGGATGCGCTGTGTCTTAGGTTCCAGCAGCTTCGCTGCGGCCATTGCCGCGCGGGAGAACTGCTGGGAAAGCGCGTCTGTCTTGGTCTTCCACGCCGGCAGCGATGTTTGTTCCAGCGTACGAATGAGGTCGGCCTCAGAGCCGATGGCCAGCGCCGGCAATGTGTCGATCGCTTCTTCGGCGAGGATATGTTTGCACTGGCCGGCGTTGAGCTTCTTCCAGTTTTCGCTGGCGGTCAGTGTAGCCATCTGCTCGTTGTAAGTCTTTTTGTACTCTGCGTAGGCCGCGGTGACAGCAGCGCGTAACGCATCGACGGCACCCTTACGAATGTCTGGCATGGGATCGCTCGCGTCGAGCAGCCGACGTTCAGACCTCACAGCATCTGCTTGGGTGCGAAGTTCATCCGCTCCGGGCATAGCATCGGCGTGCTTGAGCAAAGTCCCGAGCGTTTCCCATGCCGGCTTGCGTTTACCGGCCAGTTCAGCCAGCTTGCTCCAGTCCTTGGCCTGCTGGGCAAGCGTGTCGTGCTGTTTGAGGATTTCGGCTAGTTGCTCGACCCCACCGAAGCTGCGGAGCGTATCGAGGTGGACCGTCGACGGCCGGGACGGACTGGGCGGCTCGCCGCCGGCGCGCTCGGCCAAATCTGCCAGGCGAGTTAGGAAGACAGGGGCTTTGGCGGTTTCCTCGCTAGGCTTGCAGTCCACACCAGCATCTTGAAAGAGCTTGCGAAGCTTCATCTTTTCGCGAGCGTTGAGAGTGGCTGTTTCACTGCGGAAATCAGTCAGGGAAATCTTCGACTGGTCGAGCTGTCCCTGCGAGAGCGTCATGCCCTTGTGGGTAGCGCGGAGATGGCCGCATGTGTGGAGCGTGATGAGCGCAGCGTCTACGGCGTCACGCGGCCAGCCGTAAGGACTGGCCTCGAAAGCATCGCGGACTTCCTTGCCACGCTTCCCCGCGCCAGCCTCTGAGAGCACAGCCGCGCAGACGGGGTGCTTCTCTGGCGCGTCGGTCCAGTCCACTGCGGAAAGGGCAGCTTCGTCGCCGTTCTTGGCACGGTTGATGACGCTTGCCCAGCGGCTGTCGTCAGCTTCTTTGAAGCTGGGGAAGAGCCGGTCGAGCGACGCCTGCGCGGCCGCTTCTACTTTGGCCACAAGATTCAGTTCCAACCGCTCACCGCCGCCACCTTGGAGGACTTTCGCGCGGTCGATCAGGTCGTTGACGATCAGGTTGCGGGCTGCTTCAGCTGTGGCCATGCGTGTTGCCATCGCGTCGCGAGCCTCGCGGCCTTCGGGTGTGGTGGGCGTCCCCTTGAAGTCCAGCGTCGCCTTCGCTGCCTCATATTCAACAATGGCTTTCTGGAGGTCGTCGGCACTGACCTTGGGGACGTAGACGTAGATGGTCGCGCTGTCGCTGCCAGCCGCTCGGGCATCGTTAAGCACCGTGCTTTCCTTCTCGCCCCAGCCGTCGCGGACCCACACGGGGATGTCGGTTCCACCGGCCGCTGGTGCTTCGGTACCAAATTGGACCAGCAGCTTGCGCGGCTCCTTGGACTTACCCTGTGCGAGCTTGATGCCTTTCAGCGCCTCACCACAGCCAGAACTGATGAGCGAGCCGCGCTTGCTCGAAAGAGAAGTTGCGTCGCTGTTCAGTCGGGTCTGACGGTTGCGAAACTCACGATCCCATTCGCTACTCTCACGAGTCTGGAGGCTGTATTCCTCGTCCAACTTGATAAGCGTACCGGCATCCACCAGCTTCTTGAGGATGCGAGGGATTTCCTTCCGAAGGTCGGTGCCGTCACTCGACAGGTTTGAAACAAGCAGATCGGCCAACATCTCTGGAGTAGCACGAACGCCGATGTCGGCAACGGCCTCCCGCGGGAGCTTGCGAATCATGAAAATCAGGCCGCAAAGCCGCTGGGCGAGCCGACCGTCTGGGCTCTTGTCGTCAAGATTACGAATAGTCTCGTCTATCTCGCGCAGCAGTATGCCGGATCGGAGCAGGTCCGGGTGAAGCTGGCCGAAGATGAAATCCCCCGGTACGACGGTACCGAGCGGTGCCTCTGCCGTCTGCCGAACCGCTTCATGCACGATCTTGAGTTGCGTGCGAAGCTGGCTGGCCGTACCGGGCACGTCCACCGCGCGAAGCACGTGCTCCCAGAACCGGCGGCGGACCGGCAGGAGCGGGTAGTCGTCCACGATGATATCGCGGTCTTCCGAGCGCGGAGCAACGCGCGTGCCCGCAAGCTGCCGGTCTATCTCACCGGCGTGGGCGGAGACTGTGTCTTCGATAGCCTTCTTCTTGTCGGCCTTCTTGGCCAGCACAACACGGCGGGTGACCGTCTCGACATCAGAGTCGGAGAGTTCCACCGGAATGGTGAACCGTCCAATTAGGCGCTGGAGTTGTGGCATGTTGCCAGCCAGGGCCGTTTGTCCCGCGCCGATTAACAATACTCGGCTGTCCAGTTGTTTACAGAGGGCCTCAGCAATTTCCTGTACGTCAGTGGAACGGTTCGGATCGTTCCCGATGAAGAGCTGGATTTCGTCCAGGACGATCAC
>Ga0302270_10004750_pt1 | contig 12533 bp, 10 predicted proteins | sample III_Bog_E2_3_FD_198773 | JGI IMG/M metagenome (GOLD analysis project Ga0302270, IMG submission 198773) | Peat permafrost microbial communities from Stordalen Mire near Abisko, Sweden - III_Bog_E2_3 | ecosystem: Environmental > Terrestrial > Soil > Wetlands > Peat | place: Sweden: Abisko...
AAACCCCGATATCATGCGCCTTGCAGCACCCCATCTACCAACCTGACCTGAGTCATAGCCCTAACCAACTGAGCCTATTCGACATCTAACCGGACAGTAGTGATCATGTCCCCGTATTCCCTCAAAGCTTTCCCGCCTACCCAAATGCGCCTGTCCGGCGTCAAACAACACAGTGTTATACTTGATGCCAAGACTGCTCTGTCAGGAACTCTTGAGCGGTTTCCCAGTTCTTTTAGCCTTGCCGGTGTTGGGCAAGGTTAATTTTTTCAGCGAGGATGCGTTCGGCCGCACAATTTGCCCGCGGCGAAACAGGACTCGAATGGATGGGAGATCGCAGCCGGGGCGCCTGACCGATATGCAGTCCGGAGGTTCTTCCCGCCCATGACTCCACGCTCCCGCCGCGCTTTGTTTACCGTTGTTTTCTTCTTCGCCGTCTGCGCCGTTCTGGGCGGCGTATTGCAGCGCAAGGTGGGGGCTGAGTCTTCCACGGACGAGAGCCAGCTACGCGACAGCCTGAAGTCGTTTACCAACGTTTATGCGCTGGTGGAGCAGAACTACGCCGAGCCCATTGAAGGCGACAAGGCCGACCTGGCTATTTATGACGGCGCCATTCCGGGAATGCTGAGGGTTCTGGACCCGCACTCGAATTTCTACGATCCCAAGGCCTACGCGAAGATGCGGGAGGATCAGCATGGGCGCTACTACGGCGTGGGAATGGTGATCCAGCAGCAGGCCAACAAGGTGTATGTGATTACGCCTTACGAGGATACGCCGTCGTTCCGCGCCGGCATTCATCCTGGCGACATCATTTCACAGGTGGACGGCAAGTCGACCGACGGCATGACCTCAGACCTGGTGGCCAAGGCGCTGAAGGGACCCAAGGGCACTCATGTGCAGGTGACCATGATTCGCGAAGGCCAGGCCAAGCCGCTGGTATTCGACCTTATCCGCGACGAGATTCCGCACCCTTCCGTGGACCTGAAATATGAGATTCGCCCCGGAGTGGGCTACATTCACCTGACGCAATTTCAGGAGACCACCGCGCAGGAAGTGATTGAGGCTGTGGACGGTTTCAGCAATCTGAAAGGGCTGGTTCTGGATCTGCGCAACAACCCGGGCGGACTACTGAGCCAGGCGGTTGAGGTTTGCGACCACTTCCTGGCCAAGGGACAGACGATTGTGTCGCAGCGCGGACGCGCCTATCCCGACCAGGTGTACACGGCCACGCGCGGCAACGACGGCAAGAACTTTCCGATTGTGGTGCTGGCGAACCGCAACACGGCTTCAGCGGCGGAGATTGTGAGCGGCGCCTTGCAGGACCACGACCGCGCTCTTATTGTGGGCGAAACCACCTTTGGCAAGGGGTTGGTTCAGACGGTGTATAACCTGAGCGAAAACACCGGCCTCGCGCTCACCACCTATCACTATTACACGCCTTCGGGCCGGCTGATTCAGCGCAACTATTCCGGCGTTTCGCTTTACGACTATTATTACAACCACGCCGGCGCGCTCCCGTCCGACTCCACCAACCAGGAAGTAAAGCTGACCGACTCTGGACGCACGGTATACGGCGGGGGCGGGATTACTCCGGACGAGAAAATCGAGAGCCCCAAGAGCAACCACTTCCAGGACACATTAATTTATAAGGATGTGTTCTTCCACTTTGCTCCGGCGTATGTTGCCAACCACTCGGTAGACAAGGGGTTTGAAGTGGATGACGCGGTGATGGGAGAGTTCAAGCAGTACCTGACGAGCCAGAGTATCGAGTGGACGGAGGCCGACCTGAAAGAGGTTAGCCCCTGGCTGAAGACGCGCATCAAGGAGAAGATTGTTACCATCGCGTTTGGACAGTTGCAGGGATTGCGCACGCTGGCCGACTGGGACCCGATGATCCAGAAGGCGCTGACCTTTCTGCCCGAGGCACAGGCCCTGGAAGACAATGCCCACAAGGTGCTGACCGAGAAGGCTCAGGCCAGGAACACCGGGATTGAGGCTGTGGGCGTGCCGGTGCGGCAGTAGGCTTGCTTTGTTTTAGCTGGCGCTGATCGCAAAAAGGCCATCCCCTCGGGGATGGCCTTTTTGCGTGCGCCCCGCCAATACTCGACGAGACGGACTGAGACTCTTTCGAGCGTGACTGCTTCGACGCAAAACTTTTCTCTTGACATAATGTATTAGTTTTATAGTACACTGATGTTGTCATGATTCAACCGTCCCCATCCACCCGGTTTCGCCTTCAATTGGACCTGCACAGCGGAGTGCCGGTGTACCGCCAGCTCATCGACCAGGTGCGCGGCGGAATTGCTTCCGGGATGCTGTCCGCGGGCGATCAACTGCCCACGGTTCGCCAGCTTGCGGTCGACCTGGCCATCAATCCAAATACAGTGGTGCGCGCCTATCGCGAGCTCGAACTCGGCGGCTTGCTGGAAACGCATCAGGGGACGGGCACGTTTATCAGCACACAGAAAATGAAGCGGACCGATGCTCAACGCGAGCGGCAATTGGCGCAGATTGTGGGCGATTGCGTTTCACGCGCCGGCGCGGCGGGATTTACCGTGGACGATTTGATCGAAGCGTTGCGCGGATTGGCTTCAGCGCCGGTCCGTGCGAAGTGAAACATGAAGACAGGAATGGAGAGTGGTCAAATGAACAGAGTTGCAGTTACATCGTGTTTGGTGTTCGCATGCGCGGGTTTTCTTGTTTCGGTAATCCTCAAGAATCCTCTGGCGCTGATTGCCGGCGTCCTCATCGGCATCTATCTGCTGTTTGCCATCAAGGTGGCTCAGCAATGGGAGAAAGTGGCGCTGATGCGCATGGGCCGATACGTGGGCCTGCGCGGGCCGGGGTGGTTTCACGTCTTGCCGGTCTTCGAGACGGTGAGCCGCTCAATCGATCAGCGCGTCCGGGTTCACAGCGTCTCGGCCGAGTCGACACTGACCCGCGACACGGTTCCGGTAAATGTGGACGCGAACATGTTTTGGATGGTGTGGAGCGCGGAAAAGGCGATCCTGGAAGTGGAGAACTTTAACGAGGCGGTGAACATGAGCGCGCAAACGGCTCTCAGGGAATCCATCGGCCGGCACGAGTTGGCACAGATGATTACCGAGCGCGAGATGATGGGGCGCGAGCTGCAACGCATTCTGGATGAGAAGACCAATCCCTGGGGCATTACCATTCAATCCGTGGAGATTCGCGACGTCAGGATTCCGGAAACTCTTGAGAACGCGATGTCGCAGGAGGCGCAGGCGGAGCGCGAGCGGCGGGCCAGGGTGATTCTGGGCGCGGCGGAGGTACAGGTTTCAGACCAGTTTGCGCAGGCCTCGCGCGTCTACAGCGAGAATCCCGGCGCGTTGCATCTGCGCGCCATGAACATGCTGTATGAGGCGATCAAGGAGCGGGGCTCGATGGTGATTGTGCCGTCGTCGGCGGTGGAGACGATGGGGCTGGGCGGAACGCTGGCTACGGCGGCGATTGCAAAACAGCAGTGAAGTCCGCAGCTGTTTAACACTGCTGGAATCCTCTTTTCGGGCCTCTTGCGATACTCTTTAACCATTCAATAGGCGCATCGACGCGCCGAATAAAAAGCGAGAGGCGCCGATGTTCCCCTTCGACGTAGTGCTCTTCGATGTGGGCGGGGTTCTGCTCACCAACGGCTGGGACCACCGCGAACGCGCGGTGGTGGCAAAGCAATTTAGCCTCGATCTTGCGGATTTAGAGGCCCGTCATGCGATCCACTACGGCGACTGGGAGCGGGACGCCATCAACGCCGAGGCGTATCTGGCCTCGACCGTTTTCTACGAGCCGCGAAATTTTACTCAGCGCCAGTTCTTCGACGCTATCTGCGCTCAGTCGATGGTGCTGCCCAATGGAGCGCTGGGCATTCTTGCTGAAGTTGCGGCGCAGGGCAAATACCTGGTGGGAGCGCTGAATAACGAAGCGGGCGAGACCAACGAGTATCGCTTCCGGGAGTTTGGGCTGCGCAAGTATTTCAAAGTGTCGCTGAGTTCCTGCTATCTTGGGCTGCGCAAGCCGGAGCCGGAAATCTATGTGCGGGCTTTGGATATTCTGGGGCGACCGGCGAAGCGGGTTCTGTTTATCGACGACAGGCCGGAGAATGTGGCCGCGGCTCAAGAGGAAGGAATCAAGGGGATCGTCTTCGCTGGCGCGGATAAGTTGAAGCCCGAGTTAGAGAGATTGGGAGTTTTATAGAGTCAGCAACGAATAGGAGCCGACGTGTCGATCTTCACGGAGATGTATGACCTGCACGTCTTCGAGTCCTCTTACGCCTACAAGGAATTCCTTCGTAAGCTGTCTCGCGCGCTTGAGGAGGGCTGGATCGAGGAGATTCCTGCGGCGATCAAACGCGAGGTTCCACGAGTCGAACGATGGTTCAGGGATAAGAGTTCGGGAGAAGCCTGGGTTCTGGAAGAACTGGAGGGCAAGCCTTCTTCATGGAGGCCTGTCGAGCCCGGAGATCTCGGTATCCCGCCCTCAACCTTTGAGAATTAAGGGCGGGAGCCTCATCCAACTAGCGTTGAGAAAAACTCAAGCGTTGTAGGTGGTGGAGGAGACTCGCCCGCCTGTTCCTGTCCAATTTGTGTGGACGAACGTGCCGCGCGGCTTATCGACGCGCTCGTAGGTGTGCGCGCCGAAGTAGTCGCGCTGGGCCTGCAGCAGATTGGCGGACAGCCGGTCGGCGCGGTAGCCGTCGAAGAAGGCTAGAGCCGTTGAAAATGCCGGAGTCGGTATGCCGAGCTCAATGGCCTGGACAAGTGCCTTGCGCCACGAGGGCTGGTACTGGTTCAGCACGGTGAAGAAGAAGCTGTCGAGAAGAAGATTTGTGAGCTCGTGATTCTTGTCGAAGGCCTCTTTGATCTTGCCCAGGAACCGGCTGCGAATGATGCATCCGCCGCGCCACATCAGGGCGATGCCGCCCATATTCAGGTTCCAGCCATTCTCTTTGGCCGCGGCCTTCAGCAGCATATAGCCCTGCGCGTAGGAGATAATTTTTGAGCAGTAGAGCGCGCGGCGCACATCTTCAATAAATGCTTCGCGATGCTCGGGGATGGCGCCAACCGCCGGGCCCTCGAGTATCTTCGAAGCGGCGACGCGCTCTTCCTTCAGCGCCGAGAGGCAGCGCGCGAAGACCGACTCACCGATCAGCGTGACCGGCTGGCCCGTGTCGAGCGCGCCGATGACGGTCCACTTGCCAGTTCCCTTCTGTCCCGCGGTGTCGAGAATCTTGTCTACCAGCGGCAGGCCGTCCTCGTCTTTCTTGGCGAAGATGTGGCTTGAGATCTCGATCAGGAAGCTGTCGAGCTCGCCTTTGTTCCACTCTGTAAATACCTCTGCCAGCTCATCGGCGGTGAGGCCGAGGCCGCGATGGAGCAGGTCGTAGGCCTCGCAGATCAACTGCATGTCGCCATATTCGATGCCGTTGTGAACCATCTTCACAAAGTGTCCCGCGCCGTCTTCGCCCACCCAGTCGCAGCAGGGAGTTCCATCGTCAACCTTGGCCGCGATGGATTGGAAGATATCCTTGACGTGGGGCCAGGCCGCGGGATTTCCGCCGGGCATGATGGACGGGCCGAATCGCGCGCCCTCCTCGCCGCCCGAGACGCCGGTGCCGATGAACAGAATCCCCTTGGCCGCCAGATCTTTGGTGCGCCGGTTTGAGTCGGTATAGAGCGAGTTGCCGCCGTCGATGATGATGTCGCCGGCCTCGAGAAAGGGGAGCAGATGGCCGATGGTCTGGTCGACGGAGTCGCCGGCCTTGACCATAATCATGACGCGGCGCGGGCGCTTGAGCAGGCCGGCGAGCTCTTCCACCGAATGAGCGCCGACAACGTTTGTCCCTTTGGCTTCATTGGCGATGAAATCGTCGACTTTGGAAACGGTGCGGTTGAAAACCGCGACTTTGAACCCGTGGTCGTTCATGTTGAGGACAAGATTTTGTCCCATGACGGCGAGGCCGATGAGGCCGATATCACACGATGCGTCTGGCATAATGTCTCCCAAGGCTTCCTGATATTATCACTGCGAGCGGCGGGTGCTTTTAAATTTTACCGCAGTGGTCAGACCTCGAAAAAGATCAGGTTGTTTGGACCTCATCCAGGCATGGGGGAGGCGAGCGCTGGGCGGGAATTGAAACCTGCGCAGCATTCATCCAAAATTCTCACGGGCTTTGATTTCGCGGCGTGTAGAAATGTTTCAGCGATGTTGCAGGGGTATTTGCAATCGAACAGTTGCAAACGACAGGGTCGAGTTGGTTGATGGTGGCGCTGAGGATTGCGCCGGAGGCGAGGCGGGGATGACGACAATACAAGCGAGTGTGAGCGCGGAAGACCTTTCCCAGGTCACGAAGGGCGCTGAGCGGATTCCCGAGGCGGGGATTCTGGTGATTTTTGGCGCGTCGGGCGACCTGACGAAGCGCAAGCTGCTGCCGGCGCTGTTCCATCTGCGGCAGGTGGAGCTGCTGCCGAAACAGTTCGCAATTGTGGGCGTGGCGCGGCGGCCGCTTGGCGATGAGTTTGCGGCGGATATGCGCCAGGGCATTCTCAGCTTTGGTGGCGTGGATGCGAGCGACCCCAAGCTGGATGAGTTTGTAAGTCAGATCAGTTACTTCCCGCTGAAGTTCGACGATCCTTCGGACTATGCGGGACTTAAGGCCGAGTTAGACCGGATTGCTACGGAAAAGGGGATCGGCGGCAACCGACTCTTCTATCTTGCAACTGCGCCGGAGTTCTTTGCGGGGATCGTGGAAAACCTGGGCGCGCAGGGGATGGCGCAGCCGGAGCAGGGCAAGGTGGGCGTGGTGATCGAGAAGCCGTTTGGCCACGACCTTGCCTCGGCGCGCGAACTGAACCAGCAGGTGAACGCGGTGTTCCACGAGAGCCAGGTTTTCCGCATCGACCACTATCTGGGCAAGGAGACGGTGCAGAATATTTTGGTGTTCCGTTTTGCGAATGGGATATTCGAGCCGGTGTGGAACCGGAATTACATTGACCACGTGCAGATTACTGCTGCTGAGACGCTGGGAGTGGAGGGCCGCGGGCCATTTTACGAGAAGGCCGGCGCGCTGCGCGATGTGGTGCAGAACCATGTTATGGAGTTACTGAGTTTTGTAGCTATGGAACCGCCCTCGAGCTTTGAGGCGGAGAGCGTGCGGCAGGAAAAGCTGAAGGTCTGGAAGTCGATTCCGCCCATCCCAATTTTGAACACGGTGCGCGGCCAGTATGGGCCGGGTCTGGTGAACGGGCAGCATGTTGTGGGTTACCGCGACGAAGACCGGGTCAGCCCCGAGAGCGGCTCGGAGACTTATGCGGCGGTGCGTCTGCAAATAGAGAACTGGCGGTGGGCCGGCGTTCCGTTTTACCTGCGCGCGGGCAAGCGGCTGAAGAAACAGGCGACCGAAATATCGATCCAGTTCAAACAGCCGCCACTGTTGATCTTCAACCGAATGAAAAGTAGCGGGCCGTGCCAGGAGATTCAACCGAACCTGCTCACCATCCGCATCCAGCCCGACGAGGGGATTGCTTTGCGGTTTGGCGCCAAGGTGCCGAGCACGCCGAACATGGATGTGTGCCCGGTGAACATGGATTTCGATTATGCGGCGGCGTTCGGCAAAAGTAGCGCCAACGGCTACGAGCGCTTGCTGCTGGATGCGATGCTGGGCGACCAGACGCTGTTTTCGCACCGCGACGGCGTGGAGACGACCTGGGCGCTGTATACGCCGATTTTGCAGGCCTGGGCGGCGAAGGCTCCGCAGGTGTTTCCGAATTACTTTGCCGGAAGCTGGGGGCCGGAGTGCTCCGATCACCTTCTGGAGAGGGGCGGGCATGTGTGGCGGAACGATTTGGGACGGAAGGCATGAGCGAGGGCTCAAGCAACACGACCCTTGGTGAACAGAACCCCAGTTTGTGATTGCTGCGCCCCACCCTTTCGCCGAAAGAGTGAAAGGATGGAGCACGGAGCAATCGGTCCGTTCCGGATTCCGGGTGAAAGGCTAGTTGGCCGGCGGGGGCGGCGGGGCAGGCGCGGCCGGCTCGGCAGATCGGCCCTTACCCATGGCCCGGATGTAGAGAATTAGGTTCCATACATCGTCGTGCTTTGCCCGGCTCGCATCTTCAGGAGGCATTTTGTCCTTGCCATTGCGGATGATGTCGAAGAGTTCTTTGTCCGACTTGTTGGCCAACGTCTTTGGGTCGGTCCAGTCCGGCACCGGTGTACCCAGGCTAGCGGCGACATCGGTCTTGCCATCCCCTTTGGTTCCGTGGCAGATATCGCAGTCCTGGGCGTAGATCTTCTTTGCCCGTTCCGTTCCTGCGGCGGTTGGTCTCAGGGGGTTTGTAGACGGCGGCGGCGGCTCGGTGGCGGGTTCCTGCGGCATAAGCCCGGCTGCGAGCGTAGGAGCTGGTGCGGGTGCTGCAATGGCAAAAAGAATGGCTGCCGAGAGAAGCAGAAAACGTTTCAAAGTGGTACCCTCCCCAGTTGCGGGTGTCGGGGATTGGCATCCTGCAATCTGTGTACAATTTCACGCCGAATTATAAGCCAAATCGAAGAGCTTTGCGCTCAAATGACTTCTGAAATGCCCTGCGGCTGGCGAATCTGGTTGAGAAGGCCTAGTTCGCCGGCCAAGTGTTCCAGTTTGGCGCGAGTGGCGGCGGTGGGTGGGACCAAGGGCAGGCGGACCGCATCGTGGGTGCGGCCCATGAGGTTGAGCACGGTTTTCACGGGGCCCGGATTCGACTCCCAGAAATTGGCTTCGAACAGGCGCGCGAACTTGCGCTCGAGGGAGCGCGCTTCGTCCCAATTGTTGGCCAGGGCGGCGCGGATCATGCGGCCCACCTCGGCCGGCGCCTCGTTGGCAGCGACGCTGATGAGTCCCTGCGCGCCAACGCCGATGGATGCGAGCGCAAGGTTGTCGTCGCCGGAGAAGATTTTGAAGCCGTGGGGCAGGGTGTGCACCAGTTCGGCAATCTGGGGCAGTTTTCCGCTGGCTTCCTTGATGGCCTGAATGTTTGGGGCGGCCTCGGCCAGGCGGAGAACGGTTGCCGGATCGAGGTTGACGGCGGTGCGGCCGGGCACGTTGTAGAGCGCGACGGGGAGCGGATCCACGGCCTTGGCCAGAGCGAGAAAATGCTGGAACTGGCCTTCCTGCGAGGGCTTGTTGTAATACGGATTGGCGGAAAGGACGGTGTCGACGCCACGGATCCGCTTGAGCAGGCGGGCGTTATGGAGCAGCGTGCGGGTAGAGTTATGGGTGCATCCGGCCCAAACGGGGACGCGGCCGGCGGTAGCTTCGGCGACGATCGAGACAACTCGCAACCACTCCTCTTCGTCAAGCGTGGCGGCTTCGCCGGTGGAACCGCAAGCGACTATAAAGTCAATCCCCGCAAAGATTTGCCAGCCTACCAAGGCCCGCAACGCTTGCTCGTCGATCGATCCATCGGCCCGAAAGGGCGTAACAATAGCTGTGCCGCAACCCGTAGTTTCCATGACAGGAGAGATTATACGGGAACAGGGATTAGGGAACAGGGATTAGGGAACAGGGATCAGGGATCAGGACGAAGTACCGGCGGGTTGACGGATGGCCGGCCAGTTCGTGATTGGAATCCGCTACTGGCATTGCGTCTCAACCGCCGCAATTGCAGGTGTGAGCCAGGACTTCGGCTAAGTGCATGGCTCGGCGGTCGCTTAGCTGGGCGATTTGCTCGCGGCAACTGAAGCCGTCGGCGACGATTACGGTGAGCGGGCCGGCGGACTGGACGGCAGGAAGAAAGCCGTCGTTGGCTATCGTTTTTGAGACTGCGTACTTATCCGCCTCGAAGCCGAATGGGCCGGCCATGCCGCAGCAGCCGGCCTGGATGGGTTCGACGGTTGCGCCCGCGCCACGAAGGAGAGCGATTTCGCTGGCCGGGCCGCCGAATACGGCCTTGTGGTGGCAATGGCCGTGGATGAGGATGTGCGCGCCTTGAAGGCGGCCGGCAAGCCAATCGTTTGTGGATGGGGCTTGCGCGAGCCAGTCGGCCAGAAGCCAGACCTGGCGACTGAGGCGCTGCGCGTGGGGATTGTTGGGATGAAGTTCGAGGAGTTCGTCTTTGAAGACGCTGGCGCAGCTTGGTTCCAAAAAGATGAATGGGAGACCGGCATCGATTTCGGGGGCCATTCGCTCAAGGACTTTGGCGAGATAGGCACGGGCGGCGTGGAGGAAGCCGAAGTCGTAGAGCGGACGGCCGCAGCAGATATGGCCGCGTGGGGTCTGGACCTGGAATCCGGCCTGGGTGAGGACCGACGCGGCCGCGGACAGAGTTTGGGGGTGGTAGTAGTTGTTCCAGGTATCGGGCCACAGAACCACTTTCTGCTGGGCTGGTGGTTGAGGGTTGTGCGAGCTATCCCAGGTCTCAGAATCGAGATCTCCGCCCCACTGACCAAGACCTGTCCGTGGGGACCCCGAACCTGGGGCACCCAGCTTTTGTGGGATGGATGGCATGGGATGACCCGGGTCTTGTGGCCGGGAAAGCTTGCAGAGTATCGGATGATGGGCAACGCCGGCTGCCTGGGCGCTTCCCTTTTGATAGGTGTTGGGCGCCAGGCGTGGGAGTTGACGCTGCGGGGCTACGCCGGCGATGCGCTTGATGAGGGGACTGGTGAGTGGGCCGGTGAGCATGGCGTTGGTGATGGCCGGAGTGAGCGAACCCCAGCGGGCCAATTTGTCGGCAAATCCGAAGATGTAGTGGCGCAGCGGGTGAAGGCGGCCTTTGTAGCGCTGGGCAAGAAACTCGGATTTGTAGGCGGCCATGTCTACCTGCACAGGGCACTCGGTTTTGCAGGCTTTGCAGCTGAGGCACAGCGAGAGCGCCTGGTTGACGGCCTCGCTTTGGAAGCCTTCTTCTTGCAGAGCACCGGCGAGCATCTCCCAGAGCAAGTGGGCGCGGCCGCGTGTGGAGTGCTGCTCCTGGCCGGTGGCGCGGTAGCTGGGACACATGACGCCGCCCTCAGCCTTGCGGCAGGCTCCAACGCCTACGCAACGCTCAGTGGCGCGGATCATGGAGCCGGAATCGGCGGTGAAGGCGAAGTGGGTTGCGAGATGCGGATGGTTGGAGTTCGCCGCAGGGGCTAAAGCCCGCGTTGATTTGTCAGAGCTTTCGGCACGACTAAAGTCGTGCCCTGACACAGAGCGGGGAATCTCAATTGAGCCGGACATTCCCACGGAGCCCGACATTTCGCTGGGGCTGGGCATTTCCAGAGAGCCGAGGGTTCCTGAAGACTTTTGCGGTCTGTGGCGGAGGTTTTCCAGGGGGTCGTAGACACGGACGGCATCGACCAGCTTGCCGGGGTTCATGCGGTTTTCCGGGTCCCAGAGGGCTTTGAACTCGCGGAAGGCCTGCATGAGGTCGGGGCCGAACATTTTGGGGAGCAGCGCGGCGCGGGCCTGACCGTCGCCGTGTTCCCCGGATAGCGATCCGCCGAAGCTCAGGACGAGGTCTGCGGCACGCTCGATGAACTCGCGGAAGTTACGAAGGCCCTTCTCCGAGCGAAAGTCGAAGTTGATCCTCATATGGACGCAGCCCTGTCCGTAGTGGCCATAGAGCGGGCTGCTGTATCCGTATTCGGCCATGAGGGCGGTGATGCGGCGGAGATATGCACCGAGCAATTCGGGGGGAACGGCGGCGTCTTCCCAGCCTTCCCAGCGGTCGGGCTCACCCGGAACGAAGACCACTGCGCCAAGGGCTGACTCGCGTACGTGCCACAGGCTGGCAGCTTCGGCAGGGGTGCAGATGTGGGCCACGGGCGGGGTGGGCCAGGCCTGCGAGGCGCGGGCCAGTGCGTCGGCTTTGGCCTGGGCTTGTTCCGGGGTCCATGCGCCCATTTCAACCAGCAGAAAGCCGATGCCGGGCGGGAGTTGGGCAAGGTCGTCGAGCGCCAGGCCCTTGCGGCGCATGAAATCCACCAGGAGGTGGTCAAAGCCTTCCAGGCCAATGGGGCCGTGTTCGAGGGCGAGCGGCACGGCGTCGGCGGCGAGGAATGCGTCGTTGAAGGCCAGCGCGGTGAGGATGCGGAAGGGCGGACTGGCGGTGAGGTTGAGGGTGGCGGAAACAACATTGGCGCAGGTGCCCTCAGACCCTACCAGCGCGCGGGCCACATGGAAGCCGTTCTCAGGGAGCAACTCATCGAGGTTGTAGCCGGAGACGCGACGGGGGATACGGGGAAACTTTTGGCGGATGAGGCTGGCGTACCGGTCGCGAATTTGGGCCAGGCCGGAATAGATTTGGCCGATGCGGCCGCCGGAGTCAATGAGGGTCTGGAGTCGATCGGGAGCGGTGGCGCCGACGGTCATGCGCGTGCCGTCGTAGAGAACGATGTCGAGCGATTCGACATTGTCTGCCACCTTGCCGCCGAGCAAACCGTGGACGCCACAACTGTTGTTGCCGATCATTCCACCGAGGGTGCAGCGGCTGTGCGTGGCTGGGTCGGGCGCATAGGTCAGGTGATGGAGTTCGGCGGTCTCGCGGAGACGGTCGAGGACGATGCCG
>Ga0302270_10004757_pt1 | contig 12520 bp, 12 predicted proteins | sample III_Bog_E2_3_FD_198773 | JGI IMG/M metagenome (GOLD analysis project Ga0302270, IMG submission 198773) | Peat permafrost microbial communities from Stordalen Mire near Abisko, Sweden - III_Bog_E2_3 | ecosystem: Environmental > Terrestrial > Soil > Wetlands > Peat | place: Sweden: Abisko...
CGGAACACCTGAAGTCGAGCCCTGAAACAATTGCGAATCCGTAGAGAGATTGTTTGCAGCTTGCGTGGTTATAGCAAGCTTGCGCAGGACGGCGTTGACCATGCCGGAGGCGAAGTGGTGGCCGGCTTGCTTGACCAGTTCGACGCTTTCGGAGAGAACGGCGCGGGCGGGGATGCGGTCCAGGTGAACCAATTGGAATGCGCCCAAGCGGAGAGCGATCAGGACTTCTGTGTCGAGCTTCGCATTGGGACGAGAGAGCAGAGCGCGGATCTGGTGGTCGAGCTGAATCTGCCAGCGCAACACGCCCAGAACGAGCGCCGTGGCCAGGTTGCGGTCGGGGGCGGAGAGTGCGTTGACTGTTTTGCCGCGCAGCAAATCATCGGAATGAGACTGGCCGCGCTCGACGGCTAAAAGAATTTGATAGGCGGACTTGCGCGCTGGGGAGATTTGAACCGGGTGATTCTTCTGAGCGGTCCTCGCCGCGCCCGATTTCTTCGCTGCGGTCATTGCGTCAGAGCCCCAAACCGCGCGCCGACAGCCAATGAGATTCCGCGGAGAAACTCTGCCGCGGCGAGGCGTTTTTTGCCTTCGAGCTGAACTTCGACGAGTTCCAACCATGTGTTTCCTGCGCAGGCAACCAGCAGGCGATGATCCTGGATGTGAATCTGGCCGTGGCGCATGGCGCCGGGTAGAGTGAGAGCAGGTTCAGCCGGAGTTGATTCCTGAGAGGCGGGTGCGTCCACCACCTCCATGCGATGAACGATCAGCTTCTTGCCGTCGAGCGTGGTGAATGCGCCGGGCCAGGGCTGAAAACCGCGCCAGCGATTGTAGAGTTCCATGGCCGTGTGCGCGGCAAAGTCCATGCGGCCGACTTCGCGCGTGAGTAGCGGGGCCAGGGAGACTCCGGCTGGATTCTGCGGCCGGGGCTCGATGGTTCCATTCTCCAGTCCGGCAAGAGTCTTGACCACCAGCGGCGCGCCACCCACGGCTAAAACATCGAGGAGGTCCGCCGCGGTCTGCTGGGGAAAGATGGCGAGGGCCTGCTGAAGGAGGATGGGTCCGGTGTCGAGTCCTTCTTCGAGGAGCATGGTGGTGTTGCCGGTGACAGTTTCGCCCATGGCCACCGCCCACTGGATGGGAGCGGCGCCGCGATAGCGAGGCAGCAGACTGGCGTGAAGGTTGATGCAGCCCAGCCGGGGCAACGCGAGCATCCAGGGTGGAATGAGGCGTCCGTAGGCGACGACGATGATGGCGTCAGGAGCGATGACCTCAAGTTGCGCACGAAATTCGGGGTTGTTGCGAATCGTTTCCGGCTGCGCGATGGGAAGGCCGGCGGCGAGCGCGGCCAGCTTGACGGGCGGAGCGGTGAGCTGCCGGTCGCGGCCCACGGGGCGGTCGGGTTGCGAGACTACCAGGGTGATTTCATAGCCGGCCACTACGAGCGCTTTGAGCGTGGGCACGGCGAAGTGTGGAGTTCCGCAGAAGACGATATTCATCGGTCACCTGACGAGCGGGTCCGGCTGAGATTCGTGTTATCCCACCCTAGCCGCAAAAACAAAAACGCGGCGAGGGTGGGGCACCCAGCATTTGTGCGGCATCCGGCATCACTCGCCATGGAGTTTACCACTTGCCTTCGCGTTGCATCTTGCGAATTTTGCGCAGCGCCAAATCGCGCTTGAGGGCGCTCATGCGATAGATGAACAACATGCCGTCCACGTGGTCGATTTCATGCTGGAAGCAGCGCGCGAGCACGTCTTCGCCGTCCATCTCGAACCACTTGCCATGCTCGTCCTGGGCGCGGATGCGCACCTTGGCGTGGCGCGACACCTTCTCGCGAATCTCGGGAAAACTGAGGCAGCCTTCCTCTCCGTAAGCCTTGCCCTCGCTGGAGATGATCTCGGGATTAATGAGTACCAGCTTGTCTTTGGGCTTCTTGCCCATGCTCAGGTCGATGGTTAAAAGGCGTTTCGACACGCCTACCTGCTGCGCGGCCAGGCCAATGCCTTGCTCGGCATAGGTGGTCTCGAACATATCGGCGATCAGCTTGCGCAACTCGGCGTTGAACTCGGTGATGGGTTCACCGGGCTGCGAGAGCACGGGGTCAGGAAATTTAACAATCTTCAGAATCATCGGCTTTTGCGAATATCTCCGTATCTGTTCAATTCTTAATAGTTCCGTATCTGTTGGATGTATCCGTCAAAATTTCGTCGCAATTCCAGGGCGGAATCTCCGCCAAATTTTTCCTGGGCCAGGCGGGCGATGGTGAGCGCGACCATGGCCTCGCCGACCACGCCGGCCGCCGGCACGACGCAAATGTCGCTGCGCTCGTAACTTGCGCTGGTTGCCTGGCGCGAGTCAAAACGGACCGATTCAAGAGGCTTGCGGAGGGTGGAGATGGGCTTCAGGTAGCCACGGACGACAATGTCTTCCCCGTTGGAGACGCCGCCCTCGATGCCGCCGGCGTTGTTTTGCGGACGGGTGAAGCGGGTGGGCCTGGCGGTGTCTTCCGCGGCGTAGTGGATGGGATCGTGAACTTGCGAGCCGAAGGATTCGGCGGCCACCACGCCGCGGCCAATCTCGACTGCCTTAACCGCCTGCACGCTCATCACCGCGGAGGCAAGTTGGCCGTCGAGCCGCTCGTCCCAATTGGCGTAGGTGCCCAGGCCGGGCGGGACGCCATGCGCCACCACCTCGAAGACGCCGCCCACGGTGTCGCCGGTGCGGGCAGCCTCCTCGACCTCTTCCTTCATGCGGGCTTCGGTTGGCCCATCGACGCAGCCGAGGATGATGTCATCGCGGCTAGCGAGGGCGGCGATCTCTTCCCATGCGGCGGCGCGGTCGAGCGTGACGCGGCCCACGCGGATCGCATGGCTGGCGATTTCGATGCCGAGAGTCCGCAGCATCAGTTTGGCAAAGGCTCCGGCGGCGACGCGCGCGGCAGACTCGCGGGCCGAGGCGCGCTCCAGCACGTAACGGGCGTCGGGGAAGTTGTACTTGAGGGCGCCGGCCAGATCCGCGTGGCCAGGGCGCGGCGCGGCGACGGCCTGGTGCTTGGCGGGGTCGCCGGACTCGACGGGAAGTTTGTCTTCCCAGTTCTTCCAGTCGCGGTTGACGATCTCGATCGCAATAGGAGTCCCGATGGTCTTGCCGTGACGAACGCCCGAGAGCACGCGGGCTTTGTCGGTCTCGATCTTCATGCGCCCGCCGCGGCCATAGCCTTGCTGACGGCGCCAAAGCTCGCGGTTGACGAAGTCGAGATCGACTGGCACGCCAGCAGGTAGCCCGGAGATGAGCGCGATGAGAGCTTCTCCGTGGGATTCGCCGGCGGTTGAGAAACGGATCATGACTTCTTGATTGTAACGGACGCGATCTTTCCTTCTTGCCGGATATCGCCTAACATGTACCGAATGAGCTACTTCCTCTTTAAGACCGAGCGTGATGTCTACTCCTTCGACGATTTTCTGCACGACAAGGAGACTGTGTGGGATGGCGTGACCAACCCCACTGCCGTGAAATACCTGCGCGAGATGAAGGCGGGGACTAAGTGGATTTTTTACCACACGGGCGATGAGCGTACCGCTGTGGGTACCGGAACCGTGGTGAGCGTGGATGCGGCTGATCCCAAGGTTCCCATCGTGAAGGTCAAGGTGGGCAAACGGCTCAAGCAGCCGAAGAAGCTGGCGGCGATCAAGGCCGAGCCGCTCTTTGCCAGGTCGCCGCTGGTGGTTATAGGGCGGCTTTCCGTGGTGCCGCTGACCGAGGCACAGTGGGAGTGGTTTGTGGGGTGAGGGAGCAGAGAAAAAGGGAACAGGAAGCATGCCATTTCAGCCGTGATTCTGCCAGAAATATGGTAAGATTTCCTTGTATCCGTAAAAGAGGCGAATCATGCTAGCCAAAATGACCGTCAAGAACCAACTCACTATCCCTAAGGCGGTGGTGACGCACTTCCGGGGCGTGGAGTACTTCGACGTCAGCACGGATGGTTCCGCGATCACGCTCAAGCCGCTGCGGCCGAGCAAAGCCGATGAAGTGCGACAGTACCTGGCCGACCTGGGGATTACCGAGCAGGATGTTACCGATGCGATTGCATGGGCGCGTGAAAGCCAGTGACCGACCCAATGCGGCTGAGAGTTGTCTTCGATACGAACACAGTAATTTCCGCACTTGTTTTCACGTCTGGGCGCTTGGGCTGGTTGAGGGCGCACTGGCGTGAGCGAGGCTCGATCCCGCTTGTATCCTATGCGACTGGGGCGGAATTGAAGCGGGTTCTTGGCTACCGCAAGCTCAAGTTGAGCGCCGAATACCAATTTGAACTGCTTAGCGATTATCTCAGCTACTGCGAATCCATCGATGTGAAGGAAATCTGTCCTGTTAAGTGCCGCGACGCGAAGGACCAGCCATTTCTTGATCTCGCGCAAAGCGGGAAGGCTGACCTGCTGGTGACCGGCGACGAAGATTTACTGGCGCTGGCCGGGCAGACGGGATTTGTCATTGAGACGCCGGAGGATTATCGGCGGAGAATCACCGGCAAAGAATCGAACCTGTAGTTCAATTATCTGATCCGCTATGTCTCTCCCAGCCACCGCTTCGTGTTGAGCAACTGCCGCTGGTCGAGCGCCCAGACTTTGCCGGTCATTTCATCGCCGGGCTTTCCTTCGCGGATGCACTTGTCGAACTCGCCTTGTATGGCTTGCATCTTGGCGTCGAGGTCGTCGAGGAAGCTGAGGGCCAGGGCTTCGGGAATCATGGGCAACTTGGGCGAGCCGAACTCCAGCTTGCCGTGATGCGAAAGAATCATGTGCAGGACCAGAGTCTTGAGGCGCGGCGGGAAGTTGGGCAGGCCGTCGATGGCGCGCTCGGTGAGGGCCGTTCCAATTTGGATGTGGCCCAATAAAACTCCCTCGACGGTGTACTCGAAGCCGATCTCCCAACTGAGCTCGCGGAGCTTGCCGATGTCGTGCAGGATGACGCCGGTCATCAGCAGGTCGCGGTCGAGGAGCGAATAATGCGCGGCGACGCGGTCGGCCAGAGTGCAGAGGCTGATAACGTGCTCCAGCAGGCCGCCGAGCCAGGCGTGATGGAGCTGCTTGGCGGCGGGGGCTTCGCGATAGGCGTCGGCGATTGCCGGATCAGCGAGGATGGTGCTGAGAAGCCGCTTGAGGTCGGGATTCGTAAAGCTCTCAACGTACCCGAGAAGCAGGCGCCAGAGCTCGGTCACGTCATAAGTGGTCGAGGGCAGCAGATCCGACTTGTCTACCTCATTGGGCAGGGCCACGCGGATCTGGTCAATCTTCATTTGCAGGCGGTCGTCAAAGCGGGAGGCCGAGCCGCGAGCCTTGACCACATCGCCGCGCACGAAATCCTTGGCGATGCGCGGGTCGCCAGGTTCCCAGACGCGGCCTTCGAGTTGGCCGGTTTTGTCGCCCAGGATGAGGCTGAGGTAGGGCTTGTTGTTCTTGGTGGTGCGTTGCTGCTTGGCCAGAACGATGAAGTAGCCGTCGAAGAGCTTGCCTTCGTCGAAGTTGGCCAGATCGGCGATGTAGATGTCTTTCATGCTGCCGAGAAGGATAATTCATGGGAGCGGGTATGAGGAATAAATCTATTGCGGAGCGGAGTTGACGATTCGCAAGGAAGGCGGCTAGGTTATCGGCAGGGAAGGAATTGCCGATGAAAAGGATTTGTTGCGTTTTTGCCTCAATTTTTGTGGTTGCCTCGCTGGCTGGCGTGGCCCAGGCGCCGCAGCCGGCTCACCACTGGAGCATTGTGGTGCACGGGGGCGCGGGAGTGATTGCGCGGACGGCGCTGGGACCCAACGGGGACAAGGCTTATCGCGCTTCGCTGGCCGAGGCTGAGGCTGCCGGGGCCAAAGTGCTGGACCGGGGCGGCTCGGCGCTGGATGCCGTGGAGGCCGTGATCAATTTTCTGGAAGACGATCCGCTCTTCAACGCGGGGCGGGGCGCGGTCTTTACCGTCGATGGCAGGAACGAACTGGACTCGTCCATCATGGACGGCTCGAATCTGAAGGCGGGCGCGGTGGCCGGGGTGACGCGCACACGGCATCCCATCAGCCTGGCGCGGGCGGTGATGGACAAGTCGCATTACGTGATGCTGGCCGGCGAGGGCACCGACGCCTTTGGCGCGCGGGTTGGCCTGGAGCAGGTGGACCCCAGCTTCTTTTTCACCGAAGCGCGCTGGCAATCGCTGGTGAAGCAGTTGCAAAAGCAGGGCTTGCCCGTGCCGCCGCGTCCGGTTGGCGCGCCAGCGCCGCCAGCGGGACCGGCTACGCCTGTGGCCCAGATTTTTCCTAACCTCCAAATCGACGAATCGGCTGACTCGCAAGTGCACGGCACGGTGGGCGCAGTGGCGTTGGACCGGGCAGGCAACATTGCCGCCGGAACATCGACGGGCGGGATGCAGGCCAAGATGCCGGGCCGTGTGGGCGACTCGCCGATCATCGGCGCGGGCACCTACGCCTCCAATCAGTCGTGCGCTGTTTCGGCCACCGGCTCGGGCGAATATTTCATCCGGCTGGGCGTGGCGCGGGAGATCTGCAACCTGGTGGCCTTCAAGGGCATGAGATTACAGCAGGCCGCCGACCAGGTGATTCACCAGGAGCTTGAAGCGCTGCACGGGGACGGCGGCGTCATCGCCATCACTCCCGATGGGCAAATGGTGTGGAGCCTCAACACGCCGGGAATGTTTCGCGCGCGGCAGGTGGAAGGCGGCAAGGTGGAGATCAAGATTTACAGCGACGAGGAGTAACCACCTGCGGTAGGGCCAACTGCTCGCGAAGCGTTCGCATGGGATTCGTGGTTTCCCTGGTCCCCCAATGCGAGGGATCACCACCCCACGGACGAAGACCTGTCCATGGGGACCCCGGACCAGGGGCACCCGCAAGCTGCCGCCGGGGGAACACTAGACCGCCCACAGTGGGGCCAACTGACCTGCGGGTTGCGCTGTTTTGGATGGATTGAACTACGCAGCTTTGCGGAACGGCACAATCTTGGGAAGTTTCTTTTCCATTGCCTTTTGCACGTCATATCGGCTCTGCATTTCCAGCCAGAATGTTTTGCTTCCACCAAAGGCAGCAGCCAGACGCAAGGACATTTCAGCGGTGATTGCAGACCGGCAATTAAGAATCTTTGACATGGTGACACGCGACACATGGAGCCGTGCCGATACCTCGGTAACCGTGAGTTCTCCAATCACTTCCCGCAGCACTTCTCCGGGGTGGGGAATACGATACGGCGCAATCCGCTTCTTATCATTTCCCATGGTAATCCTCATAATTCAAAAGGGTAAATGCGTCACCGTTGAAAGAAAAGGTCAGCCGCCAATTTCCGCTAACCCACATCGAGAAAAACTCCTCGCGCCCGCCCTTCAGCTTATGCAGTTTCCATCCCGCCGGGCGTGGGAGCGATGCAACATCTTTCGCCACGTCCAGCGCACTCAATTGGGCAAATAGCTTGTTGGCGTGTGCGGGCTGAAAGCCGCGCATATCGCCCGTCTGAAAGAACCGTTTCAACCCGGAGTGCTTGAAAGACTCAATCACGTGTAAAGCATACCTTAACATAAGAATGCATGTCAAAAGAGAACGGTCCCGGTGTCTGGGCAATCGCATTTAAAACAGGGAACAGGGATCAGGGATCAGGGAACAGGGCGGTTTAGATTCGTCGTTTTACCCATCTGCCGCGCAAGATGCGCCGATATTGGGCGCGCGGCACCCGGCCAATCGCTCACTATACTTTCGCTTAAGTTTCGCGGTACACCCCCACCCATATTCCTGGATGTAAAATCCTTGTTTTCATGAGGTTACAGGCAGGGGTGCGCTGTAAAATCGTCAAAACAAAGGAGTTCCCTGCAAAATCGTCCAGGATAAGGAGTTACGGGCCGTTTTGGCCTCTGCCGACAGCTTCCGGATGGCAGGCGGCGCGAAAAGGACCGCCGGAACGATGTTTAAGGAAGACTTCTGAGGATCATTGTGCACGAAGTGGGGAAATAATCTGCATTAAAACAGTGGTCAGTGATCAGTGATCAGTGATCAGTGGTCAGGGGAGTCGTGCGGAAGGATTCGGGCCGGGCATACGCGGAGTGTGTTTGGTGGAATCCCTGGTCCCCAATTGCAAAGGACCAGGGGCACCCTGTTTTGAGTTGTTGAACACAATGGGGACCTGCGCCACCCGCCGAATTGTAAGGGAGCCCACGTGCGATGCTATTGCACCTCTATCGCGGAAACAATCGCGTCTCCTTTGATCGGTCTGAACTCAAGAATTACCAGGCCATCCCTGCCATTTACTTCGAAACGCCGTTGATACGCGGTCAGCGCACCTCCCGCGGCGGCTGCCACATCGAGATTGGCCACAATTTTCTGCCCGTTTGCGAAAACGTCGAAGATGCGGTCGCCGGCAGATAGAGACGGCTCCACAAACGTGAGGACTACGCTATGCGGACCGTCAGCGACGGGAATACGATAGGTGAAAGATCCGGCACGGTAAGTGGCCGCCACCTCTGGACTGCTGGTCCCAGCAATTGACGGCGGAGTCGGAACTCTGCCCCGAGCTCCCGGACCGGAGATCACCTGCGCCGTTCCGCCCTCGAAAAACATATCCGATCCGAAGTGTTTTCCAACGCTTGCCCCTGATACCAGTGCGCCGCAATCGATGTTGGTGTTCTTCGCGGAATCGTCGGATAGATGCCACTGCGTCCTATCCTCTATATCACCACTGGGAAACGAACCACTTGCGATGATGTTGTTGGCACCAGGGCTGAGAACGACACCATTCCAGACACAGATGCGATCCGGGCAGTCTGCAAGCACTCCAATGAGCTTTGCATTTACTTTCAGTGAGGTCTTTGGCGCGTTGCTGTAAACCCTCACATCTACGATCCGGTAGGCTCGCTCGGTATAGAGGCTGGAGTTGATGTGGATCGTTGGCGTCGCCGTCCAGTTTGCTTTGTAAAAGAAGTACGCGTCCTTCCTATACTTATGGTCATAGGTCACGATGCCCTTTGTATTGATGTCCTGGGCATTGCCCTCGTTGCGAGTCGTGCTTCCGAAGTCGAAGGAATTCCAGATAAACGTACCCCATAGGTACGGTTTGCTGCGCAGCGTAGACCAGTTCTGTTCGTGAATGTAGGACTCGTATTCTTCCGCTTGGGGCCGATTGCGAGACTCCGGGCCACCGAGCGCATTGTCAGAGTGCAACGAGACAGCGCCTCCGGCGCCGTATTCCGTTACCGCCATGGGCTGTGCCGGCCGGGTGTGGTGCAGGGCGTCAAGATGAGGGCCCAAGTCGGAGGGCTTGTCGTAGTACCAGCCGAAGTAGCGGTTCGCACCGGACAGGTCGGTGACCGAGGCTGTGATCGGCACCGCGACGCCTGGTCCATTGGATCTTCCCTCACAGCAGGTGGCAAGCGTTGTGGACCTGTCCGGGTCCAACTCGTGCGCCAGTTGATTCAACTCTTTCAGCAAGGGCAGCGGGTCGGGAGCGGCACCGCTCTTGTTCCCAAAAAATGCGGACATGGAGTTTCCAAAATCGATCTCATTGCCAATGGACCAGGTGATCACAGAGGGATGATTGAAGTTCTGCGCGATCAACTCCCTCAGTTGCTGCCGGGCGTTCTCACGAAGCGCCTCCGTCGGCTGTGAGCTCCCGCCCAGTGTCCACTGGCTCACCAGTGGAATCTCATCCCAGAGCACAAGTCCGTCGCGGTCCGCGAGATCGTGAATCGGCTGGCCATGCTGGTAATGTGTTAGGCGTATTCCGGTCACTCCCATCTCACGCATCATCGCCTCGTCTGCAGCAACGTCCTCCGGTTCCGACGCCCAACCCTTACCCTCACGATCCTGGTGATAGCCGACGCCGTGTACGGCCACGTGTTTTCCGTTTAGGAACAGTCCATTATCCGGATCGAACCGAACCTGCCGAATGCCAAAGGGGAGAGAGACACGATCCACCAGCTGGGAGGACTTGTTTGAGAGTTCCACCACCAAGCGGTACAGATAAGGATCCTCCACGCCTTGCCAGAGATGCGGATGTGGCACGGCTATGTTTGCGGCGCACTCTATCACGCTCGCTGGTCCCACTGTGACGGACTGCACTTGTTGTGCCGCGACCTTGCCCATAGAGTCAAGGAGCAGGGTTCGGAGCATAACGTCGCCAATCTGCTCACTGTCATTGCGCACCCGTACTCGCACCTGCACTTCCGCCACGCCAGACGCGACGGACGTCGTCTTCGCATAGACTCCGGAGGAGCCATAGTCCATCAAATCAAGGTGCATCTTCCTGGTGAAGACAAGGCTAACCGGACGATACAACCCGCCGTAAACGAAGAAGTCACCCGTGAGCGGCAACACGTCGGCAGTCGAGCCTCCCAGCGCGGGTTTCGTGTTGTCCAACTTCACCGTAAGCCTGTTCTCCTGGCCTGGCTTAAGTGCAGCCGTGCAGTTCAGGCGAAAACGCGAGAAGCCTCCCCGGTGTGTGCCAAGCATGGTTCCGTTCAACCAGACGGTTGCGATGCGGCTTGCTGCGTCGAACTGCAAAAAACTTTCCATGCCTTCCACGTTTGCTGGCGGAGTGAAAACGAGCTTGTACCAGCCGACGCCCTGCGTCGTTACAACGTTCTGCGCGGTGTTAATGTGGGACGCGGGTGCGTCCTTGTAGTAGCCTGCCCGGTTCCAAGTGTGTGGCACGCTGACGGTTGTCCATGTCTCATCCGGTTCAGCCTGGAGCTCTGTCGCAGATTCTGGACCGAGTTTGAAGTGCCATCCGCCGCGAAGTGACATCTCGATGCGAGGGTCTACAGCCGTGGAAGGGAGCGTTTTGCTCGTCTGCGTCTCCTGTGCCTGAATATTCATAGCGAGGGACGAAAGGCAAAGCACAAGCAGGCTTAGAAAGCGGGTCATTGGCTATCTCCTGCAAGCTCTACCAGCTTGCGTGGTGGAACAGAATTCGATTATAGAGATGACACAATTTGATTGGCTATATGCCGGGAATAAATCCTCGGCCTACCACCCGAATGAGCTTATTCTCAAACTACAAAGTTCACCACATTGACGAAGACCTGTCGACGGGGACCCCGAAAAAGCCAAGCCCTTTCAAAGAACTAACGGATAATCTCGAATTTTTCCCAGGGGCAATTGCAGACCGGGCAGCGCTCGTGCTCCTCTTCGGTCTCTGAGGTGTAGCCGCAGACGGGGCAGACGTAGAAGTCGCGGGCCTCGCCGATCCAGGAATCCTTTTTTCCGGCTGCGAGCAGGGCAATGGCCTCGGCATAGAGGCGGGCGTGGGTCTTCTCGGCTTCCAGAGCTCCATGGAAGGTGCGGATGGCGGCGGTGTTCTTGCGCTCGGTGGCCTCTTCGAGGAAGCCGGGGTACATGGTGTCGATCTCATACTGCTCGCCGTTGAGGGCGGCCTTGAGGTTTTCCAGTGTGGACTTGACCTCGACCGGGTGGATTTCGCACTCCGAGCGGCTGCCCAACTGGTGCAGAACGCGGGAGTGGTTGGCGGCATGAATCTGCTCGGCGCGGGCGGCGGCGCGAAAGAGGCTGGCGGCTCCGTGCAGGCTGTCCTCGTCGGCCTTGGCGGCAAAGGCGGTGTACTTGGCGTGGGCGTTCGACTCGCCCTCAAAGGCTGCTAAAAGATTCTGAACGGTAAGGGTGTTTTCAGCGGCAATTCCTGACATGAGAAATCCTCTCCAACTCCGTTCAAGAGGCTACGAGCGGCGCAAGAGGGCGCGCTGTGACGCAGGGTACAGCATTTCTGATAAGAAACAAGCGTGGACCGGGAGGTCCACGCTACAGCCGGCCGGGAGGCCGGCGCTACAGTTTCATGGAGGCCGGCGCTACAGTTTCATGGGCCGACGCTACAGTTTCATGGAGGCCGGCGCTACAGTTTCATGGGCCGACGCTACAGTTTCATGGAGGCCGGCGAAGCGGGTGGGGGACTGATCTGCTCATCCGCCGCGGGTTACGGATTTATTTATGAAACAGCCGCATGGCACGGCGTCGCGGCGTTGCTAAAATAAGTTATGGACACCATCCAATTCAATCTTCCGCAGGATCGCATTCCACGTGTCTGGTATAACATTCTTCCAGATTTGCCCAAGCCAATGGCGCCCGCCTTGCATCCTGGAACGCTGAAGCCCATCGGCCCCGACGACCTGGCGCCGCTGTTTCCCATGAGCCTGATTCTTCAGGAAGTCAGCATGGAGCGCGAGATCGAGATTCCCGAGGCGGTGCGGCAGGTGTATGCGCAATGGCGCCCCTCGCCGCTGTATCGCGCGCGCCGCCTGGAGAAGGCCCTGGATACGCCCGCCCACATTTACTACAAAAACGAAGGCGTAAGTCCGGCCGGCTCACACAAGCTGAACACTGCCGTGGCGCAGGCCTATTACAACAAGCAGGAAGGCACCACGCATCTTTCCACCGAGACCGGGGCCGGCCAGTGGGGCTCGGCATTGGCCATGGCCAGCGCGTTTTTCGGCCTGGAGTGCAGGGTTTTCATGGTGCGCGTCAGTT
>Ga0302270_10004763_pt1 | contig 12513 bp, 6 predicted proteins | sample III_Bog_E2_3_FD_198773 | JGI IMG/M metagenome (GOLD analysis project Ga0302270, IMG submission 198773) | Peat permafrost microbial communities from Stordalen Mire near Abisko, Sweden - III_Bog_E2_3 | ecosystem: Environmental > Terrestrial > Soil > Wetlands > Peat | place: Sweden: Abisko...
TTGCTGCGAGGAGGGGTTTCCGCACAGCAGCGTGGCGATTACAAGACCGCGATCGACGACTATCGGAAAGCTCTCGCCATTCAACCAGGACTATCGGAGGCGAGAGCCAATCTTGGCGCAGCGCTTGCCGCCGCCGGGGACTACGATGCCGCCATCGCGGAAGACACCGCCGCGCTGGTCTCCGCGCCGGACAAAGCCGCCGTGCGAATGAACCTGGCGCTGGCTTACTACAAAAAAGGCGACTTGGCGAATGCCCGCACCGCTTTCGAGGCGGTCCACGCGGTCAGGCCGCGCGATATGAAAGTTGCAGTGCTGCTGGGCTATACCTACATCAAGCTGGACAAGGGGGCGAATGCCGCGGCGATGCTCTCCCCACTGGAGCCCGGTCACGAGTCCGACACTGATTTCGAGTATGTTCTGGGCTACGCACTGATCCAATCGGGAAAGGAAGCCGAGGGACTGCCCCGCATGGAGAAGGTGGCCAAGGCAACCGGCTCTGTGGACGCTTACGTAATTGCAGGCTCGGCGCGCATGACCCGCACTGAGTTCCGCGATGCCCGTGCCGATTTCGACGCGGCTTTGGCGCTGGATTCATCGTTTCCCGGACTTTACACCCTGGCCGGCCAGGCTCGCGACGCGATGGGAGATACCGATGCGTCTGTTCCGGCGTTCGAAGCCGCGTTGCGCGAGGATCCCAAAGATGCTACTGCCAATCTATATCTTGGAGTTACCCGGCTGAAGCAGCGGAACTTCGATGGCGCCAGACCGCTTCTTGAGCTTGCCCTGCAGCTTCGGCCAGGGGATGCGCAGACTCGCTTCCAATTGGCGAAATTGAACGGGATGACCGGTAAGCTGAGTGAAGCCGCAGCTACGCTGGAGGAATTGGAGAAGTCGGACCCTAACTGGCTCGATCCGCACATAGAGTTAGCCGCAGTATATTACAAGCTTCATCGGCCCGAGGACGGCCAGAGGGAACGCGATATTGTGCAGAAGCTCAACGCTCAACAGCAAAAGGCGGGACCACCTAAGGAATAGCGGAAGTACTCTCCGGCTCCACTTACTTTGGGGTGGCAGGTTGGGGGGCAGGTTCAGTGACGTGGACGATCCGGTCCGCATCAACATTGGTCAGTGTCTGAAGAACACCGCTGGGCCAGGTGATTTCGACCGTTGTGGCCCGGCTCTCTGCGCCGAGGCCGAAGTGAACGGGTCCAAGGCTGGAGGATGCGTAACAAACACTGGAAGTCTGGTGGTTGTATTGCGTGCCCGCCCTGGTGACCACTTTTATGCGCGCTCCAATGCCGTCGCGATTGCTTTTGACGCCGCGCAACGCAATGTCGAGCCAGTGCCCGGTGTTGGGGCTGCGGTTCATCCATAACTCCGCGTCCATGTCCAGGCCTGTCGTGACTGCGTCGATGCGGCCGTCTCCGTCGAAGTCGCCAAAGGCGCAGCCGCGATGACGGCCGGCAGTCGAGTCCGTAAAACCGGCTTCCTCGGTCAGAGCCTCCCATTTTCCGCTCGGGCCAAGGTTTCTGAAGACCGTGTTCGGCTCATTGATGGTGCTCCCCGGAGGCCCATGCCAGGCCACATGTCCGCGCGTAACAAATAGATCCTTCCACCCATCGTTGTCGAAGTCGTAGAATGCCGCGCCAAAGCCAGACATTTTCATGCTCTCGGCACGCATACCGCTGGGCGCCGTCACCTCTACGAAATCGCCTTTTCCGGTATTGAGATAAATGGGAAACGTCTGGCTCTTCAGCGCTACGTAGGCAATGTCAGGGTAGCCGTCGTTATTGTAGTCGCGAAAATCCAGGCCCATCCCGGAGATGAACGCGCCATCTTCGGCCAGCGCAACATTAGTCTGGAAGGCCACTTCCTCGAATTTGCTGCCCAGGTTGTGAAACAGGAAGTTATAGTCGGCGTCATTGGTCACAAACAGATCCGGCTTCCCATCCAAATCGTAATCGGCCATGCCCGCGCCCATTCCCTTGCCTACCTGACTGCGAATGCCCCACTCCTTCGAGACATCCTTGAATGTGCCGTCGCCCTGATTGAGGAAGAGCTGGTTGGGCTCTCCTTTGTAGAAGCGGGGATGGCAATAATCGGCGATACCCTGAGCCATGCACATCGGCTGGTCGGAGTAACTCCACTGCAGGTAATTGACAATGAACAGGTCGAGCAGGCCGTCGTTGTTGACGTCAACCCAGACCGCGGCTTCGGACCACAATGGACCAAACTCGGGATCGTTGGACTTATCGAGGCCGGCCTTTTTGGTGACGTCGGTGAATGTTCCGTCGCCGTTGTTGTGGTAGAGCGTGTTTGAGTGAACGCCCACAACAAACAGATCTGGGAAACCGTCGTTGTCGTAGTCGCCCACGGCAGCACCGATATCGAACCCGGTGCCTGCGAGGCCGGCTTTTTCGGTGACATCGGTGAAGACGCCATTGCCGTCGTTGCGAAAAAGACGGTTGGAGTATTTGGGGGAAGACTTCTTCAGGGTCGCAATGTCGGCGCCATTGGTAAAGAAGATGTCGGGGCGGCCATCGCCGTTATAGTCGAAAACGGCAACTCCGCCGGCCATCGATTCCGGTGCGTTCCTGGCCGGGGTCTCGCTGCTATCGAGATGAAAGGGGAGTTTGTGGAGTTCGAAACGGATGGGAGATGGCTGCTTCTGCTGGCCTGACAATGAAGCATATATCGTCGATGCCACAAGGGCCGACGCAGCGAGAATCTTCAGGTGAGGCGGCAGGGTGCGCATAGCACAAAAAAGAGGGGGTGGCGGTAAGCCACCCCCTCTTGAATTGTACTATCCTGAAGCGACTCAGAAGTAGTACTTGCCTGCGAATTGCATCCACCGGTATCCCGACTTGGTAGAGGGTGCGCCGGTTGTTGAAGCGTTCTGGTTGGTGGTGAACGGATCTCCCTGTTCGGGAGTTCCAGTAAAGATCAACTGCTCGTCGCTGTTGCCGTTCTGGCCGAATACGCCGTTGGGGTGGTTGAGCCAGTTGGTTGCCGAGAAGCGAAGCTCGAAACGCTGGGAATCGGTAACTCTGAAGGCCTTGAAGACGGCCACATCGCTGCCGAAGTATCCAGGGTTGCGAATATACGGCCACACAAACGGCCCTTCCTTACCGGGACTCGATGCAGTTGGGCCTGTGGGAGCCGCAAAGCAATTGGGGTTGAAATGCTGGCCCACCAAGGTCTTGATGAAATGACGAGGGTCGCAGGTCAGCACGGGCAGCATGTTGGGTCCGCGGTTCGTACCAAACCATTCGCCCGTTCCGATGCCTTGAGTTTGCTGCCCATCGGGCATAGTCCAGATTTGTTCAGGGTCGCCGGCATATGGACCGCTTGTGTACTTCCATTGGTTAAACTGGGCATTCAGGCCGCCACCAGTTGATTCCTGGAGAGGCGATCCATCCTCGTAGGTGGTGTAGTTGGAAATCTGCCAGCCGTTAATGACCTCGCCCAGTATCAAGTTGTTGTGGATGGGCTTGGGCAGTTTGTAGCTGAACGACAGGTTGAAGGTCTTGGTATGGTCATACGCCAGTTGGCCGTAGTTTTGGCTGAAGGGAGCGAATGGCTGCACCAGGGGACCGTTGCCGTTACCGTTTGAGGAATCACCGTCGCGGGTGCCGAGAACCTTGCCGAAGGTGAAGTTGGTGAACATGTACAGATTGCCGGACTGCTTTTGCGCGGCTACCTGCAGGGAGTGATAGTTGGCATAGCCACCATGGGTCAGGAGTTCGACGTCCCCATAGTTGGCCATCGGGCGCCAGTCATTTGTATTCGCGCCGGACGGGGTTGAGCATCCAGTTGCCCCGCCAACTTGTGCGCAGTTGGGCGGCGAGATGTTGTTTAGCTTGCCGGTTGTCGGATCAGGCGTCCAGAACGCACCTAAAGGAACCTGGTTGATGTCATTGTTGCCGCTCTCATACTGATTGTGAGAGCCGCTGCCCACATACGATGCCTGGAAGACAGTGTGGTAAGGCAGCGCCTGCGCCACGCCGAAGCTCCAGGTGGACGCATAGGGCACAGTGTTGTCGCCCTGTTTGTCGGCCGAGATGTTGTTTCCCGAGCCGGTCTGATTGTCAACAGCGGGAGGGTGAAACGTCGTGAAGCCGGCTCCCGGACCATTGCTGACCTGGTTGTTTGCGACGTTGTAGCCGTAGAACCCGTTATCGCCGGATGTGTTAACCGAGTACACGCCCAATGGACCGCCCATTGCGTTGCCGCCGTCGTTTTCGGAGATCTGATAACGATAGGTTCCGAATCCGCCGCGCACAACCGTCTTGCCTGTTCCGAAGACGTCGTATGCAGCACCCAGGCGTGGATTGTAGGTGAACAGCGTGCTTCCCCAGCCTGAAGTCGGAAGACTGGAGCCGGCAACCGAGCCGCCCGTGGGGGCACCCTTACCGTTCCATTCAAGTCCGGTGTTGGCAGGCGGGTTGGCGGTGTTAACGTAGTCAGACTGCACCCAGACCTGTGCTCCGCCGAGCTTGTCGTACCACTGACCTTCATGGTCGGCGCGGAGGCCCAGGTTGATGGTCAACTTCGGCGTGGCCTTCCAGGAATCCTGGCCCCAGATGGACCACTGATGCCATTCCACATCCGGCGTTGGAACCGTGCTCTGCTCGGAGTAGGAATAGTTGCGTCCCATCAGACGATCAAGCGTCATGTTGTAAGTGGAAGATGCGCTCCAGTTTTCAACGTCGAACACGCCGTCATAGGGATCGGGCACGCCACCGCTCGACTGCAGGTTCTCCTGGGTATCCCAGTAGAAGCCGCCCTTTATCGAGTGGGTCTTGACGATCTTGGTAAAGTTGTCGGTGAAGGCGGGCGCCTTTGCCGTCTTGCCAAAGGAGTTCTTTCCGTAGATGCCGCCATTGAACCCCTCTTCGCCGATTTCCGTGATACCCGAAGACCAACCACCCGTGAATCCAGGAATCTCAGTCTGTACCTTGCCGGCAAACCAGCTCTGGTTCGGGAAGCCGACGGTGGCTGGGAGAACAGCCGACGGATCCTGCATGCTGGTGTCGTTGATGAACTCCGAGTAGGCGAAGACGAACTCGTTGGTGGTGGTGGCACTGAACACGTGGGTAAAGTTTGCCAGGTACACGTGCGCAGTTTCCTTGCCAACTGGTTTGCCAGGATAGGGAATAGTCCACTCCGGCGCCCACCAGATCGACAACGGATGGCTATCGGTTTCAATCTGGGTTGTGTAAGATCCCCAAATCTTGTTGTTGTCGTTGAAGGCGTAGGTCACCTTGCCGGTGGCCTCCCAGCGATCGACTGGCAGCGCGGCAGGATAGCCGAAGTTGTTCCAGCCATTGGCGGCGTTAGGCGACTGGTTAGGCTGCGGGTTGAGCCCTGAGATGGCAGCGCCACTCGGGTCGAAGTACTGCTTCAGGTTCGGAGGAGTTCCGGAACCATATCCGCCCCAGGGTGAATCGGCCATACTGCAACCCTGCCATCCATCGTTTGCAGCGCATGGCATGATGTAGGCGTCGGGGTACGTGCCGCCGCCGTTGGCCGGGTTATAGACTCCGGTCGGAACGCCCGGATTGGTGAAGTCGCCGCTTTGCTGAGCAGCCGTGGGAACGTTCATTTCCACAGGCGAGTTATACGGATGCTGGATCATCTTCTCGTAGCCGACCCAGAAGAACAGCTTATCCCGGTTGCGATTGAATCCGATTTTCGGAATCGAGATGGGGCCGCCGATGTTGCCGCCGATGTAGTAGTATTCCTGCGGCGTGAGTTTATTCGCTGCCGCAGCGTCGGATTGCGTACCGCCGCTCGAATAGATCGCAGCTTCCTGGGTCGATTTGTTGAACCAGTCGTTGGCATATCCTACCGCCGTGTTGCGGGCGTAGATATAGCCTTCACCGTGGAACTTCTGGCCACCGCTCTTGCTGAAGGCCTGCAGAACCGCAGGACCCTTGGCGTATTCCGCGCCATAGGAAGCCGACAGATACTTGACGCTGTCAGTCATGTCCTGGTTGATGTTGGCAATCTGGGTACCGGCATTGCCTGGATCGACGAGCAGTGCGCCATCGAGCATCAATGCGGTTGAGCCGTAGGGCTGCGTGCCGTTGGCCGAGAAGGCTCCGGCAGGACCATTGTTGGTGCCGGTGGTCTGGCTGTTAAAGGCTGATCCCGCGCTGCCGCCGTTGTTAAACGTGACGCCCGGCATCATCTTCATCAATTCGCCCGCGTCGCGCCCGGTCAGAACGGCAGAATCTACCAGTTCGTTGTTGAGCGTTGCGCTGATTTCGGAGTTATCCACCGGCACTTCCGCATCCTGGCCGGAAATAACGGTGACCGAGTTGACATCGGAACTGACCTTGAGATGGATGTTGGCGATCGTACGAGATTCGCCCTGGTTCAGCAGGATCCCGGTTTCCTCCCACTTCGAAAAACCCTTTGCCGTAATGGTCACAGTGTAAGTGCCTGGCGGCAAAGCGGTTACGGAGAAGAACCCAGAGCTGTCTGTCTTGGAGTCGCGCTTGTCGCCGCTGGCCTCGTTTACGAACAGGACAGCAGCGCCCGGAATGCGGGCGTCGGTTTGGTCAGCTGCGATACCACTTAAGGTACCGGTGATTTGCTGTGCATTTGCAATAGCGAAGGACAGAGCCAGGACTGGTATGAGCAGCCATGGAATCCGCCGTAGCCAGGTTGGCGCCGAGGAGATTCTCGACGCCATCTGTTTGCGTGGAGTCATATTTTTTTGCCCCCTGAATGATTTACTCGTTGTGGGTTTCGGCAGCGGGACACTCTCCGGTGATCCAGATTCACTGCCGCCGAAAACCTACCTTTGAAATCCGACAAATTTAATCACAGCCGATATACGATTTGCAAGTTTTTAGTGAAACGACTTGCCGGCCGGGTGGTTTTTTTGTGATTCGGGCGATTATTTCTGCGGGTTTCAGGGTGAATCCGGCATGTGCAAGGCCGAACAGACGGCACGTCCATTCCTCGGATACGGGTGCCTGAAAGCTCCCGAATGGCCACATTCGCAACGATTTCCCCCAGCCTTTAATATGTAAGCGGCGCTGGGGCGGCGCTTCAATGGAGGCCACAGCGCCCGCGGACGACGAGCGAGCGTAGTGGCTACTCAGGCTCTTCGCGCGGGAATCAAGCTCAAGAAAACGGACGCCCAGGAACGATTCCGTGACCTTCAAGAATTGTGATAAGGCGATTGGCGGCCTGGGCGGGGTACTTCTCAATTGCGCCGGACGGCCATCGCACCTCAATGTCGGCCTTGTCCTCTGCGCCCAGGCCGAAGTGCAGGCGGGGGTCGTTGGAGGAGACATAGCTGGCCTGACTGAGAACTCCCTGGGCCTGGACCTTGCCGCCGTAGCGGGCCAGGACGAGCGCGCCGATGGCGCTGCGGTTGCTTTTGGTTCCCTCGAGGCGCACTTTCAGCCAGTGATTCTGCTTCGGGGCGTCGTTGCGCAGAAGGGAGGGCGGCTCATTCTGATTCATCACGACGATGTCGATGTCCCCGTCGTTGTCGAAATCCCCGAATGCGCACCCGCGGCTTACGTGACGGGCATTGATGGCAGAACCGGCTTCGTCTCCCATGCGGGCAAAGGTAGCGTTGCCGCGATTGCGAAAGAGCATGCGGGGGTTCTTGAAAGGAAACAGCGGATTGACGCGCTCGATCTCCGCATAGATGTTTCCGGCAACCCAGAAGAGGTCGGGATAGCCGTCGTTGTCGAAGTCGACGATACCGGCGCCCCAACTGACGAACTGGCGGTCGCCGGCGATACCCGCAGCCACAGCCTGGTCTTCGAATTCGCCCTTGCCATTGTTGCGAAACAGGCCGGTGGGCTGGAACTGGAAATGCGTCTTGATCAGGTCGAGACGGCCCTCGAGTGCGTAGTCGCCGACGCCGATTCCCATTCCCGATCGATCCTGGCCCTCGGGGCTCATGGCAACGCCGCGCATCAGTCCCTCTTCGCGGAATGTTCCATCGTGATTGTTCAGCAACAGCAGGCTCGGTGTTGTGTCGCAGGCGACGTAGAGATCGGGCCAGCCGTCCCCGTCCGCGTCGAAGGTGACGGCCGTGAGCCCGTAGGATTCGCGGATGGCAGCGATTCCCGACTCCTTTGAAACATCGGTGAAGGTGCCGTCTCCGTTGTTGCGGAAGAGATAGTGTTGCGGGTATTTCAGGCCCTTGGGGCCACAGGCAACGGCCACGTCCTGGAAGTTGCAATTGGGAATTTCGAGAGACGGCTTGGCGGCGTGCTCCAGATCGATATCGACATAGTTGGCGACGAACAGGTCAAGCCGGCCGTCGCGGTTGTAATCGATGAAGGTGCACCCGGAACCGAAGTGAATTCCCTGCTGCAACAGGCCTGCCTTGGCGGTGACATCGGTGAAGGTGCCATTGCCGTTGTTGCGGTAGAGCTTGTTCTGGCCGTAGTAGGTAACAAAGAGGTCTTCAAAGCCGTCGTTGTTGTAATCGCCAACGCAAACGCCGACGCCCCAGCCTGCATCGAGCAAACCGGCCTTCTCGGTAACGTCGGTGAATGTGCCATCGCGGTTGTTCTTATAAAGCCGATTGGATGCGCCCGGAGGAATATCATCGAGCCTCCGTCCGCCAACAATAAAGATGTCCATCCAGCCGTCGTTGTCGTAATCGAAGAAGGCGCATCCTCCGCCCATCTCCTCGACGATGTAGGTGACCTTTTCAGGAGTGCCATAGAACATTGTTTTTGTAAGGCCGGCGCTCTGGGCCACATCGGTAAAACGGGAGAATGGCTTCGCCCCAGGCTCGGGTTGCGCCGGAGGCACGGCTGGCAATCTGCGCGGGACAAGAGCCGATGCGTAGAGGACGGGAAAGGCTTTGAGCAGACTTCGGCGAGTCCAGCGAGGTGTGCGCAGCGAGATTGTCATCTTCCGGGTATCTCAATTCTGCCATTGTTGCGCGAGGGGAAGCAATCGCGGCCTTATCCAACTTACCAAGCCTGAGTCGATTCCGTACCCAGATGCGGATTGGGTGAATGCGAATCGTCACCTTATTCGTCACGCTTCCGATGTGCCTGTCCTGCTCTCAGCAATGGCAGCCAAGCCGGACTGGCTGTTAAGCCACAACACAAAGCATTTCACCCAAGCCGTTGCACGACGAACCGGTTTGCGGATCGCGACTCCAGTGGAGTTCTTCAAGACGCTATCCTCATTGCTTCAATAAGGCCATATTTTTATTTGGGGGCGTGTCATGGCGAGCACGTGCGCAAGGGCGGGCTTTACTTTGCGCACCCGGAGCCGCGCTATTTTTCGCTGGGCAAGATAGGGCGCGACCAGGTTGCGGATTATGCCGAACGGAAAGGGATGAGCGTGGCCGAGGTGGAGCGCTGGCTCGGACGGAATCTGAATTACGATACGGCGGGATAATTCAATGCTTTGAACGGGCACACCTCCACCGGCGCTGCAGAGGCGGCCGTAGTACGGGCCGTCTTTAGCCGCAAAGGAAGTGCTGGGGCTTCCATCGGAAGCGAACGAGAAGTTTCCTATTCCAGCGACATGACTTTCGCGCGCTCAGTGTCGTTCAGAAAATGCGATCCGTTGACCGCGCAATCGAAATGCGCCTTCATGGATTGTCCTGCGGACTGAACCAGGACGCCAAGGATATACCCGAAGCCGCCCATGAGAAGGCCAACAAGCATGATCGCGACGCCGCCAATCTCGCCAATTCCGCCAAGACTGCTGGCAGAGTTGGCGCAGGCGATGAACCCGCCAAACACGAGAAGGCCGCCGATTATCAGTGCGATCACTTTTACGGTTGCACCGAAGCCGTCTATGGCCCGAGCATGGATGTAGCCCTCCTTGTAACGGCGGTGGGCCATTATGGCACGTTCTTCAAGCACATTTGCTGGCGTTGTTGGGCTGGCTTGAGGGGCAATTCCGAGTGCCGAGTTGATATTTTCAGTCATTGCGGTCTCCTAGGATTTTTGGTTCTTGTAAAGAACCAGAAGGGAGTTAGAAAGGCTGGCCAGGAAGAGGAGGTACAGGACGTTGAGAAACATTACATATTCCTGCATCGTAATGCCGGATGGAAGCCCAAGTTTGTTGAGGAACTGGTTATACGATTGGAAGAACAACTCCAACACGCTAAAGACCAAGGCGATGAGTGTTGCCGCTTTCATGTTTTTTCCTCGCAAAGTTATTCACAGAGCCTTTAGAGCCCTGCAAGAATTCAATTCGGGGGATTGACAAGTAATCTACACCTTTTTCGGGCCCGACGGTTTTTATCTTCGGAAATTTCCCTTTTGAATAAACGGAGTCAATTGTAGGTGCGGCGCAGATGGTAATGCAATCTCAAGAGCGTTGAGCGGCACGGCGCACTCATGGCTGGGCTTGCCGGGCAGCAGGGTCCTCGGCCAGTCGATCGCTGAGCTTTTGGGCCTGGGCATTGCCGGGGTCAAGTTGCAGAGCTCTTGCCACCGCCTCGCGTGCTTCGGGGTAATGCGCTTCGACAGCCAGTTCCGCAGCCAGGTTGATCCAGGCTTCGACCCAGGCAGGAGCGGCGTTGACAGCCATCTTGAAGTGCTCGACAGCCCCGTCGGCATCGCCGGCGCGGGCAAGCAAATAGCCGAGCTCTCTCTGCGCTGCTGCCAAGCCTGGATCGAGCTTGACGGCCTGCTCAAGCTGGGCGCGTTCGCCCTCCAGGTCGCCGGCTTTGTGGAGAGCTAAAGACAACTTGAATTTGTAGCTGGCTTTGCCGGGCTCCGCGTCGCAAGCCTCACGATAATGCGCGATTGCCTCCTGGACCTTTCCCTCAGTCAATTCCCCATCCGCCTGAGCAGCTCGAGAGGCGGCTTCGAGTATGTCGCTCTCGGCCTTCTTCAGATCCTGAAATTGCTTAAGCTCCTGAGTTGCCTGCTCGCTTTCTCCAAGTCCGCGCAAGGCCATTGCCAACTCGTAGTGCGCCTTAGGCTCGGTGTCTCCAAGGGCAATTGCCTTCTCCAGGTTTTCTCTGGCCTCTTTCCATTCATGCAGGGCGACAAGGACCACGCCAAGATGGTAACGGGAGTAGTAGAAGTCGGGAACCTGGGCGACGGCCTCTTCCAGGTGAGCCTTGGAGGCCGCATCATCGCCTACTGCGTGATCCACGACTCCGTTAAGATAGAGGACCTCAGGGTCGTGCGGCGTCTGTGCCAGAAGCTTGAGGCCCAGGGGCCTGGCGAGGTCATTATGCTCGGTAAGCACCAGGACGCGCAGATAGGGAATCTCAGCCGCGCGGTCGCCGGGGTGATGCTCTGCCATATACGCCCAAAGCTTTACAGCTTCAGGATATGAGCGCTGCTTGACCAGGACCACGGATTCGGCATTGGCCAGCCGCAACGAGTCAGGAGACAGCTTCATGGCTTCCACGAGCACAGTGTTGGCGCCGTCGAGATAATTGAGCGCTGTAAGCGCCTGCGCAAGACGAATCGCAAGGGCTTCGGTCCTCGGTGCATTCTGCAACACGCCGATCACTCCGGCATAGTCTTTGCGAGTCAACAGAGCACCGCTGAATTCTTCCAGCGCGATATCATTCTTCGGATCGATGGCCAGAACCTGCTTCCACTGCTCCTCGGCCAGTGCGGGCTGGCCGGTACGAACGTAGAGATTGGCAAGAAGCAGGTGCGGCTTGTCGACATCGGGATCGAGACGGATGGAGTTCTGCAAGAGAAGAACGGCACTGCCGGAGTGGCCGGATTCGACAAGAGCCAGCGCCTCAAGATAGTTGAGCTGAGCGGATTCAGGATGTGTTTTGAGTGCGCCGCGAAACGTATCTGCCGCACATTCGAACTGTTTGTGGCCGGCAAACCAGTTTCCCAACTGAATTGCATTCTCCGTGGTGGGATGGGTGCGCAGATTCGCGGTGAGCTGCTGAGGGCCGGCACAGGCGGCGTTAGTCTGTGCGGCAAGGCCAGTAGCGGCAGCCAGCAGAATCCAGCAAATGCCCGGTCTGCGCAGGATACCCATCTTACTTTTCTCCCGGGACTCAGAGTACAACAGAACAGCGTTCTTGGTCATAGCAATTACGAAGGCAGCTTGCTACTTCGATCCGGCATTTGCGCCGCTACGCTGGTAGGTATCCAAAAGGTCTCGCAATTTTGCGGCGTCCTGCTCGTCGTGTTGCTCCACCGCAACGTCAATGGCATGTCGCACGGCTTCAAGCGCATCGGCTGATCTGCCTATCGCGCTGTAAGCTTTGGCCAACTCGGCAAGGGCGCGCCAGTTCTTGCCGTTACTCAGCTGCACAGCCTTCTCGAGCGATTCAACCGCGCCCGCAAAGTCTCCGCGCGATTCCAATGCGATGCCAAGATCGAAGCGATACTCAGGCGAGCCGGGCGAAAGAGAGATTGCCTTTTGAAATTGCTCCATCGCCCCCGCCGCGTCGCCGTTAAGAACCATCGAGACGCCCAGGTGCGAGAAGAACGCGGCGTTGGTGGGGGCCAGAACACAGGCCTTGCGGTATTCGTCCTGGGCTTCGCGCTCCTGGTCGTTTCCACTCAGCGCAGT
>Ga0302270_10004778_pt1 | contig 12487 bp, 13 predicted proteins | sample III_Bog_E2_3_FD_198773 | JGI IMG/M metagenome (GOLD analysis project Ga0302270, IMG submission 198773) | Peat permafrost microbial communities from Stordalen Mire near Abisko, Sweden - III_Bog_E2_3 | ecosystem: Environmental > Terrestrial > Soil > Wetlands > Peat | place: Sweden: Abisko...
TTTGCGACGTCTTAAGGGCCGTCCGGCGACCCGACTACGACCCGCCGATGACGTGTCGCCACGCCACCTCGGCTGCCGCGAGGGCCCCGGCCACGCGGTCCATTTCGCCGAGCGCCGCTCCCAGCGTAGAGAGTGCGGCTTGCACGACGCCCAACTGCGCGCGTTGACCGGTGTGATCCACGCGCACCACCCGGGTCGCGAGGTCGCCGAACCCCGCCGTCAGTGCCACGCCCCCGTTGACCTGGGTTGCCGTCACGACGTCGCGTGCGTCACGGCCGTCGGGTACGAGAAACGTGGTGACGATCGCCGCCGCGTGTTCGTCGCGAGCGAAGGGCACGAGTCCGAGAGCGCGGCCCCCCGCACGGGCGGCCGCGGCACTGGCGCGATGGCGCGATTCGACTGCGCCCAGACCCTCGAGGCGTACTCGTGAGAGGGCCGCGTCGAGCGCCCAAATTTCGAGAGGGGCGAGGATCACTGGTACCGTCACCCTCTCGGTGTCGAGCCACGAGGCCTTCCAATCCAAGAGGGAGAGACTCGAGTCGCGGGGCGCCAAGGGATTGTCGGCGAACGCCGCCCACGCGCGATCACTCACCGCGACGAGTGACACGCCGAACGGCCCGGCGAGGGCCTTCTGTGGCCCGACCACGACGACATCGATCCCCCACTCATCGATGAGCACCTCATCGGCGCCAAAGGACGCGACCGCGTCGAGGGCCACCAGCGCGCCGTGATCGTGAGCGAGCCGACTGATCGCCGCCGCATCGTTCACGACGCCACTGATGGCTTCGGCATGAACAAACGCGACCACGGATATTTCGGGGTTCGACTCCAGCGCCGTCGTGACCGCGCCCACACTCACGGCTTCGCCTTCTGCGGCGAGGATCTCAACGACGACTGCTCCGGACTGAGCGAGCCAGCGGCCGAAGTACCGCCCGTAGGGACTGGTCACAATATTGAGCGCGGTGGTCCCCGGCGCCCCGAGTGATCGGGCGATTCCCTCGAGGGGGAGAATCGCCTCACCGGGGAAGATGATCGTGTCGTTCGTCGTGGCGAGGAGGCGTTGGGCGTCACGGCCCACGCGGTCGAACTCCGCCGCGCTCACGAGCGCGGGGTCTAACAGGGGATTGGTCACGAGTCCTCCAGGTCCGTCGGGGGTTCATTGCGAAAGTGGCATGCGGCGAGGTGACCGCCGTCGCCCGCCTCGAGCAACGCCGGGGACTCTCGCGCGCAGATCTCCTCAGCCCGCGGACACCGCGGATGAAAGGCACAACCACTCGGGCGATCCACGGGGCTCGGCGGTTCCCCGCGCAGTCGTGGCGGGGCCACCGACGCGGCGTGCAGGCGAGGGACCGAGGCGAGCAGGGAACGCGTGTAGGGGTGACGCGGATCGCTGAAGATCTGCTCGCGCTCGCCTTCCTCGACGATCTTGCCCAGATACATCACCGCGACCCGGTCGCTCAAATGGCGAACGACGGCGAGGTTGTGCGAGATGAAGATCACGCTGAGCGAGAGACGCTCTCGCAGGTCGTGAAAGAGCTGAAGGATGGTGGCCTGCACCGATACGTCGAGGGCCGAAACGGGTTCATCGGCGATGAGCACCTGGGGTTCCACGGCGAGGGCACGGGCGATCGCGATGCGCTGGCGTTGGCCCCCAGAGAACTGACCGGGCTTGCCGTCGAGCGCCGCCGGGGGCAGCCCTACGTCGCGCATCAGTTCTCGACAGCGTTCTTCTTCATCATCTCGCGAGACCAAATGATGGATGCGTAACAGTTCACGTAGGACCTGACGAACCGTGAGGCGCGGATTGAGTGAGGCGTACGGGTCTTGGAACACCATCTGGATCGCCCGGTTCGTGGAACGCGACCGATGCGCGTCGAGGGGCACGCCGTCGAGGAAAATCTCCCCCGACGAGGGCACCTCCTGTCCGGTGATCGACCGGGCCACGGTGGTCTTGCCCGACCCCGACTCCCCCACTATGCCGAGCACCGTGCCTCTTTCGAGTCCAAGTGACACGTCGTCGACGGCCCAGAGTCTGCGTCCGTGCTCGGCCGGAAATGAGACCGACACGTGTTCAACGTTGAGGACGTTGCCGGACGTCATGAGCGCCTCGTCCCTATCGTCAACTGGTCGGCGTGCAGGCAGGCCGACGCTCGACCCTCCCCCACGCTACGAAGCTCGACGTCGGTTGTGGTGCACTCGGGTGTCGCGAGAAAACAGCGCGGGTGAAAGGCGCATCCCTTCGGCAGTTGCGAGAGGTCGGGCAGCGAGCCCGGAATCGCGAGGGGGATTCGGTCGGGGGTATCGACGTCGATGGCCGACTCCAGCAGCCCAAACGTATAGGGATGCTTCGGCGAAGAGAGGACCTCACTGACCGGTCCGGTCTCCACGAGGCGCCCCGCGTACATGACGGCCAGGTCCTCGGCAACTTCCGCCGCCACGCCGAGGTCGTGGGTCACGAAGACGAGTGCGAGCCCTTCGTCGCGGCGCAGGTCGGACAGCAGTGCGAGCACCTGCGCCTGAATGGTGACGTCCAGGGAGGTCGTCGGCTCATCGCAGAGCAACACCTTCGGCTCCGAGGAGAGGGCGACGGCGATCATCACCCGCTGACGCAACCCTCCGGAGAGTTCGTGGGGGTAGGCGTCGTATCGGCGCACGGGATCGGGAATCCCGACCAGTCGCAGCAGCTCGAGCGCGCGATCACGAGCGGCCCGCCGCGTGAGGCCCAGTACGAATCGAGGGGCTTCCGCGATTTGAGCGCCCACGGTGAGTACCGGATTGAGCGCGGCGAGCGGGTCTTGGAAGACGATGGAGAGGTGGGCGTCACGACCACGTCCGAGGTTGCGCCGGGATTCTTTGAGAGTGCGCCCCTCAACGGCGACGTGACCCGAGGTAATGCGGCCGCCCTTCGGTAGCAGTCCCAAGATCGCCCGCAGGGTGACGGACTTGCCGCTGCCCGACTCACCCACGATCGCGAGGGAACGGCCTCGCTCGACCGTAAAGGAGACCCCGTTCACCGGCCGAATGGTCGTGCCGTCCCGCGGCAACTCAACGCTGAGGTCCTCGACGGCCAAGGCGCTCACGGCCGCACTCACGACGCTCATTGGGGCCTCAAGACATCGGCGAGACCGTCGCCGAGGAGGGAGAAACCGGTGCCCGTCAGCAGCAGCGCGATACCCGGAATGAGCACCTGCCACTGGTTGGTGAAGATATAGGCCTGTCCCTCGCCGATCATCGCGCCCCAGTCGGGCGAGGGTGGTTGAAGACCGAGACCCAGGTAACCGAGCGTCACGACCGCGAGGATCACGAGGACGATGTCGGACATCACGTAGACGAGACTCTGGGAGATGGTGTTGGGGATGATGTGGCGCAACAGCACCCGCCACCGAGGTACGCCCCCGTTCACCGCGGCCGCCACCCAGTCCTGATGTCGCGCGACGATGGTCGAACTTCGCGTCAACCGGGCGTAGACCACCCAGTCGGTGAGACCGAAGGCGAGAAAGATTCCGTGCACCCCGGCGCCGATGAAGGCGACCAGGGCGATGATCAACACGTAAAACGGGAAGGCGAGCACCACGTCCACGACCCGCATGACGATCGTGTCCACGACACCACCCACGTAGCCAATGAACGTGCCGATCGCTACACCGAAGATGAGTGGGAACAACACGGTCACGACACCCACTTCGATGTCGGTACGTCCGCCGTAGAGCACTCGGGCCCACTCGTCACGACCGAGGTCGTCGGTGCCGAGCCAGTGCTGAGACGTCGGTCCCGACAACAGACTCGTCAGGTTCAGCGTGTCGGGGTTGTGGCGCGCGAGCACCGGCGCCAGGAAGAGGATGAGCAGGATGAGTGACGTCAGCGACCCGCCGACCAAGAACGTCGGACTTCGTCGGGCCCGCGACCAGAAGCTCGAGCGCGCGACAATCGACTCCCCCGCGTCGTCGACGCCGATCACCGCTTCCGCGCTCATCGAAGCCGCACTCGCGGATCGAGTCTCGCCGTCACCAGGTCCGAGATGAGAATCACGACGATGACCGCCAGCGCGTAGACGAGGGTAACGCCCTGGATGACCGGAAAGTCACGGTTACCAATCGAGTTCAACATCAACGTGCCCAGGCCGTTCAAATCAAAGACCTGCTCGATGACAACGGTGCCACCAATCAAGTAGGCAATGTTCACTGCGAGCAGCGTTACGGAGGGAATCAGGGCGTTGCGAACGACGTGGACGAGCGTCACGCGCCAGCGTCGAAGTCCCTTCGCGCGAGCCGTCGCGATGTAGTCGGCGCCCAGCACGTCGAGCATCCCGACCCGCAAACTCCGAATGAGCACGGGCGCAATGGCCAGCGCAGCGCACAGGGCCGGCAGGATGAGCGCGTGCAGGGTCCCCCAAAATCCGCTGCCCTGCCCCCCGACCGGAAACCAGTGCAGGTGGAGTCCAAAGATGATGCCGAGGACGATGCCGAGCCAGAACGTCGGCATGCCTAAGCCGAAGAGTGACACGGCGCGCACCGCGTGGTCACTCGGCTGGTTTTGGTGGGTGGCCGCGAGGGCGGCGAGTGGCACGGTGATGATCACCGAGAACGCACTGGCGAGAGCCACGAGGGCCGCCGTTAGTCCGATGCGCGTGGCGATGAGTGACACCACCGGTGAGTGGTAGTAGATCGAATCCCCGAGGTTGGCGTGGAAGAGGCCGTCGAGGTAGCGCCAGAACTGTCGCCAGATCGGTTGGTCGAGACCAAGCTGGCGAGTTAACGCATCGACGGCGCGCGGCGAGGCGTGTATGCCGAGCACTTCGCGCGCCGGGTTACCCGGCACCAGACGCAGCAGGAGAAAGGTCACGATGATCACGCCAGCGAGCACGGGGATAGCCGACACCAGACGTCGCCCGATGTAGCGAAACGTCGGGCTCCCCGTACGCCGTCGACCAGCCGGGGTTACGTCGTCACTGGTTGGTCGGGCTTCGTCGATGAGAGTAATTTCACTAACGGTACAGGTACCGCCTACCCGTTTAACTCAGCCAGACGTCCTCGAGGCGATACGCGCCGCCCGGGTTCACGGCGAAGCCGTTCACCTTCGAGGACCACCCGTAGATGTTCGGTGGGTAGTCCAGGGCGATGAAGGGCGCGTCTTGCGCCACGATCGCTTGGATCTGTTCGTACAACGACTTGCGCGTGGCGCCGTCCGTGGCAACCTCGGCCTCACGAACCAACTTGATGGCGGCCGGGTTGTCGTAGTAGGTCCAAAAGGAGTGCGATCCTCCGTCTTCGACGTCGACCTGGAAGGAGGCCATCTCGTCGGGGTCACTGATGTCATTCGTCGCACCATTGATCATCGCGTCGTAGTTGAACGCCTCGAACAGCGAGGTGTAGGTGGCGTTGTCTTGCTGATCAATCGTCACCTTGATGTTGAGCGGCGCAAGCTGTTGTTGGATGATCGTGGCGGCCGACACGTACTGCGAGTTCCCGCTATCGACGAGGAGTTTGAAGGAGAAGCCCTTCGGGAAGCCCGACGCCTTCAGGGCGGCCTTCGCCTTCTTCAAGTTGTAGTTCAGCGTCGGCACGGCCGAGTAGTACTGCAGCGATGGCGGGAAGAACGAGCCACCGGGCTTCGCGGTACCGTAGGTCGTCGCTTTGGCCAAGGCGGGAATGTCAATCGCGTAGTTAATCGCGCGGCGAACGTTGCGGTCCTTGAAGTACGGGCGCTTCTCGTTGAAGAAGATCAGGTCAACGGCCCACGAGCCGAACTCCTTGACGTCGAGTGACGAGTCGCTCTGCAACGACGCCACCTGCTGTGGCGGAATCTGTGCGGCAATGTCGATCTGTCCGCCCTTCAACTGGGCGACTCGCTGGTTGTCGCTCGATACGTAACTGAAGTTCACTTCGTCGAGGTACGGCTTGCCCTTCTGCCAGTACTTCGGGTTCTTCTTCAGCGTGACGTTGCCGCCCTTGACGAATGACTCCAGGAGGAACGGCCCGGTACCGACGGGCGCCGCGAAGAACGCCGATTCGCTCTTCCCTCCGAAGTTGCTGGGAAGTATGGCGTTCGCGAACACCGAGATGTCGGAGAGAAACGGCGCCCACACTTGGGTTAGTTCGAACGTCACGGTCGAGGCGTTGGTCGCGGTGATGGTCTTTATCGCCGAGTCGAGGAAGCTCAAGGGACCGTTCGCGTCGTTGCGAGCACGGTTGATCGAGAACACCACGTCATCCGCGGTGAGGGCCTTGCCGTCGGAGAACTCGACGCCGGGACGCAGATTGAACGTCCACGTCTTACCGTCGGCGCTCACGCTGTGGCTCTCGGCCAACCAGGGCGTGAGTTCGCCCGCGGGGCTCGTGATGTACAGCGGCTCGAAAATCTTGTCCAGGGTGTAGACGTCGCCTTCGACGATCGAGTTGGCGGGGTCGAGTTGCGTCGGACCGGTATTGCGGCCAAAGGAGAGCGTTCCGCCCGACTTCGGCGAAGCGACGTGGGCGCTGGCGTGCGGCCGGAGCGCCTTCGCCGCACTGAGCTCACCCAGCTTTGGACCCAGCGCGAGTGCGCCCGCGCCGAGGGCGGAGAGTTGCAAGACGCCGCGACGACTCACCAAAGTGGCCTCCGGCTCGTCACTCACAACGCGGTCGATTTCTGCTTGTTCAGACATTGACTATCCCTTCTTCTGTGCGGACCATCCCGCCAACACTATATCTCTATAATTCTTATTGGAATTATCACCTTACCCTCCGTGCTCCGTCGCCGAAATATCTGGTCGCCGCCATGAGCATCTGAGTAAATCCCCCCGGGTTCAACGGGCGAGCGCTCTCAAGACACGAGCGGAGCCGAGAAGACGCGGCCCTGCGTCACGTGTGTCTGTGACAGTGCGAGCGTGGACGAGTGATGTTGAGAACGTTGACGTCGGGCGATCATTTGAACAGCCTTCAACCGCATCGGAGACGTGGAGAACAGCGCAATAGTCGACCTCGTTCGACGTCACGGCGCGGTCGACGTGGTGATTCGTGACATCAGCTGCGGTGGCTGAGGTCATGGGCTCCTCGTTACGGAGTCCCGACGTCTATTTGGAGTGGTGACAATGCGGCTGAGAGGAAACGTTTTGCAGATCCCGCATGGGTCTTATCAATCAACCCATTTGACCTAGAAGAACATGATGTCAAGCCGCGGGTACATTTTCAACGCTTGCCAGTTTGATAATTCGATCTAGGTTTTGATTCACGATCGTGCGGACACGTCTGGAGGGCAATCGTTCAGTCCAACGCTGGACTTCACCAGTATTGAATGAGACGGGAAGCTCAACTTCCGGCAGGGTGACTTTTCCTCCACGTGAACTCAGCACGGTCACGGTGTCAACGAGCGCTTTTTCCGGAGTAGCCATTCCTGACCTAAAACTCGTCTCTCCTTGAAAACCACCAAACATCTCGGGCTGCAAATGGTGAACCACGACGGTACACAATGTGGTTACAACCCGCTTCGGCCTGCCAAGCGACACCACGTGCAGGGCTCGAGGGATCTGTTCAATCATTCCGTGTCGAAACAGAGCGCTGTACATAGAAACGTAACTCGGATAGGGACGAGTTAAGACTGGCACTACCTCAAGAACGTCCGGTGCTGCGGCTCCGACCGCCCAAATTCCGCTCCTAACCTCTCGGACTAATCCAGCAGAACTAAGACGTGACAACGTTTTTGACGCCGACGGCAATGAGACTTGCCACAGTGCTGACGCTTCGGAGGTTCGTATTACCCGCTTGCCAAAACGTTCGAGCGCTGCCAGTGATTCAGTGGATTTCATAACGATACGTCCTCCGGCAAATTCCTTATCTAAAGTTGCGCGGAACGGACGGAGTCACGCATCGAATTCCACGTCGCTTCAGTGCTTGAGCGTCAGACAGGGTATTCATCCATTTAACGTTACACTATATTGCTCTATATGTAAAATATCTGTATCGCTAGTTCGCTGACTGATGATCACGTATCCATTTGATAGACCTGATCCGGAGGGTGTGCTCACCACTGAGACGCGCTGCCGCCTCTCTATGTTATACATTGGTTGATGTATACTGATGACGTGCACAGAACCCAGATTTACCTGGATGAAGAAGAGGTGTCTGCGCTCAACGCAGCCGTTGAACGCACTGGGGCAAGCCGCTCTGAACTGATCCGACGAGCCGTCCGAGCCCAGTACGGGGAGCGGACCGTGGCCTCACGCGTGCAAGCGCTTCGCGCCACCGCGGGGACGTGGCGCGACCGGGACTACACCGGCGCAGAGTTCGTCGACTCCTTGAGGGGTGACGTCAACGACCGACTGACCCGGCCTACCTCAACGTGATACTCCTCGACACGACGATCGCCGTTGATCACCTAAGAGGCGACGACCGAGCCGCGTCGCTCCTCGAGCGGTTGGCTAATGAAGGCGAGCCCCTTCTTGCCAGCGAGTTAAGTCGATTTGAACTTCTCGCTGGCATGCGACCAGAGGAGCTCGACGCCACTGAGCGTTTCATGGACGCCCTGAGTTGGGTTCCGGTGAATGAGGAGATCGCCCGACTCGCCGGTTCGATGGCCGCCGAGTACCGAAGGTCGCACAGCGGTATCGATGCCATCGATTACGTGATTGCCGCAACGGCGACCGTGACCGGTGCAGACCTTCTAACGACGAACGTGCGCCACTTTCCGATGATCCTGCTGCTCCGGCCGCCTTACCTGGCTTGACCCACGTAAGGACACTTAGACCCGTAGTCGTGCTTTAGTTTGAATGTCTACAGTCTGTCGCGACATCGTGAACACCATCTTTGCTGGCCGAGATCGCTGAAATCCACTAATCGCAAGCCGGTTTTATTCCGACCTGGTGCAGTTCAAATTTCGGACTTAACCTCGGGACGGGACAGAACGTCCAATTCCCTATTTTTGGTCGGCATCCTTTAGTTCTTGAACGAGCTCGTCAGTGATAGCGACCTGAGAAATTGGAACGACAAGGCGACCGTCCATCTCGACGAGTGAGTCATCGAAGATGGGCTCGACACGTAGCTTCGCAACATCGGCAGTGATCTCAACTTCGTCGGTCGCGTTATTGAACTGAGTCGAGGGCGGACGAGATTTTTCTTCACTCTCAATGAGCTTGAGTTCGGGGAGCGCTTCGAGATCTTTTGGACGATTTGCATAAGTCTTGGAGGCAATCACGTCGCTCACGGCGGCGACGCGCACATGGTAACCGTCAACGACCACCACCGAACTACGAGTGACCAAGAGCTCGTACGTGGTTGGTCCACCAGGTGTCAACTTTAGGTAACCGAGAATGTCAAATTGACCAGCGTCGGTGGTCCACGTCGAAATGCTCATCCGCGCTAAAGAGTGAACATCTAACGGGACGTTTAATGCACGGGCTTCTTCGTCGGTCATTCCCGCGACGCGAGGGCGCGCGTCAAGCTCTCGAAGAGCGGCCACGACACGTTCAAGGTTGGCGAGTTGGCGACTAATCACGCAGTCCACGTCTTGAGTGAGGCGTTCGGCACCCAGCATCGCCGCTGCGGCTCCCCCCACCAGCAGGTAGTCAACGCCGTGTCGACCGAGGACCGTTATGAGCCTACGAAAGTCAAGGGAAGGACCCTCGCTGCTGAGAGTTATTGCGCCTCCTCAGCCTGACGGGCACGCGCATCTTCTGCCAGCCAGGCCTCGACCGCTTCGCGCGAGTCAAGTCGACGACCATCGGTGAGTGTGGTCGCTTCGTCACTTGTCGCGCGCGGGGCATGCTCTAAGAGGGCTATTCGCTCCTCTATCGTGGTCACACGTCGGGCCATACCTTCATTGTACGGTTCGTGAGAGCGATACGTCTCCAATTGCTACGTGTGACTGTGTCAACAACCGCCGTCGCGGGACGCGCGAATTACGACCCGCGCCGCATCTCTATGGTTCTCGTAGGGTCGCGATTGAATGCGATCGTTTCGGTGAGCGGATCCCCCATCGTCCAGCATTTTCCATCGCTCGCGAAAGTCGAGCGGCGACATCTAGTTCGCCGGCGGGAGGTCATCACGATTATGTTCATCTCGATAGCGTTCGCGAAGACGCTCCTTCGCGTCAGCTACGTGAATCGCGTGGAAAGCTGGAAGTGCCTGGACATCCTTGCGCCGCCCGGCCTCCTGCTTGGATTTGTAGATGTCACGGGCATCTGCGACTATCGCTTTTACCGTCACTCCTGGCTCGAGCTCGTCCCGAACCGTCGCCATGAATGCGTTTTCGATGAGGTCTTCGTAACCATTGGGAAAACCAGCTGGCCGTAGGACAACGTCAATCGCGCCAAAGCCGGTAACGAACGTTCGAAATATGGAGTCTCCCATTGAATCCGGATCCGAGCGGAGCTCGTCAATATCTTCTTCAGTGTCACCAACGAGCTCTCTCGCATCAAGATCATCAAGCGCCGAAACAAGACGGCGGCGGTTCTCGCGAGTGTCTTTCGGCACGATGTCGATATCCGTCATCGGGAGGTCAATGTTCTGAAGGATGGCTCCGTAACTTCCGATAGTGACAAAATCGACCCCACGACGATGAAGCGCGGTGAGAATCGGCGCAGCGCGGAGACTGGTCGTCCTACGCCGAGGCATCTGGGGTCAAGCTGCTCGAGCCAGCTTTCTCTGCCGGCGTCAGCCGACGAATCTGCACCAAGCCAGCACGCGCCCGTTGTGCATTTCGTAGAGCCTCGGCTGGTCCCACTGCAGCATCTCGAAACGCCTGCGCTCGATCTGCCTCGCTCAAGTGTTCCGCCCGCAGGTGCAGCTCCATTCCGCACGCCTGGATCAATCGGTTCAGGTTCATCACCGAAGGATCCTTCTTTCCGTTCTCATACTGTGAAATAGATGGACGTGCGACTCCCGCTCGACGCGCTACTTCCTCTTGAGTGAGGCCCGCTCGGCGACGGGCATCCACCAGGAGTGCTGACGCAATGGTTGGATGAACTTGCTTATTTCTCATGTTTCTGATTGTATCCGATAGGCTACTTTTTGTAAGCAGTTAGAGCGAGGAGGTCGTCACGCGCGACACGGTTTTTCAGGAGGATCAGCACCGGATTCGCGAGTGATATCTCGCCAATGCGGAAAACATGACCTTCGCTTTCGACACACTCCCGTCGCTGCAGCACAGTCGCGCGACCGTTGTGAAGCGTCAACATGAAGCACATCTCGGCGTGGTTTTTAGGCACCGTAGCACGTCGTGCTACACTGGAACGATGGATCGAGAGATTACTCAGCGCCAGCTCCGTAACGACAGTGGGGAGATCATGCGAGGTTTAGACGCGGGCCACACGTACGTGGTGACGCGCAACGGCGTACCGGTCGGCGAGCTCACCCCCCTGCGCCGACACCGCTTCGTGAGCGCCGAAGCTGCTGTCGCAACGTTTAAAGGTGCTCCCCACGTCGACGCAGTTCGTCTGCGCGCCGATCTCGACCGCGTGGCGTCACAAGACTTAGAACCCCGTGCCTGAACCGAGTCGCCACGCACGGGGTGTCATCGACACGTCTGTCGTCATCGATCTTGAACAGATTGAACCTTCCCGTCTTCCCCTTGAACTCGCAGTCAGTTCTTTGACGATGGCCGAACTCGCCGCCGGACCACATGCCACCAACGATGCCGACGAGCGTGCTCGGCGTCAGGACCGCCTTCAAAGGGCGGAGGCCGTCTTTGACCCACTCCCCTTCGACGCCGAGGCGGCTCGCGCATACGGAAGGGTCTTCGCCGCCATCTCGGCAACCGGGCGCAAGGCTCGCGGCGCACGCGCCGTTGACCTTCTTATTGCGGCGACAGCGTGTGGCGCCGGTCTCCCGCTCTACACGCGCAACGTCGAGGACTTTCGTGGGCTCGAAGGCCTCATCGAGGTCGTCTCAATCTGAATCTTCGATTTATGTGGACCCACATGGACGGAAACGGCCTCAGCTGTCTTAGCTGAGGTCGCCAGCACCCGACCGATCCGGGCTGGTCGGTTGTATGAATTCCAGCGAGTCTTTGGGACGCGCCGTCTACAAGGAAAGCCGTCGACGATCAACGAGATTCGGCGCCGTGAGAGATTGGACCAGTCATGGTTCATCCGTCGGAGGCGTTCGCCGCACACGAAGGTTTCTCCCAAGTAGTTCGTACAGCCCGACGAGGGCACGAGGTCAGAGCGGACAACAAGGTCGGTCGCGCAAATTTAAGGCAATTTGGGTCAGGTCCGCTTCATCTCCCGACAGCGGTTCGCCCCAACACCAAGTCGCCGTTCGGTGACACCGCAGACGTGTTGGAGGCATTCCAAAATGTCGTAGCGCTCAAGCATCATCTAATCGTGGCTAGAAAATTTCTGGGTGCATGGAACATTCCGACGGATTGGGACGAAGATGTCCGATGGGGAATTGATAGCGAACGAAAGAGATGGTGAGAAGGATGTCGCACCCTAAGCCCGGAATTGAGTACGACTTACGAATTTCCCAAGGCATCGAATGTGTCCTCTGAGTGACGCGGTCGCCGCGACTTCAAA
>Ga0302270_10004793_pt1 | contig 12467 bp, 8 predicted proteins | sample III_Bog_E2_3_FD_198773 | JGI IMG/M metagenome (GOLD analysis project Ga0302270, IMG submission 198773) | Peat permafrost microbial communities from Stordalen Mire near Abisko, Sweden - III_Bog_E2_3 | ecosystem: Environmental > Terrestrial > Soil > Wetlands > Peat | place: Sweden: Abisko...
CGCATATAAGCAGCGATAATCGGCTGCCCCCACAAGCTGCTAACGATCCCGCCAATACAAAGAAAAGTCCCCAGCGGCAGCTTCTTCAGCGCCCAGTTACCTGTACCTTTTCCCCCGGAAGGAACAGCCAGCAGAACCACCGCGACCCAAGCCCCCAGAACCACACCCAGCCCGAAAGCAAGCAACGCACCGGGTAGCCCAAGCCAGGCGCCCAGCATCGCCATCAGCTTGGCATCTCCCAGCCCCATCCCCTCGCGCCGCCGAATGAGCCAATAGACCCAGCGGATGAGCAGGATGAGTCCGGCGGCGGCGGCAATTGCGAGTAGTCTGGCGCCCACATTCTTTGCATCTTCCAAGGGCGACGAGGGGATATGCAACGCCCATCCAACCTGCTCCCCCTGGATGAACCACCAAACGAAACCCAGCGCCGTGGCGGAAAGAGTCACGGCATCCGGGAGCCACAAGTGTTCGGCGTCCAGTACGGCAAGTCCGACCAGCACCCAATTCAGAATCATCAACCCAAAAGCAAATTCGAGCGGAAAGAAGGCAACGTAGGAACGCCACGCGACCATCGCCCACAGCCCCCCCACCGCCAATTCCACCAGCGGATACCGCCACCCAATCCACCCCCTGCAAACCCGGCACCGCCCCCGAAGCCCCAGCCAGCTAATCAGCGGCACATTCTCCCACCACGCCAGCGTATGCCCACACCCCCGGCAATGCGACCGCGGCGCGACCACGCTCTCGCCTGCGGGCCAGCGGCTCAAGCACACGTTCAGAAAGCTGCCGAAAGCCAGCCCCATCAGGCCCGCGAATACCGTTCCAAAAATTCGAATCATGCGCGAGGTTGAGTATACGGCCCATAAGACGCGCAAACCACCGCCACCGTTCCCCCGGTTAAACTAAAGGAGCATGGACCTCCCGCCTGAAAGCGCAACCGCCCCCACACCCCCGTCCCAAACGGCATCCGATCCGGCAGGGGCGGCGCTGCTGTTTCAGCAGTCGGTGAGCATCATGGCCCGCCTCCGCGCTCCCGGCGGTTGCCCCTGGGACCGCGAGCAGTCCTTCGATTCCATCCGCAAATACACCCTGGAAGAAACATACGAGGTCTTCGACGCCATCGAGCGCCGCGACTGGCCGCACCTGGCGGAAGAGCTTGGCGATCTGCTGCTGCAAGTCCTTTTCTACGCCGAGATGGCAGCCAACGACGGCCATTTCACCATCGCCGACGTGCTCGACCACCTGAACAACAAACTCATCCGGCGTCATCCCCACGTCTTTGGCGAGGCTGCTTCGCGCGCCGCCGGAAATCGCGCCCAGGTTGATGCCGCTGTCGAGGGCTCCTCCGCCGCGGTCCTGCGCAATTGGGAAGAGATCAAGTCAGCCGAAAAGCGCCAAGCCTCTGCTGCCCCCCTGAATGGCAGCCCAGGCGGGGCAGGGAATCAGCCTGTCTCTCGCCTCGACGGCGTGCAGCGAGCCCTGCCAGCGTTGGCCGAAGCCGCCAAGCTCGGCGCAAAAGCACAGAAATCCGGCTTCGACTGGGCAAACTGGCGTGACTTGCTGCCCAAGCTAGCCGAAGAAACAGCGGAGTTGGAAGCCGAAGCCGCCTCTGCCGACCCAGCGCGCAAACCGGCCGTCGAGGCGGAACTGGGCGACCTGCTGTTTACCGCAGTCAACCTCGGCCGCCACCTGAGCGTCGATGCCGAAATGGCCCTTCGCGGATGCAACCAACGGTTTCGCCAGCGCTTCCGCGAAATGGAGCAAGCTGCGCAGCAGCCCCTGGAAGAGCTGTCCCCGCCGGAGTTGGAAGCGCTCTGGACCCAGGCCAAACGCAAGCTTGCGGCAAACGCCTCGACACTCCCGTCAATCTCTCCGTCAATCGGCCCCGGGGCGCTGCCATGATCGAGATCCGCGCCTGCTCCGGCTTTGACGAATTGGAGACCTGCGTTCAGCTCCAGATTGAAACCTGGGGCTACGACCCCTCCGATGTGGTTCCGCGCAAGGCATTCCTGGTGGCGCAAAAAATCGGCGGCCAGGTAATCGGCGCCTTCGATACAGCGCTTCCCGCCTCATCTTCCAGCTCCGCCGAATCGTTGGTCGGATTCGCCATTTCGTTGCCCGGCGTGAAAACCGGCCACGGGGAGCCAAGGGCCTACCTGCACTCGCACATGCTGGCCGTCAAAGAGGGCTACCGCAATCGGGGACTCGGGGCGCGTCTCAAGCGCGAGCAGCGCCGCGAAGCCCTTTCGCGAGGTATCCGGCACATGGAGTGGACATTCGATCCCCTGGAAATCAAGAACGCTTTTTTGAATATCCACAGGCTCGGGGCGATAGTTTGCAGCTATTGGGTGAATTTCTATGGTGTATCCTCATCTCGACTGCAAGGTGGGCTGCCTTCGGATCGTCTGCTGGCCGAGTGGAATCTCGACTCGGCCCGGGTCGAGGCAATTCTCGATGGCCGGCCACCCGAAGCGCCAATCGTCGAGGACCGAATCCTGGTCCCTGCCTCCATCTACCAATGGAAGGCCTCGGACGCCAACCGTGATCGAGCCCTCAAAGTTCAGTTGGAGAACCGCGGCAAGTTTCAACAAGCTTTTTCTTCAGGGCTGGCCGTACTTGGCTTCGTCCTGGATGCGCAAGGAAACGGAGTCTTTGAACTTGGATATCCAACCTAGCACAACAGGTGTAAATCGGAGATCCAGGAGGGAGCAGGGGGTTGCAACCCCCTGAAAATGCGGCAAATAGTCAAGGCCTTCAGGCCCGGGCCTTGCGCCTCTCCCAGGATTTACAGGAAATACAACTGTAGTACCAGGCGGTAGAGTCCCAAATTCCCCAGGAACGAAAAACCTATGAAAATCGATGCAATTATCCTTCGTGAACTGCGCCTGCCTCTCGTGCGCCCGTTTGAAACCAGCTTTGGCGTAACCCGAAACCGCCGAATTCTATTGGCTGAAGTTCAATCGGAAGGCCTCACCGGCTGGGGCGAGTGTACGGCAGGCGAGCGTCCTTTTTTCTCCGCTGAGTCAACCGATACCGCCTGGCAGATGATTTGCCAGGAACTGGGTCCCATGCTGGCTTCCGAGTCTCCCGAACATGGCGGCGACTGCCCGGAAATCTTCCGCCGGGTCCGCGGAAATCCCATGGCCAAGGCGACCCTTGAAAACGCGATCTGGGACATTGAAGCCCAGCGCGAAGGAATCTCCCTATCTCAGTTGCTCGGCGGCGTCCGCGAGGTGATCCCTTGCGGCGTGTCGCTCGGAATTCAGTCTTCCATCCCTGAACTGTTGTCGATCATCGAGACGGAACTGGCGGCCGGCTACCAGCGAATCAAACTCAAGTGCAAGCCCGGCTGGGACGTGGAAGTCTTCGATCGCGTCCGCAACCGCTGGCCTGGAATTACTCTAAGCTGCGATGCCAACTCGGCTTACCGCCTCCGCGATGCCGACCACCTCGTGACCTTCGACGCCTTCGACCTGCTCATGATCGAGCAGCCTTTGTGGCACGACGACTTCTACTACCACTCCATGCTGCAAAAGCGCCTGCAAACCTCCATCTGTCTCGACGAGTCCATTCGCAACCGCCGCGACGCGCTGGCGTCCATCGAGATGGAGTCCTGTCGAATCATCAACATCAAGCTGGGCCGCGTCGGCGGATTCTCTGAGGCCATTGCGGTCCACAACGCCGCTCAGGAGCGTGGTATTCCCGTCTGGTGCGGCGGCATGCTGGAGTCGGGCGTCGGACGCTCACACAACATAGCCCTATCGACTCTGGAAAACTTCACCCTGCCGGGAGATGTTTCCGCGTCGGCCCGCTACTGGCTTGAGGACATCGTCGAACCGGAAATCACAGTTTCTCCCGCCGGTGAGATCGCTATTCCGGATACTCCCGGCCGCGGATGCGAGGTGCGCACGGATCTGGTCGAGCGGCTAACGGCGCGCAAAGAAACCATCCGGGCACTCGAGCTGGTTGGCTAGTTTTTCAGTTGTAAGTTGTCAGTTCTTAGTTGCCAGGCGAGATTGACTGCGGACATCGCTCGATCTTCGGTCTGGGTGGATGATCGCCCACGCCCGCGCGAAGCAATGCTTACAACTGAAAACTGACAACCGACAACTTACAACTGAACAAGGGGGATAGCATTCCCGCAAAAGACCCATGGCACTAAAAATATGGCAACTCATCAGCATCGTTTTCTCCGCATTGGTTGCTGGAATGACTTCTGCGGCCCGTGGGTGGCCTTGACCAGGTCCATCACCGCCTTTGAGCCAAGACTATTCCTGGTGATTGTGCGCCATCTGAACCGCAATATGGCGCAAGTCATGACCATTCTCATGCCTGTTTCACTGCTCTCAATCCTTCCCGTCCTTATCCTCTCGGTCGTCAAACACCCGGCCACCTTCTTTCTTTCTCTGACCAGCTTCGCTTTGTTCCTGGTTACACTGCTGATAACCACCATTGTCGAAGTTCCAATCGTCAAACAAATTGATTCTTGGACGCTTGCAACGTTGCCGGCCAATTGGGAACAGCTTCGCGATCGCTGGTCGTCGTTTCACCTGGTCCGGATCGTTGCCTCCATTGCCGGCCTCGTCCTCCTCGTAGCCGCAGCAATTTTCTAGTGTGGTGTCCCAGAAGTTCGTCAACAATATAGGGTTGTCATTCTGAGCATCTTGAGTCGCGTCGTCGCGTTAGGTCTGCAATGAACCCTATGCCGGACGCGCCACAAATGCACTGTGCTCCGTCCATCGCTTTACCGGGGCCCCACGGATGGGTCTTCGTCCGTGGGGTGGTCAAGCGATAAGCGGGAGACCACAAAACTCAATCGCCGCTCTCAGGGAGAGCTGAAAGCTGACAGCTAAGAACGATATCGTTGCTAGCACTTTCCCACCACAAAAGACCAATTTGTGCTCAAAAAACGCATCGAAAACGCATGTTTTTGCGCTGTTTTCGCACTAAAACGGCCTTAAAACAGCCTTATTTACACTAATTGTCACGCGTTTGCAGGAGCATATAAGCACAGGTCCGCAAGTTCGTTCCACCAGGGTCTGTATGCATTCAACGTTACTCAGGCGCGCCATGCGCACGGTTTATGCCTTGGCAGGGCAGGGAACCGGTCCAGAGCCGGATACGTACTAAACCCTGGCGGCGGCAACTTTGCCGGCTGGCCAGGGTCTCAATCCTGAGAGGCAGCCAATGCGGTCCGTTGCTGGCTGTCGGAGGTTTATCCAAGTGACTCCCCAGGAAGAACAGCTCATCAACTCGCTCGTCGAGCGCGTCAGCCAAACCCAGTTGCAAGAGAAGGACCCCGACGCCGAGGCCCTGCTGAATAAAGAGTTAGGCCCCAATCCGGATGCTCTTTATATCCTCGCCCAAACCGTTCTGGTGCAGAACGTTGCCTTGGATCAGGCAAAGGCGCAGCTTGCTCAGTTGCAGCAGGCCAGGCAACAGCCCGCGCACGCAACCAGCTTTCTGGGCAACCTGCTCGGCCATCACGATCCGCCGCAGCCGGAATACATTCCGCCTCCCCCGCCGCCGCCAGCGTATGCCCAGTCCCAATATCAGCAGCCGCAATACGTGCCCGTCCAGTCAGGCCAGCCAAGCTTTATGCGTGGCGCAATGCAGACGGCCGCCGGCGTCGCCGCCGGCGCGTTAGCCTTCGAAGGCGTAGAAGCGATGCTGCACGGAATAGGGGGCTTCGGTTATCCCGGCATTGGCTGGGGCGGCGGAGGATTTGGCATGGGCCCAGGCATGGGCGGAATGGGCATGATGGGCGCAGGATTCGAGCGTCCCGTCGAGGAGACGGTGGTCAACAACTACTACGACCAGCCCGGCGGTGGCCACGAGGCAGCGCAGCATGACGCCTTTGCGTCAGGCAGCGATGAGCATCCTTTTCATGAGTCTGCGGGCCAATTCGACCAGGGCAGCGCGCACCTTTCCGACACTAGTTATGACCCCGGCGCCAATCAAGACGGATTCGATAACAGCAGCTCCGGCGACCAGGGCCAGTTCGACAACGGAGGCGGCTCCGACGACGGCGGCAGCGGGTTCGACGGCGGAGGCGGATTCGACAGCGGCGGCGGAGGAGATTTGCTCTAGCGGCATCACCGTCCGATTTCGTTGTTCAATCAGAAACTGCGGGTGCCCCAGGTCTCGCCGGTTCTTAATTTCGACCCCAAAGGCGGGTGCCCCAGGTCCCTCGCCTTTGGGGACCTGGGAGACTGCTGATTCACGAGGTCGCGCTACTAGATTGATCGCCTAAGCAGCGACTCGATCGCATCGCAGGCCGAAGTGAGCCCGTCTTCCCCCCGAATTTGCCCTCCCACTCGCATTGCACGCTCAGAAAAACTCGGCTCCCGCAACAGCCGCTCCAGTGCGGCCGTAGCGGCGTCGACTGAGTACTCTCTACGCGGCAAATGAATTCCCGCGCCAAGACGCTCCACGCGCGCGGCGTTGTCCGGCTGATCCCAGCCATAGGGAACAATCAGCTGTGGCCGTCCCGCCCTCAGCGCCTCGCCCGTCGTCCCCGACCCGCCCTGGTGCACATTCACCGCCGCATGTGTGAAGATCTGCGAGTAAGGCACGTACCGCAAAACCAATATCCGAGCCGAGTCCATCCCCAGTTTCGAACTCGCTCCCACCAGCACCGCCCGCCGTCCCAACCTGGCCGCCGCTTCCATGCTGACCTCATAGAACTTGCCTGGATTGCTGACCGCCGTCGACCCCTGCGTAAACACGATCGGCGGATCTCCCGAATCGAGAAAATCCCTCAGTCGCCGATCGGGACCAACATCTTTTCCTGACTCCCCGAACCAGACAAACCCAGTTTGCAGTGTCTGCTTAGGCCAGTCGGGCTGCGGCTCAGCCAGCGTCCGCGAGAATAGCGCCAGAGCCAGATCAGGCGAAAACTTGTCGCGGAAGACCGGGTCGCAATCGGGCCGCAACTTCTGTTCGCGCCGAAGTTGCCGCACGGGATTCCACCAATGCCTGGTTCCCAATCGGCCAATATTCAATCCAGCGCGATACGCTGCCCAGCCCGCCTTGCGCAGGTGGATCAGCCACGGCACATTCACCAGCACTGCGGGATCGTGCGCAGACAAAAACGACGCCGGCGACAGAATGGCCGATACCCAGCGCAACCCGAGTTTCTCGGCAACCAGCGGCGCAGCGAAGTTCAGCTCCCCCGCAATCATCAAATCGGTGTCCGCTGCCGCCTGCAGCAGGTCCCTGTAGGTGTCTTTCAGATGCGGAAGAATCACCTTGCGGAACAGAATCTCCGGTCCGCGCTTCAGGTCGTCGCACTGCCGAATCAGCTCAGGATCGGTGGGGTCCCAGTCCGGGCGGATGGGGTGAAACTCGATTCCCAGCCTCTCCACGTTGGCCCGGTAGTACTCCGTGGTTGCAATCGTCGCGGTGTGGCCGCGGCGCTTCAATTCCAGAGCCAAAGCAAGGCAGGGATGCAGGTCGCCAAGTGAACCGATAGTGGCGAACAGAACCCGCTTCGGCTTAGTGCCACCAGCCGCTTCGATGTGTCGATCTCTGCTGTGTGTCTGCTCCATGTGTGTTCTCTGTCACTTCGGCGTGTGTGAGCCGCCTCTTATGATGATCAACGACAAAAGAGAGGCCGGCCACCCGCGTGGTACGGCGAGGAGATATGAATGCCCCAAGCATACGCATTTAGCACTATACCCGCGAAGATTCTTCTTCCCATCGACTTCAGTCCATCCTCCCACCTGGCCCTGGAGCAGGCCACCATACTTGCTCAGCATTTTCATGCCGCCATCTATCTTGTGCATGTTGTTTCCGACGCCTGCAATGTCGAGGAAGAGAAGAAGGAGGCCGAAGGACGTTTTGTCGTCTCCGTTGCCGGTCTGGCAGCCAAGGGGCTCAAGGCAACCTCAAGTGTTGAAGTCGACAACGACATAGCTGGAAGCATTCAGGATGTGATCGAGCGGGAGAACATCGATCTGCTTGTGGTTTCCACGCACGGCACCACCGGTTGGCACCCGCTGGTCTTTGGGTCCATCGCCGAGAAGCTGGTCAAGCTGGTTCACATTCCTGTCCTGCTCATTCGCACGGAAAAGCCGGAGAGCAGCGTAAAGGTCAAGTCCGGCCGATTGATGGAATGGTGGTAATGCGCCGATAAGCCGGGGGCGAATGCAAGGGGGCCACCCTTTCATTCGCCCTTGTTGCATTCCTAAGCAGGTTGCGGAAAAACTTGCTTCCGGGGCCATTTGCGAAGGCTTTGTAACAGGGAACGACTTCAGTCGTGCCGTAAAGGCAATGAAATCAACGCGAGCTTCAGCCCTCGGCGGGATGTTTTTCGCCAGTTTCATCGGAAGTCCCGATTCTTCCGCAGGCTGTTAGTGGAAGTCATGGGAACGAACATCCACGCTGGCAACCTCCAGCGGCGTCATAACCTCTGCCTTCACGTGGATCACGCCATCCTGATTCTGCAGCCTTCCTTCAATCTCCAGGAAGCGGCTGCGCGTCACCACCAGCCTGTTCTGCTCAAACACGTCGGGCGCGATAATCACGTTGGCGATGCCGGTTTCGTCTTCCAGAGATAAAAATACAAATCCCTTGGCGGTGCCGGGGCGTTGGCGCGCGATAACGCAACCTGCCACACGCACACTTCGATTGCTTGCGCAGCCTTCAAGTTCCTGCGCGGAGAGAATCCCATCCCGGCGCAGTGCGGCACGCCGATAAGCCATGGGATGCGGACCGGTGGTGATGCCGGTTCCCGAATAATCGGCAACCAGGCGCTCGTCGGTGGTCATTTTGCGCAGAGGTTTCTCATCGCCCGCGCCATCCTCCGCGGCGTCGCGCAGCAGTGGCCCAACCGGTCGTCCCGCCTGCTCCACCTGCCACAGCGCATCGCGCCGGTGTTCCACATTCCCAACGGAGTTCAGTGCGCCGGCGCGAGCCAATGCAACCAGTTCCTTGCGGTTCAACTCCGGTGCATCCCTGGCCAAAGCGTCCACATCGGCAAATGCCCCCCTGCGGTTCCGCGCCTCAGTCAACGCATCCGCCGACGATCGCCGCAGCCCCTTGATGTAATTCAGGCCCACCCGGAGCGAAAGCGCTCCGTCCGGCTCCGCTTCCAGCGTACACATCCATTCCGAACGCTGCACGTCGATGGGTCGCACACGCAAGCCGTGCCGCTGCGCATCCTTGATAAGCACTGCTGGAGAATAAAACCCCATGGGCTGGTTGTTGAGCAACCCGCAAGTAAAGGCTGCCAGGTAATGAACTTTCAGGTAGGCCGAAGCATAGGTGATCAGCGCAAAGCTGGCGGCGTGCGACTCCGGAAATCCATACATGGCGAAGGAACTGATGCCCTGGACAATGTTGTCCTGGGCCTCTGCGCCAATGCCGTTGCGGGTCATGCCGTCGCGTAACCGGCCTTCCAAATCCTTCATGCGCTGCATCGATCGCCGCATGCCTACGGCGCGGCGCAGCTCTTCGGCTTCGGCGCCGGTAAAGTTGGCAACCGTCATGGCAATGCGCAGCAACTGCTCCTGAAATAGCGGCACGCCGAGTGTGCGTTTTAGCACCGGCTCAAGCGTTGCATGCGGATAAGTAACGTCCTCCCTACCCTGCCGGCGCCGCATGTAAGGGTGCATCATCTTGCCCACAATGGGGCCAGGCCGGATAATGGCCACCTGCACAACCAGGTCGTAAAAACGTGTCGGCGCATTATGCGGAATCGACGCCATCTGTGCGCGGCTTTCCACCTGAAACATGCCTACCGTATCAGCCTTGCGCAGCGTTTCATACACCTGCGGGTCTTCCGGCAGCGTAGCAAGGTCGATTTCCTTTTTGTAGTGCCGCGGAATCAGCTCGATCGAGTCCTTGAGCACCGCCATCATGCCCAGCCCCAGCAGATCCACCTTGATCAGGCCCATATCCGCGCAGTCTTCCTTGTCCCACTGAATCACCGACCGCCCGTGCATTGAAGCACGCTCAATGGGGACAACGCGGTTCAGCATGCCTGCGCATATAACCATGCCGCCAGAATGCTGTCCCAGGTGCCGCGGCAAGTCTCTCATGCGCAGGCACAGATCGAGATAGCGCGCGATGCGTGGATGCCTGACGTCGAAGCCTGCCTGCTCAAAGTGCCGCGCCATAGTGTCGTTCTCGCCCCTCCACTCCCAGTGGCCCACTAGGCCCGATAGCCGCGCCAGTTGCGCTTCGTCGAATCCAAGCGACTTGCCCACCTCGCGCGCCGCCGAGCGTCCGCGATAGGTAATCACGTTCGCGGTCATGGCCGCGCCCAGTTGCCCGTAACGCTCGTACACGTATTGAATCACCTTTTCGCGCTTGTCTCCCGAAGGCAAATCGAGATCGATGTCTGGCCACTCGCCGCGGTTCTCATTCAGGAATCGCTCGAATAGAAGCTCCATGCCCACTGGATCTACGGCGGTAATTTCCAGCGCATAGCACACAGCCGAGTTAGCCGCCGAGCCGCGTCCCTGCACAAGAATTCCGTGGTTCTGGCAATAGCGGATCAGATCCCAGACGATGAGAAAGTATCCTGCGAATCCAAGTTTGGCAATCAGCGTCAGTTCGTGCTCCACCTGTGCGCGGGCTTTGGCCAGCAGATTCTGTTTGGCCGCCGAGCCATAGCGTTTCATCACGCCCTCACCCACGCGCTTCTTCAGAAAGCTATCCATCGTATCGCTGCCCGGCACAGGATAGTGAGGAAACTCATAACCCAGATTGTCGAGCGTAAAGTCAAGGCGGTCGCTGACTATGCGCGTATTGGCTATAGCCTCGGGAATGTCCTGAAACAGCGCGGCCATCTCTTTCCCCGGATGCAAAAAGCGCGACGAGTTGAAGCCAAGCAAACGCCCCGCCTTATCCAGCGATGTATGGTTGCGGATGGTAGTAAGCACGTCCAGTATTTCGCGGTCTTTGTCAGCTGCGTAACGAACGCCGTTGGTGGCAACAACCGGCAGCCGCAATGTGGATGCAATGCTCAGCAGAGATTGGTTGCGGCACTCTTCGTCGCGCTGCTTGTGGCGTTGCAGTTCGATGTACACGCTACCCCGGCCATAGATCGATGCCAATCTCTCAATCATCTTGCGCGCGCCATCATTGCCTTCCTGCGCCAGCGCTACAGCCAGCGGCCCCTCGTCGCCGCCGGTCAAACAGATCAGGCCGGCTGAGAATTCCTCAAGATCATCCAGAGTCGCCGCGCCTTCGGCCTTGGTAGCTTCCCGCATCTTCATCCGCGTAATCAGTTGGCAGAGATTCCGATAGCCGGTTTGCGATGCGCACAGCAGCAGCAGGCGCGGCGCTTCAACAGGACACTGATTCGGCAGCCACTTGGACGGCGTCTGCAGCCTGCCAAAAGAGCTCACCGCGATCTCTGCGCCGAAATGCGCCTTCACGCCGCATTTCTTCGCCATGGTGTGGAAGCGCGCCACACCGTAGAGGCCGTTTCGGTCCCCCAGTGCAATGGCGGGCATCTCAAGTTGAGCTGCGCGCTCAATCAGTGTCTCCGGCTGCGAAGCTCCAGCTAGGAAACTGAAGGCGCTTGCCGTATGCAACTCGATATATTCCTCGCCATTAGTCATGTTGTTTTGAAAGGGCACGGCTTTGGCCGTGCCATGGAGAGACGAAAAAGATCGTGGCTTTACAGGTTGCGGAAGAACTCGCTCACAATGCAATTCGCGAAGGCGATGTATCAGTCGTCTCGACCCACTTAGTCATGAAACCTATTCCACCCACACCACCCACTAACTCGCTATATCCGCGAAGCGGATGCTAGTCTGCTGAATTCAATCCCAAAATCCCTTAGCCTTCCGTTCAAATTCTTCAAATACCAAGCTGAGACTACTAGTCATAAAGCGCTTCGAGACGCCACTCGTTCCTCTGGCAATCGCGAACCAGCAGGCATGCCACCGATGATCCGCTGACCGTTTCGGCAAGCACATCCCACTCTTCCGTATTCCACCCATCGGTGGACCACCAATTGCCGCTGGTTTTCCATGGACCGTAAGCCATGGACACTTTGAATATGCGCTCGTCATCGCGAAAAATTACGGGTTTCAGTGACCGCAGTTGAACCCCAACGGCCACTGGCGGCCTCATGCGGCGAAGCGCCATACGCGGACGATTCCACTCCGCCTCGTGCGATTGCGCGGAGACGCGAAAGCTCTCCATGCGGAAGTTGCCCGGACGATGCGAATCTTCAAGCATGGGAGAGCCCACACGGTCTTCGCCTGCAATGGCCTTTAGCCGCGCAATGGTAACGTCCAGCCGCGATGGCTCCGGTGTTTGCGGCATGAACAGCCCCAATTGCACCTTGCTCGATTGACCGGCCTCCGCTCTCAGCGTGATCGATACCACGGCGGCGTGCGGAGGATGCGCGGCAATCTCCAACAGCAGCAGTTTGAGCAGGAATTTGCGGTCGGTGGTGGGGATTGCCGGACGAATTATTGTGCGCAGATATGCGCACTCGCCCTCGA
>Ga0302270_10004796_pt1 | contig 12464 bp, 10 predicted proteins | sample III_Bog_E2_3_FD_198773 | JGI IMG/M metagenome (GOLD analysis project Ga0302270, IMG submission 198773) | Peat permafrost microbial communities from Stordalen Mire near Abisko, Sweden - III_Bog_E2_3 | ecosystem: Environmental > Terrestrial > Soil > Wetlands > Peat | place: Sweden: Abisko...
GTCAACCAATCGACGGAGAGTCGGCGGCACCAAAAAGAAGGAGTGTAAATCTCGCGAGAGGTTTGACCCAAAATGGTCCAAGCTCGATTTTGAAGGAGGGTCTAAGTGTTTGATTTAATTGGTGGACGCGGTAGGAATCGAACCTACAACCTGTCGGTTAAGAGAACATTAACCAACGTAATATCAACGACTTACGCGGAACGGCTGGCAGCCAAAAGTACTGAAAAGAAACGGTTGGGAACGGTGAGGAATTCTTACTGTGGGGCTGATGTGGGGACGAAAAGCTAATGTGGGGTTATTGTGGGGTTGAGAATTTCAGCCGAATAATCACCGATTGCTCGTAAAAACCCCTTCCACGTCACATTCCAGAATCATCATAGAGAAGCATCGGCGGAGTTTAGCGCTGGCCCCTGGTCCCGAATCAGCAAACGATGTGCTAACTTGTTGATTCGTTTAGGTCGGTAGTGCGTCTAGTAGGACCTAAATGCACGGTTTTCGGCAGCAATTGGACCCAAGTTGGGCCCAAGTTTTCAATTCGGAAGTCGTTGCTTGCTTCCGGGAATGAATCAGGTGGTTCTTTCCAGGTACGGCTTGCCAGTCAGTTGCACTTCCCTTTTTGCTGGCACACTCTCGCTCCTTTACGCCACCGCCCAAGCCGCTGAAAGCTCCTTCGCCTGTTCCAGCACCGTCTCCGTCGCCTTCTCCTGCCCATCCGGCGGGTACTTGTACTTCTTCAGGATCGTCTTCACCATCAGCCGCAGTTTGGCCCGCACCGACTCCCGCACATACCAGTCCACGGAATTGCTGGCCCGCAGTTTCTCCGTTAGCTCCCGCGCAATCTTGCGCAGGGTCGCATCCCCCAGCTCCCGCACCGACGCCTCATTCTCCGCCAGCGCGTCATAGAAGGCGATTTCATCGCGGGACAAGCCGAGTTCATCGCCCCGGCTTGCCGCCGCCTGGAACTGCTTCGCCATGGCGATCAGCTCTTCAATCACCTGTGCCGTCTCGATGGCGCGGTTGCGGTAGCGGGTCAGGGAGTCTTGCAGCAACTCGGAGAACTTCCGGCTCTGCACCACGTTTGTTCCAAACCGGCTCCTGATCTGCCCCTTGAGCAGGCGCTCCAGAACCTCCACCGCCAGATTCTTCTCTTTCAGTTTCCGCACGTCTTCCAGAAACTCCTCGGAGAGGATGCCCACGTTTGGCCGTTCCAGTCCCGCCGCTGCGAAGATGTCCATCACCTCAGCCGAAACCACCGCACGGGAGAGTATCTGCCGCAGCGCGTGTTCTTTGGCGTCGTCACTCAGAGACGTGGTTGGGTCGCGCTTGGTCAGGATCGTGCGCACCGCCTGCATGAAGGCGATCTCTTCCCGGTACTTCACCGCAGCGGGCAACGTGCAGCAAAGCGCAAACGCCGCCGTCATGCGCAGCACGCAATCGGCAAAGCGCCGCTTCCCATCCTCCAGGCCCAGAATATGGTCCGCCGCCGCCCGCATCGGTTTCAAGGCGTTCACGCGGAAGCTGCTGTAATCCACTCCATGCAGCATCCCCCGCGCCACTTCCATCTCTTCCTGCACCTTCGCCAGCATCTCCGATGCCGGAATGGTGGGCCGTCCCTTGCCCTTGCTCTCCGTGTACTCCTGCAATGCCTTCTTCAGGTCGTTCGCAATGCCGATGTAATCCACCACCAGCCCGCCCGGCTTGTCATGGAAGACCCGGTTCACACGCGCAATTGCTTGCATCAGGCCGTGGTCCCGCATCGGCTTGTCCACGTACATGGTGGTCAGGCAGGGCACATCGAAGCCCGTCAGCCACATATCCCGCACAATCACGATCTTCAGCGGGTCGGTGGAATCCTTGAACCGCTTCTCCAGCCGCTTCTTTACCTTTGCGGTGTAAACGTGGTCGCGCAATGCCTTCCGGTCCGATGCCGCGCCGGTCATCACCACCTTGATTGCGCCCTTCTCCGGGTCCGGGTCGTGCCACTCTGGCCGCAGCTCGATAATCGCGTCGTAGAGCTGCACGCACACTTCACGGCTCATGCAAACCGCCATGGCCTTGCCCTGCATCGCATCCTGCCGGGTCTCGAAGTGATTCACCAGATCAGCCGCGATGGTCTTGATGCGCGGCTCAGCGCCCACCAGCTTCTCCAGCGCCGCCCAGCGGCTCTTGGTCCTCGCCCGTGCGGCCTCTTCCTCGTCTTCGGTCAGCTCCTCCACTTCCTCGTCGGTCGCATCCACAGTGGCGGAGTCCAGTTCCAGCTTCACCAGGCGCGACTCGTAGTAGATGGGGACCGTTGCCTTGTCCTTGACGGCCTGCTCTATGTCGTAGATGTCCACATACTCGCCAAAGACGGAGCGGGTGTCCTTGTCCTTGGAAGATACCGGCGTCCCGGTAAAGGCCACAAACGTGGCTTTCGGCAGAGCATCCCGCAGGTACTTCGCAAAGCCGTAGATCGTTTCTCCGGCTTGGTTAATCCGCGCCTTCAGTCCATATTGGCTGCGGTGCGCTTCATCGCACAGCACCACTACATTGTCGCGTTCGGTCAGCGTCGGAAAGGTGTCCTCATCCTCGCCGGGAACAAACTTCTGAATGGTCGTAAAGACAATGCCGCCCGATGGCCGCTGGTTCAACTGCTCTCGCAGCGCCGTCCGCGTGTCGGCCTGCACCGGCTTTTCGCCCAGCACCTCCGCCGCCATATCGAACATGCCGTAGAGCTGGCCGTCCAGGTCGTTCCGGTCAGTCACCACCACCAGCGTGGGATTCTTCATCTGGGGGTGCGTCATCAGCTTGCCCGCAAGGCAGATCATCTCCAGGCTCTTGCCTGCGCCCTGCGTATGCCACACCACGCCGCCCTTGCCATTGCCTTCAGGTGCTGAAGCCTCCAGAATCCGCTCCACCGCCACCCGCACCGCATGGAACTGGTGATAGGCGGCGATCTTCTTTACCAGCCCGCCGTCGTCCTCAAACACGATGAAGTGGTGCAGGTAGTCCAGCAGATGCTCCTGCTTAAAGACTCCCTTCACCAGCGTCTCCAGTTCGCCAAACGGTCCCAGCGGGTCGCGCTCCTTGCCGTCGATGGTGCGCCACGCCATGAACCGTTCTTCATCGGCAGAGAGCGAACCCATCCGCGCATAAATGCCATCGGAGGCCACCAGCACCTCATTGGTGCGGAACAACTCTGCGATCTCGTCCTTGTAGGTCTGGAGTTGGTGGTAAGCTGCCGACACATCCGCCGTCCCGCTTGCCGCATTCTTCAGCTCGAAGACGGCCACCGGCAGTCCATTTAGGAAGACCACCACATCGGGTCTGCGTTCCCGGCTGCCGCTGGCGGTCGCGCCAATCACGGTGAACTGGTTCACTGCCAGCCAGTCGTTCTGCTCCGGATGATTGAAGTCCACCAGCCGCACCCGGTCGCTGCGGGTCTCGCCGTCGTCCTGCCAAAACACCTGCACGCCCCGCGTCAACCAGCGATGAAACTGTTGATTGCCAGCCAGCAGCCCCGGCGTTCCCGCATTGGTCAGAACGGCCACGGCATCGGCAAGAGCGGCGGCAGGCATCCCCGGATTCAGCCGGTGCAGCGCATCCCGGAGCCGCCCCTCAAGCAAAACATGCTTGTAGCTCCTCCGCTCCGGACTCGTCCCATCCGGCGCAAGCTCCGGCCCAAAGACCACCTCATAACCCAGGTCTTCAAACCAACCCAGCATCTCCTGCTCTACGTCGCTTTCATGGATGCTCATAGCACCGCCTCTACCAGTTTCTCCGCCTCCGGCACCCGCAGCTTGCCTGAAATCAAGCGGGGCAGGAGGGTATCGCGGAGGTCGGCCAAGACACTTAATTGATGAGAGGTGTTGTTAACCCTCTCCGCAATGGAAACAACCAGATCTGTAAACGCGTTCAAAACAGAGGCTTCAGGTAGTACCACCTCGTGTTCAAGAACCGCGTCACGTGGGAGCGCCAATACTGTTGTCCCCGTCGCGAACCCTACAGCTCGCTCTCTGAATGAGGGTTGAAGAAGCCAGAAATACAGATACCTTGTTATCCCGTCAAGCTCTAAGGTCGGTCGTAACGCAAATGTATGGTGGGTAAAAAGGTACTCGTTGCTGTCAGAAGGAGGAACAATCGCAGGGCTGCCGATCACTTTACGCTTCTGGGTAATGTCGGTATTCGCAATAACAAGACCGCCGCCTTTGACTATGTGCCTCGGCTTGAAGTCCCCAGAGTAGAACTTCAGCTTTTGGAGGTCAAATCCTCCACCTCCCAAGAAGCATCCCAGGTTAATCATTGGCAATCCTGATTCACCTAGGAAGTCGCCCTTATAAGAGAGACCCTTATCGAGAGTTGCGATTTCGCGAATGGAGACAACTTTCCAGCCGCTCGGCACCATATAGCCTCTCGAATCCTGAAACGATTCAGGGAAGAGGGCGGCGGTGTCGGCATCCATGCCTTCCGGCTCGCGGCCCTCCACCTTGGCCCGCACCGGATCAAAATCCACAAACCACGATTTGAAGATCGCCCGCGCGATTGCCTCCATAGCTTCATTGGAGAGCCGTAGATTATCAATCCGGTCATCCAGCACCCCCAACAGCGATGCAACTTCCTCTTGCTGTTCCTTGGGAACCAGCGGAATAGTGAGCCCCTCAAGTGCCGGTATCCGCAAGTTGCTTACTGTTGATCCAGTTCCTTCGTGGCTTTGGATGAGACTCTGTACCAGCCCGGACTGTAATGCATACAGTAGAAACTTAGGGACCACCCGCGCCCTGTCAGGGCGGAGCAATACCATCCGTTGCCCCAGACAGCACTTCAGACGGGGCGGAACCATGCACAATTCCCCCATCGGAGCTTCCCGAGTGATGACAATATCGCCCTCACTCGGAACAGCGCGTCTGACTCGAACCCGATAGTTTTGCTCGTCCGTATAGCTTGGGTTGTCCAGAGACAGACGGCCATTTCGGATGTTATTGCTGCGCAGCACAACAACACCCTCACTCGTCCATTTTGGCGTTGAATGGGGACAATCCGCAATAAGAGTACAAAGGTCTTTCAGTGAGGCGCTAGACGCCATAGTCCGCCGCCCCCAGCTTCTCGCACAATCCCGCAGCCGCTTTCATCCTGCCGCCGTTCCCTCTCACTGTGCGTCCCCTTTGTGAAGCCGCTTGGGGCTGGCTACCGCCGGTTCATCGATTCCTTTAGCCGCGCTGTCCATCGGAAGCACGAGATATTCGGCGCGAATGATCTCTCGAAATCGTTCTGACGTGGTAGCCCAATCGACAATATCCACTTTGTAGGGAAGGTCGGATTCGGAGAAGTCCTCGGCCAAGTCCGCCCGAGTCGAAAGCGCCAAGGGCTGGTCGCCAAGAACAGCCAGGTCAAGATCAGAGAAGGTTCTGGCCTTGCCCTTGACGCGCGAGCCGAAGGCCCAGACCTCGCGCCCCGGCAGATGACGCCGCAAAATCTCGCGCACAATCTCCAACTCGCCGGGACGCAACTCCAATCTTCGATTTGGGACAGTCTGCTTCATTCCGCATTGCGCCTTTGCAATTGTTCAAGCAGATAGCGCGCCTCCGCCAGAAATCCGGGAATGCCCGCTACGACTTGCAAGGCGATTCCCTCGTCGTAGGTGTGGCTCGTCTTGCTGCGCATCTCGCGGTAACGCTTCCAATTTGACCAATCGCTCAGCAGCAGGCCCTGCTCATTGCCGGTACGGATGAGATCGCCAAAGGGCATGGAGTCAAACTCAGCGGGAGAGGCAAGAGCCAGCGCAAGATACCGTTTGAGCATCTTATGGCTGATCTCGTAGGTAAACTCGAAACGCTGCACCAATCCGTCGCGGATCAGCGCATAAGAGGTGTTTTGCTGATACTCGGCCAGCCCCTCGGCTAACCGCTCGACCGCGTTCGCGAGCGGGGTCAAGTCCAATTCGTTGCTCACGTTATCTCCTCCACACTATGCTACAGGCTTCGTCGCGCATTGTTTCAAGTGGCCGCAACTGTCAAGGATTGCTTGACAGTTGCGGCCCCACCCTTCAGCGGCAACTGGTAAGGATTGCTTACCAGTTCGATTTGCGGCTCTTGCTAGACGCCATATCCCAACGCCCCCAGCTTCTCGCGGATCACTGCATCGAGTTCCGCTCCCTTAGCCATCTGTTCTGCCAGTTGCGCGGTGAGCCGCTCCATCTTTTCGGCGAAAACTTCGTCGTCGTCCTCCACCGCCTCCGCGCCTACATAGCGGCCAGGGGTGAGCACGTAGTCGTGCTCCTGAATCTCCTCGATCTTCACCGACCGGCAGAAACCCGGCACATCTTCATACGCGCCCTCGGCCTTGCCATCCTGCCGCCAGCGGTGGGCGGTGTCGGCAATCTGGGCAATGTCGGCCTCTGAAAACACGCGATGCACCCGCGTTTCCATCTGCCCCAACTTGCGGGCGTCGATGAACAGCATCTCTCTGCGACGGTCGCGGCCATGTGCCGTTTTGTCGCGGGTAAGAAACCACAAGCAGGCAGGAATCTGCGTATTGAGGAAGAGCTGCGGCGGCAGCGCCACCATGCACTCGACCACGTCGCCCTCCACCATGCGGCGGCGAATGTCGCCCTCGCCGCTTTGGCCGGAACTCATGGAGCCGTTAGCCAGCACCACTCCGGCCTGCCCCGTAGGCTTCAGGTGCCAGAGGATGTGCTGGAGCCACGCATAGTTGGCATTGCCCGCTGGCGGCGTCCCGAAAGCCCAGCGTTTATCGCCTTCTAGCTTGGCGCTCCACCAGTCCGAAATGTTGAAAGGCGGATTGGCCAGCACATAATCTGCCTTGAGGTCCGGGTGCTGGTCCCGCGTAAAGGTGTCGGCAGGCTCCTTGCCCAGGTTGAACCCGTAGCCGCGAATGGCGAGGTTCATGGCCACCAGTCGCCAAGTCGTAGGGTTCGACTCCTGCCCGTAGATGGAGACGTTGTCGGCCTGCCCGCCGTGCGCCTCGATGAACCTCTCCGACTGCACGAACATGCCGCCTGAGCCGCAGCAGGGATCGTAGATACGCCCCTTATGCGGCGAAAGCATGGCCACCAGTACCCGCACCACAGACCCCGGCGTGTAGAACTGCCCGCCCTTCTTGCCCTCGGCGGTGGCGAACTGGCCCAGAAAATACTCGTAGACCTCGCCCAGCACGTCCTTGGCCTTGTCGTCGGAGCTGAAGCCGATCTTGGAGATCAGATCGACCAACTGCCCCAGCCGGGACGGCTCAATCTGCGTCCGCGCAAACCGCTTGTCCAGGATGTTCTTGAGCGATGGGTTCACGTCCTCGATGGCCACCAGGGCATCGTCCAGCAAGCGCCCAATCGTGGGCTGCTTGGCCTGATTGCGCAGCGTCTCCCACCGCGCCTCCTGCGGCACCCAGAAGACGTTGGCCGAAGAGTAGTAGTCCCGGTCCTCCAGCGCCTTGGCCTGCTCTGCCGGGTCGTCGGTAAAGAACAGCTCCGAAGCCGGGTCCGCCAGCAGTTTGGCAACCTCCAGCCGCCGCTCGTCAAAAGAATCGGAGACGTACTTGAGGAAGATCAGCCCCAGTACCAGATGCTTGTATTCCGCCGCGTCCATCTGAGCCCGCAGCTTGTCCGCCGCCTCCCAGAGTGTTTTGTTCATTTCCTGACTGGTCATTTGCTCGGTTTGCCCGCTCGCTCTCTGTGTTTGCCTGCTTGTATGTTGGATTAACTCTAGCGCCCTGCCCGGCAGAACACCAGCAAGGATACTCCCCGCGTGCCTATGCGCCGTCGATGCCTCAGTTCTTCTGGGTAAATAAGCCCACCACATCCTTCATAGTTGGCTTATCCTCCGGCTCCGAATCTCGATGAGCGCACAACCTGTCGATTGTCCGCCTGCCACACCCGAACTTTTGAGAAGCACGCAGTTTGGCGGCATCCATCGACGCTCCTTTACGGGTCAATTCCCAAACGTAATCCACAGCATCTTTGGCCTGCTGGGCGGTGAGGGCCGACGGACGCCCAGATGGAGGAACAGGAAGATCAACGGCGGCACTCTTCGCAGCCATCTTGAGGCCGACCCTTATTAGCGACGGGAGGTTTTGCATCGCAAAGAGCGCTAGTATCTCTTCACCCTTGGTCAGTGGCTGACACGCATCAAGGGCACTTCGAAGTCCTTCGGGTGTCTGAATGGACCGAGCGCCATTGGTGAAAAACTCAAGTACCTTAACGGCCTTCTTCATTCCATCTTCGTAAGTAGGTTCCCCGAGACTCAATATCGCCTTTTCCAACGCTGAAACCATCTTTTCGCGCGTCTTTTCGTTCAATCCATCCTCCGCCAAAACCCTACACACCATTTTGGCACTTCGCAGCCAAAAGCATCTGCATGATTTGGCATGTATTCGCCAATACCTGTGCGGTCGTCCCGATTCTCAACTTGCCAAATTGTGAAGTGTTTTTGTGGCTGTCGGAATGGCGCACTTTAATCATATGGACAACAAGTTTGCAGGATGCGATGAAAACCAGAGCGGGCAACGGTTCCTAGACAGCTCCGCCCCGCGACTTATACGGCACGTTGAATCCTGCGAAACGGCAGCCGGGGGAGAAATCCCCCAGCCTGCCGGTAAGGATCAAAAGCTGTCTCGGGAGTTTGAGGGCAGAGCCCTCATCAGCGCCGAAGGCGCTGTGCCTTCTTCACTTGACTTAATAGAGAATAATCGACACAGTCAGCGCGAAAACAGGGTTTCGGGCGTCTCCGCTTTTGCCTATGATCGCCCGATGGGGCGGGGTAAGTTCTGCGGGCGTCTCTCGATTGTCGGCGTGGACCCCAAAACAGGCTTGAAGAAGTGGCGGCGTCTGAATTGCAATTCGTGGACGTGCTCTTACTGCGGGCCACGGAAGGCACGGACCGCAAGGGCCGCGATACGGCGCACTGCTGAGGGTTTGGGCCTTCGCTACTTCCTGACGCTCACCTTGGACCCTTCCAAGCTCGATAATCCTGATTTCTTCGTTCCTCATCTGCGGTTGGTCTTCAATAAGTTCCGCTTCTATCTCAAGCGAATGCTCAAAGTCTCTCCGTCCTACATCTGCGTTCTCGAGTTCACACAGGCCGGGCTCCCCCACTTGCACATCCTTTTTGACCGTTTTTTGCCGCAAAAGTGGATTTCTAACGTGTGGGACTCGCTCGGCGGCGGGCGCATCTGCTTTATAAAGCAGGTCACGGTGGCGAACGTCTCGCGCTATCTCTCGAAGTACCTCACCAAAGAATTGCTCCTCTCAGCTCCCAAAGGGACGCGGCGGATTACGACCTCGCGCTCCATTAAGCTCTTTCCGAAAATGGTTTCAGATATTGCCTGGGCCGTCCTCAAGCGGTCCATCTATGGCGCGCTCCAAGATGAATCCATGACCGGCTGGACCGCTCAGGTCGATATGTTTACGACCCAAACGCTCAAGCTGGAATTTGATGAGGAGAATTATTTAAAGGCGTTTGAAAAACTGCCTCCGCTTCTGGCTCCTTTACCGGCCTAATTTTGCCGATTTAATCCGATTTAATCCGCATTTTTCGCACCGTGGCGTGTCACGGAAAAACAGAAAAAAGGAGAATTTCTTCCATGGGCTTTGCAATGCGTGCGATTCATTTCGATTTATTGCCATGGATTTTGACGAGGGAACTTTCCTCAACGCCTTCGAATTGGCTAATGACGCCTAGGGGGCGTCTAGCAACGCCACGCACCCGTGCGTATGCGGCAATTTCGGTGTGCACGTGCGGTCATGGCTGGCAATATATCTGCGAATTTTGAGTACACGCCATGGTGGCGTGCTGGCGATTTAATTGGCTGCACCTTGAGGTTTTTTGAATCGCACTTGGGGGGGCGTATGGAATTAGTTGAATGGAATTCGAATTTAATGACGGTTGCGGAAACGTGGCGTGTACTACACGCCACCCGAGAATATGTGGCGTGTCAACCTGAGCGCACAGGTGAATCGACGAAAAACGGATTTTTGAGGGGACCACGGGGGCGGCTATGGGCATAAATCAATCAAATGGCGATTTAATGGGAAATGCGAGGCCCGACTTTGAGCCGATCTTAACGGCAGAAGAAGCGGCAATTCATTTGCGAATCCACCCAAAGACTCTCCAGAAATTGGCCCGAGAAGGCACAGTTCCCGGAATGCGGATGGGCAAATATTGGCGATTCCACTTGTCTGCGCTTGACGCTTGGGTGCGGTCACTTGAGAATGATTGCAGCCAGCCGTTTCGCGTGAAGTGATCAGGAGAGCATCTTGAAATTCACGCGTAATCGGTATCAACAAGGAAGTCTGCGAAAAGTGCGACGCAAATCTGGAGTTGACGTTTGGGAATACCGGTACCGCGACCATGCGGAGCCCGATAGCCCAATTCGCCAGATAACGTTCAGCGTACTCGAATATCCAACTGAGGCAAAAGCCCTCGTCCATCTGCAATCCGAGGTGCACAGAATCAACGACCCGAAAGCCTTCAGGGAGCACAACAAGCCAACGATGGGATTGATCATTGATCGATTCTCAAAGGAGGAGCGCCTGGAGGAAATCGTCAAACAGCCACCGGGGGAAGCCACGATCTTGGACGGCTTTTCTTGGAGCACCGCTCACGGTTACCGCAGCTACCTAAGCAAGCACGTTCTGCCCAAATGGGAAGCCACGCCAATTGCAGAAATCAAGGCACTAGAAATCTCCGAATGGTTGAAGTCTTTACCGCTCTCACCGAAGACGCGCGGGCATGTGGGTGCACTCATGCATCTCCTGTTCGAGCGTGCGATGTTGTGGGAGTTGATGGACGTGCAACGCAACCCTATGGAGCTTGTGAGGTTGAAGGGAACCAGCAAGCGCCTAAAGAAGCCGCAAATCCTCACGCCTGAGAAGTTTCAGGAGTTGGTTTCAAAGCTCCGGGAGCCTTACAGGACAATGGTCATTGTCGCGATGTGTACCGGAATGCGAGTGTCAGAGGTTTTGGCCCTCCGTTGGGAGCATATCGACTTCGAGGCCGGAGCGATGCTGGTTCAACAGGGAGTCGTCAACGGACGAATCGGAAAGGTGAAGACCGAGGCGTCAAACGATTACATCCCCCTTGATCCGGGATTTGCTCAAATCCTGCTGGAGTGGAAAGGGGAAAAGTCGAATGGGCTTGTTTTCCCCTCTCACGTTACAGGCGGCTGCTACTACGCGGGCATGATTCAGCAGCAAATCCTGAAACCTGTCGGGGAGAAGATCGGCTTACTGGGTATCGGCTGGCACGTCTTCAGGCACACGTATCGTTCTTTCCTGGACGAAACGGGCGCTCCTATCGGCGTTCAACAGAAGCTCATGCGTCACAGCAACGTGGCCACGACGATGAACGTCTACGGCAATGCGAGCTTGAGAGCCAAGCAGAAGGCGAACTCAAAGGTCGTTCAAATGGTCATGCCACAACCGAAGCCTCAGCCAGAGCCCCAGGCGGTGGCGGTCTAAATTTGTGGGGTTGTGTGGGGTTGGACCGTTTTCTACTGTTCGCTAAGTTATTGATTCTATGGTGGACGCGGTAGGAATCGAACCTACAACCTGTCGGTTAAGAGCCGTCGAATTTGCCGACCCTCCCGCAGATATCGGTTGCTATAAGCTCCTATCCTTTGTGCACTTTGCCGATTCCCCCCTTCCCCCCAATCGTTACCCATACATCCCAGATTATGCCCTATTTTGAAGTAGGGTGGGCACAAAAATGGGCACAGTGGAATGGGGTGACCCCCTCGGTTGAGACAAACTGCAATTGGGACACTCAGAATCCACCGGCCGCAAAGCCATGGAGACCGCCGGGTAAGCGCGTCGCCGTCGCGCTGCGATGTCGCCCGGAGCGAAGGGAAGTAGCTGAACACGATTAGCCCCGGCACCATCATCACTCCCCTAGCGAGCGATGAACTGAAGGGGCCGCGCAGACCGGGTTATCGGCGCATGATCGAAGTATCTGCGGCAGGTCGAGCGGGCACACCTGACGAGGTCGGAGCGGTCGGAGCGCTTCTTATGGGCTCTGAGGGCGCGTTCATCACCGGAAGCCACTTCCTTATGGATGGTGGCGTGACGACAGCATATTGGTTCAGTGACCTTGCTCCCAAATAGGGGACCGCAAGCCTGATCGTTGCCCAAAGATGAGCGGATTTCTTGATCTCGTTGGATTGGTCGGATTGCGCTTCTAAAGTGTCCCTATCTGCACAGTATGCTGTTTGCCGAAGCTCTAACATCGTTCAGAAACTGCCGGATACGACTGTGTTAATGGTCCGTTTCATCGGCGGTTGACGATGGGGCAAGCATGACAGACAAACTTGAAGGCCGAAGTTTTCCAGTGGGAAGCGCCCTTGCGGCTGGTCCCGCGACCGCAGGCTATCTCGGCACCACAACCGCTCTTGCCGCCACGCAAGGAAACAAATCGCACGTTTTCTTTACTCGGGACCTCAGTGGCGATGGGCTGCTCAGAGTCTATTCGAAGATCAATGCA
>Ga0302270_10004800_pt1 | contig 12459 bp, 11 predicted proteins | sample III_Bog_E2_3_FD_198773 | JGI IMG/M metagenome (GOLD analysis project Ga0302270, IMG submission 198773) | Peat permafrost microbial communities from Stordalen Mire near Abisko, Sweden - III_Bog_E2_3 | ecosystem: Environmental > Terrestrial > Soil > Wetlands > Peat | place: Sweden: Abisko...
ATGGTGTGTGCCTGCAAAGCCTGCAGCCATGTCCCACGCATCAACTTCACGCTGCCATCCTCTTCCTCGGCGATCCTCTGCCGCCCAAAACCCTCGGTCGCGTGACGTTCACGAATAATGCAGGTTAAAGCCCTTAAGACTTCGTACTTAGAGTAAGTACGACTATCATTAAAACCCACCAGGGTGGTGAAAGATAGACTCCGTAGTAACCCTGCCTATCCCCCAAGGTGAGGTTTCGCGCCGACAGTCATGAATTGTTGCCCACCAGTAACGGAGCCAAGCTGAACGACTGCTCTTAGCATCGAGCACCCGGTCAACGCGGGTCCGCGGGGTATGCTCGGCTCGGTTTGATGACCTCTGCAAAGGTCACTCGGTCCGCGGCCAAGGTGCAATCCTTGGCCCTGCTGCTGTCAGCGTGTGCCGAGCGGGTGATCCTTGGCGGCGACTCCTGTCGGTCAGCCTCCGCTGCTGCGCTGGGCAATTCCAGCGGCCGCAACCCGTCCCTCACGCCCGGGATTACTCCCGGTACCCGATTGATGCCTTTCAAAGCCGCCGAGAGTTACAGCTCAGGGCGCATTACGACGGAATCTGTCAATCAGGTTCAGGCCACTCCAGCCGGATTGCCGGGGTACGTGGCGTTAAGCTTGTCGCTCGGCCTCGCTCCAACAGACGCATGAGACCACTGCAGGTACATCTTCATTTTTCACGAGGGGTCGCAGCATTCAAAGCTCCGGCGATTATCCACCTCGTCCGCCTACAAACAACGGACAAGGTTACGCCTCGTCCCGAGATCTTCCATTCCGGCGCTCCCGCGCACGCGCCATATTCCTGTCATGCTCGTTAGCCACGACAGCATAGCCCGGTCCGAATGGAACTGGGCTTCTTCATCGTTATGTCCTTTCTGCGTTGCCATGACCTAATCATTACTCAACTTAAGCGGGCTGAACATCGGGCGTTCTCCCTATTCATTTACATGATGATCGCACGGTGTTACTATTCTCTTGCTGGCTTGGACAGGCCAGTGAAGCGATGGACGGCCCTCTTTGGAGGCGCACTATCCACGCAACTCATCCTTACGGGGGTGGGTTTTTGTTTGTCCTTTGCACGGTCTTAGGGCCGTTGCGAGATGTTGGGTCGTGGACGAATTCCACACCCGCGACAACTGGTTTCCGGAGACGATGAAGTCTCAGCGCTGGTTCTATGACCGGAACCTGCGCGGGGAGTTGTACCTCGCCCGGCTGCTGATGGATGCACTGCTAAAGCATCAATCCTCGGCTAGAGGCCGTGAGCGAGGAGTGGGAGGAGACTGTGGGAACAATGAAAAGTAGAAAGAAGGCAGCTTTAATTGATTTGGCCAATCCGTATGACTACTTACCTGCTTGGATAGATGACATCCCAGCCGAGATGTTGATTGAAGCTCTTGTTAGGGAACGAATATCTCTCCGTACGAAGCAGTGCCATTCAGGAATCCGGGTGTTGCAAGACTACCTTTCCGTACTTGAAAACGATCAAATCGGCGCAGAACGATTCGAAAGCGCAAAGACGCTTGAGGCGCGCTCCGAATTAGCGCTGGAAGGCGCGACGGCACTGATGACTTACAGAGAGCTTCTGATGGATGAATTGGAGTCGCGTGAAGCGGAGTTGCCGTTTTGAGTAATCCTGCCCTTACACTGCGCGAGAGGGAAGTTGCGGAAATCTTAGCAAAAGGACTCAAGATCAAAGACGTAGTTGCGCTTCTGAAAATGAGGCCACGAACCGCAGAGGCTCATAGACGATCGATTTACGCCAAGCTTGACGTAACGAACCGAAGCGAATTGACGCTCGAAGCGATCCCGCTCGGAATCATCGACTGCCCTTGCAAGCAGAAAACATTGAGGAGAGCTGCATGATCGAAGTTGGAGTTGAACGCATGCCGATGCGTTTTCGTAGGTTGCCAGCCGTGATGGAAATCACCGGCTTGTCTCGATCGTCGATCTATTCGAGGATCCATGAGGGCCGGTTCCCGATTCCAGTTTCTCTTGGGGGGCGGGCAGTGGGATGGATCGAAGCAGAAATCCTTCAATGGGTTCAGGATCGCGTTTCGGAGGCTCGCTCAAAACCGACTCATCAGCAATTGGCGCAGGCTGCTTAACGCCAACTGCATACGAGGAGGGCTTCGCGCCCTCCTCAGAAACTAAAATGGCTTCCGGCAGGTTAGCCTGCGACTCGAACCCAATTCCAGTTGGACCGTCTGCGATTCTTATAGTCAATCCGGGGAATTACCTGCCAGTTTCAGCTCTAAGAGACTGACCTCATCCGCTTGAAATCTCTTCGGCACCCAAATCACCTTCGATTCCGTTCTAACTATGCATCAAACTCGGCCGCTCGTTGAGCGCGGCGGCCGCGTCGAGCTTTCTTGCCGCCCTTCTGCTGACATTTGGTCGAACAATATACGTTGCGATTCCCAGATTCCCTGGCGGCAACACGCCTCTCCTCAGGAATCGGTCCACCGCAGTGAGGACAGTTTGTCGGGAGGCTGAACCAACTGCGTTCCGCCTCTTCACGGACAATCTGCTGGCTTCGGTCCGCATGACCGACATGAAAGCGCCCGCAATCGAAGCACTCATAGGCAATGAGTAACTCACCCTTCTGCTCGCTGACCCGGTGGGCCACTTTTTCCGCGATCTTAATTCGCCGATACGCCTGCTTTCCAAGGCAACGCCTAACGGCCGGATTTCTCCATTCACCAATTATTGGCACATGCAACCCTTAGGGGTTAGTCTTGCCGGTTTCGTTTTCGTGGCTGTTCGGTCGGGAGCCGCGGCAAGTTCGCTTTCAATTCCGGGATTGTCGGCGGCTCTCCCCAGACAGATCCTCGCGGCCGCGGCGCCAAGCGCAATGCCTTGCTCCCGACAAGGTTCTGAAATTCCCGTAACTAATCTCGGGGAACGCCAGCGCCCAACCATGTCGTTTGGCCAATTCCTACCATAGATCTCCATGTACACAAAGTTTGAATTCAGGCAGTACAATGTCTTCACCTCCTTTCATATCATTCAACCTGCTGAACTAGCGAGGGATAAGGGAAGCGGTGCACGGGAAAGGTTTTGCTTCAATGCATGGTTCGCTCTTGGTTTTTCTGAGTCACATCCCCGTTGTGATCTGGGCCTTTTGTTCCGTCCTTCTGCTTGGGTTCCTCTGGCAGCTGGTTGCAATGCAGCTAAGCCGAAACCGCCTGCGCAATAAGTTAAGGACTCTGACCAATGCCCTGCGGGAACTCGCCGAAACGAATCGCCAGGAATCTCGGAGCGGCCTAAAAGCCGAGCAGCTCGACGATTATCGTATTGCCCTAGATAAACTGGAGGGCCTCCCAAGGGAATGGTGGACTCGGATCGACCATAGCATTGCGCTTTACATCGACCAGGAAGAGCGGGAGGGATGGTTCCTAACCGAACGGCCTAGAATTCTCCTGTCGTACGACGTCGTCATCACGCAGAATTTCCACGCTGCCATCTTCGGGGCCGTCCCTGGAATCCTGACTGGGCTCGGTCTCACTGGCACTTTTCTCGCCATTCTCTGGGCTCTCTACGGCGTCCATTACGACGAGCTCAACGCCGTAAAGCCTGTGACCGGCATGGAAGGCCTGATCAATGGCCTGTCGGGAAAGTTCCTGAGTTCAATTATTGCCTTGCTCCTGAGCATCGTCTTCACGCTTCGTGAAAAGCGCATTCTGCGGAGCTTACGTAATAGCTACGACGCGCTGATGTCCGCCATATCGGACGCCATTCCGTTTCTGTCCACTTCCCGCATCCTCCTAGATATTCATCGCTTTTCGGCAAAGCAGACCGTATCCGTCAGCAATATCAGCAGCGAAGTGGTGGACCGGCTCACCAACGCTTTCAACGACCGAGTGGTCCCGGGCCTCGCATCCGGAATGTCGTCAGGTGTTGCAGAAAAACTCCAGAACGAGTTCCGTCCCACGATGGAGCGAATGGCCGGATCGTTGGATCAACTTCAAGCGGCCATCGTGAACCTCGAATCGCAAAAGCAGGATTCCGTTAAGGGCGAGTTTGAACGGATGGCAAAGGCCCTGGAGGAATCGATTACCCAGGCTCTCTCCACAATGGGGCGGGAGTTTCGGGATGCCTTGACAGGCTCAGCCAGGGACGAGTTCGGCAACGTGCAGGGGACCCTTGAGACGACCCGGCATGTGCTCTCGGAGATGAATAACCAGTTTTCCCAAATGCAAACTGCGCTCGGCGTGATTATTGCAAAGGTCGAGGAAACCACCACCGACCAGCTCAAGACCGGACGTGAACAAACCGAAGCCCTCTCAGCCTTGATGCACGGCCTGATGAACAAGCTCCAGGAGACTGCGGAGCAAAACCTGAACAGCGTGCAGACGCAGCTGACAAGGGTGGTCAGCGATTTGACCGACAAGGTCACGGGCCTGTCCGTGGACATGATGGAAGCGGCCAAAGACATGGCCGACCATTCGCAGCAATCGGCAACAACAATCATCGACAAGACCGACGCATGGTCGGACGCGACCGCAAAGCGCCTCGAAAGCCTCCTTGCCAATATCGAGAATCGAAGCCAGGATTTCAAGGAGGCCAGCACCGCACTGCTGGAAGCTAAGACATTCATGAGCAATCTGCTCACGAACAACGCCAACGCCCTTGCGCAAATGGCGGATGCGAGCCGGAATGTACAGGCCTACTCCAGCGGACTTGTCGGGCAGTCGGATGCATTAAAGGCAATCAGCGGAGACCAGGCCAAGGTTGCTAATCAGTTGCAGCTAGCCGCTAGCGGAATCAAAGCGTCGCTCGATCAGCAGGAAAAGCTCTTCGTCGAGTACCGCCGGACCATCGCGGAATACAAATCGGTGGTCGATTCACTCCATGAACCCATCGCCAGGATAATGCAAGCTACCAGCAACGGCCTGCGGGATTACAACCAGAGCGTGGAAAAGAACTTCACGAAGATCGTGGAGGTAGCAGACAAGCTCGTACCTAAGGCAGCTAACCTTTTGAGCGGTCAGATTGAGGAGCTGGGGAGCCAGCTAGAGGAACTCGGAGATGTGATTTCCAAGGCAGTGGAGCGGTCCAATGGACGAGCACGGTAATTCCGATCACTTGAGCAGTTCGCTGACGGACCTGATGACCTCGCTGATGGTCATCTTCATCCTGTTGTTGCTGGTGTTTGTCAGCCACACCGCCAGCAAGGATGCTGCGCTGACGGATGTGCTCCTGGCAAAACTGAGGCAGGAACTCCAGCCGCAGGGTTTTAATGAGAATACGATCCGGCCCGACCCTCGCGACAGAAACGCCATCCTCGTCATCGTCCCCGGCAAGCTCATGAACTTTCAGATTCAGAAGGCGGATTTAAGAGACGATGGAAGAGCCTTTCTTAAAGCGTACATTCCAAACTTCGCGCACATCCTTTGCAGCAATGATTACCGAGCAAGTATCGAGTCGATAGTCGTTGAGGGGCACACCGACCGCACCAGCTGGGCGGGTAGAACACCAGAGGACAGTCAGAATAGCAATCTGAAGCTCAGCCAGGATCGCTCGATGGCGGTGGTCGAGGAGTCACTATCCGACCTCGGAGGAAAAGGGAGAGAGCAGGACCGCTCGTGTTTCCTAGAAAAGCTATCCGCAACTGGCAGGGGTGAGCAGGAACCAGAAAAGACAGATGACGATAGCCGTCGCGTCATCTTCCGGATCAGGATTAAAGCCAAGGATGAGGACAACATGGTTCGGAGACTTGGGCAATGATCCAGATTCTTCAAGGCCTCGATCGCCTTACAGCAGACCTCGCCGAACTTCGTGACTCAATGATGTGGCGCCCTGTTGATCCCGCGTCTTACCTTCAGCAACTCGACAGGGCTGTCGCAGCGTTGGAGGCCAAGAGTAACAAAGTTTCGACGCCTAAGCCGCCACTTGATCCCGAGGAAGTCTGGGCGCGCTGGAGGGCGCTCGCTTTCGACCTTCCAAGGTTGGATGCCCGCGAAGTCCGAACTTTGTGCGTTTCGCCGAAAACGGCCATGAAGGCACGGCTGGTTAGCGCACTTAACGCCAACCCCGCTCCTCTTAAGCGCTGGATCAATCTCAACGGATTCGTGCAGGCATATTTTGGTCAGTGGCGATCAATGGAGAACCCCGAAGCCGTCGAGAAACTAATCCAGGGAATGCTAGCGGAGGGCCGGATAGGTCGTCGCAGCAAGATTCTCGATCTCTGGCGCAAATCGCCGTTCCTGTTCTCGGCGGAGGCATCGCCCAGAGTTGGCAGGAACATCGTCAAGGAACACAAATCCGTCCGCCAATCATGCGCGGAATATTGCATTGAACCCACCAGTGCACTTGCGCGCACTGCCCAAGAATACGCAGCGGTTGCAGCGGTAGAAGAGCTGATTCAACATGACGCCCGCCTGGGACAGGAGGTCGTCGTAAGGGAATTGCAATGGATCTCGACAAATCTGCTGACTCCTTCGCTCAGTGCAGATGGCTACCGTGAAGCGACTAGCAAACTGATCGTCAACAGGCTTGCGGAAGGGATGCCGCTGTTTCAGTCAGCCATTGTCAGCCTCGTGCATGCCGACGAGCGATTGGGCGATCCACGACTGGCTTACTGCGCCCCGAACTGGCGGAAGGTTCCCGAAGCTCGCGAACGATTTCTCGCCTGGCTTGCCAGAGAAACGCTTCAGTTCTTTTTCGACACTCTCGTCCCCAAAAACGACAGGAACAGACGTCGTGCGGAATTCTGGCTTGAATATGCGAAGAAGCAAGGCAAAATCAAGGACTTTCAAGTTGCGGTATCGGAAGAGGATCGACCAAAGATTCGCGCCAGCAGAGCCAAGACGATACCCAGCTATTCCAATATTAGAGGTGGGAAGGCAAGCGCATTTCTGATGGTATTTGAGGGATGGAACCACAAGGAATACGTTGTCATTGAATTCAGCGAGACTGGTCATGCCGCTTATATCTACGAACGAGAGGTATTTGAAGCGACTGGGGCTAAGATCCGATCCAACTCCTTTGACATGAGCGACGACCTAAGACGTATGAGTGATGCTCAGGACCGGATACTTCACTTAGTCGACACTCGCGAACGCTGGGAAATGAAAGCGCGCAGGAAGCTCGCGGATTTGGGGATTCGTCCATGAACATCTTACTGAAACAGTTCGGCAACGACGTTGCGCTCCGTGCTCACGGGGATGGTCTGTATCTCGTCAGCGCACAGCCGATCGATTGGAGCCGTCCGGAGATGTGGCCCGCTGACGCACGCGAGCAAAGTGCCGGCAGGCGCACAGCGTTCGAAGCAGCATCCCTGCTGGAGATGGGGCTCGCCACCGTCGCAGGCGGCGCGGTGCACATCCCCTACGGCAATTTCGGGGAAATAGAAGCGGAAGAGTTCCGGGTTACTAGTGCGTTTGCAGAGCCGAGTCCGTTCTTGCTCAAGATTGATCGCACGAGCGACATCGGCCGGCCGGACTTCAAATACCGGTATCAGTATGTGCTTGGCGCTGGGGCGGTACCGCTGCAGCGATTCGGCTATTATGTGAAACGGGCGGCCACGGGCGAGGTATTCCGACTCGATGAGAGGATGTACTGCCTGCTCGAAGCGATGGATGCGTTCAATGCACTCGCCCCGCATGAGAAGGGACCGCAACGGAGCTGGCTCGATTTTGCGAATATCAAGCGCTGGTCGCACGAGGTCAATGCAGCGCTTGACGCAACCCTTCAGAAGAACGATGTGGTTGTGCCCTCATCAATCGGCCTCGACCTTTACGAAGATGCAGACGGCGCGCTCAGCTTTATACCGACGTGCCCTGAACTCGATAACGAAGTCTTCCGGACTGTGTTCGATCGGAACAACGACGTTGAAGGGTTCTACTCGCTGGATCAGCCAGGGATGGGCAAAGTGCGCATTGTACTCACTGAAAAGCAGCGCAACGTCCTGGAGCGGATGAAGCGAGTACGTCGTATCGAGGGCGAGGTCAAACAAAAGCTCAAGGAAGATCCTCGTCCCATTTTCGATGGCGTCGTGGGCGACGTAGATCTTCCCTACGGTGAGAGGGTTACTGGGATCGGGGCTTTCGAGTTTGTTCCCGTACCGAAGCCGAACCTTGAAGAAGGTCCGATGTCTGCCTTGTTCGGCGCTACTTCTTCGTCCGCCGCACCGAAGGAAGAGCCCCATAGCCCGAACGAACCTGAGGAAGAAAAACCTTCGAAGAAAACACTGCTTATTGAAACCCACGATGAATTTGTCCGGGAGAGTTACCTTGAACAATCCGAGCGGGCCCGCCAGGATGCCGCCACAAAGCCCTTTGAGTGCCCTGGATCTCTGCGCAGTGGCTTCGTTCTCAAGCGCCACCAGCAGGAAGGCGTCCGCTGGTTACAAACCTGCGCCCGGATAGATGGGCGCCGCGGTGTCCTGCTTGCCGATGATATGGGCGTCGGAAAGACGCTGCAGATCCTGTCTTTCTTGGCGTGGTCTATCGAGTCGGGATTGTTTCCCGACCTCTCCCGAGCGAAGCCTCCCTTCCGCCCCATTCTGATCGTCGCGCCGCTTATTTTGTTGGAGACGGAAACGTGGGAAAACGAGATGAAGAGGTTCTTTGCCGATAATGGCGACGTGTTTGGCAATGTGCTGCCACTGTACGGCCCCATGCTCCACGCGTACCGTCGTAAAGACGCGGAAGCGCGGGAGGAGATCGTTGCCAAGCCCATCCTGAAGCTCGATCAAATTCAACGCAATCAGGTTGTCATCACAAACTACGAGGCTGTCCGTGATTACGAATTCAGCTTCGCCTATTGCCAGGACGGAAGATCACTTTGGTCGATTGTGGTGACCGATGAGGCGCACGAATACAAGACTCCGAATTCGAAGATTTCCCATGCGATGAAGGCCCTCCAGCCCGACTTTAGGATCGCGTGTACGGGCACGCCCGTTGAGAATCGCCTCCTCGATTTGTGGAATATCTTCGATGTAGTCCAGCCTGGTCTACTTGGATCATCAAAGGATTTCTCTCAGGCGTATGATCGCCAAGGAATAGAAACTTACGGAGGCCTGAAATCACGTCTGCTGTACCAACGGCCAAATGCCTTCCTGCTCCGGCGAAGCAAGGGTGACGTGCTCGAGCTACCCAAGAAGCTCGAGCATAAGCTTTTATGTGCGATGTCCGAGGCGGAAGTCTCTAAACACTTAAGCCTGGTCGAGGGCTTGAACCAGGCACGAGCTGCCAAGGGAAAGTTCGACCTGTTGCATCGGTTTGCGCGGCTCTACCAACATCCTGTGCTGCTCGACAGTGACGGAGATGAATCTTCTGTCGAGGAACTCAAGGCAGGGTCCTCCAAGCTGCGTGAGGTTCTTTCAGTCCTGCACAGCATTCGCCGGCAGAAGGAAAACGCGATTGTCTTTGCTCGACATAAGGATATGCAGCGCATCCTCGCCCGCGTTTTCAGCACGGAGTTCGGGAAACCTGTCCGTGTAATCAACGGCGATACGCCCCGGGCCGGGAGCCTGCGCAAGGGCGGCATCGAGACCAGAAGTGGCATTCTCCAGGAATTCCGCCAGTCCGAGGGATTTAACGTCCTCATCCTTTCGCCGTTCGTTGCAGGCGTCGGCCTCACGATTGTGGAGGCCAACCACGTGATTCACTATGGTCGCTGGTGGAATCCGGCGGTCGAAGCACAGGCAACCGACCGTGCATACCGACTTGGCCAGCTCAAGGAGGTTCATGTATACCTGCCCATCCTGGAAGATAGGACAGGTCAGGTTTCGCCAACGTTTGATCAGCTGCTGGATCAGTTGATGGAGAATAAGAAAGGACTTGCAGAAGGCGCTCTCCAACGCGATGAATTCCTGCAGCCTAGAGAGAGCGAAGATGATGCCGGACTTCAGGTCTTCTCGGGACTAGAAGCATCTGTGAGCAAAACCTAACGCACCCAACGCGATCCGTTTGATGGGCCAACAGATTAGGAACTAACCGACTCGGTATAAAATCGATGTTCTCGAGGAGAGTACTTTGGGGGAAATCCCATTAAAGGCGCGCAACACGCTCCGCAGTAGTCGAGATCCTTTTGCGCATATCTCAGCTCTGAGGCAAACGCTTTCACCGGATCAATTACCTTCACTTGTTAGCTGGCTTTCAAAGTTCGGCCTCCGGGCGCGATTGTTCAATGAAAGCCGCCGTCCCAGAAAGATCTCAGCGCTCCGCGGTGAACGTCGCATTCTAGCTCCCTTGATTCTGAGCAAAGAGATTATTTGGGCCACATCGACGTTTCGGATCTACAAAGATCATCTTCAAGAATTCATCCAGATCAGAGACGACTACAACAGGTCTCTCCTGGAGAACGGATACGAAGATGCATTAGCGATTCTGGATCAAGCTGAGCAGAGTCTTGGGATCTCTCTGTGGTTGATTGAAAATCGGGTCGCGCTCCTGCAGCTCTCACAAGGTCTCGAAGCTCAGAAAACCTATCTTCGGCAGCTAAGGGAAGAACTCAGAAGTCCTACGGCTGAGTTCATCGCTTACATGTTGAGCCGGCGCAATGAAGAGACAACTAATCCGGAGAATTTCAGACTTGAACTCATACATGGTCTCCCTTCATCCACAACCAACCCAGAGTTTGCGCGCTACGCGCTATTCCGTCTGACAGACCATTGGCCTAAATCCGAAGCATCGGTAGCTTCAATTCTTCGCTGGGAGTACAACTCAAGCGTTGTCGACTATTACGATACATTCGTCAGGCTGATGACCCGCCTTCTGTCGCTACCGCGAGGGTCATTTCCATGGATCTGCGGGACCCTAAAGGACGTGGCTCTCACTCTACACGATGATCGAATAACCAGGTTGTTGTCACTATCGACTGGGGACTTCGAGGCGTTATCTGCAACATTGACCAGCGACTCGCTCGCTGCTGATGCGTATTACGCGGGTAGCTTCGACGCCGCGCTGGACGTCTTGGAACGCGGACGTCTTCACAGGAACGCCGCCTCACCAGTTATAGCAGCTCTATCGATGGTTGACTCTTGCAAACCTGCAGAATTTGTTATCCAACCTACTCTCTGGCACCATCTTGTTGGCCTGCTAACCACCATTGCAGCGAAGAGCGGAAAGTATATGGAGGCACACGCCGAGCTACTTCGCATCGCGACGAATCTTCACAGCTCGCATTTTGCAGCATATGTAGCGGACTTTACCAAGCGATTAGTGTCTTCAGATATGCACCCGGACCGTCCCCTAATGCTGGAGTCAGCTGTGAACGGACAGGGAGTGTTATCGCATGCACTCGGTTCGGTTCCACCGGAGATCCGCAGTGGCTTGGCAGCCATCATTCTCGCGATAGATCCGGATAGTCTCTCGATAAAGGCTGAGGTCAGTCGAAATACAGAAGGATCCTCTGTTCCTCTACCGGTCGGCATTTCACCTGAATTGGCTTTGGAAATAAGACTGGATCAAGCTTGGCAGGAAGAAGAGTTCCCGAAAGTGGTACAGCTTGGTCTGACCGTAAACGCCAATTCCAGCTCTAGACATAGGCGACATGTAAGAAGAGCAGTTGCTAACGCATACATGATTTATGACGTGCCCCACGCAGTGGAATTCATCGTCCAGAGCTACCTCGAAGATCCAGAATCGTTACCCCAATTACCTCTTGCGAAATGCGTCGAGTCTCTGAATGAGAATTTGCTGCAAGATATTGCTGCAAAACCATCCACACCCATCATTATGGAACTTTATTCACGCGAGGTGGAAGATCGTCCGACAGAGATCCGATATGCACACGAAGACTTTCTCGCGGCCCATTCGATTGAGAGACCCTCTGAAATCGTGCCGCTCCTAATGACTTTCGAAAGAACACAGCTCGTTCATTATCTGCGCTTTGTGTGTGTTCCGCGTGTAATACAGCTGTGTTCGGTATTCGAAAGTTCAAGGTCAGTCGAAAACGAACGCGTAGCGGTGTGCAGTCTCCTTAAGGAGCTCGACCCAGCTAGTCAGGCAGTATATGACGCAGAGATTCGGGAAATCACGAGGCGCCAAAGCATCTCTTATGGATTGCGCCAAGTTGAGAAGAGCAAAATATGGATCGATGAAGAGCCCCTCAAATCATGGGCAGAACGCAACCTGAAGGAAGGGTTTCTGCGGTATCAGGCACTCCGGTCCGCGGGACTTGCTTCGAATGAGTCCGAGGCATTATCTGATTCCAAAATCACCTCTGTAACGGAGGAGGCTGGGAAATTAAGTGAGGTTCCAGAGCTGCCCGTCAACGAAGTGGATGCCTTACTGAAGAGCATGGTGACGCAGTTTGTTGCGCAGTGCTTTCTTAATCGGCAGCATGGGCTGAATACATACTTGAGTCTTCGCATCCGGCATGGTGTTTTGTCCGGACAATTGCGTGCCCCTTTAGAACAAGAGAGGATAATCACATCTCGGAAAGAGGCCGAGTCCGGCGAATACGCTCCGAACGAATATTGGCT
>Ga0302270_10004810_pt1 | contig 12448 bp, 11 predicted proteins | sample III_Bog_E2_3_FD_198773 | JGI IMG/M metagenome (GOLD analysis project Ga0302270, IMG submission 198773) | Peat permafrost microbial communities from Stordalen Mire near Abisko, Sweden - III_Bog_E2_3 | ecosystem: Environmental > Terrestrial > Soil > Wetlands > Peat | place: Sweden: Abisko...
CTCTTTTCGCTTCCTCGCTGCATTGCCCAACGAGAAGGATTTCAGCCAATCGCTCAGTGCCGGTATCGACTTCAAGAAGTTAGATCAAACGACGGTTACCCCTGGCTCTGGGGAGATTGACACCCCGCTTGAATACTGGCCGATCCGGATTAACTACACCGCTCTCTGGAGTCCCAAAGACTCCACCACCATTTTCGACGCTGGGATTTCCTTCGGCATCCGAGGGGCGCAGATTGGAACGAACGGTACTCAGTCGAATTACGACAACCTGCGTTATGGGTCCGATGGCGGCTTCTTTGTTCTTAACGGAGATCTTTCCCACACCCATGCTCTTCCGGGAGGTTTTCAGATCTTCGGCAAGGTGCAGGGGCAGATTTCTCCGAATCCGCTGGTCTACAGCGAGCAGTATTCCGGCGGCGGTCTCGACACCTGCCGCGGCTATCTGGAGTCAACCCAGGTTGGCGACAATGGCGTTTTTGGCAGTGTTGAATTCCGCTCTCCTTCACTCTTGCAAGGGCATGTCGGCGTGAATGAATGGCGTGTCTATGCATTCATGGATGGAGGGACTCTGACGCTCAATGACGCCCTGCCGGGGCAGACCTCTACCTTCAATTTTGCCGCGTATGGCGGAGGTTCCCGCCTGCGGATGTACAAGGATCTCAATGGCTCTATCGATGTCGGTGTCCCTCTGATCAGCGAATATCCCTCTGGTGCCAATCCGATCCTCGCTGGATCGGTCCTCGTGACATTCCGGCTCTTCGGAGAGTTCTGATCCGTTTCCCTATCGCCTAAAGCCCCATTTTCAAACCCATCCTTTCATGAATACCTCACCCTTATTCACCCTTCTACGACCGCGTATTTCCGCATTGTCCGTGGCGGTTATCGCAGCGGCCTTCCTGCTATCCGGTTCCCTTCAGGCCAGAACCTGGTGGAACGATGCCTGGCGCTCCCGTACCAAGATCACGGTGGATACAAGTGATAACGGCGTTCCGGTGAGCGACAAAATCGGGACGGCCACCTTGCTGGTGCGTCTGCATGACGGAAATTTCAATTTCGACTCGGCGAAGGAGGATGGAAGTGATCTCCGTTTCGTCACAGGGGATGACAAGACGCTCCTTGCCTCCCAGATTGAAAAGTTCGACCCCGTCATGAACGAGGCGTTTGTCTGGGTGAAGATTCCCGATCTCAAGCCAGGTGCAACGACGGATCTCTACCTCTACTCGGCTCGGGATGACAAAAAGAAGACAAAGAAAGAGGACAAGGTCGATCTGCCGAAGAGCGCTTACGACAGCGACACGGTGACCGTTTATCATTTCAACGAGCATGGCACTCCTCCTGGCGATTCCTCGGGTGAAGGGAACGGTGCCGACACGCCGGGAATTCCCATCGAGGGTTCGATCATCGGAAGCGGCGTGAGGATCGATCCCAAGAAGCCGATCAGCATTCAGGCCAAACCGACAAGCGCGATCCTGGAGGCCGCCCCTTACACCTGGATGGCCTGGGTGAAGCCGACGACGCTTACCCCGAATACGGCTATCTATAGCCGCAAGGATGGGGCCAACGGCCTGCGGATCGGTCTTGATAGCGGCGTGCCATTCCTTGAGATCAGCAATGCCTCAGGAACTCAGCGCACGGCACCCGTCTCCCCTCTTGTCGCCGGTTCCTGGAAGCACCTGGCCGTCGTTTCCGACGGAGCCCGCACGACTTTGTTTGTCGATGGCGATGCCGTGGCGAATCTTCCCGTCCCGCTCCCCTCCATCAACAGTCAGGCATTCATCGGGGGCGATGGCGATGGAAAGCCGGGCTTTGCCGGTGAAATTGACGAGTTGGAAATTTCCAAGTCTGCCCACACCCCTGGGTTCATCAAACTCGCAGCCCTCGGCCAGGGGCAGCAGAACGCCAAACTCTTTACCATGGGCAAGGAGGAGCCCGCCTCCGTCAGCCTGCTCGACAATCTCGGCATCTTCGGCTTCCTAATCAGATCGGTGACGATCGATGCCTGGGTGGTGATCGGTATTCTCGCGATCATGTCCGCGATCAGCTGGATCGTGATGGTCTCCAAGTTCAATTACATCAAGGGGCTCTCTCGCGGCTCCAAGGAGTTTGTCAACGAATGGCATCACCTCTCCGGCAATATCACGGCTCTCGACACAAGCGATCCCGAGAAGATCGCCTCATTGGGAGGAAATGTGGATCCCGCCCACATTGAGTTCATTCACGCTTCGCCCATCTATCGTGTCTATCATCTGGGCTGCGAGGAGATCAGGAAGCGCGGCGGACGGGGTGGCGGCCTCAGTGAGCGCGCCATCGAGGCGATCAAATCCTCCATTGATGCCCAGATCACCCGCGAGACGGTGCGACTAAACAGCAGCATGGTGCTACTCACCATTTGTATTGCAGGGGGACCCTATGTCGGACTTCTGGGAACCATCATCGGAGTGATGATCACCTTCGGTGAGATTGCCATGCTGGGTGAGGTTGACATCAATGCGATCGCTCCCGGCATCGCCGCCGCGTTGCTTGCTACGGTCTGCGGTCTGATCGTCGCGATTCCCGCCCTCTTCGGATACAACTTCCTCAGCACGCAGGTGAAGGAGATCACCACTGATCTCCACCTCTTCCTTGAGGAGTTCATCACGAAGATGGCGGAGCACCATTCCGATGCCGCCTACCGCGAAAAAAGTCATCACTAACGATTTTCAACCTTACAGCTACCTGCCATGAAAGCCGATAATGAAGGAGAAGCAATAGCTGACATCAATGTCACGCCGATGGTGGATCTCTACCTCGTGCTGCTGTTGATTTTCATCATCATGACGACGGCTGGAGCACAGGCGATCAAGGTCAATCTCCCCAAGGGAAGTTCCTCGCCGAACATGGGCGGTCCCAAGACCCAGGCTGTCTCCGTGAACAATGAGGGGGCGATTTTTCTCAATACCCTGCCGGTCTCGCTCGCTGAACTCGAACAGAAGCTCGGCGAGATCAAGGCTTCCAGCCCTGATTCCCCTGTCATCGTGCGTGGCGACAGTGCCACCCAGTATCAGGGAATCATGGATGTGCTGGATGTCATCGGCAGGCTGAGCATTGAGAAGGTCGGCCTTGCCACCCAGAAAAAACAGTAACTGATCGTCCCTTTCATTTCACCATGGTGGCCACCAAGACTAATCCCAAAAAGAAAGCCCCGCTTCCGCTGATCATCGGCGGATCGGTGGTGGTGCTTGGTATTGCCGCATTTTTCATCTTCCACCAAAGCGATGACGACACTGGTCCGACGAAGAAGGAGGAGATTCATATGATTTCCTTGCCTCCTCCGCCCCCCCCTCCTCCGCCACCGCCGCCACCAAAGATAGAACCACCCAAGGAGGAATTTCAGAAAGAGGTAGCTCCCACCGAGAAGCCACCTGACAAGGCTCCCGAGCCCGCTCCCATCCAGACGAGTCTCAAGGGGGATGGTCCCTCGGGACTCGGTGTGGGCAATGGCGGCGGCATGGGAAGTGGATTTGGTGGTAATGGCAACGGTCGCAGCAGCAAGTATGGATTTTATGCCGGACAGGTGCAGGCACGTGTTGCTGATGTGCTGCGTACCAACAAGAAAACCCGGAGTGCCGTCATGAACAATGTCACGGTGCGGATCTGGGCCGATGCCACGGGCCGCATTACCAAAGTAACGCTGGGACATTCCACTGGAGATCCCGCCCTGGATAATACGATCAGGAATGAGGCCTTCTCCGATATCACCCTTCCTGATGCTCCACCCGAGGGAATGCCGATGCCGATCGTGATGAAATTCAACGCCCGCCGCCCGAACTGACGCGATCTCGCTACTACCTGACAACTGCCTTTTACCCGACTTAAGATGATGATGAACGATTACCCGATCACCCTGAAGAGACCATGGCCTCTGAGCAGTCTGCTGGCCGGAGCCATTGTGCTGGCCCTCTCTTCCGTGCGACTTCTGGCTGCCGATTCGCTTTTTGCTTCCGATCCCCAGGACGGCAGCGCAGCTAATCCTGCACCAGCCCAGTCCCAAACCGCACCCAGTGCCCCGACGGCAGCCGATCTGCTGGCCGCTGCGGATGCGGTGGGTTCCTCCGGCACCCCTGCCAAATCCCCAACTCCTTCGTCATCTCCTGCGGCAAATGCCACTTCAACGAATGCGACTGCTCCGCTCCCCACGGCAACGCCTGTTGCTGCAAGTGCCAAGCCACTCGCTCCGCTTCCCGTGGATGAGCCTCCCAATCTTGCCGAGCCTGCCGACAAGATGGCTGCCAGCGCCCCGCCGCCGGTGCCTCCCTCCGAGAATGTCACCCTGAATTTGATTAACCGTCTTGTTCAGCGTGGGATTCTCACTAAGGACGATGCCGGTGATCTGATCAAGCAGGCGCAAAATGACGCCAAGGTTGCAGCCCAGCAGGCCGCTGTGACGCAGCAGGCCGCGCAGCAGGCTGCCGCGGCCCAACAGGCAGCCATGGAAGCAGCAGCCCCTCCCGCTTCCGATGATGCGGTCAGCGTCTCCTATGTTCCCGAAATTGTGAAGACCGAGATGAGGAACGAGATCAAGCAGGATGTCCTCGCCGCAGCGCAGAGCGAGGGATGGGCGACCCCCAATTATCCCTCCTGGTTGAAAGATTTTCGCCCCTTCTCCGATTTCCGCTTTCGGTATGAGGGGGATTATTTCCCAGCTAATAATGCGAGTGATACAGTTGACACCCTCAACTTTAATGCGATCAACACGGGATCTCCTTTCAATGTGTCCCAGTTTCAGGGAACACAGACTCCTCCTCTCAATCCTCCGACCTATAACACCACCCAGAATCGCGACCGTCTAAGGCTTCGCTTCCGCTTCGGAGCCGACATGAATCTGGGAGAAAATTTTACCTCGGGTTTCCGTATCGGAACGGGCCAGAACGGTTCTCCTGTCTCTGAGAATCAAACACTTGGTACCACCGGAACTTACGGCCAGCAGGGGGGGAACTTCAGTGACTATGCCATCTGGCTCGACCGTGCCTTCCTCAAGTATGAACTGGGTGATGATCCCGACAAGCTGGCCGCGATCACCTTTGGCCGCTTTGACAACCCGTTCTTCACACCGACCACGATCATGTGGGCCAATGACATAGGATTTGACGGTATCGCACTCCAGGGACGCTACAAGGTGCTCAAGGGCTTCACTCCGTTCTTCAATGGTGGACTTTTCCCGATCTACAATACGGATCTAAATTTCTCCTCCACCTCGCAGCCAAAGTATGCGAGCGACGACAAGTATCTCTATGCGGCTCAGGGAGGTATCGACTGGAAGATCACAAAGGACCTCTCCTTCAAGGGGGCTGTCGGTTACTACTATTTCCAGAACGTCCAGGGGCAGATTTCCGCACCACAGGTTGCTTACAGCGCTTCTGATCAGTTCAGCACCGACGACAGTCGCCCCTCTTTTGCCCAGAGGGGAAATACCTACATCGCTCTGCGAGACATTCCGGCGACGGCGGATAACAATTACGGAACGATCAACCAGTATCAGTACTTCGGATTGGCCACTCCATTCCATGTGCTCTCTGCCAATGGTCGTCTCGATTACAAGCACTGGGAGCCTTTTGTCATCTCCCTCTCCGGTGAGTGGGATCAGAACCTGGCTTGGAATTACAACGATATCGTGAACAACGGTCCCCCGCAGTTGCTCGGACCGGTCAACAATCCCGGTTCCGACGGCTCCGGATACGGTGGCGGCAACACCGCCTGGATCGGCCAGATCAAGGTCGGCTCGGGTGCCCTGCAGAAGCGCTGGGACTGGGATTTCGGCGTCAGTTATCGCTATGTTGAGTCGGATGCCGTGATCGACGGATTCTGCGATTCCGACTTCGGTGGTGGGGGGACCAACCTGAAAGGCTTCGCCGTTGGGGGAAACCTCGCCCTCTCCCGGAATGTCTTCATCGGCGCCCGCTGGTTGAGCGCCACCGGTATTGCCGGTCCACAGTACAAGGAGGACATCCTCCAAGTTGACATCAATTCCCGTTTCTAACTCACCGATCATGACCATGAGATTCACCCTGCAGTCCTTTACGTTTGCCCTGCTTGCCCTCCTACTTTCCGTGGTCCCGCTCAGGGCTGCCGACAAGCTGACTCCTGCAGAACAGAAAATGCGCGAGGCTCTGCGCAACACCATGATTCAACTCCGCGATTCCAATGCGAAGCTCGCCATCGCCCAGGCCGCGCAGTCGGATGACGAGGATAAGATCAAGGATTTGCAGGGACAGCTTGACGATCTGACCAAGAAGACAACCGCGCAGAAGCATGCCGACGATCAGACGATTGCCGATCAGAAGGAGAAACTTGCCACCGATGACCAGCTGATTGCCCACCTCAGTGACTCACTGGGTAAGTGGAAATACGGCTATGCGAAACTGGCTGATTATGCCAAGCAGACCGAAGGAAAGCGGGCCGAACTGGCTTCCAAGATCATCCTGCTGGATCGCCGTATCGCCGACCAGCAGGTCAAGAATGCCGAGATGTACCGTCTTGCCAACGAGGTGCTGGATCGTTATGCCAATTTCGGACTTGGTACTGCGATTGCCGCCCGTGAGCCCTTCGTCGGTATTACCAAGGTGAAATTTCAAAATCTTGTGCAAGACTATCAAAACAAACTCACCGACCAGACGATCAAACACGACGATAACCAACCCAAGCAGTAAAAAGTAGGAAGGTGCGAAAGTAAAAAGTCTCAAACCTTCCCACCTTTAACCTAATCATCCCATGACCCTGAAACTCACCTCCCTTCTCGCCCTCAGTCTGGCGAGCCTCACCCTACCCTTCACGACCCGTGCTGCCACGGCTTCCGATGATAACACCATCATTGCCCAGGTTGGTGACAGTGAAGTCCGTGCCGATGACATCAAGCCACTGCTTGCCAATCTCCCGGTGCGCGACCAGCTTGCCCTTGCCCATGATCCGGCGGCGCTGAATGAACTCGTCCGTAGCTTCATCGTCCAGCAGCTTGTCTATAAAGAGGCAGAGGCCAAGAAATGGGAACAGCAGCCGCAGGTTGCTGCCCAGCTTGAGCGTCTCCGTCAACAGGCCGTGACCCAGACCTATCTCCAGGCGCTGTCCACCCCTCCGTCCGACTATCCCTCTGATGCCGATCTTCAGGCCGCCTACGATCTTCTCAAGAAGAAAAACGCCCTTCAGGTTCCCAAGCAGTATCACGTTGCCCAGATCTACATTGCCGACCCGAAGGGTTCAGACAAGGCAACCGATGAAAAGGCCCAGTCCAAGCTCGATGCCGTCCAAAAGGCACTCAAGAGCACCGATTTCACCGGCCTGGCCAAAACCCAGAGCGATGAAGCTGCCAGTGCCGCCCGTGGTGGCGATCTCGGATGGTTGGCTGAAAATCAGATCCAGCCCGAGATCAAGTCGCGTGTGATCACACTCTCCAAGGGATCGGTCACCGAGGCAATCCGCACTACGGACGGATGGCACATCATCAAACTCATCGAGAGCAAGGAGCCCTACATTGCCTCCCTGGACGAGGTCAAAGTCCCCCTGACCAATGAACTTCGCAAAGAACGCGCCCAAGCGATCAGCAAGGCGTATCTTACCGAGCTTCTGAAACAGAATCCTGTGACGCTGAATGAGATTGCGGTGAGTAAGTTGGTCGAAGCACCCAAAGACAAGTAGCGGCTTGTGCTTTTTGCCTCGCTCGCTCCCGCTCGTCTCGCCCTAAAGGGCTACACTTCGTGTAGGCTATCCCGGCCGTTCCCACGGCCCGGTATTGGCGCTGCACAGCATTGCTGCTCGGTCGGCGTAGGATTTGTCTGCCGATCGTCCCCGATCAGGCATCTTCGGATCTAACCGTTCGGAAGATTTTTGAACGGCACTTTGCTCCCGCAAAGCAGTGCCGCCCGGGCGGGTTTGCCTTCGGTATTTTCTCCGCGCCTCTTCCCAGAGGCTTGGTTCGGCTTGCACCTCGAATGACTAAGCCGCGTTCCCACGCGCCTTTTCTACGGCTGTCGCTTGTCCGCCTTGCTCTCCATCCAGAATCACTGCGCCTTCTTGAAAAATTTTAAAAATCCCATAAAAATCTGAGTAAGCAGATGCCGCTCAACTCGGCTCTGTTAGGCGGTTCATTTGATACATAAGTTTTCTCACAATTTTATACCACCAGTCATATGTGTTGTTTTTCCCGCCCAGTCATTTCAGTAAACGCCACCAAGATTTTTGCCCGTGCCTGTGATCCTACGCGGCAGTATCTGGTTTATAGCATGACTATCGACGCTCGGGATGACCTGGCGATGATTCTGCCATTGCCGGTTCGATTACCTGTGGGAGAAACAGATGTAGAATTCATCAACCTTGAAGCCTACCCAGATTTCTTTTCCGATTTAGAAAGAGGTTTCCCGACTCCTCCTCTGACTCGCGGTAGCTCCGTTACAAAAAGGCCATCTACAGCCGGTAAGTTGGCCGTAGTGACGGTGGGGAGCTTTGAAGCCTCATTCGTTCCTTCCGTCAAAGACTTCTCACGTTTGGATGAACGTTTCCGGTTGGCGGATGATGTCTGGAAAAAGCTACCCGGTTATGAAAACTATGGTTTCGCTGTTTTCAAACTCAAGCCAGGAGCGATGACTATCCATCCGATGGCATTTTCATTCCTACGTCGTGATACGGAAACGGTCTTTTTTCCTACCGTTCACATTCACGACGGGAAAGTGCATGAGGAAGCCGAGTTCGATCATGTCATTTATTGCCAGCCTCGTCCCGATGAACGACTGTCAGTGCGTCAGTGGGAGGAATCCTACACTCTTCCCAGCTGTTTTATGCAGATGGACAAGACAAAAGGGATCGTTTTGCCTGACCAGCATTGTTACAAGCACGAGATGAACGGACTACTTGCCAACCGCGACACCTTCCTGTCTGTTTTGTCATAAATAGCACAACTGATTTTCCAAGGATCAATCCCCCAGATAGACCTCACCTAGTAGCAGATACTCAGGTGAAAGGGTTGCTCGCTAGTATTGACGCCTTTTTATGACTCACAGAGCCTAACAGTCTTCAGTCTAAACCGCTAATAACCTGTGGCCCAATGGGCCACTCTGCCGCTACGCTGTCAAAGCGGCGCGTTCGTTGTCGAGGCCGCCGATGCGTTCGAGGAAGTCGTCGTAGTATCTTAGCTTCATGAATCCTTTACCAGCTAGGGTTGCTGGGCTATCTTTCAGCCATGGTTGATCGCATTACATTTGACCCTAATCAGTGTGGAGGCCGTCCCTGCATCAGGGGAATGCGTATCCGAGTAAAGGATGTGCTTGATCTCCTTGCGACCGGAGTTTCGGAGCAGGAGATTCTCGAAGATTATCCCTACCTTGAAGCTGCTGATATCGCCGCTTGTCTGGAGTACGCTGCTGATGAGGCTGATCATCCGATTCTGGTGATTCGCTAGGTCATGCGGTTTTTGGTTGATGCCCAGTTGCCTCCGGCGCTAGCGCGGTATCTCACCTCTCAAGGCCATGAGGCGGAGCATGTGATCGATATCGGCCTGAAAAATGCCACTGATTCCGAAATATGGAACTACGCTTTGGAGATACAGGGCATTCTCGTGACAAAGGACGAAGATTTTGCGAATAGGCTCGGTTATGCTCCAAATGCCCCAGTGATTGTCTGGCTGCGGATTGGTAATACCAGCCGTCGTGCGCTGCTCGCATGGCTCAGTCCACTGATCCCCCAGATAGTGAAAATGATTGAACTGGGAGAACGGTTGATAGAGGTGCGCTAACAGCCTTGGCTCTGAGACCTAACAGTCTTCAGCCTAAAACGCTAACAACCTGCGGCCCAAGGCCGCTCGCCGCTACGCTGTCAGAGCGGCGCGTTCGTTGTCGAGGCCGCCGATGCGTTCGAGGAAGTCGTCGTAGGTGCCGAGATGAGGGGTCACGGTACCGTTGTTAACATGCAGGACCTTGGTTGCCAGTTTTCGGATGAAATGGACATCGTGGGAGATGAAGACGAGCGTTCCCTCATAACTGCCGAGTGCCAGAATTAGGGACTCGACCGTGTGGATGTCGAGGTGGGTCGTCGGCTCATCCATGAGGAGAAGGTTTGGCGGATCGACCAGAAACTTAACCAGATTAAGCCGGGTCTTTTCACCACCGCTGAGCACGGAGGTTTTCTTGTAGATATCATCCTTGCGGAAGAGGAAGGATCCCAGGATGCCGCGGGCGTCATTTTCGGAGAGTTCGCCGTTGCTGGCCTTCACCTCATCGAGGATCGACTTGTTCGGGTCGAGCGTGGCCGCGCGGTGTTGGCTGAAGTAACCGATCTTGGCATTGGGGCCTTCGATCCGCTTGCCCTTTTGGAATTCCAACTGTCCCCCGAGAATCTTAAGCAGTGTTGATTTTCCTGCACCATTCGGGCCGACAAGAACGGTGCGTTCCCCACGCTCAATGGTGAGATCAAGTCCCGCGTAGATTTTCCGTTCTCCCTGTTCCGTGGGATAGGCCATGTGGATCCCCTCCAGAATGATGGCGCGCTGGCCACCGCGTGGTGGTTGCGGAATCTGGAAGCGGAAGGGTTTGCGCGGGGGCACCGGCTTCTCAATCAGTTCCATCCGCTCGATCTGCTTAAGCTTGCTCATCGCCTGGGAGGCCTTGGAGGCAACTTGACGGAAGCGGTCATAGAATTCCCGCAGGGCCGTGATTTCCTTCTGCTGGTTTTTGTAGGCGGCATTCTGGCGGTCGTAACGGGCGTCGCGCTCTTCCAGAAAGGCGGTGTAGTTGCCGGAATAGGATTGAAGGCGGCTCTCCGCGATCTCGTAAACGGTTTCGACGATCTCGTCCATGAACTGACGGTCGTGGGAGATCAGTAGGACGGCCCCGGGATAGGTCTTGAGATAGTTTTGAAGCCAGAGGAGGGAGACGAGATCAAGGTGGTTGGTCGGCTCGTCGAGCAGGAGCAGATCGGGCTCCATGACCAGGAGTCGGGCAAGGTGGGCGCGCATGACCCAGCCGCCGCTCAGTTCCTTGGCCTTACGGTCAAAGTCCTCCTGCTTGTAGCCAAGCCCCCCGAGGATTTTCTTTGCCTTGGCCTCGACCTTGGGATCGCTGAGGGCTGCGTGTTTCGCCGAGGCTTCGCTGTATTCCGGGGAGTCGGTGTTGCCTTCGTCCTCCAGCTCCTTGAGACGCCTTTCCAGTGTGTGAACTTCGCCCACGCGACCAGTCGCCACATCGAGGACGGTCTCTTCGCCCGTGGACTCCCCTTCCTGCGCGAGATGACCAATCATCGTCCATTCGTCCCGCTCAATGCTGCCGGAGTCGGGCTCATCCTTCTTCAGGATCAGGGAGAAGAGGGTCGATTTCCCGGCACCATTGGGACCGACGAGGGCAACGCGTTCCCCGTAATTGATCTGCATGTCGGCCTCTTCAAAGAGGGTCCGCCCTCCGAGGGTTTTCTTAAGTTTACGAATGGTCAGCATGGAAGAAGTGAAAAGTAAAAGTTGGGAAAGTGGGAAAGTTGAAGGTCAGAAAGGAAAGGGATTGGCCACAAGAAGCACACGAAGACACAAGGGGAAACCTATCATTTCCTTGTGCATTTTGTGTTCGGGCTTGTGCATCTTGTGGCTATTCAGTTTTCAGGATTGCACTTAGGCTTTCGAGTACCGCCTGTTCCACTGTCTCGATGGAGAGTTCCTTCATGCAGCGGAAGTCGATGGGGCATTCGCGCAGGTAGCAGGGGCTGCATTCCACCTTGTGACGCAGGATGCGATGGGGAGGAGTCGTGGTAGTGGTCGGTCCGGTTAGTGTCGGTTCGGTCGAGCCGAAGATGGCGACGACAGGAACACCAAGTTGATCGGCAAGGTGCATGGTCCCCGTGTCATTGGTCAGCAGGAGGTGGCATCCCTTGAGTAGATCGATCAATTCTGGAAGGGTTGTTTTGCCACAGAGGTTCTCCGCCTTTCCGTGAAAATCCTTGGCGAGTGTCTCACCAAGGGAGGTTTCCTTGGCCGTTCCAACAATAATCCAGGTGCAGTCGAGACGGGTTGAAACGGTGTCCATGACCTCCCTGTAGCAATCTAGAGGCCAGCGTTTCGCCGGACCATACTCAGCCCCCGGGCAGAGGGCGATGCGAAGCGGACTCATGGGTGCGATGCGGGGAGCAGGAGCACCCGGTTCAGGGGCGCCAAGCTGACGAATCATGGCGAGAAGTTCGGCGCCCTGATGCATTGTGGGGTGAAGCTCGCGGCGAACAGACATCGTCTGATTAAGGAAGCGCTTGCCGCGATGAATGTCGCGGCCGACGCGTCGGGGAATGCCTGCAAGCCAGACTTCCAGAGCGCTCCGCACGGAACTCGGAAGCAGGATGGCAACATCAAACCGCCCAGCCTTCCTGATCAGTTTTGATACTTTCCAAGGGGAAGCCTTTGCGGGAATTTCGATGACGGCATCGACTTCGGGAATTTCGCGCCAGAGCGGTG
>Ga0302270_10004823_pt1 | contig 12434 bp, 9 predicted proteins | sample III_Bog_E2_3_FD_198773 | JGI IMG/M metagenome (GOLD analysis project Ga0302270, IMG submission 198773) | Peat permafrost microbial communities from Stordalen Mire near Abisko, Sweden - III_Bog_E2_3 | ecosystem: Environmental > Terrestrial > Soil > Wetlands > Peat | place: Sweden: Abisko...
CAGAAGCGGGAACCTTTCCCAATCAGGAGTGCGCTTCAGTCCACTGGCGGGCTTTGTCGAAGGTTGCCTGGTCGTGCCAGACCTTCTTTGACCATTTTTCCCCAATCTTCTCAAATTGCTTTTGCGCAAAAGCGGCGTCGCGGAACTTCCACGCCATGTAGGCCATCAGGTTTTCCTGGTGCTCGGTAACGCCATAGCGCTCCCTGGTTGCGAAATAACCGCGCTGAATCCGTGCCCAGTCCATCTCTTTTGCTGAAAGTCCAGGATTGCCGCGGTGGATCAGGATCAGAGCGATCTGGAAGTAGATGACGTCGCCATCTGCTCCGCCCAGCCGGTCGGCGGCAGACTTGGCAAAGGCGCTGGCCTCGCCCGGCTGCCCGTCCCATTTGGGCTGCAGATAGTTGGCATAGAGCTGGTAGTAAAGCACGTAGCCGGGCTCAGCCTTGACCGCCTGCTCGAACATCCCGCGCATCTTTTCCGGCTCCCAGTCCTGGCCCAGTCCTACCGTCAGCCACTCGAAATACAAATGTGGGCAGGTCTCAGGAAGCTTCTGCGCTTCGGTAAGATCCTGCGCAGCCTGGGCGAGACGTTCATGGAACAGCCGCCAGCCGTCGTTGGTGACCTTGTCGGCCGTGCCACCGCCGCGCGCGCGCCACGCCCAACGGTGTAGCACGCCACCCAGAGCAACGCGGGGCGTGATCGAGCCCGGCCTAGCCTCCATCCAGCGATGGAGCAGAGCGATGCGGGCCAGCGCTGCTGCATCGTCGTCTCCGATCGAGTCAACGATGGAGTAGAAATCCTGAAGCCGCCATCCACCGCCCTGCAGACGAGACTTGCCGGTGCGGAGCGCAGAGGCGATCTGGTCGAGCCGGGCGAACTGCTCTTCGTCCACAGCCCTCCTCACCTCGCGCTTCCAGTGCTTGTCGGCGACCGGCGCGTTGTCTTCCGATTGCTTGGCAAGCTCTGGCTGAGTTGGCGAAGCAGCCTGGGAAGCAGCCTGGGAAGCTGCTGCGGGACGGGGCGCAGCAAGCAAGCCAAGGGAGAGACCTAAAACAAGAAGCGGCTTAGCGAACATTTCTACTCCTCTGCGGGGATGCGAGCTAATTCTAGAGAATGTTCTAACAGCGCACAAGAACTCTGAATCGGTGACCCGGTGGTTAGCCCAGGTCCCCGCACCGTTCGTTCGACGAAGATGAGAGGGTGCCCCAGGTCCGAATTCTCGGACCAGGGAAAGAACGAACCTTGTCTGTACTCACTGCTACCCCGGCCGATGCCGCACCAGCAGCGTCGTCTCACCCTTTTGCACCACGTGGCCTTCCTGCTGCGTAACTTCAAGATGGAGCGTTACCAGGCCTTGGCCTTTGCTGGTCAGGCGTGTTTCACCCACGGTAATGCGCGCGCCGATGCGGTCGCCGGCGACAACGGCTCCGGTAAAGCGCCACGTCCAGCCCAGCGAGGCAATGGCCATTACGCGCACCGACGCCCGGTTCTTGAGCCCATCGGTCAACGCCAGCACCAGCAAACCATGTGCGATGCGCGACGGAAAGCCCTGCGCACGCGCGAAATCGTCGTCCATGTGTACGTCGAAGAAGTCGCCTGAGAGCCCGGCAAAAGCAACAATGTGCGACTCGGTGACGACGATGTGGCCCGTGTCGAACCAGTTGCCTGCGCGCAGATCTTCAAACCAGTAATCTCCCGGCGCCATCTGCTTATGTTCTTCTGTCGTCATCGTCTACTCGCTTTCTTGCCGTGGATGCCGCCGCAACGCGACCTGCGCTCCAAAGGTATTTCCAATTCCTTGTCGCTGTCCACCGAACCCGGCACAGAATGCAGCCAGCAAAGTATATCCAGTCTCAACCGCGCAGGTTTATCATGAGCCATTCACGATCATGTGAGGTGTAGGACAACCATATGACTCAGCCAAACCCGGATTCCCCCCGCACACAGGGCCGCCGCAACTTCCTCAAGGCAGGCGGTGCAGTTACCGCAGCGCTATTGGCGCCTGCGGTGATGGCCGCCGATACGCCGCACACGCTTCCCAGCCTTCCCTCGAACCCCGTAACGCCAGCTGCCATGCCTACGCGCAACCTGGGCAAGACCGGCTACAAGATCGGCATCTTCTCGCTCGGCGGACAGGCGGCGCTTGAAAAGCCCGACAACGAAGCCATTGCTGTGCCCATCGTCGAACGCGCACTCGACCTGGGCGTGAACTACATTGACACCTCGTCGATCTATGGTGGCCCCGCTCGCTGGAGCGAGCAATATGTTGGCAAGGTAATGGCGCGCCGTCGCAACCAAGCCTTCCTCGCCACCAAAACCAAGGAGCGTACCCGCGACGACTCACTGCGCATGATCGAGAAGTCGCTCCAACTCCTTCAGACTGATCACGTCGATCTCTGGCAGTTGCACGACGTTGGCACCATGCACGACATCGATCAGATCTTCGCCAAGGGCGGAGCCATGGAAGCGCTCATCGAGATGAAGGAGCAGAAGGTTGTGCGCCATCTGGGGTTCACCGGCCATTACCGCCCCGACGCGCTGATGGAGGGCATACGCCGCTACAACTTTGACACCATTCTCATGGCCATCAACGCTGGCGACCCACACCACTACAGTTTCAACGACGCGTTGCTGCCGTTGGCGGTCGAACGCCAGATGGGCATCATCGGCATGAAGATCCCAGGCCGTGGACGCCTGCTCTCAAACTGGACGCCGCAGCCGCTTGAAGTGCAGAAGAGGATGTGGGAAGGCATGGTGCTGGCGCCCACGCCGGGCACGCTCACCATGCGCGAGGCCATGTACTACACGCTTTCGCGCCCGGTTAGCACCGTCATCATCGGGTGCGACTCCATTGCCCAGCTTGAGGAGAACGTGCAGTTGGCGCGTGAATTTACGCCGCTGAACGACACGCAGCAGGCCAGCATTGTGGCACGTGCCGAGCCAGTCGCCAAGCCCGGCAACTTCTTCCGCTTCTATGATCGTCGGTAAGCACCTGCGGTGCGGCAGCCGACGCTTGCGCGTCGGAGCATCGTTGCCGCGTGCAAAAGGAAAGATGCCCCACTGTTTAAGTGGGGCATCGCCGTCTTCAGACTTGCGCGTGCAAATAGGCCGGTACATCTCTCGCTTGATTGCCGGGAATGAACGGAACGTGGGCGTTCTTGCACAGGCTTTGATCCGGCTGCCGCTGAAACACGCTGGCTCGGCGTATGAAAATGATCGGCGCACAGAACGCCAACCAGGCCAGTGGCACGGAGACCTACAAATGAACTAACATTTTGCACGCACACGCTTTCACAGAGAGTCGGCATTGAAGAACGAGACACGGGAAGTGCATCCCGTCCAGTGCCAGCCTTACAGGAGAACTTGCAATGAATCGTCGCGGATTTCTTCAGGGAGCAGGGTTGGCGGTAGCAGCCACTGCCATCAACGGCACAGCAAAGGCAGCACCTGCATCGACTCAATCGGACCGCTGGGTTGAACATTTGAAGAAGACCGCCGGCCCGGTGCTGACTGCGCTCAGTGAGCGTCGCCTGAAGAAGGTGTTCCCCGTCGAATGCAAGCCCGGCCAGGAGGCCAGCCGCCGCCAGTGCACGTATCTTGAGGCGCTTGGACGTACACTCTGCGGGATCGGACCGTGGCTTGAGACAGGAGCTGCCAGCGCCGATCGCGATCACTATCGCGAGCTCGCGCGTGAGGCCATCCGTGCCAGCGTCGATCCGCAATCGCCCGATCTGGTGCCCTTTGGTTCCATTGCGCAAACGGTGGTGGACGCTGCGTTTCTGGGTCTGGGAATTTTGCGTGCTCCACAACAGTTGACGGATGCTCTGCCCGCAGACACGCGCCAGTGGCTGATCGACGGCTTGAAGAAGACGCGCGTTATTACGCCGCCTGAAACTAACTGGCTGCTGTTTGCGGCTGTTGTGGAGGCAACCCTTGCGCAGCTTGGCGCTGACTGGGATAAAGGCCGCGTGGAGCACGCGCTCGAAAAGCACAAGGGCTGGTACGTGGGCGATGGGGTGTATGGCGATGGGCCCACCTTCCACGCCGACTACTACGACAGCTTTGTGATTCATCCCTTCATGCTGGGCGTGCTCGATAGTCCAGTGGGATCGGCAGGCGTGGGGCCTGAGCTGCGCGAGGCTGAGCCGGCCCGTGCACGTCGCTATGCAGCTATCCAGGAACGCATGATCAATCGTGATGGTAGCTGGCCAGTGGTGGGCCGTTCCATTGCATATCGCTGCGGCGCATTCCATCTGCTGGCCGACATGGCTCTGCGCAAGCAATTGCCGGAAGCCGTGAGCGCGGCACAGGTGCGCTGTGCACTGAGCGCGGCGATTGAGACGTCGCTGGGTGCGCCGGGAACCTACGATGCGAATGGGTGGTTGACGATAGGATTGGCCGGCCACCAGCCGCAACTGGGCGAGGCATACATCTCCACCGGCAGTCTCTATCTCTGCCTCGAAGCTTTTCTGCCTCTTGGATTGAAACCGGAAGATCCTTTCTGGAAGGATGCGGACGCGGCCTGGACAGCGAAGCATGTGTGGAGCGGCGGCGATCTGCCGGCCGATCACGCGCTCGACGGTTTCCACGGCTGAGCGCAAGGTTCCGAACGGGGCTTTGCTCGATGTGTACGGCGAACCTCAAGCACAAGAAGGACACTTTCAAAGTGACGACTCGACGCAAATTTCTTCAAGGCTCATTGGCTGGAGCAGTGGCCGTGAGTTTCCCCTCCATTGTTCCCAGTTCGGTGTTTGGCGCAACGGCTCCATCGAACCGGATCAACATTGGCGCTATTGGAGTGGGTCGTATCTCGCGCGGGCACGACATGCCTGGCGTGCTGCAGTACACGGGCGTTGCTGGCCGCGACAATCGCATCGTTGCCGTCTGCGACCTGAGCCGGGAGCGCGTTGAGTTGGGCAAGCAGTTTGTGGACGAATCCTACACGAAGAAACTGGGCGCGAGTTACGCGGGCACCAGGGGCTATGCAGACTATCGTGAACTTCTGGCCGACAAAAGCATCGACGCCGTGCTCATCTCGACGCCCGATCATCAGCACGCACGACTGGCGGTTGCGGCTGTCGCGGCCGGCAAGGACGTGTATCTGCAAAAGCCGGCCTCGCTTACCATCGCCGAAGGTCGCGTGATGGCCGACCGCGTCAAAGCCAGCGATCGCATTGTGCAGATCGGCTCACAACAACGCTCGTGGAAGCAGTTTGCGCGCGCCGTGGAACTGATACGCAATGGCCGTATCGGCGCCGTGCAGCGCGTAGAGATTGGACTGCCGGGCGATCCAGCGGGCGGCAATCCGCAGACCATGCCGGTTCCTGAAAGCTTCAATTACGATGCGTGGCTCGGCTCCACGCCCGAAGTGCCATACACCGTCGATCGCGTCATGCCGGTGAAAGGTTTTGATCGTCCCGGCTGGCTGCGCATGGAGCAGTTTGGCGCAGGCATGATCACCGGCTGGGGCGCGCACCATGTGGACACCGCGCACTGGGGCATGGACACCGAGCACACCGGCCCGGTAGAGATATGGGGCCGCGCCGAATTTCCAACCGAAGGTCTGTGGAACGTGCATGGACCCTTCAGGACTTACGGCCGTTATGCAAACGGCGTGGTGATGACCATCTCCGGCGAGTTCGAAAACGGCATCAAGTGGATCGGTGACAAGGGCTGGATCTTCGTCTGCCGCGACGGCATGACCACGCCGACCTCGACCGGCGCACCGACAGTGCCTATTGTGCCGCTGCGTGCGAGCGACCCGAAGATCCTCGACTCCGTGATCGGCGCAAGCGAGTATCACGTCTACACGGCAGACGATCAGCACGGCAACTGGCTTGACTGCATCCGCTCCCGCAAGCAGCCGGTAGCAACGGCTGAGGTCGGCCATCGCGCCTGTTCCACCTGCCTGCTGCATTGGATGGCGATGAAGGTGCAGCACACAATCCACTGGGACCCGGTGAAGGAAGCAATCCTTGGCGACGACATTGCGGCCAGCCTGCTCTTGCGTCATCAGCGCCATCCTTATGAGATCCGCTATTGATCCGGCCCATAGATACTGATATTGGGTGGGAGAGCGTGACACTATTTGAGGGCCGGATCAATAGAGCAAGCTCAGGCGCCCACCACAGAGTCTCGACGTCCATATGAATACGCCGCATGGATGCCGGACAGTGCATGTGTTTGCAATAATGGACAGAGCAGCGGGCCTGTAGCTCAACGGTTAGAGCAGGGGACTCATAATCCCTTGGTTGGGGGTTCAAATCCCTCCGGGCCCACCATTACTTTCCGCCTCGTACCAGAGCCCACGCCGGGGTACAGTGCGTTTACCCATGCCACGTGAAGGGCTTTCAACGCCAGGCCTGAAACTTCGGGTCTGAGGTGGACGGCGTTATTGTGGATAGGCGCCTTCAACACAGGCCTGAGCCGCTCTTATTTCATGACCCTCAACGAAATTTCGCCGCATCTGGTTTCCCTTCAGGCCGCACCGTTCCGCGTGCACCGGCACCGGGCGATGGGGACCGAGTTTTGTCTCTATTTGGAGGCGCTCGATCAAGAACACGCAGAGGCCAATGAGCGGGCCTGTTTTCAGGCGGTCTTTGAGGAGATTGATCGCGTCGAGGCCGCGTTCAGCCGCTTCCGGGCGTCCAGCGAAATCTCAAGGCTGAACCGTCAGGCGGCGCTGGGGCCAGTGGTCACCGATCCAGAGGTCTTTCGGATTCTTGCTGAGACGCAGTCGATCTGGCTGAAGACCGGAGGAGCGTTCGATATTGCGCTGGGGCGGCTTAGCCGTGCGTGGGGATTCGCCGAGCGAGCGCCGCATGTGCCCGAGCCCGAGGCGATTGCTGAAGCTCTCTCAGCCAGTGGAATGGCGCTGGTGGCGCTGGATGCGGAATGGCGGACGGTGCAATTTCTCCAGCCAGGTGTGGAACTGGACCTGGGCGCATTCGCCAAGGGCTACGCGGTGGACTGCGCCCTGGAGCAGCTGCGCGCGGCCGGCGTTGCGGGCGTGATCGACGCTGGCCACAGTAGCATTGCCGCCGTGGGCGAGCCTTTTGAAAGTCAGTGGCTGATCGAAGTGCGGTTGCCGCCGCTCGAAGAGCCTCAGGATTGGTCTGATCCACTGTCAGCGGATTGTGCTGCTGACCGGGTTCTCTCTGCTGTTCCACTGCACGGAAGGGCGATGGCCTCGTCCGGTATCATGGAGCAGAAATTTGAACAGGGCGGCCAAACGTTCTCTCATTTGCTGGACGCGCGTATTGCTCCGAGTATTGCCCCGCGCCTTGACCGGGGCATTGCCCCGAGTGTTAACCCGCGCAAGCCCGGCAGCGATCCCGCTCGGCTGATGTTGCAGACAACGGTACTGGCGCCTACATCGGCTACTGCCGACGCGCTTTCGACGGCGCTCTTCATCCTCGGGCCGGAAGAAGGGAGCGCGGTTCTGAGTAACTTTGAGAACGCGTGCGCGCTGTGGGTCTATCAGGATGCGGCGGGCATTGGCTGGCAGCATCGAAACTGGCCGGGAGAAATTTCCGGCTTGAACGAGGGTAACTGCTCCTCCGCGTTTCATCCGCAATGAATGCGGCGCAATGCGGAGAAGCTGAAAATTGGCCGTTTCGGCGGCATTTGTTCCTTGGAGACGAAGACATATGGATAGCTTGGAGAAGCGTGCGAACCTGGCCAACACATCAGCTGAAGACGGAAGCGCAGCAGCGCAGGGCACAGCGAGCCTCGACAGGCGCGAGTTTCTTGGCCTGGCCGCAGCTGGCCTGGCCGCAGCTGGGCTGGGCGCAGTGGCGCTGGGGCTGGAGGCCTGCAAGTCGCCCCAGTCGATTGCCGCCAGCGACTGGGTCAATGTGGGCGTCATCGGCGTGGGCAGCCGCGCGCAGCACATGATGCAGATGCTGCTGAGGGTTCCGGGTGTGCGCATCACCGGGCTCTGCGACATCTATCCGCCGCGGCTCGACGAAGGCCGCAAGGTGACCGGCCAGCAGACCACGGGCTACGCGGACTATCGCAAGATGCTCGAAGCAAAGGATGTTGACGCGGTGATGGTTTCCACACCGCTGGGCCTGCACGCCGAGCACGTGATTGCGAGCCTCGAAAGCGGTCGTCCGGTTTACGGCGAAAAGAGCATGGGCCGCACGCTCGACGATTGCAACCGCATCCGCGAGGCCGCGCGCCGCACCGGCAAGATGCTGCAAGTGGGCCTGCAATACACTTATGCGCCGTGGTACGTGGAGGCTCTCAACCAGATCCGCAAGGGCAACATCGGCCAGGTGACGCAGGTTAACTCCTACTGGCACCGCAACAACAACTGGCGCAGGCCGGTGCCCAAGGGTGCCTCGGCCGATCTGGAACACTTGCTGAACTGGCGGCTCTATAAGCAGTGGTCGGGCGGATTGTTTGCCGAGCTGGGTTCGCACCAGATCAACTTTGCCAACACCATCTTCGGTGCCATGCCAGAGTCTGTGATGGCCTCGGGCGGCATCGACTTCTGGAAGGATGGCCGAGAGATTGAAGACAACGTGCATGCCATTCTGCGCTACCCCGGCGGGCAGACGCTGCAAGGCAGCTTCATCACCACCAACCGGCTGGAGGGCGCGCAGGAGCGCATCTACGGCACCGGCGGTTCGATTGAACTGACTCACACCGACGCCACGTACTATGCCGAACCCTGGTATCCGGGCTCCGCCATTCCGCCCGAGATTCAGATCCAGCACAAGCTGGTCACCGGGCCCACCTATAGCGCTGAGCAGCCGTATCACGGCAAGGGCAAGATGCCCATCCAGGGCTCGGCCTCGGATGCGGATCTGGCGTCAGTGGGCGCGTTTGTCGACTGCATCCGCAACCACAAGCGCCCCCTGGCAGACGAGAATGCCGGATGGAGCCAGAGCGTGACGGTGGCCCTATGCAACCGCGCCATGAAACTGGGCAGCAAACTTACCCTGCAGGAGTTTCTGGCTTCAGAGAATCCTGCGGAAGTGTGAGTTGGGTGCTAGGTGCTGAGTGCATTGCTCAAGAGGTTGAGTTTTGCAGGTTTCCGGAGATGACGAATGGGGTTCCGTAATCCCATGTCCCCAAGTGTGAGGAACCTCCACCCCACGGATGAAGACCTATCCGTGGGGACCCGGGAAGAAGGCATTCTCATTCCCCAAACATCAACCGACCATCCTTCCATTTCGCAAAATGTACCAGGAATTCTCGATTTTGGTGTTGTTTTACCAACACCAAAATCACCACAGAAACACAGCCGCGCGGATCGAAGTAACACCCTCGCCAAAACGACGCGAAGCGGTCTGCCGCACCGCAGGCGCCTGTTGCATCTTTAGTTACCCCTCGCGCATCAAAAGGTACGCAAGCAAGAGGAGGTCAATCGTGTCCTTACGCGCAGTCAGGCAGATGCTTGACACCAAACCCACCATGGAAGGCGCAGGCGTAAAGTTGCAGCGCGCCTTCGGCTTCGGCAAAACCGCCGAGTTCGATCCCTTCCTGCTGCTGGACGATTTCCGCAGCGACAACCCCGCCGATTATGTGGCCGGATTTCCCTGGCATCCCCACCGGGGCATCGAGACCATTACCTATGTACTGGCTGGCGAAGTGGCGCATGGCGACTCGCTCGGCAACAAGGGCCGTATGACCGCCGGTGACGTGCAGTGGATGACGGCGGGCTCGGGCATTCTGCACCAGGAGATGCCCAAGGGCGATGCGCAGGGCCGCATGCACGGCTTCCAGTTGTGGGCCAACCTGCCCGCCGCGCTCAAGATGACCGATCCGCGCTATCAGGACATTCCGTCCAGCGCCATCCCCGAGGTTACCGAGGACGATGGCACCCACGCGCGCATCATTTGTGGCGAATTCTGGGGCCAGCGCGGCCCGGTGGAAGGCGTAGCCGCCGATCCTCGCTACGTGGACATCTCCGTGCCGCCGGGCAAGCGCCGCCGCATCCAGGTGGAAGTGGAACGCAACGCCTTTGCCTACGTCTTTGCTGGTTCGGGCACCTTCCGCGACGCTTCGGCCCCGCAGGCCGTGCTGACCGAGTCGGCTGCCGATCCCAACGCCGCACCGGTCTACGATGCCAGCAACCACTCGCTGGTGCTCTTTGACCGTGGCGACGAGATCGTGGTTCAGGCCGGGCCGGAGGGCATCCGCTTCCTGCTTGTCTCGGGCAAGCCGCTCCAGGAGCCAGTAGCGTGGCACGGGCCCATCGTGATGAATACCGACGAGGAGATTCGCCAAGCCATCGGCGAGCTGCACACCGGCGGCTTCATCAAGCACCGGTAAGTAGTCGCTGCTGAGGCGATAGTTCAAGCACAGACGAATACCAGACAGGCAAGCTCCGGCAATTGCAGGGGCTTGCCTGTTTCGTTCTGCAAACCGTTTCCCAGTCGGTAGCGGGCGGGTGTATAAAAATCGTGCCCACCTGCTGGCGGCTTCCTACGGGAGACGATTCTGCCGCGCAATTCCAGCCTCCGATGGGCAGATTGAACCGGATTCGCAAGCCACGCTCGAAGGAGACCTTCCGCCATGCGCGTTACCCGCTTTGCCGCACTTGCCCTGCTGGGGCTTTCCGTTGCCGCTGTTGCACAAACCAAGCCCGGCGACCCCATGCCGCCACGCACCTGGGTGGATAAAGACACCGGTCACCGCGTCTGGCGGCTGACTGACGAGGCCAACTCCGGCGGCTTCTACTTCAACATCAACGCCTACACGCCCGACGGCAAGCAGATGATCTACACCTCTCCGGCCGGCATCCATGTGATGGACATGGCGACCCGCGTAACCAAGCTGTTGGTGGCCAATCCACCTGCGGCCCTGGTGGCCCCCGCAGCCAATGCCGCGCCGCCGCAGGGCCCCGGACCTGCGCCTGGCACTGTTCATGCACTGGTGGCGGGCTACAAGACCAACAGCGTCTTCTACACGCAGACCGATCCGGCCACCCACGTCACCTCGATCTACAAGGCCGATACCAATACCGGCGTCATCCACAAGCTGGTGGATCTGCCGGCCAAGCGCATGATCGTGAGCATCAACGCCGATGAGTCGTTGGCTGCGGGTACTTACATTGTGGGCGATGCCGCGGGCAAGGAGTACGGACAGAATCTGCCCGCTCCCGCGCTGCCCAAGGGCGGAGCCGACAACCGCATTGCCACCGCAGCGCAGGGTCCGCACTTCCAGCCCTTCAACAAGGGCGAGATGATGGAACGCCGTCTGGCGGCTCGGCTGCCGTTGGTGCTGTTCACCATTCGCCTCAAGCCGGGGCCGAACGGCGAAAAGGTGGGCGATCAGAAGATTCTGCTGCACTCCACTGACTGGGTAAACCACCTGCTGTTCTCGCCCAAAGACCCTACGCTGCTGATGTATTGCCACGAGGGGCCCTGGCACAAGGTGGATCGTGTCTGGATGATCCATACCGACGGTACCCACAACACGCTCATCCACAAGCGCACCATGGCCATGGAGATCGCTGGCCACGAGTTCTGGGGTCTCGACGGCGAGACCATCTGGTACGACTGGCAGTTTCCGCGTGGAGAAGACTTCTTCCTTGCCGGCCGCAACCTGAAGACCGGCCAGCGCACGGCCTACCACATGCAGCGCGACGAGTGGTCGATTCACTTCAACCTGACCAAGGATCTTGACCTGTTCTGCGGCGACGGTGGCGATCCGGGCCAGGTGGCCAAGGCCAAGAACGGCGAGTGGATCGAGCTCTTCCACCCCCAGCTTTACAAGGTCACGCCTGACACGCTGAACGCTGCCACTTTCTGGCAGCCGGGCGTCTTCCACTCCGAGCATCTGGTCAACATGGCCCACCACTACTACCGCGAGGAGCCCAACGTCCGCTTCTCGCCGGACAAGAAATTGGTGTTGTTTACCAGCAACATGTTCGGACCCAGCTACGTCTTCGCCGCCGAAGTGGATAAGACCACCGACGCCAAGCCGGAGGAAGTGCAGTCAACTCCCGAACTGGCGCGCCAGTTCAATCCCACCGACCCGCCGGTTACGCCACCGGCGCGATAGATACTGGACGAAACGACGATGGCCTGGGGGCTGGCTCCCAGGCCATTTTCTTGCGCGTCACATACGGATTGGCGCTCTTCCCAGAATCCGAGTTGCGTTTCCATATTGCTCCATTACGATAAGAAGAATTCCTTCCAGGCATTGAGTCTGCCATGAACCTTTCGAAATCGCGCTGTGCCGCAACAATTGACCTGATTGTTGTGTTGGTGGTTTTCCTTGGAGGTTTCCTTGCGATTTCAGGACTCAGTGCAATTGTTAAATATCGGCAGGGACTATCGGTGGTTCTCCTGATAGCCACCTTCCAGTTCTTCCTGGAAGGCGCGGCACCACTCGTTCTCATGGCCTTGCGCCATGAGAGTTTTTCCAGCTACGGGCTAACGACGCGGAGGCTTGGCGCGTCGCTTTGTGTGGGACTG
>Ga0302270_10004827_pt1 | contig 12423 bp, 10 predicted proteins | sample III_Bog_E2_3_FD_198773 | JGI IMG/M metagenome (GOLD analysis project Ga0302270, IMG submission 198773) | Peat permafrost microbial communities from Stordalen Mire near Abisko, Sweden - III_Bog_E2_3 | ecosystem: Environmental > Terrestrial > Soil > Wetlands > Peat | place: Sweden: Abisko...
GGTCGAAGCTCAGGTCGTAGGTTCCTGGTCCCAACGTGATGGCGTTGGACTGCAACTGGCCAAAGGGATTGCCGTTGCTGCCGCCCAGGTCAACACAGTTGCCGGACTCAGGCCCCGCGCATAGCGCGCCATAACCCATGCCGTTGTTGACGATATCAACGTTCGTTCCATTGATCGCGGTGAAGTTGCCAACGGATGTTACCCCCAATCCCGTGGTTAAGGTGTCGAAGTTCTGAGAGAACACAACGGAACCTGCATAAAGGGAAGTGCTCGGGAGCAACAGCGCCGTGGCAACGAAAAGCAAGGATACTTTTTTCATTTCTTCTCCGCCTGTCTAGTGACAAGGCAATTGGGTTGGGGCAGCCCTTGGGAACCAAAGTACAGCTGGCCTAGTCTGTCGACTACTCTATTGCAATCGCAATGCCACAATTAACCATATAAGGATCAATATCTTACCATTATCTAATTTGATGCATATGCAAGACATTGCACAGGAACTGGGCGGTTTTTTACCACTCTGCATCCTCGACAGGGGTCCCTATATTGAGGAATTGCTTCAAAAACTCAGCCCTTGTCGTCCGCCAGCCACCGTCTGGTATTCAAGAGTTGCCGGTTATCCAGCGCCCACACCTTGTTGGTCAGCTCGTTGGGGCCTTTGCCTTCCCGGGCGCACTTATCAAACTCGCCTTGGACCGCCTGCATCTTGGCGTCGAGATCGTCGATGAAGTTGAGCATCAGCGCCTCGGGAATCATGGGCAGCTTGGGAGAACCGAACTCGAGCTTGCCGTGGTGCGAGAGGATCATGTGCAGGACAAGGATTTTGAGCTTGGGCGGGAAATCCGGCAGGCTATCCATGGTGCGCTCGGCCAATGCCGCGCCAATCTGGATGTGTCCCAGCAGGGTGCCTTCAAGGGTGTATTCGAAGCCGACCGCCCAGCTCAGTTCGCGCACCTTGCCGATGTCGTGGAGAATGACGCCGGTGAGCAGCAGGTCGCGGTCGATGAGGGGGTAATGCGGGGCGACGCGATCAGCCAATGTACACAGGCTGATGACGTGCTCCAGCAGCCCGCCAAGCCATGCGTGATGCAGTTGCTTGGCCGCGGGAGCTTCGCGATAAGCCTCGGCAATCGCCGGGTCATCGAGCAACGCAAGCAGCATTCGCTTGAGATCGGGGTTCACGAGGCTGTCGACAAAGCCACGCAGCAGCCGCCACAACTCGGCCACATCGTAGGTGGTGGATGGCAGCATGTCCATCCGGTCAAACTCGGCGTCCTGAGCAACGCGAAGCTGGTCGACCTTCATCTGCAGACGATCGTCAAACTTCGACGCGGTGCCGCGCGCCTTCACAATGTCGCCGCGCTCAAAGTCCTTGGCGATACGCGGGTCGGTGACCTCCCAGATGCGGGCTTCGAGCTGCCCGGTCTTGTCGCCAAGAATCAGGTTGAGGTAGGGCTTGTTCGTTTTCGTCGTGCGCAACTGTTTGGCCAACACCAGAAAATATCCGTCGAAGCGCGTGCCTTCGTCGAAGTTGGCCAGATCCGCAATGTAAATGTCCTTCATGTTTTCAGCCTACTGACTTATCGGGTAATCAACGCGCACGGTGAGAATCTCAAAGGGATGAATGAGCGCCGTCACCAACCGCCACGGCTGCGGATTGCGCAGCGGCCGGTGGCGGCCGCAAAGTGCAGCAATCATGCAAAATGCCAGGCCTGTCAGGCTTTGGCGGAACGGCTGGCTTCTGCTTCCGGTGGTGGCGAACTTTATCATCCCAGATCTCCCGCTTCGCTTCGAAAATGTTGATTGGAAAACTTCCGCGCCGATGCACAGGCGTTGCAACGTCTCCGCGAATTATACCCCGCGCGTATGAAGCCGGAATCGAGGTCAATCCCGGTCAAAACCGGACTTATCGAGCCCAGAATAAAAACGGCGCAGCCGAAGCCGCGCCGCTCAAAGCAGGGAATGTGTTGCTACTTTTGCGGGGCCGCAGGTGCAGCGGGCGGAGTGGCCGCAGGCGCTGAATCCGCTGGCGGTGCGGCTGTGTCCGGCTTTTTGTTCTTGTCGCCTAGCCGCGTCTTTTCCCCGGTTGTCGTCTGCTTCTTCTTCTTTTTCTTGACCGATGTGTCGCCGTTCAGACCGAGTGCGGCGGCCTGCTGCTGCCGGTCGGCAACTTCAGCGGCATCGGGCGCAGGAGGCGCATCGCTATCAGCCTGCCCGCCTTTGCCTTTGGCGGTCTTTGCCGTTTTGGGGTGATTGCTGAAGCGGGTCTTCACGGTCGGCTTGTTATCGGCCTCAAGCGGATTTGCCGGCTCGGGTGCGGCAGCGGCCGGAGGAACTCCACCCGCATCTTCGGTAGTTGACGATGGTGCGACGGGAAGTGTCTTGGTGGGCGCCTTGCCGAAACGGATCTTTTCTTTCTTGCCTGGCTTTTCGACCTTCGCGCTTACGTTCTTCCTGGTCGGGGTCGGCGCCGTTGCGGCAGTGTCAACCGGCGCGGCCGGCGCACTCTTCTGCCGGAACGTGCGCGTCGTCTCGCGGAAGCGGGTGCGCTCAACCTTCTTTTTCTTCTTGGTTGAAGGCGGCGTATAGACGCTGTATATGGGCTTGATCTCGTTGGGACTCGCACCCGTGTCCGTGTACCCGTCTTTGGTGTAGATGTAGGCATCTTCGCGCATCTGGGTCAGATACTCGCGCATCTTCGGCACCATCAGGCTCTCATAGAAGCTCTGCTCCACATCCTGCTCAACCGTCTTATAAGGAGGAACCCCGCCGGCAATGTGCTGGTCTACACGGAAGATGATGTAGCCCTGCTTGGTGCGAATCGGCTCAGTGACCTCACCGGCCTTCAGGCTGAAGGTTGCATCCTCAAACACCTTGGCGAGTTCTCCCTTGTGGAAGGTCCCGAAAGCTCCGCCCTCGGCTGCGGTGGTGCCGTCGCTGAAGGTCTTGGCCAACTGGCTGAAGTCGCCGCCGGCGTGCAGCTTGGCTTCAATATCGTCCGCCTTGGCCTTGCCCGCCGCAGTCTTTGCCGCGTCGTCGGGGTCGGCGCCGGTCGAAACCAGAATCTCGCTCAGCTGCACGCTTTCAGGCTTGGCATAATCCTGCTTGTGCGCCTCGTAGTAGCGCTCCACTTCACCCTGGGTGAAATTGAGTTTGCGCCCCACTTCCTGACGCATCACTTCCTGAGTAATGATCTGGTTGCGGATGTTGGCCTTGAAATCCTCATAGGAGTAGCCCTGGTCCTTGGCTGCCTTTTCCAGGTCCTCAAGGGTCGCAAGGTTGTACTGCTTGCGAATCTCGTCCAGGCGCTTCACCAGCTCCGTTTCGCCGGTAATATCCAGTTCCTTGCCCTTGGAGAGCCAGAGTTGCTGGTCAATCAGGGTGCGCAGAAGGTCCCTGTGCCGCTCGGACATCTCCTGCCTTGTCTCGTTGCGCTGCTTGCCCTCGTCGTCCATCTCCTTCATTGCGCGGTCGTAGTCGGACTGCGTAATGACCTGGTCGTTGACGCGGGCGATAATGTCTTCCACCACCACGCCGCCATAGGGGCTCTGCGACGCGGCAGGTTTGGTCTGCGCCAAAGCGGAACTTGCGAGCAGCGCCGTGCCGAACACGAAAGCCGCGGGAATGCGAAGTGATCTTAGGGTCATAGTTTAGGACACGGCAGGGGAGACTTCTGTTTCCACCTGATGCATAGACGCCATTGTAAATGGCTGGGCAGCAGCAGCGCGAAGATTGGACCGATTCCGGGGCAAATCCGCCCGGAATTCCGACCCGGCACGGATTTCTTCCCTCCGCCTCGCGGCTACCCGAAACCCCTGGCCGCCGTCAAACAGGCGGGTGGTATACTTTAGCCCAAGACTGCTGTGCTTAGAGCCTTCCGAGCGGTTTTCCAATTGACTGTAGCCTTGCCGGAGGCGACCGGGAAAAGCCGGACGCAAATGGGGCGGGTGGCCCCGGTCTCGGTGCCCTATTGAATTCAGGATGAGGGGTGCCCCCGGTCCCTCGCTTTTGGGGACCGGGGAGGTGGGCGAAAGCTCGACCATTTCCATTCCTCCGGCTTCGCAGCCAGCCCTCGGCGGACCGGGTTACGATGCATGGAACGCAGTTTTTCCACAAACTTTTCGTGCGCGGGGACGTTGAGATCATAGTAATGCGCCTGCCAGAAGGGCCTTTCCCGGCTCCGCATCGAGACGGACAGTTTGAGGGCCTGAGCCGCCGTGGATAAGCGCGCCTCGGCTCGTTGACCAGCAGATGCACACTGGGATGGGTTCGGGGGGACGTGAGGCTGTCGGCACCGGTCCCCAAGTGCGAGCGACCGGTGGCACCCTCATCCGGACTGGGAGAGGTTACCGAGACTGGGGCCACCCGCCAAATGAGAGCGAAATTACCTCAACCGACGGAAATGCTGGAGTGGTGACCCCAGCTGGGAGCTTCACGGAACCAAGTGTAACTGGTGGCAGGATCAAGGCGGCGCGGGAGGGTCCGTACAGCAATTCCGGATAGGTACTTGCCTGTTGGACGGCTTACTGCGGTGCGTCTGTGTTCGGCCTGGGCTCCGGGACGACTATGGTGATGGTGTTGGATTTGACCGTTACACTCTTGTCGGGATCATCCGGAGCTGTATCCCTGCTCACAGCAATTTCGTAAGCGCCTGGCGAAGAAATATCGAATACTCCCGTGACTCCGAGGATGTCCTGATAGGAATCTCCTGGCTTGAGAATGTCCTTGGCTGATGCTGATGCGCACCAGCTGCGCCTCATCTTGCCCTCTCTTTGTTTTCGGGCCTCGGCGTTTTTTTCCACCAGCGGGACCCCATCCAATCGAATCGAAATCGTATACCAGCCTCGCTGTGGGGCGCATCCGTCCAGATGCAACGGTGAACTCGAAGTGTTGGTGGTGGTGACGCGAAGTCGATACTCACCTTGAGCGAGGTCCTGGCGGTATTCAGAGATCGCCAGTTTGAACGGCGCCGACTGCGCCTCGCCCCCGCAGGCACAAAGTGAGGCCACCCCAATGGCAAACAGCAAGCCAAGTGAACGCTTTGCCGGTTTCGTCATGTTCAATTCTCCTTGACCCTTTCAATTTGCTCGGAATCTGCTGCCGACGCAGAGGGTTCGGCTGAGGACTCGGTCGAGTTGCCGTAGGCGATTTTTGTCCCCAGGTTTTTACTGCTGGGTCGTCGGCGGGTCATTCGCAGGCAACACGGTAACCGTGATGGCGTTCGATTTCACCCAATCCCCTGTCCGAAGACCATTTGCATCAAGTGAGGAGCGCCGCGATATTTGTACCATATACTTTCCCGGTTTGCTAAGGTTATACCGAAAACTAACTACAAGCTCTATTTCCCTCGATTTACCCGGTCCAAGGCTGCACTTATCCCATTGTTTGCCCGTGTGCCCTGGGCTGCTGTATGGAAGACTCTTATCGACCAAATCCGCAGATTTTCCGTCCTCGTAGCGCACGTCATAGTTATAGCTCGTTAACGTGCCGTCCATCTCCGCTTCGGTACAATCGACAGCGTGGTCGGAGACATTCGTCATTTTGACCCAGACAAACACTTGCGAGCCTGCTACCCCAATTGGCTTGTTGGCCCTTAACTCGAGCGTGAATGGCTGTTCCGCGGCTTGCCCGCAGGCGAGAGCTGGGGCAGCAAATGCAAGCCAAATCAGGAGCCATGCGCGAAATTCACTCGTTGCCCTCCCACTCTTTCTGAACATATTAATCGATTTCATAACCCCTCCTCTTAGTTTGTGGTTGTCACGCAGCTAGCCGATGCGGGAACTGCTAATCCATTCCAGCCCGGAATGTCTGAGATGGTCGTAGCCGGCACAAAGGCGGAATTCGGCGATCCAGCATCTGGGATCGCGTCATTACTCCCGATCACACCGTCTGGGCTGGCCTCCCCATTGCTCATTACGGGAGCGCCAGTTCCGCTGGCTGTCCATGCTGGATTCGCAGCGGTCCCCCCATTTGCGGCGGTTCCATTGAACGCCCAAGGTATATAGCCTAGCGGCACGGGGATTGTTTTTGCGTTGACCGTGGACTGCCAGAGGAGGTACATCGTTGCGTTGAAGTTCCGAGTTACAGTTGCGTTGGTTGAGGGCAAAGGCGCTTCTGGGGAATCGGAAGTCGATGGAGGGTTGATTTGAAGCTGGTATGTGTAGTTACCGTCCAACCCCGGAGTGGCTGTGCATGTGCTTGTACCGCTGGCCCCGCTGTAGACGACCGAATCGCCAGTGACCACCTGGGCAAAGAGAAAATTGCCGGCCCCTGGGGGCGTTCCAACCGGGTAGAAAGTTATTCCCGGAGTGCCAGTGGCAACGCCACAGGCAGCTGCCGGCCCTCGGAGATTGCCATAGACAAGAGTTGGTCCGCCGGATGCGGCGGCGCATCCGGTGAGATCGTCGATATTTGCCAAGAGTTCGTTCCCAATGTTTATAGCGGGGGTGCTGAAACCGCTCACATCAAAAGTTGCCGTGACAACCGGGCTGCACGCGTTGCTCCCGCCATCCTCGCCAAGTGGGCCGACGCAGAATTGGTATGCCTCTTGCACGCTTGCGGCCGGATAAACCGAATAGAAGGTGAGGCCTGGCGTGTTCAAAGGCGGCATTAGAGTCACCGATGTCGAGGCGCTGGTTGGTTGATAGTCGCCGATATTCGTCCCTCCTGTGACCTTCCAGGCACTCGACACAATGCTAAGGGGGATGGGAATCCCCGTCGCAAGCGTGGTGGGAGTCGTGGTCAGAATGATCTGCTGGCCCACAACTACAGTGGGGTTGGGCAAAGTGGCGTTGGGGCCGCTGATGGTGGGGCTGGTCCCATCTGGATCGTTCGCCCATGTGATTACGGGAGCGGCAAGGATGTCCACCTTAAAGGGTTGACTCGTCTGAAGCAGGCCGCCGGCGTTCTTGGCCACAAAACTCTCCTCCCCGGTTCTGACATTCGCGATAACTTGAAAGCCGTATGTTATCTCGGTCGAACTGTTGACGGTGAGGGCCTTCGGGAGCAGTCCAACCTCTGTCGGCATGAAGACAGTCGCAGGGCATGCAGTGGTGGCCGCCGCTGGAGTGATGAAATTGGTCCCTGTGATTATGACGTTGCTGTATGTCTGCCCGGCGAAGAATACGTTTGGAGATATCGAGGTGATGGTGGCGTGGGACAGATCACAACCTGAACCGGCGCGGTCAGGTAGGTGCCGCCATCGCTCGATAGCTGAATGTAATACGTCCCCGGCGGGGCGTTTGCTGCAACCCTTACGGTCATGGTGACCTGCGTAGTGGTGAGGGTCCCGAGGGACACCACGGTCGCCCACGAGGTGGGCTGGGCAAGCAGAGGGTCTTCTGTGGTCGAAATGAAGTCCTCGTTAAAGTAGCAGCCTGGCAGGGAAGGGATTTGGCCGGAAAAGCTTCCCGTAATGACCAGAGGGACGGTTTGCCCCGGAGCCCAAGTGCTGGGAGAGACGGACGAGATCGACTCGGAGCCTGGTGGGGGGGCAGGCATCCAGCGGCCTCACCTGAGCGTGGGATGCCGGGACAGAAACGGCAAGGAAGGCGAGAAAAACCGGAATAGCGGAGAGGAATGGCTGCACAATTGGCAATCGCATATTTCCCAGAAGCTTGCGCATTCGTGCAATCCCTTTCAACAGACGATACGGAAGGACAAAGATATCACGCCTTTTCTCGAATGTCTTAGTTATTTCGCAAGAATAACTTCGGGAGAATTGTCCACGCAGCGCGCGTCAGGCCGCGCCACGGCTACCCTATAGAACATTCCACCGTCAAACACCGCAGTGGTACTATCGAAGGTTAAGGCTGCGTGTCGAACTCTTTTCACACGCCTGATGGAAGCAGTCCGGAGGTTCCTACAGCATATGACTCCCCGCGCCCGCCGCGCACTTTTCACCGTGATCCTCTTTTTCGCCGTCTGCGCTGTCGTGGGCACCGTACTGCAGCGCCGCGTGGGCGCACAGTCCTCTGAAGACGAAAGCCAGTTGCGCGACAGCCTCAAGTCATTTACCAACGTCTACGCGCTGGTGGAGCAGAACTACGCCGAGCCCATTGAAGGGGACAAGGCCGACACCGCCATCTACGACGGCGCCATTCCCGGAATGCTCCGCGTTCTCGATCCCCACTCCAACTTCTACGACCCCAAGGCCTACGCCAAGATGCGCGAGGAGCAGCATGGACGCTACTACGGCGTCGGCATGACTATCCAGCAGGCGGTCAGCGGCGGCAAGGTCTACGTCGTGTTTCCCATGGAAGGCGGTCCGGCATTCAAGGCCGGGGTTCATCCCGGCGATGTCATCGCCGCCATTGACGGAAAGACTACGGACGGCATGACCTCGGACACCGTGGCAAAAACCCTCAAAGGACCCAAGGGAACGCCCGTTTCCGTCAGCATGGCGCGCGATGGCCAGGCCAAGCCGCTGGTCTTCAACCTGGTTCGCGACGAGATTCCCAATCCCTCAGTGGACCTTGCTTTTGAAATCCGGCCCGGCGTGGGCTACATCCACCTCAAGCAGTTCCAGGAGACGACCGCGCAGGAGGTCATTGAAGCCGTTGACGGCTTCCCTGATCTCAAAGGCCTGGTCTTCGACCTGCGCGACAACCCAGGCGGCCTGCTGAGCCAGGCGGTTGAGGTATGCGACCACCTGCTGGCCAAGGGACAGACCATCGTTTCGCAGCGCGGGCGCGCCTACCCCGACCAGAACTACACCGCCCAGCGCGGCAACGACGGCAAAACGTTTCCGATTGTCGTACTGGTCAGCCGCGGCACCGCCTCGGCGGCAGAGATTGTGAGCGGCGCTTTGCAGGACCATGATCGCGCACTGATTGTCGGCCAGACCACATTCGGCAAGGGCCTGGTGCAGACCGTCTATAACCTCAGCGAAAACACTGGCCTGGCGCTCACCACCTATCACTACTACACGCCTTCCGGCCGGCTCATCCAGCGCAACTACGAGGGCGTTTCGCTTTACGACTACTACTACAACCACGCCGGAGCGCTGCCCGCCAACAAGACCAACCAGGAAGTCAAGTTCACTGACTCCGGTCGCACGGTCTACGGCGGCGGTGGCATCACGCCGGACGAGAAGATTGAGCAGCCCAAGGCCAATCACTTCCAGGAAACGCTCCTGTACAAGGAGGCGTTCTTCCACTTCGCACCCGTCTACCTGGCCAACCGCACTGTGGACAAGAACTTCCAGGTGGACGAGCCCGTGCTTTCCGAGTTCAAGAAGTATCTCACCGACCAGAGCATTCCCTGGACACAGGCCGATCTGGACGGGGTGAGCGACTGGCTGAAGGAGAGCATCAAGAGCAGCATCGACATCATTCAGTTTGGTGAGTCGAGCGGACTGCGTGTCCGCGCCGACTGGGATCCGGAGATTCAGAAGGCTCTCTCGTACTTGCCCGAGGCCCAGGCTCTGGAAGACAATGCCCACAAGGTGCTGACGCAGAAGGCCGAAGCGCGCAACGACTCTGGTGTTCAGGGTGCGGCGGTCCAGAAACAGTAACGCATCCTTGGTTCGGAAGCACGAAGGCCATCCCCACGGGGATGGCCTTCGTGTCTCCAGAAAATTCTGTACAAAGATCGGAATTTCATCCCGGACCACTACGAAACGCGTACCAACGGTCAGTCAGTCTTATGAACTCGTACGCCCCTTCCCCGCCCGACTGATCGTGTTTTCCAGTCTGTTCGGTTGAGGAGCAAGGCGCATACTGATGTTCTACTCTTGGAACACAGTAAAGGTAACCATTCGAGTATCCGTTATCTAGAATTCCCACCGATCGGACGATTATGAACGCGTCCCCACCAGAAGAATACCTGCGAACTCCCTGATCGATTCCATTCCTGCGGAAGACTCGTCTGTATTCTTGCCATCGTGCTTCTGAAATCCCCACCGCCTCGTTGGAAGACGGTAAGCGTGCACCTTGCAACTCCAACCATGTGGGGTCGATGACAGCCATTTCCTTGTCCTGATCGGACATCTCAATGATCGTTTCCAAGTCACTTCGGTCATGCGGAAATCGCCGGGCGAGCGCTTCAATGGATGGAGGCTCGCAGCCCCATAACAGCAGTAGGATTCCACTGACCAGTACCGCCGCAATTGAGCCCCCTGCGGCAAATAAAGCACCAAGCCAGTTCAAAATGGATGGTGCAACACTGGGGCGTGACAGTGAGTTTTCCGGATCGGAGACGGCGACAGATAAATCCGCATCTCGCTGGACCGTATCTCGAAAAACCTTTTGATAGCTCCAAAGACACGCGATGGTCAGCGCCATTGGCAAGAGGATAAACGTGCAATGCAGCAAATGCTCGCCGGTTGTAAACCCAAAGCTGGCGTTCCATTCCGACCAGGCAAAAAGGCCCATCCCGATGCCAAGCCAGACCGAAGGTACCAGAAGAGCCCATCCCCAAAAATGGCGAATGGTGCCTGAACGGGTCCAATGGCCGAACAAGGCGAACGCTCCCCCAATGCCCGAGGCAAGGAAGTAGGAAACCGGACCGCCAGCCAGCCATCCCCACCCGAATCTCCCCGCCGCGCCCGAAACAGTGAAGTCTAACATTTGAGTCAGCGCTGCATAGCCTTGCCAAACGGAAACGGCAGAACACACGGCGAGGACCCCGGCGCGGTAACGTAGAATCTTCATGGTCGCCTTACTTCTCCTCCTTATAAATACCTACCTCCAGCTTGCCGCCCTCAATCAGTCGCGCTCTGAACATTCCCGGCGTATTGAAACTGAAGGCAGTCTTCCCATCCGGCGTCAGCGCAATCACCCCGCCGTCCCCGTGCAGCGCCTCCAACTCCCCGTGGATCACCTCATCCGCCGCCTGCTGAATCCCCATGCCCTTGAAGCGCACCAGGTTGCAAATCTCCCGCGCCACGCCCAGCCGTATAAAGTACTCGCCCGACCCCGTCGCTGACACCGCGCACGACTGGTTCGACGCATAAGTGCCCGCACCAATGATCGGCGAGTCGCCCACGCGCCCCGGCATCTTGCCCTGCAGTCCACCCGTCGATGTACCGGCGGCGAGATTGCCATTGCGATCGATTGCCACCACGCCTGTGGTGCCGTGGCTGTGCGGGTCCGCGCCCTCGTCATAGAACGCCACAGGCACCGCCTCACCCTCAGGCGGAGCGCCCACAGGCCGCGGAGGAACCGGCTTGCCTTCCTTCTTGAGTTGCTTCACCAGCGACTGCCAGCGCGCCTCGGTAAAAAAATAACTCGGGTCCATCTGCTCCAGGCCAACGCTTGCGCCAAAGGCGTCCGCACCGGGGCCGTCCATCATCACATACGGAGACTTCTCCATCACCGCGCGCGCCAGGCTGATGGGATGCCGCGTGCGCGTTACGCTGGCCACTGCGCCCGCCTTCAGATTCGATCCGTCCATGATGGAGGAGTCCATCTCGTTTTTGCCCTCGGAAGTGAACACCGCGCCGTGCCCCGCATTGAACAGCGGATCGTCCTCGAAAATGTTGAGTACGGTCTCCACCGCATCCAGCGCCGAGCCGCCCTGGTCAAGCACCTTCGCGCCTGCTTCAATCCCGCGCTTGAGCGACGCCCGATACGCCGCGTCACCCTTCGGCCCAAGCTCTGGCCGCTCGATTACGCCCGCCCCGCCATGCACCACAATCGTCCAGTGATGATCGCCCTTGGGCGCACTCGCCTGCTGGGCTGATGCCGCAAAAGAACCAAAGCCTAACGCCAAACCCAAGAATCCTGCTGAAATTCTCATTCCCGACCTCCCGATTGCTCCCATCCTATCGCGAGGAAGCCTCGCCTCGCTTGGAAGGCTGCAACATCTCGGTTACCATCGCAATTAACGGTCCAAAACCAATCCGAAACGAAGCAGGAATGCGATGCCCATGGTTCCGTTTGAATACCACAGCTTCTGGGATGTTCCTCGATTCATAGTCTGCACAGTTGAAGGCACCAGGCTCCTGCTCGACGCTAGTTTTGACGACGCGCTTGACGAATATGCTCCCAACTACAGGGTTTTTGCATTACCTCGTGAACTGGAACTGTTATCGATGTATGACTGGGCGAGATCAGATTTGGGAGAAGCGAATTACCTCGGCAGTATTCCAGTCAGCGAAATTGAGTTTGACACAACCAAGCGAAGAGAGATCGAAGCTTGTCCGCTTCTAAAACTGCTACAGCGTTGAGCACCGCAATCGTCAACGCGGAGAAGGTGCCCGTTAAATGAAGATACTTGAACGATGTTCTCTTATTGCTCTCCTTGTTTTCATCTCTGCTATCGCGTCTGGACAGGGCAGCGCCAAACCCATCCCCGTAAAGGTCGTCGTCATCACCATGTTTGAAGTCGGCGAAGACACCGGCGATCAGCCCGGCGAATTGCAATATTGGGTGGAGCGCGACCATCTCGACCGCATCTATCCGCTCCCCGCCGCTTATCACGCCG
>Ga0302270_10004830_pt1 | contig 12417 bp, 9 predicted proteins | sample III_Bog_E2_3_FD_198773 | JGI IMG/M metagenome (GOLD analysis project Ga0302270, IMG submission 198773) | Peat permafrost microbial communities from Stordalen Mire near Abisko, Sweden - III_Bog_E2_3 | ecosystem: Environmental > Terrestrial > Soil > Wetlands > Peat | place: Sweden: Abisko...
GCTAGTATTCTATGCCGCGCTGCGCCAGAATCCCCTTCTGGTAAGCGTGCTTTACCTCGCGCATCTCGGTCACCGTATCCGCCAGCTCCACCAGCAGAGGATGAGCATTGCGCCCGGTCAGAATCACATGCACCATCTCCGGCCGTCCGCGCAGCGCCTCGGCCACCACCGCCGCGTCCAGCATCCCATACCCAATGGCATAGTTGATCTCGTCCAGCACCACCATATCCCACTCGCCACTGTAGATGGCTTCGCGCGCCTCGTCCCACGCGGCCTCCACCAACCGAATGTCCTCCGGATCGGTCTCCGCGCCACCCACCTTCACAAATCCCCGGCCCATCTGCTTCATCACGAAGTTCCCATCGAAGGCCAGCACCGCATCAAGTTCGCCGTAGTGCCACGACCCCTTCAGGAACTGAAGCATCAGCACCCGCATCCCATTGCCCACCGCGCGCAAAGCCGTGCCCATAGCGGCAGTGGTCTTGCCCTTGCCGGGGCCAGTGTTGATCAGAATCAGTCCTCGCCGCGAATCGGTCATCACAACTTTCAGCTTACAGCGGACAGCTAACAGTTCACCCCAAGCCGATATCGAGTGATCCTCTGCAATCGATACCGGGAGACTGACAACTGTCAACTGTAAGCTGTCTGCTGCCGCTCAGTGTCCGGAGTGATACGGATGGCCAGTCAGAATTGTAAATGCCCTGTAGAGCTGCTCGGCCATCACCAGCCGTGCCAGCGCGTGAGCCAGTGTCATCGGCCCCAGCGAGAGCAGCAGGTCGGCCCGCTTGCGGGCCTCCTCAGACCATCCGCTGGCTGGCCCGATGGCGAAGACAATCTGCTGCGCTCCCTCGTCGCGCCGCGCGCCAAGCCATGCGGCAAAGGCCTCAGAACTCATCTGCCGCCCCCGGCCATCCATCAGCACGGCCAAGGCTGGCGTGCGCCCCTCGAGCCGTTTCAACCAATCGAGCAGCGCTTCCTCGGTGCGAAAGGCCTCAGCCCGGCAGTGCGCAAAGGCCGCGCAGCGCCCAAGATAAACTGCAGTCAGTGCGTCGACTTCATCCTTCGAGCCGGGCCGCGCGCCGATATGAGCCAGAGTAAGGTTCATCAATAAAAGGAGAGCCAGTGCATCAAATCTAGCATCTGGGCCCGAAATCAAGGCGCCGGCTTCGATGCAACCCTCCCAAAGTCCGGACTATTTTGCGGCCCGGCTAAACGGTCTGCGGAAAAACCTCAGCGAAGCTCTGATAAGCGTCAGGGCACGACTTCAGTCGTGCCGTAAGAGCCGCATAATCAACGCGGGCTTTAGCCCCCGGGGGATTCTTTTTGTGGATCTGGTGCTTCATCGAGCCTTTTTTCGCAGCCTGTAAAGCTGTGCCCCTGCAAAGCATCGACTCAATTCGAGCTTCCCTAGATGTGGCAGCTTGCCTGGCCGCGCTTTTCCAGGTAGCGCTGGTGGTACTCCTCGGCGCGCCAGAAGGTCTGGGCTGGCTCGATCTTCGTCACAATGCGCTTAGGCCTGAAGCGGCCCTCGGCGGTGAGATGCTCGATCTTGGCGCGGGCCTGCGCCTCCTGCTCCGGGGAGTGGAAAAAGATTGCCGAGCGGTACTGCGCGCCCCAGTCCGGGCCCTGGCGATTGAGGGTGGTCGGGTCGTGGAGAGCAAAGAACGCGTCCAGAAGCTGCTCGTAACTGACCAAGGCGGGGTCGAATTCCGCCTCGACCACCTCGGCGTGGCCGGTCTTATCGGTGCAGACGTCTTTGTAGCTGGGCCGCTCCAGTGAGCCTCCCTCGTATCCGACGGCAGTTGCCGTCACGCCGGGAATCGCCGCAAACGCCGCCTCGACTCCCCAGAAACACCCTGCCCCGAAGGTCGCCTTCTCCTGACTCATGCCTGATAAGATGCGTGGCCAAGGCTTCAGGTGACAAATTTGCGCCGACCGCATCTCCTGGTTCGCTGATTCACTCGTACCTTAGCGCCTCGATCGGGTCCAGGTTGGCCGCCTTCCAGGCCGGGTAAATGCCAAACACCAGGCCGATGGCGCAGGAAACGCCAAAGCCGATCAGCACCCACAACGTCGAAAGCGTGGCCGGCAGTCCAATAGGCAAAAAGTAAACGATCCACGTGATCACCGCCCCCGCCATCACGCCGATTACTCCTCCCACGGCGCACAACGTCACCGCCTCGGTGGTGAACTGCGTCAGTATGGTCCGTTTGGTGGCCCCGAGGGCCTTGCGTATCCCGATCTCGCGCGTCCGTTCTGTCACCGAGACCAGCATGATGTTCATCACTCCCACGCCGCCCACCATCAGTCCCACACTCGAGACGGCAATCATGAACGCCACCAGCCCATTGGTCAGCTGGCCCCACAGTTTCGTCAGCGAGTCGGGCCCAAAGATCTCGAAGTTGTCGTCTGCCTCAACCTTCACCTTGCGCCGGATGCGAAGCAGCTCGCGAATCTCTTCCTGCACCAGGGCCTTGTTCTTCGGGTCGTCGTACTTCACGCTCACCCACATATCCTTGTCTTCCGAGTGCATGCTGTGAAAGGTGCCCAGCGGCAGATAGACCTGGTTGTCGGCCGGGTTCTTTCCGCCGCCGAAGAGCTGCTTCTGCTTGTCCAGCACGCCAATCACCGTGTAAAGGCCGGTCTCGATATTCACTTCCTTGCCCACCGCCGGTTCGTTGCCAAAGAGATCCTCCCAGGTATCGTGGCCCAGCACGCAGACGTGATCGTGGCGTTCGTCCTCTGCGTCGTTGAACAAGCGGCCGTCAACGATCTTCAGGTCGTAGACATCGCCCACCTCGGCCGTCGAGCCCTGCAAAATCGTCCCGGCCACCTTCTTGCCGTTATATTTCACCGCGATATCGCCCACCCGGAACTGCGATTTCACATGTTGAATTCCGCCGTCGGCCGCCACCACATGAGGCAGTGTTCTGAGCGCCAGCACGTCGTCCAGGTTGAACTTCTTGCGAGTCAGTTGCTCGGTGGTGGGCCGAACGCCGATCACCGGCATGTGAAAGACCCAGATAATATTCGATCCCATCGCGGTCACAAAGTCCGCGATCCGGTTATTGACCCCGTTGATCACCGACGAGATTGCGATGACCGTCGTGACACCGATGACGATTCCCAACACGGTCAATCCCGAACGCAGCTTGTTTGCCCGGAGCGTATCCAGGGCCATCTTGACCGATTCGCGTGTTTGTCCTTGCGCCATGAAAGCTCCTGGCCGTCAGCGATCCGCTGTCAGCAGTCAGTTGTCAGTCTTGCTGAATCTGGTCTTTCAACGATTCCAGAAGCGCATACATCATCTTTCCAACTTCGTGCGACAGACTCTCTGCTTCATTGACCAACTCAGGTTTTCCGATTTGAAGCGCTCGAGCGATTTCGAGCTGCGTTCGCAACTCAAAATTAGAACCTCGAGCGATACCCAAGAACTGCCGAAACTCGCTGCCATTCAGCCGTCCATGCCCTTCTGCGATGTTGCTAGGTATGGAAACAGCGGCGCGCCGTATTTGGCTCGTCAAGCCGTAGACTTCTTCGCGTGGGAAGCCCTGGGTGAGACGATAGATCGCAACCGTCAACTGCATTGCTCTCTGCCAAACCAATAGCTCCCGAAAAGATTGCGCCATATTTGTCGAGCTCCCTATTGCTGATAACTGCTAGCTATTCGCTGACAGCTGACGGCTGATGGCTGACAGCTGCACTCAGAGCTCCGCTCTGAGTGCCACCACCGGGTCCAGTTTCGCGGCCTTGCTTGCAGGATAAACGCCGAAGAAGATGCCAACTGCGAGAGCGAGAAATAGTCCCAGAAAGATCACCCACAGCGGCGCATTGGTTGGAAAGCCCACGACCAGCGTGATCAGCTTGCCGATCCCGATGCCGCACAGCACGCCGATCGCTCCGCCCAGCAGTGCCATGGTTCCGCTTTCAATGAGGAACTGCAGCAGCACGTCGCGCTGCCGGGCGCCCAGCGCCTTGCGCACGCCGATCTCGCGTGTGCGTTCCGTCACGCTCACCAGCATGATGTTCATGATGACGATGCCGCCCACCACCAGCGAAATCGAAGCCAGGCCCAGAACCACCGTGGCAAAGATGCTGCTGATCTGCTTCCAGATGTCCAGAAAAGTGTCGTTGGTTTCGATCTCGAAGTCGTCAGCCTGATCGGGAGCGTCATGGCGGCGGGTGCGCATCAGCACGCGAACTTCATCCTTGGCCCGCTCCATTGCGGCGGCGTTGCCGTTGGCCCGAGCATAGATGTCCACCGAGTCGTTGTACCCGTATGTCTGCTGGTAGGTGGTGATCGGAACGGCCACCCAGTTGTCCTGCGACTGGCCCAGCGTTTTTCCCTGCCGGTCTCCCACGCCCACGATGGTGTAGGGGATGCCGTCGACCCGTATCTCCTTGCCGATCGGGTCGCCGTCGCCCAGCAGGTTGTCTACAATGTCGTATCCCACGATCGCGTCGTGAGTGCCGTGATCCTCGTCGGCCTGGGTAAAGCCGCGGCCCAGCGCAATGTCAATGTTGTTCAGCCCGAGCATCGTCCAGGTGTAGCCCCGCACACCGGAATTGTTGCTCGAGTGGCCGTTGGAGACCACATTGGTATAGCGGTTCAGCATCGCGCCCACCTCACCGCACTCCGTACAGTTGTCGCGAATCGCCTGATAGTCCTCAAAGCGCAGAATCTTGCGCTTCTGGTATCGAAAATAGTCGTCCGCGTTGAAGATCACGCTCGACATCCGGTTGACCGTGAACACATCGGCGCCGTAGCCCGATAGCTTCGTACTGACGTACTTGTTGGCGCCGTTCACCAGCGTCACGACCATGATGATCGAGGCCACCGCCATCACCACGCCGATCAGCGTCAGCACAGTGCGCATCTTGTTGGCCCACAAGGACTGCAGCGCGAGTTTAACGGCCTCACTGAAAAGCATGTTCCTGCTTTCTGTCGCACAACTTCATCCGGCCCGGTTCCCTCAGTGTACGCAATTCCTCACTCTTCTTAAGGACGTAGCGCAAGCCCATTGCGCCTCCTCCGCGTCAAAAAACCATGCGCGGACCAAGCGATCGCTCCCCTGACCTGATACGCAAAGGCTCGCCGGCAGGTTCCGGCTCCTCAAAAAAATCGCCACAAACCAATCAAAACAGGCATTTTCCAGAAACATTCGTCCCCGTTAAGTCGTAGCATGAATCTGCGCGCACTTCCGCTCAGCTTCACGAATTCAATTCTGCGACCGACCATCCCTATGGAGGCTCAATGATTCGCGCCCACTTCCGCCTTGCACTACCCTTGCTCACGCTAACCCTGCTTCTTCCCGTTCCCGCCTCCGCGCAGGCTTCTTCCATGGCAGCCCCCTCCCAGCCGGCGCTGCTGCTCCGCAACCCATCGCTCAACCAGGACCACATCGCCTTCCGCTACGCCGACGACATTTGGACCGTCGGCCGCCAGGGCGGCGAAGCCGAGCGGCTGACTTCGGATGGGAAGGTGAGTGAAGGTCCGTTCTACTCACCCGACGGCGCGTGGATTGCCTACTCGGCCCGCCTCAACGGCAACACCGATGCCTACGTCATTCCGGCTGCCGGCGGCATTCCCCGCCGCATCACCTGGCATCCCGGCGGCAGTGGCGTCGTCGGTTGGAGCCCCGACGGCAAAGACGTCCTGATCTTCAGCATGGCCTCCAGTTTCCGCCACTACTTCAAGCTCTTCCGCGTCCACGCCGACGGCTCAGGCCTCCCTGAACCGCTGCCGCTCCCCTCCGGCTTCGAGGGTTCATTCTCGCCAGACGGACAATCGATCGCCTACCAGCCCTTCACCAAATGGGAACCCGCCTGGAAGCGCTACGCCGGAGGCCAGACCACCCCCATCTGGATCGTTAACCTCAAGACCCTCGACCTGCAAAAGGTGCCGCGCGAAAACTCCAACGACTCCAACCCCGTCTGGATCGGCGAGTCTATCTACTTCCTCTCCGACCGCACCGGTCCCGTCACACTCTTTCGTTACGAACCTTTCTCGAAGGAAGTCAGGCAGGTCGTATCCAGCACAGGTCCCAACACCAATTTTGATCTGAAGTCCTTCCAGGCTGGCCCCGGCGCAATCGTCTACGAGCAGTTCGGGTCCATCCACCTGCTCGACCTGGCCACCAACGCCGAACAGACCGTCTCCATTCAGCTCCACGGCGAACTGGCCGGACTTGCGCCTCACCGCGTCAACCTGACTCCCGACGAGATTCAGAACGCCCAGCTTTCCCCCACCGGCGCCCGCGCCGTCTTCGAGGCCCACGGAGAAATCTTCACCGTCCCCGGCGAGAAGGGCGACACCCGCAATCTGACCGCGACCCCCGGCGTGGCCGAACGCGACCCCTCCTGGAGCCCCGACGGCAAGACCATCGCCTACTTCTCCGACGCCTCCGGCGAATACCAGCTCTACCTCCACGATCAGACCGGCTTCAAGCCCCCCACCGTCATCGACCTCGGTCCCCAGCCCAGCTTCTTCTATAGCCCCACCTGGTCGCCCGACTCCAAACACATCGCCTACTTCGATAAACACCTGCGCCTCTGGACCGTGGATGTGCCGGCGGGTAAGCCCGTGCTGGTCGACAAACTCATCTACGGCAGCTTCGGCCCCGACTTCGGCCCTGCCTGGTCGCCAGACTCAAAGTGGCTCGCCTATCACCGCGACCTCGACAACCAGTTGCGCGCCATCTTCGTTTACTCCCTCGAAACCCACAAATCCACCCAGGTCACCGACGGCATGAGCGATGCCTTCAGCCCCGTCTTCGACCCCAACGGCAAGTATCTCTACTTCCTCGCCTCCACCGACGACGGCCCCTCCAAGGCCGGCATCGATCTCTCTTCGCTCGACCGCGCACAGACCACCGCTGCCTACGTGGTCGTTCTGGCCAAATACGGAGAATCCCCTGTTCCCCCCGAAAGCGACGACGAGAAGATCAAGGACGAAACCAAAAAAGACGACAAAAAGGACGCGGACAACAAAGACGCGGACAAAAAGAACTCCGACAAGAAAGACTCCGACAAAAAGGACAAGAAGGACAAAGACAAGAAGAGCGACGACAAGGACAAGAACGATGCCGACAAGAAGGACGAGGACAAGCCCGTCGAGGTCAAGATGGATCTGGAAAAGATCGGCGACCGCATCCTGGCCTTGCCCATCCCGCCCCGCAACTACGCAGGAATCTCCGTTGGCAAGACCGGCGTCCTCTACCTCGCCGAAACCTCTCCCTTCGGTCGCGCCAGCAACGGGGGCGACGGCGCCGGCATTCACGCCATCTGGCGCTTCACGCTCGACAAACGCAAGCCGGAGCAGTTGTTCTGGAATGTAGATGCCTTCGTCGTATCCTTTGACGGCTCCAAAGTGCTCTACGCGCGCAAAAACGGATGGACCATCGCCTCGGCCGACGACCTAAAGCCCGGCGAAGACTCTCCCGGCAAGCCTCTGAATCTGAGCGGCCTTGAAACGGTCGTCGATCCCCGCGCCGAATGGCGCCAGATCTACCACGAAACCTGGCGCATCGAGCGCGACTTCCTCTACGACCCCCACACCCACGGCCTCAGCATTCCCAAGGTCGAGGCCCGTTACAAGCCCTATCTCGACGGCCTCGCCTCCCGCTCAGAGTTCACCTATCTCTCCACCGAGATGCTGGGCGAGATCACCATAGGCCACATGTTTGTCGGTGGGCCTCACGAGCCCGATAACGGCCCGAAGACTGGCCTTCTCGGCGCCGACTACAAAGTCCAGAATGGCCGTTACCGCATCGCCAAAATCCTCGGCGGCCAGAACTGGACCCCCGGCCTGGCCTCGCCGCTCACGCTCCCTGGCGTCTACGTCCACGAGGGTGCCTATCTGTTGGCAGTGAATGGACGCGAACTGCACGCAAGCGACAATCTCTATGAGTTTTTCGACGGCACTGCCGGCAAGCAGACCATGCTCCACATCGCCTATAACCCGGACGGCAAAGACGCTCGCGACGTCACCGTCGTTCCCATAGCCGACGAAGACGGTCTCCGCAATCTGGATTGGATCGAATCCAATCGCCACAAGGTCGACGAGCTCTCCGGCGGCAAGTTGGCTTACGTCTATATGCCCAACACTGGCGGCTCCGGCTACACCAACTTCAACCGCTATTTCTACTCCCAGCTCGACAAGCAGGGGCTGGTCCTCGACGAGCGCTACAACGAAGGCGGCTTTATCGCCGACTATGTGGTCGACGTGCTCAAGCGCTTCCCCCTCTCCGGAGCCATCGAGCGCGACGGCAAACCGATTCACGACCCCGTCGGCGCCATCTTCGGCCCCAAGGTCATGCTCATCAACCAGAACTCCGGCTCCGGCGGCGATGCCATGCCCTGGTACTTCCGCAAATCTGGAATCGGCAAGCTGGTCGGCACCCGCACCTGGGGCGGACTGGTCGGCATCGGTGGCTATCCGACCTTGCTGGACGGCGGCTACGTCATGGCTCCCCGCTACGCCATCTACGGCCTCAACGGCGACTGGGAGGTCGAAAACCACGGCATCGCCCCCGACGTGCCGGTCGAAGATCTACCCGCGGACGTAGCCGCCGGCCACGACCGCCAGTTAGAAACCGGCGTCCAGGTTGTCCTCGACGAGCTCAAAGCCCATCCCGTACCCGAGCCGCCGATTCCTCCCTATCCGAACTACCACAAGAACGACGGCCTGGGGAACAACTAGCCCGTCGGCCAAACACCATGGGTGCCCCAGGTCCCGACTTTGGGACCTGGGAAACCACGAACCCATCGCAAAACCTCTGTCATCCTGAGCGACCCGTAGCGCAGCGAAGGGGAGTCGAAGGACCTGCTTCTTGCAGGTGCTCCATAATAATCTGTCGCAGTTTAGCCGCTCTGGATGCACACTCCCGAGACAGATTCTCCGTTCCAATTCCTGATAGGTATATTTCTAATAGAAATAAGACAAGATGAATATCATGTTTGTTCCGGCGGTTCCCTAAGTAACGATAGGCGTGGCGGGTCCTGTATCAGGGCACGACTTCAGTCGTGCCAAAAACGCCACAAAGAAGACGTGGGCTTTAGCCCCTGAGGGATTTTGTTCGTTCCGCGCCACTACTTTCGGCCTGGGTTGACCCTTCCCCTGAGCTAGCTTGATATTCATCTAAAACAATTCACTGCCCCGAGCTCCCAAACCCCTTCTCCGCCCTCGCCGATTCTTCCAGGCTCTCCACCGTTTCCACGCTTCCCGTCAGCACCGGAACAGGAATCATCTGCGCGATCTTCTCCCCGGTCTTCAGCTCGATGGCTGACTCGCCCAGGTTGGTCATCAGCACCAGAATCTCTCCCCGGTATCCCGCGTCGATCACCCCCGCCGTGGTCGCAATCCCCCGCGCCGCCATCGACGAGCGGTCCCGCACCAGCAACCCCAACGGCGTGCCAGTCCCAGGGTGCCGTGCCTCGACGGCGATGCCCGTCCGCACCTTCACCGTAGCTCGCGGCGCCAGCACCGCCCCCTCCAGCGCAAACAGGTCATAGCCCAGATCCTCGCCGGGATGGGCCACCACAGGCGCACGCGCCCCCGCCTCCAACAGCTTCACTCGCAACATCCCTCCATCCTAAGCGATGAGCCGCGGACGAGGCGGAATGCAGCCAATGACACCACACTCGATCGCATCCCCATCTTGGAACCTTCGCGCAGGCCAAACCCGCCTTCGGGAAGCATTGCCGCATGAATCTCAGAAAATCGTTCATCCATGACGGTTATGCCGCATGTTTTCCGTCGATAATAGAATCACAATCCCATTCGATCCGAGAAGGAAAGATTAACCCGATGAGATTTAGCGTCAATGCTGCCGCCGCGGCACTGCTTGCGGTGTGCCTTGTTCCCAGCTACGCACAGACCAGCGAGACCAAACCGCCGGTCAAAAAGCACGTCGCAGCCCAAAAGGCCAAGACACCACCTGCACCTACAGTCCAGGAGCAGATTCAGGCGCTGCGCCAGCAATTGCAAGACCAGGCCAGCCAGATTGAAAGCCTCAAAACCGGCATGGCAGAGAAGGATGCGCAGTTGAAGAAGACTGCGCAGGCCGCCGCTGATGCCCAGGCCTCGGCTGCCAGGGCGGAGGCCGCAGCCTCGCTTCAGCAGCAGGCAGTCGGCGAAAATGCCGCCGCGGTCACAACCCTCCAGTCGGCAGTCACCGGTGTGAAAGCCAGCCAGACCACCCTGGCAGCCGCGGTCACCGACGAGACCGCCAAGATCAAGAAGGTGATCGACAGCCCAGGCGCCCTGCACTACAAGGGAATCAACCTGACGCCGGGCGGCTTCATCGAGGGGGACACCGTCTTCCGTTCTCACGCCACCGGCGGCGACATAGCCACCGCCTTCGGGTCAATTCCCTACGAGCACGCGGACTCCTATTCGCTCACCGAGTTCTATGCCGCGGCCAACTCCTCCCGCCTCTCTCTAATGGCGGAGGGTAAGGTGAACTGGGGAACGATCCGCGGCTACTATGAGGGTGACTTCATCGGCGTCGGCACCGCCACCAGCAATAACCAGTCCAACAGCTACCTGTTGCGCCAGAGACTGCTTTACATTCAGGCCGAAACCAACTCCCATCTGTCCTTTACCGTCGGCCAGTTATGGTCCCTGGCGACAGAAGACCGCAAAGGCATCACCAGCGCCGCCGTTGACGTCGCTGTCCCCTTGTCCGTCGACCCGAACTATATGCCCGGCTTCGTCTGGACGCGTCAGTATGGCTTCCGCGTAGTCAAGAGCTTCGACAAGGCGGCCTTCGCCGTCTCGCTCGAGAATCCGCAGGTCTCCTACGCCGCCTCCCTGGCCGGAAACACTCCCTACGCCGTGCTGGGTAGCGCCGGCCTGAACTCTGGCGCCTTCAACGCCGCCATCAGCTCCTGCTCGCCCTCCACTTCCATCGTGAACTACACCAATGAGTTGGATTCGGACGGAAACAACGTTGCGCTTCCGGTCACCAAGACAGTGAACTCCTGCACCAACCTGGCCAATATCTCCTTCAACAAGGCTCCGGACGTGCTCTTCAAGGCAGCCTTCGACCCCGGCTTCGGCCACTATGAGCTCTTCGGAATTGCCCGCTTTGCCCATGAGACCGTCTATCCCGGTGAAACCACCAACAGCAACCTCTACGGCGGCAAAGATCCCAGCGGCAACGCGATTGTCGACATCAAGTCAGGCTTGGCCGCAGCGCCGGCTCTCACCACCGAGGGTTCCTACTCAGACAGCATCAACCTCGGCGGATTCGGCGCCAGCGCGCGCGTCCCGGTGATCAAAGACAAGCTGAGCATAGGCGCCAAAGCCCTCTACGGGGCCGGCGTGGGCCGCTATGGTTCCTGCCTCCCCGACGTTACAGCCAACGCCTCGGGCAAACTTGCCCCCGTCCACAATCTCAGCGGCCTGCTCAGCGCCGAGCTCACACCCACGCCCCGCCTGCTTGTCTGGTCCTACTACGGTGGCGACTATGCCGGACGTGAGGACTATTCAAGCCCCTTAACCACAACCCTCGCCGCACCCACCGCCGCGCAAAATGCCGCCGGCGTATTTGGGCCCACATGGGCGGCTCCCAAACAAGCTGCAGTGGGTTACGGTTCGAGGTTCCTCTCGAACGCCAGTTGCAACGTCACCTCCAACCCCGGCATCAACGGCGCCTCCACCGGCTACTACCCCGGCGGCTCCTGCGGTGCCCAAACCCGTGCCGTGCAGGAAGTCGCGGGCGGATATTGGTACGACGTCTACAAAGGGGATCGCGGCCGCTTGCGCCAGGGCGTCCAGTACGGCTATTTTGTCCGCGAAGCCTGGACGGGCGCGGGCTCTCCCGGCATCGGCGCCAAGGGCATCGAGAACATGTTCTTCACTGCCCTCCGCTATACCCTGCCGTAAACGAGATGAACGGCGCTGGCGGAGTTCGTGACGTTAGAGCATTTTCGGATCTGCTGTAGACTTCCGTGCCCCATCCATTCCGCGTTTTTCTGCGGAATGGGTGGGAAACCTACAGAATTCCGGTCTGCACAATTCCCAAAAAATGCATTAGCCGTGCCGTGTCGCGAACAGGCGCGAAGCGCCGCCAACACGGCCGCGGTAGCGGACGCCAAACTTGCCAACACGCGCGCAGCGCGGCTAACTCCGCTTGCGCCAGAAATGGTCAGCCCCGGCCGGAAACCTCTCCCGGCCGGGGCTGTCGTTGTGCAAAGCAATTCGGCAAAAGGACCTGTAAGCCGAATTCTGTCGTGTGCGGTCATTCCTCTAGGCGCCGCGTCGCCGCGGACGCTCATCAGCGACCTACCCGGAGGTTTCGGCAATTGCTACGAGCCGCCTGAACGCGTCGGGCCGATGCGCAGCGCCGCATGACTCGATGCGAACGCTTCCCTCCCTATTTGGTCTTGCTCCGTGTGGGGTTTACCTTGCCC
>Ga0302270_10004834_pt1 | contig 12412 bp, 12 predicted proteins | sample III_Bog_E2_3_FD_198773 | JGI IMG/M metagenome (GOLD analysis project Ga0302270, IMG submission 198773) | Peat permafrost microbial communities from Stordalen Mire near Abisko, Sweden - III_Bog_E2_3 | ecosystem: Environmental > Terrestrial > Soil > Wetlands > Peat | place: Sweden: Abisko...
CTGGATCGCGCCCGCTGCGAGAACGAGTGCGGCCGGCCTCCGGTGGAAGATCGCGCCGTCTACACCAGCCTCAAAGATGTCGGGCACTGCCCCTGCGGCGGCCTTCTGCGTCCGCACATTGTCTTTTTCGGCGAGATTCCGTTGGAGATGGATCGCATTCAGGAGGAGATTGAGCGGGCCACGCTGATGATCGTCGTCGGCACCTCCGGCTCGGTGTATCCGGCGGCGAACTTTGTGCACTGGGCGCGGCAGAACAAGGCGCGCACTGTCTACGTAGGGCCTGAGCCGCCGCTCAACGCCTCAGCCTTTACCCAGGTGGTGGAGGGCAAGGCCGGCAAGGTGTTGCCCGGAATCTTCGAGGTTCTCTAGGATTCTAAACGCATTATTGATCCGGCAACTAACTAATGCCAGGGTGATGCTGTCGATGCTGTCAGGGTACCCCACCATTTCGCAGGCTTTATCGCGAAATGGATGGGAGGTCTGCACATTATTTAAGGGTCGGCTCTATGGTGCTCGCCGCTGCTGTCTGCGCTTTGTCCTGCCCGGCCCGTGAACCCCGAGTACGTTTCCTGTTTTTGGAACAAGCACAAAACTGAGCAGAACGGGCTATTGCAAGGCGCCCAAGCAGGAAATTAATCGTAGAATGGCTTTCCAGATTCAAATCCCCGTAACAATCCCCGTAGACAATGAAATGCGGCAGTACAACTGCAAGGGAGATACCGTGAAAAGGACTTTGGTTGCCGTTTTGTTCTTGATGATGGCTCTGAGCGCTGCTCAGGCCCAGAAACTGACGGGGGCTGGCGCAACCTTCCCCTACCCGATTTATTCGAAATGGTTCAGTGAGTACAGCGCGGCGCACCCCGGTGTTGAGGTCAACTATCAGTCGATCGGTTCCGGCGGTGGCATTCGCCAGGTGACCAGCGGCCTGGTTGATTTTGGCGCGTCCGATGGCCCCATGACCGACGAGCAGCTCGCAGCCTCGAAGATCAAGCTCATCCACATTCCCACGGTGCTCGGCGCTGTGGTTCCGGTCTTCAACGTTCCAGGCGTCAACGATCTGCGTTTCAGCCCTGAAGTGCTGGCCGACATCTACCTGGGCAAGATCGTTACCTGGGCCGATCCGCGCATCGCTAAGGACAACCCGGGCGTCAAGCTGCCCGACCAGAAGATCATCGTCGTACATCGTTCCGATGGTTCGGGCACCAGCTACATCTTCACCGACTACCTGAGCAAGGTAAGCAAAGAATGGGGTTCCGGCCCTGGCAAGGGAACGGCTCCCAGCTGGCCCGTAGGTGTGGGCGGCAAGGGTAACGAAGGTGTGGCCGGTCTGGTTCGCCAGCTTCCGGGCGCCATTGGCTATGTGGAGCTGATCTACGCTCTGCAGAACCACATTTCTTACGGCGCCATGAAGAACGCCTCAGGCAACTGGCTGAAGGCTTCCATCCAGGGCGTGACGGCTGCGGCCGCCAGCATCAAGCAGATGCCCGCCGACTACCGCGTCTCGATCACCAACGCTCCGGGGGCGGACTCTTACCCGATCTCCAGCTTCACCTGGATTCTGGTTCCTACCCATGCTGCTGACCCGGCCAAGGGTAAGGTTCTCAAGGATTTGCTCAGCTGGATCGTGAAGTCTGGCGAGGACGAGGTCGAAGGTCTCTCCTACGCGCCTTTGCCGCCGAGCGTAGCGGAAAAGGTCCTCAAGACCGTCTACTCGCTGCAGTAGGCTGCATTTTTGCGCAATGCAGACAGAAGACCCCGGCCGCCTGGCCGGGGTCTTCTGTCTGAGCGCCATCGGCATTTCAATGGGCTGTATTCTTGCTGGTTCGAAGAGTGTGCTCTAGTCTCCCACCGGCACCGCCTACCCGCGAGCGTATTAACTTTCCAATCGTTATTCTTTACTGAACTTACGTTCTCGTTTCTTATCAGCTGGCCAGATGCTCGGCGATCAGACGGTCGACCAGCGGAATCAACAACTCGCCGGTGCGCGGCAGTACGAATGCGCCCCCTTCAGCATTCCAGTCGAGCTTGAAGCTGGTGGATCGCGCCGAGATCCAGATCTGGTACACGGGCGCGTTGGGCGTGATCACAAACTTGCCCGCGGGCTCCTCAAACACGACATTCAGCACGCCACCCTGCTCTTCGACTTCAAACTCCGCGCCCTTGTCTTCCTGCGCAAAAAGATGCTGCTTCAAACTTTCCAGAGCGGCTTCAGCGGAACGGCGAAACTCCTGCTCATCCATCATGGCCCCAGTGTAGCAAGGCGGCTTGCGGCAATGCTGGTGGTGCGGTCGGCTGCTTCCAGATTTTCATCGCTCTGTCGCCTTCCCGGACACAGTTTTTGCGACAAAGATTAAAGCTTTCGCTCCATTGTGCCGATGAGTGGGACAAGGAAGGCCTGGACGAGGAGCGAGTATGGAAATCGGACCCATCACAGGAATTCGCATAATGCCCGTAACCAAGACGCCGGCGCCCCCAGAGCTCTCGGCGGTCTTTGACATCTCCCTGATGCGCTCGAACGACGACTCCTATGCTGGAGGCAACAGAAGAGGCACCGGCGGGCAGGACAACGAGAACGACGAACCGGACGATCTGTTCATGGACGATGACGAGGCCACGGCGCAGCAGCTTCTGCGGAACGGAACGGGCGGCATCAATATCTTCGCTTGAAGCGCCAAGCTTTGGGCCGTCCCCGATTTTGAGAAGGAGTGTGTGCCTGTGCTTACCGCGTTCCGGCGCACACGCTATTGGTGCAGCCCTTAAGCAGTGTGTAGGCTTCCCACCCATTTCGCGATAAAGCCTGCGAAATGGATGGGGCACGGAAGTCTACAGCAACTGCTGCTAAAGCGTGCGCTTGAACAATGGCGTGGCTGCCAGCAGCGTGCCGATCCCAAACACAAACAGAAACCCCAGATCGAATCGGATGGCCACAAACCCGCCGTCCTTGAGGATGATCGCCTTTAACCCGTGAATGGCGTAGGTGAACGGATCGACGACCGAGAGCGCCCGGAGCCACCAGGGAAAAGCCGTGATCGGATACATGGCGCCTGAGGGGTAGAACAGCAGCAGATTCAGCACGCCGAACATGGCGCGCGGCACCAGCGGATCGTCCACGCGCACCATCAGCAGGAACATCATGCCGTTGAAAGCTACCGCGATGACCAGCAGCATGGCGAAGATTTCCAGCATCTGCGCAGGATGGAAGATGATTCCGAGGCCCGCCATCAGCGATCCGACGACGGTGAGCGTAATGCCGCTCATAACGGCTTTGATGGAGCCGGCAAAGTTCAGCCCCAGCACCAGCTCCAATCGCGTGATGGGCGTAACCAGGTAACCCTCGTGCACGCCGCGCGCCTTGTCGTCGATGTAGAGCATGCCGCCGCCGATCATCACTGAGATGTACATGGCGAGCGCAATGCAGGCCGGCAGCAGAAACTTCATGTAACCCACATACGGATAGAGTTCGACGATCTCGAGCGCAATGGTGGTTTGCAGGCGAGGCTGAATCGCGTCGGTGCTCAGCGCCGTCACCAGCGACTGCATCTCTCCCTCCACGCTCGACGAGGTGAACTGGTCGGTGTCATCCACCACCAGGCCCACGCGCGGAGCATCCTTGGCATACACGCGCCGCGAATACTGTTTGGGGATGACGACTGCCGCATCCACCTTACCGGTGCGCACATCTTCGCGCGCCTGCAGTTCATCGGAGTACTCGATGGTCCTGAAGGTCTTGATATTTGCGGCGATTGAGTCAAAGCCCTCGCGCAGTTTTACCGCCTCGGGCCCGTGGTCGTAGTCCACCACGGCCACACGCGCGCCAACGATCTTTCCGCCGAAGGCGTTGCCCATGATGATCAACTGCAGAATCGGCATCATCAGTGACATGATCATGAGCATGGGCGAGCGGAAGAATTTGCGCATCTCGCGCTCGATGATGGCAAACATTCGGTTCATGGCCGTTCTCCCGGTCGTGGCGGCATCGTAAAGGCCGCGGGCTTCACCTGCTCGTCGCGCAGCTGGCGGCCGGTGTAGTGCACAAAGACGTCGTCAAGCGTGGTGTTCTGCACGCTGAGCGAGGTGAGCGTTTCGCCCAGCGACGAGGCGAGCTCGACCAACTGCATGGTGGTGCGCGAGCCGGAGCTGGTCATCACGCGATAGAATCCGGCGCTCTCCGCCTGCACGCTCTTCACGCCTTCCAGACCCTCCAGCCGCTGCTGCCACTCTGTGGTTTCACGGCCAAAGTGCACCTCCACCACGTTCTCGCCGGGCACGCTGTGCTTGAGCTGGAGGGGCGTGCCCAGCGCTACCAGGTTGCCATGGTCCACAATCGCGATGCGGTCGCAGAGCTTGTCGGCTTCTTCCATGTAGTGCGTGGTCAGCAGGATGGTCAGCCCGCGCTCGCGGCGCAGCTTGTCCAGCAGCTCCCACACCGCGATGCGCGAGACCGGATCGAGGCCCGTGGTTGGTTCGTCGAGAAAGAAGATGCGCGGATTGTGCACCAGACCGCGCGCAATTTCGAGCCGCCGTCTCATGCCGCCCGAAAGCGTCTTGGTCTGCGCTTCCCGCCACTTCATCAGGTCAACGGCTTCGAGCACTTCCACAATGTTCTTTTCCCGCTCGGCGCGCGGCACGCTGTAGAGTTTGGCGTAGATGCTCAGGTTTTCGCCCACCGTCAGATCCGCGTCGCTGGTGAGCGCCTGCGGGATGACGCCGATGGCGCGGCGAACCTCATCCGGGTCGGCGGCCACATTGTGCCCGGCCACGAATACCGTTCCGCCGGTGATGGGGATCAGCGTGGTCATCATGCGGATCAGCGTGCTTTTGCCCGCGCCGTTTGGCCCCAGCAAGCCGAAGATCTCGCCCTCGGTCACCTCGAAGCTGACGCCTTTCACTGCTTCAAAGCTGCCGTAGCGCTTGACGACATTGCGGACTTCGATGGCGAGTTGTCCACTCGCATTTGTGGCCGTCGCAGCGCTCATTTCTTCACCAGTTTGGCTTTGGGAATGTAGATTTCCGCCGTCATGCCGGGCACGTACTTTTCGCCGGGATTGTCGATGAGCAGCTTCAGCTGGATGGTCTTGATGTCGCGCTTGCGGTCGCTTACGTCGCGCTGGGTGGCAAAGTCGGCCTCGGCAGCCTTGTTGATCACCTTGCCCCAGACGGTGCCGCCGGAAGGCATGACGATGCGCAGGCTGTCGCCTAGCTGGACGGCGTCCGACTGCGTCTCCGGCAGCGGCGCATAGACCCAGGTTTGCGTAAGATCCTGAATGGTGACGATGGGCGTGCCGGCAGAAACCACCTCGCCCTGCCGCGTGGCCCACACATTCACGCGTCCACTCACCGGCGCAAACACCTGCGCATAGCTTTGCGTCACGCGCGCCTGGTCAGCCAGCGCGCGGGCGTTGGCCACGTCGTTGCGCGTTGCAGCCACGGTGCGCTCGGAGACCGTTGTGAGCAGTTCATGCGCACGTGCCTGGCGCAGATTGGCCTGGGCAGCCGAGAGCGAGTGTTCGGCCGAGGTGACAGCCGCCTCGGAGGCATGGAGGCTGGTGACCGCCTCGTCGCGCGATTGCGCGCTCATAATGCCCTGATCGGCCAGCACCACGGTGCGGCTGGTATCGGCCTTCTGGTGCTCCAGATTCGCATTGGCCTGGGCCAGCGCGGCCTCTGCCACGCGCACCTGCGCCTCGGTGCTCACCGTTGCGCTGGAGGTTTCGCCGCGTGTCTGCTGTACGGTTTCGACGGCCTCGCCCAGCTTGCCCGTCTGGCTGCCGGCCGCGGCCTCGGCGGCGCGCAGGGCGGCAGCCAGATCGTCGCTTTCGATGGTGGCGATCAGCTCGCCGGCCTTCACCTGCTGGCCTTCGGTTACCGTCAGCGTGGCCAGGCGGCCGGCAATGCGCGAACTCACCTGCACTTCGTTAGCGTCCACCGTGCCGATGATCTGCAAATCGCTCGACGGGCGCACCGTCACCAGGTACCAGACCAGAGAGCCGATCGTCAGCAAAGTAAGAATGAGAAAAACCCGATTGCGTGCACTCACGTCAACATCACCTCAAAGCAGTTTTCATGCGCCAGTGTTTGAAATCGCCGCTGGGGGGCATGGGCGTAGCGGCCAGAATTTGTGCGGCCACCTGGGCTCCACGTTCGCGGTCGCGAAAGATGGTTTGCCCCAGGTATTCAATGGAAGCCTTGCGCCGGAACTCCAGCTCCTTGCGCGAGAACAGGTCCCGTTCGGTCAGCAGTCCGACAACCGGTGCGGAAAGAAAATAAAAAATATTTGCCCCCAGCGCAGCATTCATCAGCTGCCAAGGGTCCACTTCGATCAGTTCGCCGGTCTTCTGGCCCTCGACGATCAGCTGGCCCACGCGCTCGGTTGTCGGCCGGAAAACCTTGTCCACAATGGCTGAAAGCGCGTTCTCCTCGCCCCGGCGCAGGCGGATCATCTCCTGCTGCATCAGGCTCTGGAAGGTCTGTTCGGAGTGGATGCGGTCAAAGTGGCGCAGAATGAACAGCACCAGGCGTTCGCCGGCAGTGTTTTCACTGCTGAGCGCAGCCATGCCACTGGAAACCACGGCGTCGGCCACTCGCTCCAGGGCCGCTTCGTAGAGCGCTTCCTTGCTGCGAAAGTAGTAGTAAAGCAAGGCCTTATTCACGCCTGCCGCTTCCGCGATCTGTTCAGTGCGGGCTCCGGCCAGGCCACTTTCACTGAAGGCCTGGATGGCAGCTTCAAGAATGCGGGCGCGCGTTTGGTCTGCGCGGTCTTTCTGCGGGCGGGTTGGAGGGTGGGTGGCCATTGATTTAACTAACCAGTTAGTAAAATAACCCAGTCAGATAAATCTTGCAAGTCCGGCTGGGAATCTCTACCCGTTTCTGTACGTGCGCGATGGATGGGCGGTTCCCGGCGGGCTTTCGACGCCTGACCGGTAACGTTTAGCATCGAAAGATCATGCGTATCCCCATCTACCAGGTCGATGCTTTTGCAAGTCGCCTTTTTGGCGGCAATCCAGCCGCTGTAATGCCCATGGAAGCCTTTCCCGCCGAAGAGGTTATGCAGGCCATTGCGGCAGAAAACAACTTGTCGGAGACTGCCTTTCTGGTAGCCGAGGACGGAAATTACCATCTGCGCTGGTTCACGCCCGAGGTGGAAGTGCCGCTCTGCGGCCACGCCACGCTGGCCAGCGGTGCGGTGGTTCTTGACCGGTTGGAGCCGGGCCGAGAAAGCGTGGTGTTTCTGACCGCCAGTGGGCCGCTCACCGTGAGCCGCGCGGCGCAAGGCTATGGGATGGATTTTCCGGCGCGGCCGTCTGCGCAGGTTCCGGTGTCGCAGGAGATTTCAGACGCACTGGGTGTGGCTCCGGTTGAGGTGTGGGAAGACGACTTCTTTCTGCTGGCATTGGTCAAGGACGCGGCCACGGTTCGCAACCTGGCTCCCAAGATGGACAGGGTTGCCGCGCTCGAGCGGACAGGGCTGGTTGTGACCGCTGCAGGCGACGAAGGACATGACTTTGTTAGCCGCTTCTTTGCCCCGGCCAAAGGCATAGCCGAGGACCCTGTGACCGGTTCGGCGCACTGCATGTTGACGCCCTTCTGGGCTGCGCGGCTTGGCAAGGCCAGCTTCAGCGCCTTTCAGGCTTCGGCACGGGGCGGGGAACTGCTGTGCCGGCTGAAGGGCGAGCGCGTAGAGATAGAAGGCCAGTGCGTCTTCTATCTCGAAGGGAAAGTTGAGATAGAAGAATCTGTCCAGAAACTGAGAGGGTGAAGGGTACGGGCTTCAGCCCGTACGTTCGATCCTATAAAAATTGCAGGGCTTTAACCCTTGAGGGAATGCAAACGACTCGAAAGACTGCCTCGGGGGCTAAAGCCCATGCCATCTCCGCTTCTCAATGTACGGGCTAAAGCCCGTACCCTTCCCGAAAAATTGAGTTTCTGGACAGGTTCTAAGCCAGCGCGCTGCTCAGGCCCGACTACCCGGGCCAGAGTCGCAACCCAGAGCTATCGCGTCCAGGGCAGCTCGTCTCCGGCCACTTCGAGCAGCGCCAGAGTCAGCTCGTTCATTGGTGTGGGAATGCCGTGCTTCTTGCCCTTGCGCACGACGGCACCGTTGCGCGCGTCCCACTCCATGCGCTGGCCGGCAAGGCGGTCTGCCAAGAGCGAGTTGATTGAGTCGCCGGGATGGCTGCGGTACATGCCGATGATCTCGTCAATCACCGTTGCGTCTAGCCTGGCGCCCTCAGCCTGCGCCACCGCCAGGCACTCGGCGGCCATGGCGCGGCTTATGGACGTCATGCGCTCGCCCCACAGCACGCGCACCGGTTGCAGGCTGAGCGCGTTGAGCGCGCCCACTGTGTTCAGGCACAGCTTCCACCAGGCGGCGGTGGTGAAGTCCTCCACCGGTACAAGATTCGCCGGGCTGCCCGCAAAGAGCGACAGAAAGCCGCGCCCCAGCGGAGAGTCTTCCACCTTGAGCAGAACCGTGCCGCGTACATGCACCACGCCGTCGGCGCGCCGTTCAACGGGGCAGTCGATGACTACCGGCAGCAGCCGGTCCTGGCTGACCCAGGCGGCAAAGCGTTCGCGATGCTCCACGCCGTTCTGCACAATGGCGACGGGAGCGCCCTCGGCACAGAGGCCGGGAAACCACGCCGCAGCGGATTCGGAATCGTAGGCTTTGGTGGCTACCAGCACCCAGTCCACCGGTTTGGCATCGGCTGGGTTGGTCAGGTTAGTGGCTGTGATGCGCACTTCGCCCTGGGGCGTTAGCGCCACAAGCTGCGGCAGCGGACGCCGCGTGCAGAGCGTGATTTGGTGGCGGCCGGTGACCTGGAGTAGCGACGCCAGCGCACCTCCAATGGCTCCAACGCCGACGATTGCAATGCGCGCCATGGGGTATCTCCTTGGACGTGTTGTTGAGCGGTACAGAACCACCCTACACGCTGGCTATGCAGGCGTGCCAGCGTAGCTTCAAGCAAGCTCGAAGCCTATCGGTTCGCCTGCTTCCCTGACCGCGTGAATGCTCCTATTTGAGGTTCGAGGCATCCCACCCTTTCGACGGTGGAGCTGTCGAAAGGATGGGGCACGGAGCAGCCTGCGAAAGCGACTAGTCCCCACACCTAGGTTGTATCGCGTTACAGGGGAGGCAGAGCGTCGACGATGGTGACGCCCGGCGGTGCGGTAAAGCGGAAAAGCTCTGGTGCGGCTGTGGCATTTACCTGCTCGCCGGTAAAGCTGAAGTGGGTAATAGCGCCGTCGTTCTCTTCGGCTTCAATGGCCAGGATGGTGCCGTCGGCCGCGGCGGTGATGCTCATGCGGGGAACGCGCTGCTCCTGGCCCTTGGGCTGGCCGGTCAGCGTAAATGCGCCGTTGGGCGCAGCCGTCAGATGCAGGTTCACCAGCTCTTTTTCAAGCTGGGTATGCCCTAGCAGAAAGCGGAGCGGCGAGCGCAGGTCGTCCAGCTCCTTGGCCGGGATGCGCTGCGCCTGCGCGGTCCCGCGCGTATAGAACCAGGCGTATTTGCCGTCGAGCAGGAACAGCTTGCCGGCCGGCTGGGAGTAGTCCCAGCGCATGCGGCCCGGCTTGGCCAGCAGCAGCGTGCCGCTTTCGGTGCGGAGCTTGCCCATCCCCGCGTAGGTCTCACTGAAGCCGGCCTTGAGCGAGTGTAGCTGGTTGTAGTGCCGATCGACGCGCTGCGCAATCTCATGCACGCCGGGCGGGGGCTGCTGCGCGGCGACACCGAGCGCGGCCAGTAGAAAGGCGGCCGTCAGCAGACGGCCGCCCCACAAAACTACCTTGATTGACTTCATTGCAAGAGTTGGGTGCAGTTGGTGCCGCCTGCCGGGTCGTATTTGATGACGCCGGCTTCATCGCTGCAGAAGCTGGAGTCGCCGGTCTTGCCCAACGTCTGCGGCACAGCAGTGATGAGGTAGCTGGTAGCGCGGTCCTGGCCGTTCACCGTTACCTTGTTGCGGCAGGCAATGGTGAAGATGTAGCCGGATTTGTAGCCGGAGATGATGTCGCCCTGCAGAATCTGCGCGCCGTTCGGCGAGGGACCGCCCGCATTCGGATCGCCGCCTAGCTGCGAGAGTTGGCAGGCAAAGCCGCTGGCCGGATAGTCACTGCTGTATTGCACTTCGGCCTTGTTGATGGTCTGAACCGAATTGATGGCCGAGGTGCGATTGGCGCTCTTCCTCAAGCTTCCGATGGTCGGAATGGCCATCAGCATCAGAATTAGAATGATGGCGATGACGATCAGCAATTCCATCAGCGTAAAACCGTTCGCTGGGAGGGCCGCGCGGTGGCGGCGGGCAAACATCTTCGAGCAGTTCATCAGGTTCAGCGCCTCTCGGAACCGGCCGATCCAACCCGGCCATTCCTCAAAAATGCTACAACGTACAGACGGGAAAGGGAAATGGAACGCTCACGGTTGCATGATACTGCCAATTCTGCCCAATTCCACCAGTCCCACCTGCTACTGCTTCCACAGGACCACGCCGCCCAGTAGTCCAAGCTCGTTCGGGACGACGCTCACATTCTTTGGCAGCTTGACGGTGATCTTCTTGGTATTGCCGCCGCCCAGGTAGAGATAATCCCAGTTGAAGAGCTTCTCAGTCTCGGCGATGGCCTCCAGCAGTACCTGGTTCCACCGCGCCTTGCGGAGCTTGTCCAGACCGCGCCGGCCGATGAAGTCTTCGTAGGTCTTCTTCTTCCACGGGTGATGGCCAAGTTCGAGCCCGGGCATAAGACGCCCGTCTGTGAACAATGCAGAGCCCATGCCTGTGCCCAGCGTGAGCACCAGTTCCACGCCGTAGCCCTTTACCGCCGCGCCGCCCGCAACGTCGGCGTCGTTGGCTACGCGGACCGGCTTCTTCCAGCGCTTGGCCAACTCGTCTTCAAGGGGGAACTTCATCCAGCGCGGATGCAGATTCACTGCCGTGTAGGTGATGCCATGTTTGATGACGCCAGGAAAACCAGCCGAGACGCGGTCAAAGCTGGGCAGCAGCTCAGCCAGCTGGTCGAGCCCCTTCAGCACCGCAAGCGGGGTGGGAACAGCAGGGGTTGGTACGCGCTGGCGCTCGCTGAGCGGCTTGCCAGTCGCGTCCAGTAGCATGGCCTTCAAACCAGAGCCGCCAATGTCGATCGAGAGCGTGACAGGGCCAGAGTCGGACGTGGTGGCGGATTTGGAAGTAAGTTTTTGAGTGGTCATCCGAGATGAATTGTACGGCCCAACGAGAGACTGTGAAACCTGCGGCAAGACTTCTTTCGAGGAATCTCCAACTCCTTGCCCAAAATTGGCTGGGCAAGGAGTCGGAAATGGGCAGGCAGAGCGCGGCCTACTTCGCCGCCGTCTCGAACTGGACGTTCATCCAGGCACGGATAGCGTCCATCTGTTGCGGTCGGCCCAGGAAGTCCTGCACCAACTCGGTGGCGGGCTTGGTGGCGCCGGGCTCAAGTACTGTGCGGCGATAGCGCATCGCCGTTGGTCCGTCGATCAGGTTGTTCTTGTCGAACTGAGCAAAGAAGTCGAGCGCAATGACCTTGTCGAGGATGTAGGTGTAGTAGTTGGAAGCGTAGCCGGTGAGGTGGGTAAACGAGGCGTAGTCGTGCGTCCCGGCAATGTTGGCGAATGGGCTGAAGCGCTTCATGTTGGCGTTCCACTCGCCATCAAAGTCGAGCTTAGCCGGCGCAATGTTGTGTACGTCAAGCGAGAAGCTGGAGTAGATGAGTTGGCGCTGCAGCCACTGGCCGCGTCCGTAGGCGCTGGCGGCGTTCATCTTTGCGATCAGCGCGGCCGGCAGTACTTCACCGGTCTGGTAGTGCTTGCCAAAGCTCTGCAGAATGGCCTGGGAGTGGAACATCTCTTCGAGCATCTGCGAGGGCGACTCGACAAAGTCGCCTTCCACGTTGAAGCCGCCCGCCTGCGACCACTGGCCCTGGCTACCCAGGATGTGATGCATCAGGTGGCCGAACTCGTGGAAGTAGGTAACCACCTCGTCGTACTGCATCAAGCCCGGATCGCCGGCCTTGCCGCCGGAGAAGTTGCACACCAGCATCCCTTCAGGGAGCTGACGCCCGGCAATGCCGGGCACCACCGGAGAAGACGAGAACCACTTGTCCTTGCCTTCGCGCGGGTGCATGTCCAGATAGATGCGGCCCAGCCGCTTGCCCTCGTTGCCGGCAGTGGCGTCGAACACGTCGTAAGTGTCCACTGACTTGTCCCACACTACGGCGTCGGTAACGGGCTTGAAGGATACGTGGAAGAGCCGCGCGGCCGTCTTCAGGATGCCGTCCTGCACCTGCGCGTAGGGGAAGTAGGGGCGCACGCTCTGCGCATCGAAGCTGAACTGCGAGCGTCGGTAGAGCTCGTTCCAGTAGCTGCGGTCGGCCTGCGTAATGGCCGTCAATCCCGGCTGCTGCTGCT
>Ga0302270_10004856_pt1 | contig 12378 bp, 7 predicted proteins | sample III_Bog_E2_3_FD_198773 | JGI IMG/M metagenome (GOLD analysis project Ga0302270, IMG submission 198773) | Peat permafrost microbial communities from Stordalen Mire near Abisko, Sweden - III_Bog_E2_3 | ecosystem: Environmental > Terrestrial > Soil > Wetlands > Peat | place: Sweden: Abisko...
CAGGCGATCATGGCGGGAAACGCCCTCGCAGCGGAGGAGTTGGATCAGCTGAGAGCCCTCAACCGGCTAATTGCGCAGCAGATGGACACGGAGGCCCGGTATCATCGAATCGAGGAGGAAAAGAAGACTCAGGATCTTGCAGCAACGGCCAACGCGAACGCGCAGCCGGCGAACACGCCCGATCCGAAGGCAGCCAAAACCTACGGGCCGATGCCGTCGAACTGATGCGCCATCTCGGCAAACTTGCAGCGGCAGCGGCCCTGGGGCTCGTCGTATTTGCACCACACCTTGCGGCGCAGACGCCGCCGCCTGCGGGGCAACTGGACCAGATCGTCCAGAATTTCATCACCGGGTCGCAAGCATGGCAGACGAACATAGCGACCGGGGCCAACAGGCTTTTTTACCTCCTCGCGGTCATAGATATCACATGGATGGGGATCAACCTGGCCCTCAAGGGAGATGGTATCCAAGCATTTGTTGCCGAGCTCGTTAGGCGAATATTCTTCATTAGCTTCTATCTCGCCCTTGTTCAATACGGGCAGTCCTGGGCGACGTTAGTCGTGAATAGCTTTCAGCAAACGGGCGCGCAGGCAGTAACGGACAGTCAACTCACATCGAGCGCGATGGCCGGAATCCCGGTGACATCGGCACTGAGCCCTTCGGGGGTGATGGAATTGGGGATTCAGTATGCGCTCGCGATCCTGGCCGCAGCTCCGTCAGGCATCACCTCACTCTTCGTAGCGATTCAGTTCTGTTTTGTGGCAACGGTGGTCTGCGTGGCGTTTGGGGCCATCGCATGCCGGATGGTCGTCGTCCTGGCGGAGATGTATGTAATTCTGTCCGGCGGGGTGATCATGCTTGGGTTCGGCGGCTCGAGGTGGACGAAGGATTACGCAACAAACTACATGCGTTTCGCGGTGGCTGTCGGACTGAAGCTGATGTTCGTGCAGCTAACGGTCGCACTCTCGACCAGCTTCATAAGCAGCCTGTTTTTCGGTGTCGGCTCGGTGTCGATGGCCGGCGCGTTTTCGCTTCTTGCTTCGGTCGGGGTCTGCGCGGTGCTCGTGTGGGTCCTGCCGGCAAGCGTTGAGGGGTTCCTGCGTGGACACGGTGGCGCACACGGCGGAGAAGCCTTCGCAATAGGCGCGTCCACGGCGGTGACAATCACAAGCCTGCTCATGCCCGCCATTTCGAAAATCGCGGCTGCTTCCGCGGCAACGAACGGGGCCTCGGGCGCGGCTGGAGCGACACCCCGGGCGGTCCCGCCGGTGATGCCCGCTGGCGGGCCAGGCGTCGGTAGCGGTGGCAAAGGGTTCAGCGCGGGCATGGCCAAGCCGCCGGGAGCCGTAAACCCAGGGAGCGCCTGACCATGGCACCTCAGGCAAAAGCAAGGGCGAGCGAAGAAAACCCGTATTTGGCGGGCCGGCGGGAATGGAATGAACGCTACGGCGACTTTATCGCTCGGGAGAGCCGGTGGCGCATGCTTGCGATGATCTGCGCGGTAACGACGCTGTTTTCAGTCGGTGGCATCGCCTGGATTGGGAGCCGCAGCAAGCTGGTCCCCTACCTGGTGACGGTGGACCCGAGCGGCAACGCCCTGGTCGGCCATTTGGCGCAGCAGACGCCGGCCGATGACAACATTGTGCGGGCGCTCATGGCCGGCTTCATCGAGGACTGGCGGACGGTATCGGTGGATGCGGGGTCACAGTCGCGCCTGATCGACCATGTCTATGCGCATCTGGCCGGCGGGGACGCGGCGCTTAATTCCGTCAACGCGTATTATCGGGAGCACAATCCGTATCAGTTGGCGGCGAAGGAAACAGTGGCCGTTGCGATCAAATCAGTCCTTCGCACCTCGGCGGAAGCGATCGAGATTGAATGGAGCGAGGAAGAACGGGACCGGAAGGGCAACGTGCGGCTGAGGACGGCCTATAAAGCTGTGGCGACGACGGCACTCAACCCGCCGACCAAGGAGGAAGACATCATGCGCAACCCGGTGGGCTTCTTCGTGAAGGAAATCAATTGGTCTGAGGAGATCGCGAGCCCATGAGAAACCGCGCAAAGACAATTGTGGCGGCCGGCCTCGCGGCATTAGGAAACCTGTGTTCCATGGCGGCGGACGGGCCCGCGGCGCCGGAGGTAACGGTGACAAACGAGGCGCCTCCGGCCGTTGTGGAGCGTCGGCCAAAGGAGACGGAGGTGGACAATCTGACACCGAAGGAGGCAGAGGCGTTGGAGCTGGCAAAGCGTTGGCTTGCGGCAAAGGACCAGCCAACCCTTGGGGCGAACGGGCAGGTGCAGTTTCTTTTCGGGGCGACGCTTCCGACTGTCATTAGCGCTCCGCTTCATGAGACAGACATTGCCCTACAGCCTGGCGAGGTGATCAAGCAGGGTGGGGTGCATGCGGGCGACACGGTCCGCTGGCAGCTAGGGCCGGCTTTAAGCGGGCCGCCGGACAATCAGACGACGCATGTGATCGTGAAGCCGACGGCCGCCGACCTTCGGACCGATCTCATTATCGCGACAGATCGGCGGACCTACCATCTGGAGCTCCTCTCCCGCAAGGACGACTGGATGCCGAGTGTCGGTTTCAGCTACCCCGAGGAGATTCAGGCTGAGTGGGACGCCTACCGGAGAAATACGGCGAAGGAGAAGAAGGACAACACGCTTCCGGAAACAGGGGAGAACCTGCTGACGCTCGATTTCAAGTACCAGGTGGACGGGAAGGCACCATGGAAGCCGGTGCGGGTTTATAGCACGGGGCTGAAGACGGTCATCCAAATGCCTGCGCTGATGAAGGCGACGGAATCGCCGGCGCTTCTCGTGATCGGGGATGGCGGTAAGGAGGAGCTAGTGAACTACCGGGTCCGCGGCGATCGGTACATTGTGGACCTGGTTTTCGACAAGGCGGTGCTGATCAGCGGGGTGGGGCGGCAACAGACCAAAATCACCATTACCCGCCTGGATAAATCGACCGGATGAAACGGAGCATGATCTACACCTCATCAATCCTGCTCGCCTCAATTCTCCTGGGTGGCTGCGAGACCGCAAAGACGGCCTATTACACGACGACCGAGCAGGTGGTGCTTGCAGCCGAATATCGCCAGAAGATCGCGGCCGACGCCGTCGCCCAGCTAAAGAGAACCTTCCTGCCGGCCTCGACGACGTTCTGGCTGGCGCCCGATGTCGCCAAAAAGCCTTTCGGGCATGCGCTGGATCAGGAATTGCGCAACGCCGGGTATGCGATCGTGAGCAAGCCGCCCGGCATCGAGATCGCGTACGTGGTGGACCGCTTCGGCGAGAATGAGGACCGGATTCAGGTGGTGGCCGGAGATGACTATGAAATGAGCCGGCTTTATGCTGAAGATGGCGACGGCGGACTGGAGGCGGAAGGCGGCTATACCGAGAGAAGCGAGCCAATGCCGGCGCCAAGACCCGTGAAAGTGAAAGCCTGGGCGCAAAGTCTGCAGGCGGAGCCAAAGACGGCAGATACCCCTGTGCCGGAGAAAGTGGCGGCAAAGGATGGAGAGCCGGTAAAGACGGATCCTTCCGCGTTGGCGAAGCCGGTCGCTGCGATGGTGGCGCCCGCACCCGAGACCCCGGCCCCGCGGGTCCCGCCGACCCTGGACCCGTCAAAATTCAGCATCATCGAGCCCGACGCCGACTACGTGGTTCAGCTTAACCCGAACCTGTTCATCGCTCCGGTGCAGACGACAAACAACCCGTTCCTCCAGCTCTACCAGCCGCCCTACAAGCCAAAGGACGAAAAGATCGTTGTCTCAGCGGCGATCCCTGGCCCGAACCCGACGTGCATCATCAACGGGATGATGTTCGCCGAGGGCGACAAGTTCGAAGGTTCGATTGCCGTATACCGGGTGGATGCCGACGAAATCTACCTCCAAAGGGGCACGTTCCTCCTCAAATGCCCGGTGTCGGACCGGGAGCTAACGCTGCGTCTACCGTAAATGGCCGTTTACGACACAACGTACATTACCCCTGCGGGGGACAAGCACCGGGACCGCGTGGAGGCCTCGAATCTCCATGAGTTGCGCGCAGTTGTGAGGAAGCGCGGCGGCGCCCGCGTGCTGCGGTGGAAGGAACGGGGCCAGAGAGGAAACCGTGACAGGAGGATCCGTGAGGGGGATTTACTTCTGTTTCTGGACCTTACCTCGATTCAGTTGAGATCGGGAATCCCGGTCCTGGAGATCTTGGACCAGGCCAAGGAGTGCGCGGCGTTTGAAAAGAGGACAAAGGATGTTCTGCGGGGGGTCTTTGGACAGGTGTACGAGGCCAAATCGAGCCTATCGCAGGCCTTGGAGAAATACCCCCATGCGTTCCCGAAGGAAGTCGTGACGGCGCTCAAGGTGGGCGAGCGGGGAGGGGCGGCAAAGCTCGCAGAGAGCATGAAGAACATTTGGGAGCAGCGCGCCTTCAAGAAAGCGCTTCGGGCGGAGGCTTTGGCGGGTTCCCTGTACCCGGCAGGCCTGCTTCTGGGTGTGATTGGTCTCCTCGTCCTCATTTTCACCTACCTGCTGCCCAAGGTCGGTGAGCTCGTGGCTCTAGGGCAAAAGGCCCCCCCGGACGCGATGCTGCGGCTCCTTGCGATCTCGCATTTCATGCACGCCGACTGGTGGATCCTGGCTATAGGAGCGGCGGCAGCGATAGCGGGAGTCTTCGCCGCCCGGGGGACAAAAAGGGGAAGGCGCTACCTGGCCCGGCTGCAACTCCGGCTCCCGGTCCTAGGCAGCATCGTAAAAGGCTACGCCGTGGCTGACGTGTCAAAGAACTACCGGGCCATGTACCTCGGCGGTGTCCTGCCCGGTGAGAATTTGGAGGTATGCGCCGAGGCGACAGAGAACGAAGCGGTGCAGGCCGCGCTTCTGCGCTCCAAAGACCTCCTGGAAAACAGCATCATCGGAGCCGATGGCGGCGAGAGCCCGGTTGCGGGGGCATTTCGGGTGACGGGAATATTTCCTCCGCTTGCGGTCACAATCATAGCGAACGGCGAACGGACGGCTACCCTCGGCGAGGCGCTCGAGCGCGTATCCCAGATTTATTCCGACGAGGTGCGTAAGAGCATCAAGCGCGCGATCAGCGCCTACACCGTGGGGATGTCCCTATTCACGGCAGCCGTCGTCGGCTACGTCGTGATCTCCGTCTGGCAGACGATCGCCGACATTTCCGCATCGGTGTGAAGACCAACACGATGACAACCACCGAGAGAAAATCCCGAAAAACGCGAGCGTTCACCCTCGTGGAAATTCTCGTGGTTTCAGTGATCACCGCGGCGCTGGTGGCCGCAGTCGTCACAAGCGAAGTTGCGCGGCTAAAGAAAGGCTACCGGGACGCTGAGGATCGCACGCTGACTGAGATTCAATCCGACATGATCGCGTCGCTGGATTCCGGGGACTTCGTGAACCGAAACATTTTCCCGTACGCAGACACGCCGGCGACGATGACGCCAACCAACTTCTACAGCTCGGTCGATACGGTTTATACGCAGACGAGCGCAGCGGATTGGTTCGCAAAGATCGCGACGATGCGCGGAACGACGTTCACCGCGGCGGCGCCGACCAGGTACTCGCAGCCGCAGTTAGCCGCGATCCTCTTCAACCGCTACCAACGCTCGCGAATAGTGATCGCTTGTCCGCTCAATGAGACGAATCAGCAGCGCTTTCTCGTCTGCTCGCTCTTGGAGGATCCAACCAAGCTCCAAATGCCGGCGTACAATGGCTCCGACAATTGGTTTGAGGCAGTCTGGAACATGGACTGGACCAACTCGAGCAACACGGTCCCGGGCTACATCGCCTCCCTAATGTCGGCCGCGCAAGTGACGGCCTGGAACGGTTCAAACGGTGTGAGCCTCCTGCCGGCGTTCCGTGTGGTGAAAGTGACAGTTCCGAAATTCACCTTCGTCGTCTCAAACACGAGCACGATCAACAACGCCTATGTGTACTATAACAATGACCTGAATTCGTTTGTGAGCATGGCCGGGAGCGGCCCAACGACGTCCCCTCCGATTCTGCAGGGCCGTTTGCTGCACATCTACACAGGGCAGACGCAAGGCTCGGCGATTCTCTATTACCAGCGGTGGCTTCGGAAAAACGAGGACATCACCCTCCAGTGAGAGCCCGAAACACAGCGACAAAGAAGGGTAAGCAGATTGGGACGCTCCGGCGCCACCTCCTGCCAATGGCAACGGCCATGTGCCTCCCAAAGAACTTCTTTCTCGTGACGGTGGGACTATTGGCCCTCAGCCGCAATGCGTGGGCGGACGTGGGCAATGTCGCGAGCGACCGGCATCTTTTTGCGGAGTCGGTAAAGGCTGTGGACAGCATCCGCGTCGTAAGAACGCAGGTGACGAGCCAGGAGCTAGCCGCTCCGCAATCGGCGATGATTACGCTCGGCCTCCGCAATGTCGCCGAATTGGACACCAAAATCCAGAAAGGTGAGATCGTCTCCGTTTCGGAGATGGAGGCCCGCTACTATCCCACCCACGACACCTGGGCCGCGGTCGCCAACTGGGCGCTTTCTCAAGGCCTGAGGGTAGCGCCCGAGGACGGCACCCACATGAGCGTCATGACCCGCGGGCAGGTCTCACAAGTTGCGAACGCCTTTCAGGTCCGGTTCGCCCGCGTGCGCGGCGATGACGGCATAGAATATACATCTGCCATCTCCATCCCGTCGACCCCTTCGGGAATCGCAGAGGCAGTCACAGGCATTTTGCGCCTTCAGCCCCATCTCCGGCCGCACCCCGCGACAACCTATCCCGAAATCGGAGCGGCTTACGCGTATGGCCCGCAGTTCATGCTCGACCAGTACGGCGCCACCGGCATCGGCGACGGCACGGGCCAAATTATTGCCATCTTCGGATTCAACAGCCCCCCGAACGCAAAGGATCTGGCGACCTACTGGGCGAAGATCGGCTCTCCGCACACCACGGCGGATGTAACGATCATTAACCCGAACAACTATCCCGTCTACAATGACGACACTTCGAACGGCATTCCGCCCGGTTATGAGGTGACAGGAGACATAGAGATCGTGAGCGGCCTCTGCCCTGGAGCGCAAATTCGTGTCTACTGCTTGAACGACTATGCTTCAACGGCTCAAGCGGTTCTTTCGGATCTAAAGCAGTTCCCGAACATCCACCAACTCTCGTTCAGTTCGGCGGAGCCCGAGGCGATCGCGCCGACCGCGGCCAGCCAATACTTCATGGCTCTCGCCGCGCAGGGCGTAACTACTTTCGCCCCCTCCGGCGACGGCGGAAGCAACCCGGACCTGGCCACTCAATACCTTTCGTATAATCCCAACTCCCCTCTTTCGGCGGAGTACCCTGCTTCTGATCCCTACGTGACCGGCGTGGGCGGGACAGAACAGGTATTTTCAGGAGTGGATCCTGATAACTCGAAATCCACAATCACAGGGGTCAAAGCCGAACTCGCCTGGACCGAGGGAACCAATCCGGAGTGGGTATACGAAGGGACTCCAGAGGGAATCGGGGGCGGCAGCGGCGGCGGCATCAGCCAGGTTTTTGCACGTCCGTCGTGGCAAACGGGCCCCGGCGTGCCAACAGGCACCATGCGTTGTGTCCCGGACGTGGCAGCGGCGGCAGCCGCAAACGGTGGGCTATATACCTACGTGGGAGGAGACGAAGTTGCAGGTGGCACGAGCGAAAGCGCCCCCATCTGGGCCGCACTATGCGCTATCCTGAACCAATCCCTCCAGTTGACGGGACATACCCCAATCGGGCTCCTTGGGCCGAAAATCTACCCGCTCGCAGGAACGGGAGCCATGAACTACGTCACCCAAGGCTACCTATCTTACGAGGGGAAGGCATTCTCAAGCTTCCCCTTAGGCGCGTTAGACACGAACGGAGCCTACAATGTAGGCCCGACCTATGACCTGATCACGGGTATTGGAATCCCCAACGTGGCGCAGATCGCTGCGGCGCTAGAGGCTCCGCCAGCGGGCCTCTCCGTAAATGTCTCGTCTCCGCTCCCTTCCGCGCCCCTCGCAAATGGCTCGGTGCCGATCACACTTACCGCGTCAACCACGGGCAGCCCGACTTCGTACCAATGGTACTTGAACGGCGTCGCGATCGCTGGCGCCACGGGCGCCACGGAGGTGGTCTACCCAACCGCTGGCAACCAAGGCGCCTACTCAGTCGTTGTGACAAATTCCGCCGGTTCGGCCTCGACCACTGCGGGCACGCTGACGGTCACGACAAATGCGTGGATCGTGAACCTTTCGGCCCGCGCTTACGTGAAGACTGGGGCAAACCTATTAATCGCTGGATTCGTCACGACTGGGAATGCGAATAAGTCGCTCCTCATTCGAGGCGACGGCCCGACCTTGGCCGGATTCGGGATTAGCGACTTCCTGCCAGACCCCCAGCTGACGCTCATTGATAGCGCCGGAACTTCGCTTGTCTCCACGGAAGGTTGGGCCGCATCGCTCGATTCATCCTTCAGCCACGTTGGGGCATTCAGCCTCACGCCCGGCTCCCACGATACGGCCCTCCTCGAGTTACTCGCTCCAGGCGCCTACACGGCGCAGGTCATCTCGCAGACCACGAATAACGGTGTAGCGCTCGCTGAAATCTATGACGCCGACAACGGCGCTCCGATGAATCGACTGATCAATATCTCGGCTCGGGCCGCTGTTGGCACAGGGGCCAACATCCTTATCGGCGGTTTCGTCATCGGGGGCAGTACATCCCAAACGGTGATCATCCGAGGCGACGGCCCCGGTCTCGCGGCCTTCGGTGTGCCCGGGACGTTAACAAATCCCGTCCTCACGCTGTTCGATAGCTCGGGGGCCATCATCGCAACGGACACCGGCTGGAATAATGCCCCCGTACCCGGTGGAGCCGCAACAAGCAGTATCACAATACAGCCCCTTACGTCGGCCCTCTCCGCGAAAGTCGGCGCTTTCTCGCTCGCCTCCGGCTCGGCGGATTCGGCCATCGTCGCCACCCTTCCTGCTGGGGCCTACACCGCCCAGGTTGCCGGCGCCAACAACTCGAGCGGCGTCGCTCTTGTGGAAATCTACGAGCTGCGGTGAGCGACGAATTTGAAACTGCCACCCGAAAAGCGCCCTTAAATCCAGTTCCATGAAAACACCGCGCCTTATTCCAGTCCTAATGCTGGGCTTCGCCATTCTTTCGGCAAGCTCGAGCCGCCTCGCGGCCGGGCCTTACGACAACCTCGCAAATGTCAGCGTGACCCAGGCCGGAGGCACGGTTTCCGGCACCTACGCGCTGGACCTTCAAGGATACACCCAAATCAACTTGATCAGCATAACTGTAGGGACCGTGGGCTCCTGCCAGGACAACCCTGTTTCCTGGTCCGGGTCGATGAACGGTTGGGCGGGACAACCGCAAAATGCGTCGTGGGCCGGTATGCTGGGCATTGGGGGCGGCTATACGCTCACCTTCTCAAATCTGACCAGAAACGCGTCAACGGGAGTCTGGAGCGCTGGAACCGTCTACTATTCATGCAATGCCAGTAACGGCTACGTCTATAACGCGTCCTCGGTAACAGATGCCGGCGGATCCCTGTCATACCCGGGAGGCGCCGCCCATGGGAATCAGAGCAACAGTTTCACGTCCACCGGCTCATTTACGCTCGGCACTGCCATAACCTGGTCGATGACGGCAACGAACGGAGCATCGAACTTTCAATATGCATTCCAGATTTCGGGTCTCTCGGGTCCACCAATATCTCAGCCGATTAGTTTCACTTGGCTGGTCACCTCATTCACATACAACGGTTCATCCCAAGGGCCAACACCCACACCCCAACCGGTAAATGGGACTTATTCACTCGGCAGCAATGTAACAGCAATCGCCGCAGGATCCTACTACATCACTGCGGCAGGTACAGGAAGCTACACCGGCACCGGCAACTCGAACTGGGTCATTAATCCCGCTCCGACCTCGTTTTCGATCTCGCCCACGTCGTTCACCTACAATGGCGGTGCGCAGGGCCCGACGATCACGCCGAACCCGGCCGGTGCCACGTATTCGCTCGGAGGCACCCCAAGCGCGACTGCCGCGGGAAGCTACTCCGTGTCGGTAACAGCCAACGGCAATTATACCGGTGCCAGCGGGGCCGTAGGGTATACGATCAACAAGGCAGCCGCGAGTGTGACCCTGAGCAACCTGACCAAGACCTACAATGGCACACCTCAAGGGGCCACGGTTACCACGGGTCCTGGCGGCTTATCCGTGAGTGTCACGTACAACGGCAGCGGTACGGTGCCCACCAACGCAGGTTCCTACGCGGTGGCCGCGACTGTTGCAGATCCAAACTATACCGGATCGGCGACCGGAACCCTCACGATCAACCCAGAGCCCGTTACCTTTTCGATCACTCCAAGCTTCCCGTACAATGGATCATCGCAGAGCCCGACGATCACGCCGAGCGTAGGCGGCGCGACGTATTCGGTGAGCGGCACAACGAGCGCGACCGCGGCCGGCAGCTACTCCGTGACCGCGGCGGCCTACGGCAACTATACCGGGACGACAACAGGCACATGGACAATCAACGCCTCTTCGGCCTCGTTTTCGATCTCACCCACCTCGTTCACCTATAATGGCTCGTCGCAGGGGCCAACGATCACGCCGAGCCCAGCCGGAGTTACTTTCGGGACTGCTGGGACGCCGGCTGCGACCGCGGCCGGAAGCTACACGGTGACGGCGACGGCGAACGGTAGCTATTCCGGGACAAGCGGAGCGACGCCCTGGACAATCTCGAAGGCAACGCCGGCGGGCACACTCACGTGGGCGACGCCCGCTGCGATCACCTACGGAACGGCGCTAAACGCCACACAGCTCGATGCGAGTTCCACACTGCCGGGATCGTTTGTTTACACGCCAGCTGCAGGTGCGGTCCTGAACGCAGGCACACAGACGCTTTCTGTGACGTTCACTCCAACCGATACGACGGATTACACGTCGGCAACCGCGACGGTGAGCCTGGTCGTGAACCCGGAGCCTGTGACCTTCACCGTTGCACCGGTCTCGTTCCCGTACAACGGATCCTCGCAGGGCCCGACAATAACGCCTAGCCCGGCCGGCGCGACCTTCGGGACAACGGGTGCAACCTCGGCGATCTCCGTTGGGAGCTATTCCCTAACCGCGAGTGCGACGGGGAATTATGCCGGAACGTCGGGCGCGCAAGGATGGGCGATTACTAAGGCAAACCCGGTAATCACCTGGGCGACGCCGGCCGCGATCACCTACGGTACGGCTTTGGGCGCAACGCAGCTAAATGCGACGGCGACAGTGCCCGGCACGTTTGTTTACTCGCCGGCCGCGGGCGCGGTGCTGAGTGCGGGCACACAGACACTCTCAGTGACGTTCACGCCCACCGATGGGACCGATTACAACACAGCAACGCAGAACGTAAGCCTCACGGTGAACCCCGCTCCGCAGACGGTGGCGGTAACGCCGGCAAGTCAGACGGTTCCACTCGGTCAGCTGGCGAATTTCACGGCCTCCGGATCGAACACGGGGTACACCTGGACCGGGGCGACGGGGACCGGCGCGAGTGCAACGCAGACCTGGGGGGCGGTGGGTACCTACACCGTGACCGTCCAGGCGCCGGCGAGCGGCAACTATGCCGCCTCGAACATGGCGACGGCGACCGTGACGGTGACCCTCAAGCAACAAACCGTTACGATCACCCCAAGTGCACCGACGCTGACGGCCGGTCAATCGGTGACATTGACTGCTTCCGGTGGTCAGAACGGTTACACCTGGGGCGGTGTAATTTCAGGTTCGGGGCCCACGCAGAGCCCGAGTTTCCCGAACGTGGGAACGTACACCGTGACCGCGTTCTCAGCGGCGGGGAATAATTACGCGCAAAGCAATACTGCGTCAGCGGTAGTGACCGTAAATGCGGCGGGGCAGACCGTTTCGATCACGCCAACGAACCCGAGCGTCCAGGCGGGCCAATCGTTGACCTTTACAGCGAGCGGCGGATTCACGCCGTATGTTTGGGGCGGGCAGGCGACCGGGACTGGACCCATTCAAACGCCGATCTTCGGGTCCGTTGGCACGTACCCGGTGACCGTGTACGCACAAGCGCAGGGCAACTATGCGCAGAGCAACACCGCTACGGCGCTTGTGACCGCGACGACGATTCCGCAGACAATCACGGTAACGCCCTCGCAGGCCACCATCTACGTCAACGCCTCAGTGACGCTCACGGCGGCAGGGGGGAACACGTCTTACAACTGGGGTGGCGCTGCGTCGGGCGCCGGCACCACGCAAAAGCTTAGCTGGGCAACCCCTGGAACGTACACGGTGACGGTCCAGGCGCCTGCCTCGGGGAACTATGCTGCGTCAAACACGGCGACAGCGACGATCTC
>Ga0302270_10004866_pt1 | contig 12360 bp, 12 predicted proteins | sample III_Bog_E2_3_FD_198773 | JGI IMG/M metagenome (GOLD analysis project Ga0302270, IMG submission 198773) | Peat permafrost microbial communities from Stordalen Mire near Abisko, Sweden - III_Bog_E2_3 | ecosystem: Environmental > Terrestrial > Soil > Wetlands > Peat | place: Sweden: Abisko...
CGCCACAGCTGGCGTGAGGTCGATCCGAGCGACGACCTCCGCACCCAGGCGGAGCGGCTGATTGAGAAGTTTCCTCTTCGCGCCGCCGACTCGCTCCAGCTTGCGGCAGCCTTGACCTGGCGGCTGGGGCGGCCTCACGGCAAGGCCTTTATCTCTGGCGACGCGCAACTGCTGGAGGCAGCTCGCGAACTCGGTTTCAAGCCCATTCAGGCATAGAAATGCTCCGCCCACGCGGAATGCGCGAGGCGGAGCGTGTCTCTTTGCGATCAGCCAGCTTACTCTGCGGCGGCTTCGGCAACCGGTGCTTCGGGAGCTGCTTCGGCAACAGCTTCGTCGCTGGCCTCGGCGGCAACCGTCACCTTGACCTGAGCGGTCACATCGCGGTGCAGCTTGATGCTTACGCTGACCTCGCCCACCGTCTTGATCGGCTCAGGGAGCACGATCTTGCGGCGGTCGATCTCAAAGCCCTTGGCAGCCAGCTCAGCCGCAACATCCGCCGAGGTAACCGAGCCAAACAGATGGCCTTCGGCGCCCGACTTGCGGGTAAAGCTCAGCACCACGGGAGCCAGCTTGACCACCAGCTCTTCGGCCTGGGTCTTCTCGGTCGCCGAGCGGCGGGCCGCAGAAGACTTCATCTGCTCGATGACAGCCTTGTTGGCCGCCGTCGCCTGCATTGCCTTCTTCGTAGGCAGCAGGAAGTTGCGGGCGTAGCCATCGGCCACTTTCACCACTTCGCCGCGGTGGCCCAAATGTTCTACATCTTCCTTCAGAATGACTTCCATCAGAAATTCTCCAGTGTTTCTTCGGCAGCGGCTTAAGCGCCAGGCACCTGGGATGCTCTTCCCTTTAGTGGAAGAACCTCGCCGGGGCTGGCAAGCCGCGCGCAATGCTTGAAAATAAGTGCTAAGTTGCTAGGTTGCTAGGTGGCCAGGTGCAGCACACATGCCACTTAGTCACTTAGAAACCTAGCCACTTAGAAACCTGGCCACTTAGCCACCTATTAGTGGCGGGTGGCGAAGGGCAGCAGAGCGATGTTACGGGCCTGCTTGATGGCGCGGGTCAAACGGCGCTGGTGCGTGGTGCAAACGCCGGTCAGACGACGGGGCACAATCTTGCCACGCTCGGCTACAAAGCCCTGCAGAAGGCGCACATCGCGATAAGGAATGGCGTCGATCTTCTCGGTGCAGAACTTGCAGACCTTCTTGCGGCGGAAGAACTTGCCACGTCCGCCGGGGCCACCGGGACGGCCGCCGGAACCACCGGGGCGCGGGCCACGGGGGGCCGATGCCGCAGGAGCTGCTGCAACCGGCTCGCTGGCCGTTGCCTGGGGTGCTGCGCTTGCGCCGGTCTCCGGCGTCTTGCCTTGAGTCTCTTCAGACATACTGTTTCCTCTTCATTCTCATCGCCACCGGCGGGCAAGCCTGCGTGGCATTGGATCGGGCCCGGCCGGCAACTGTCCGGCCACGGCATTGAACTCAACTACGCCGTGGGCGCTGCCTCGGCCGGCTCCGCAACAGGAGCTTCCACAACGGGAGCTTCTGCAACAGGAGCTTCCACAACGGGAGCTTCTGCAACAGGAGCTTCCACAACGGGAGCAGCCACAACTGGAGCCGCAACAACCGGCGCCGCTGCAACATGAGACGGCGCTGAAACGGCAGGCTCCACCTTGCGCTTGGTGCCGCGCAGAGACCTCACCTTGGCCAGACGCTTCTCTTCCTCGTCAATGCGCACGGTGATGAACTTGATGATCTGCTCGGTAACGCGCAGACGACGCTCGAGCTCAAGCACCACGGGGCCAGAGGCCTCGATGGTCAGCAGCACGTAGAAACCGTCGTTGAACTTGCGCACCGTATAGGCAAGCTTGCGGCGGCCCATCTTTTCAGCCGTCTTCACCGCACCGCCGCCGGTGGTGATGGTGGTCGTAAAGCCGGCGATCAGCTTGTCGATTTCCTCTTCGACCGCATCCGGCCGAACGATGAACATTACCTCATACACACGCGACATCAGCATTCCTTTTCCGCCAGAGCCTCGCCGGCCCTGGCCTTTGCCGCTCCCCTGAGCGGCCACTTCCGATTCGCAGCCCAACTGGGATTTTGAAGGCTCCAGCCTTGCCATCCCCGCTTGCTGCTTTGCTAACCTGCCGGCGGCGGTTCACTCCGCCGGTTAAATTCGTTCATCGCGGCCGCTGGGCCAAGTTCCAGAATCCTTCGAGTAGCCGTTGCCACCCGGTCCAGCACCTCGTCCAGCACCGTAAGCTCTGCCTTGCGCAACGGCGAGAGCAGGTAATCCTTGCCCAGCTTTCTACCACCAGCCGCTTTGGCCTCTGGCGGCAGCTCGGCTCCAACGCCGATCCGCAACCGCATCCACTCCTGGCTGGCCAGGGAACCGATGATGCTGCGGGCTCCGTTGTGCCCGGCAGCCGATCCCCGTTCCCTGATCTTGAAGTTGCCCAGCACCAGATCCAGCTCGTCGTAGATGACCAGCAGATCGCGTACCGGATCGGCTTCAAACTCCCGAACCAGAGCCGACACCGAAGCGCCGCTCAGGTTCATGAAGGTCTCCGGCTTGGCCAGGATCACCTCGCGCCCAGCCATGCGGCAGGTTGCGGTAGCGGCCCGGCAGCGCCGGTTCTGGACCACAACCCCTTCCTGCTGGGCGATGCGGTCGATGGCCATGAACCCCGCGTTGTGCGGGGTCCACTGATATTCAGGACCCGGATTGCCGAGCCCCACCACCAGGAAGGGGCCGCGGCGCTCTCCGGATTGATTCGCTTCTGCCAAAGCCTACTTCTTTGCCTCGGGCTTCTTGGCCGCGGCTGCATCCTCGGGCTTGCCCTTCTTGGCAACCTCAGGCTCGGCTGTGGTGGCCGCCACATCTGCGGTCTCGGCTGTCGCTGCTTCTTCACGAATGGACACAATGTGCGCAATCGTTGCATCTGCTGCGTTCAGGAAGGTGATCTTGTCCGAATGCGGCAGATCGGCAACACGCAGTGAAGAGTGCATCTTCATGGCGCTCACATCCACATCGATGTGGCTGGGGATGTCGGCCGGAAGGCACTCGACATTGACCTCGCGCAACACCTGGTCCAGAATGCCGCCCTCGGCCTTGACGCCCACCGGGATGCCCACCAGCTTGACGCGAACGCTGACCTGCAGCTTCTTGTCCAGAGCGATGCGCTTCATGTCGATGTGGATCAGGAGATCCTTCAGCGGCTCGCGCTGCCAATCGACGATCATGGCCTTGGCCGATACCGTGCCGTTAATCTCCACGTCAAAGATCGTGTTGTGACCCGTCTCGGAAAAAAGAATCCGGGAGATCTGCTTGGGGTCCACTTCAAGGGCCACCGGATCGGCGCCCGGTCCATAGATGACCGCAGGAATCTTGCCGGCTACGCGCACGCGGCGAGCAGCATTCTTATTAAACTTGCCCTCACGGGCTTTGGCTACGACAACTTCAGGCATTACTCTCTCTTTTCTGGAATCGGGCACGGACTTGGCCGCTCCCTTTGTTGTGCCAGAGGCCAGGGATCAGGGATCAGCGATCAGCGAACAAACCCTTCGCTGCTTCTGACTGCCTTTCACCTTCCGCCGGCAAATCGTTATTGTTGCGGATCAGCGATCAGTCAAACCTGATCCCTGACCCCTGAAACCTGACCCCGGCTTCTAGCTGAACAGCGTGCTGACGCTGGTTTCCATGTGGATGCTCTCAATGGCCGCGCCCAGCAGGCCCGCGATCGACAGCACCTTGATCTTTTCCAGCTTTTGCGCCGCTTCGCGCAGAGGAATCGTATCGGTCACGATCACCTCCTGAAGCCGCGAGTTGGCGATTCTTTCGACTGCCGGGCCGGAAAGCACGGCGTGGCTGGCGCAGGCATGTACCGCCAGCGCGCCGTTCTCATAGAGCGCATCCACCGTCTTCACCAGTGTTCCGGCGGTGTCAATAATGTCGTCGATGATGAGGCAGGTGTGGCCGCGCACGTCACCGATCACATGCATCACTTCAGTCACGTTCATGTCCGTGCGGCGCTTGTCCACAATGGCCAGCGGCGCGCCGATCTTCTGCGCAAAGAAGCGTGCCCGCTCCACGCCGCCCGCATCCGGCGAAACCACGGTCAGGTTGGGCAGGTTGCGCTCGCGGAAGTAGCTGACCAGTACCGGCGAAGCAAACAGATGGTCAACCGGGATATTGAAGAAGCCCTGAATCTGGGCCGCGTGCAGATCCACAAACAGTGCGCGGTCTGCGCCGGCCGTGGTCAGCAGGTCAGCCACCAACTTGGCGCTGATGGCCACGCGGGGACGATCCTTGCGATCCTGACGGGCATAGCCGTAATAGGGAACCACCACCGTGATGCGGGCTGCCGAGGCGCGCTTGAGCGCGTCGATCATGATGAGCAGCTCGACCAGGTGCTGGTCAACCGGATAGCAAGTTGGCTGGACGATGAACACATCCACGCCGCGGACGTTCTCAAGCAACTGAAAATACACTTCGCCGTCGGCAAAGCGCTGAATTCTGACCTCGCCCACCGGTACGCCGATGTGGGTGCCGATCTTCTCTGCCAGGGCACGGTTGGCTGTGCCGCTGAAAAGCTTGAAGCGCTTGTCTTCGCTCAGATTCCGCGTGCGCTTGCGCTCCGGTGCGGCCTTGGCTTTTGGGTCCAGAGCTGCGGCTGGCGCGGCTGCGGCCACCACAGGCGGATTGCCTGCTGGGTCGCGCTGCACTGCGGTTGCATTCTCCGGTTTGGTTGCTTCAGCTGACACCGTCGTCGTTCCTGCTTCCATCTTCCGATTCCCTCCAAGCTGGTTGGCTTTGGCTGTGTTCGGCTTTGCCTCATTAAAGTGGCTGGGCGACCAGGATTCGAACCTGGACAAGTGCCTCCAAAGGGCACTGTCCTACCATTAGACGATCGCCCAACATCGCAGCCGAAGGCGAGTCTCGCTCGCCCACGACACGAATGTCAATTCCCTTCAAGCGTCAGCATGTCGCGCCAGTACTCGGCGCGGGGCAGAGTGCGCGTCAAAAGGCTCGCGACTCCTGCCGCCTGCAAACGTGCGCAGGCCGCTTCCGCATCTTCCCGGGTCAGGTATAACCCGAAAAGCGCCGAACCGGACCCCGACAGCGAGGCATGAAGGGCTGCCCCCGGCGTACCGGTGGCCGCAAGTTGTCGCTTGATTTCTGCAAGGGAGGGCTGCTGGCGGAACACGACGCGTTCAAAGTCGTTCTCAATCCAGCTACTGATCCCGGTGCGGACAAGCGCGGACCCTGCGGACCCGGCCAGGTCCCCGCCAACGGAAGGGACACCGGAGGAGCCTGCCTCTACTCCGCCCTCCAGGATCGCTCCCGCAAAGGCGCCAGCGTAGGCGCGGCTCAACTCAGTTAGTTTACCGGCGCTTGCCTCCTGGGTCAAACCTTCTTCCAGGCAAAGCGCATCCCAGTCCCGAAATGCCTGCGCAGTAGAAACGCCAACCGCTGGCGTAGCCACCACACACCACACCGGCTCAAAGTCTGGCAGCGGGTAGACCTCCTGCCCCCGGTCAACCCCCAGAATGGCCCCACCGATCAGAAACAAAGGCACATCCGAGCCAACCCGCGCGGCAATCTCCAGCCGTTTTGCCAGCCACCAGCGGCGGTCAAGAGCCGTTCCCGCGAGATTCGCTCGTACGAGAGTCGTTGCCCCTACGGTCATTCCCGCAGGGCTCTGTTCCTCTGCCGGCCCTTCAGATGCTGCCTGGGCGCCCCATCCTCGCGGCGTATTTGTTTTTGCCGCTAGGGTGGGATCGCACGAACTCTCGCCAGCTTGCTGACTCGCCGACTCGCTGACTCGCTCACTCACTGACCGGGTGCCCCTGGTCCCTCGCACTTGGGGACCTGGGAAGCTGCGCAACTCAACCTCCAACCCCACCAGCGCCGCCACCGCGTTGGCCGACCCTGCACCGAGCCCGCCCTGCACCGGCAACCGCTTCTCAATATGAATCTCGACCTCAGCCGTCACACCCAACTCAGCCAGCGCCAGTTCCACCATCTTCCAGGCCGTGTTGCGTCCGTCAGTGGGCACCCGCTGATCGTTCGAGGTGAGCCGGATCGCCGTCGCCTGCGCCGGCCGCGCCGACACCGTCACCGTGTCGTGAACCTCAAGCGTCTGGTAGACAGTCGAAAGTGCGTGAAACCCATCCGGGCGCGGAGCCCCGATGGCCAGGCCGAGGTTGATCTTGGCGTGTGAACGAACATGAGTCGGCATACCGTTTCATTGTAGTGCGGAGCGAAACTCCGGTCTGCTAACGTGAGTTCAGTTCACCCGCCATCATGCCCAACTCCGATTCCTCCCAATCCGTTCCTTTCGCCTGGCGTCTGCGCGACTCCATCGCCGCCGCGACTCTGCTGTTAGCCACCGCCGCAGTCGTCCTGTGGCAGAACGCCCACGTTGCCGTCCTGTGGGACCTGAGCTACGTGCTGGACACAGCCACCCGCATCGCCCAAGGCCAGCTGCCCTATCGCGACTTCCCGCTGGCCCACGCGCCACTCACCTTCCTTATCCAGGCCGCGCTCATCCGGCTCACGGGCCGCGTCTTCTTCCATCACGCACTGTATGCGGCCATCGCCGGAGGGCTGGGCTCTGTGCTCGGCTGGCGCATTGTGCTTGGCGTCCTGCGTGGCCGCTTTGCAGCCCAGCCTGCCTCGGCAAATCAGCCCGGGCACCCCACCCTCGGCGCGTCTTTGTTTTTGCGCCTAGGGTGGAGTAGCAAAGAGCTTGACCCAGATTCATCGATCTGGTGGCTTTCGCTCGTCCTCTCCGCGCCGCTTGCCGTACTCGGAATCTACTGCGTCTTCCCGTTCCCTTCCTACGACTGCGACGCCATTCTCGCCGTGCTGCTGGGCGTCTTTCTGCTGGCCCGGCTCGACCGGCCTAACTGGCTTGGCCGGATCGAAGCAGGTGGTATTCTGCCGGGCGTGGCTGCCGGAGCCGCTCTCTGCTTGCCGCTCTTTTTCAAGCAGAACATCGGCTTGCCATTTCTGCTGACGGTGGTGGCTCTGGTTGTCCTGCTTCTATTGATCCGGCCCTCAAATAGAAGCACCGTGCCCCATCCATTGCGCAGGTTTTATCGCGAAATGGGTGGGAAGCCTACACACTATTCAAGGGCGGGATCAACAGTAGTCAGACGCCTGCACCCCACCGCATCCGCAGCTCCGAGCACGCGCACACTGTTTTCGATTCTGTCCGGCGCAGCAGCCACACTCGGACTGGCCGCGCTGGCGTTGCAATTCACCGTTGGCCTCGGCAATTACTGGCACTGGACCATCGGCTTTGCCGCCCAGCGCCGAATGCCGGCTCTGGCGGCGATGGCCGGCGTCTACCAGAATCCATTTCTCTACTGGTCGCTGCCTGTGGTCGTCGCCGGTTTGCTGCCGCTGCGCGGCCCGCTGGCGCGGCAACGCTGGGCACAAACCCTACCGACACATATCGCTGCCTTTTCGCTCCTTGCTGCGCCGTTCATCTACACCCTGGCTACGCTCCTCATCTACGACGACGCCGACGAACGCGGCGACAGCCTGCTGGCGCTGTGGCCGCTGCTGCTGGTGCTGGCTGCGGCTCTTGTTCTGGCCCGCCTCGTAGCGCTCTTTCGTGGCGGGCGGCCAAGCCTGAATGCGCTTTTGCCCATCGCCGCACTGGCCGCCATCCACGGCGCGCTGATGAGCCAGCAGCTCTGGGGTTCCACCTATGCGCTTTGGCCCTTGTTCCTCTATCTGCTGGCCGAGCTGCTGCCGAGCCTGACTCCGGACACCAGCGAGCCGCCAAACTCCCCGCTGCCGCGCTGGTTCATCCCGGCGCTGGCCTTCGTGGCCAGCCTCACGCTGCTGGTCTGCGGCGGCTTCTACACCGCCAGCGAAGAGCGCCTCAACTACGCCGATCTGCCGGACGGTCCAGCAGCCACCTCCACGCTGCCCGCTCTGGCCGGGCTCTCCACACCGGGGCCGTACCTGTCTGACCTGGACGAGCTGGTGAACTTTACCCAGATGGCGATTCCCTCCGCCGACACCGTGCTGCTGCTACCCGGCGAAGACCCCTTCTACTTCGCCACCGGCCGCACGCCGCGCTTCCCGGTTCTGCTCTTCGACCCGGCCACGGACCCCTACACCTCACAACAACTTGTTGACGAGGCCCGCAAGCGGCAGGTGCACTGGCTGGTGGTGAAGCGCACCCTACAGATCAAGCAAGACCCCACGCCCGATGGCGCGGCCACGCTCAGGCTGTTCCAGCGCGAATATTTTCCGGTAGCGCGGCTCCACGGCTATGACGTGTACCACTACGCCGGAATGCACCCTGGCGCTGGGATACACGGCGCGGATATGCACGGAGGCGGAGCAATACCGATGGGAATGCACCCATGAGCATTGCACCTTCCACCCCGCAGCAGCTTGCCCAGCAAGCCTCCGGCCTGAACACCATCGCCCGCTGGCTGGCGCTTGACGACTTTGCCAACGAGCCCGCGGTGCCTATTGATCCGACCCAAGAGAAGTGCATTGGTCTCCCGCCTTCGCGCCAGAAAGAAGGCGCAAAGACGGGGCACGGAGTATCAATGCTTTGGGGACGGTTCAGTAACGCAGCGCTTGAAAGCCTCGACGCCATCGTCCTGCTCGGCAACCAGGTGATCGCCACGCTCGATGCCGCCTGCCAACTGGCCCAACGTGCACCACAGGCCCGGCTGGTGCTCTCTGGCGGTGTGGGCCATGCCACGCAGCTGCTCTACGAGAACTTTGCCGCCTCATCCCATGCGCCCGCCATTGCCGCTTCCGGACTCAGCGCCACCAACGCCGAAGCCACGCTCTACGCCGCCGTCGCACAAAAGGCCTACGGCCTGACAGCCGGGCGGCTCATCGTCGAAGACCGCTCCACCAACGGCGGCGAGAACGCGCGCTTTTCCATCCGCGCGCTGGCCGAAGCCGGAGCGCCACAAGCAACCGTACTGCTGATACAGGACCCCACCATGCAGCGGCGCAGCGTACTCACCTGGCAGCGCGAAGCCGAGCTTGCCACTATCGAAACGCGCATCCTCAGCCACGCCGTCTTTGTACCGCATGTGGAGTCAGCCGAAGCAGGCCTGCAAATCGCTGCAAGCCAAAGCCGGGGTGCGTGGACCCTCGAACGGTTGGTTGGATTGCTGCTGGGCGAGGTGGAGCGGCTCCGCGACGACGAACGCGGCTACGGTCCGCGCGGCAAAAACTTCATCCCCCACGTGGACGTACCCGAGGCCGTCCTAGCGGCGTACGCCCAGCTGATCTCCGGACCTCTGGCTGCGCGGGCTGCCCGTTAGGCTTTTCGCTGGACTCTTTAGAGCATATCGACCATAATGGTCATAACGACTAGAATGATCAATTGCAAAGCAGGGTTCGCATGGTTAACGAGGTCAACGCCGTCCACTTCCGCCAGAATCTAGGCGAGATGCTCAACCAGGTGCAGTACCGCAACGACAGCATCGTCATCAGCAAAGACGGCAAGCCTGTGGCCGCGCTGGTGGACGCGGCTCTGTTTGCCCGCATCCGCCACATGCGCGAACGCTTTGACGAGTTGAGCGCCCGCGTAGCCGCCGCCTACACCGATGTGCCCACCGAGCAGGGGCTGGCCGAGATCGATGCCGCTTTCGCACAGGAACGCCACGACTGATGCCCGGCCTGCGCGTCGTCCTCGACACCAACGTTCTTGTCTCCGGTCTCGCCTACCCCGCCAGCATTCCGGGCCGCATTCTGGCCGCGTGGAAGCAGGGCGCGCTGGAAGTGGTTCTCTCCCGTTACATTCTTGATGAGATGGTGCGCGTGCTACCGCGCCTGGCGCGCATTCAATTAAGCGCAGCCGAGATTCGCGATCTGGCTGACAACTTCATGTTTCTGGCTGAGATGGTGCAACCGGCCGACGCCAGCGACCCCGAGCTGCGTGACCCGGCCGACCGCGCCATTCTGGGCACATTGCTGGCCGCAGGCGCGGTCTGCCTGGTTACCGGGGACAAGGATCTGCTCGCCCTCGCCGGACGCTATCCCATCCTTACCCCGGCGGAGTTTTGGCAGCGGTACAGCTAGCCCTTCGCCTTTCCCGACCGCTTCAAATCTTCCCAGTCCTTTTCCGTCTGGTCGGCGTAGAGGCTGCCGAACTTGGCGATCGCCTCAGCAAAACCGTCGCCAGTGCCCAGATAACCGGCCAGCACCACAGGGTCGCCGGAGCGGGCATGGCCGCGCGCCAGCAGTTCGCCGCAGACCTCGGCGTAGGCCTGCAGCCCGGCGCCTGCCAGGTCTGCTATCTCGATGGAACCCTTGTGGTCATTGAGCTGGCGCACCAGATAGTGTCGACCGCCCGTCTCCGTCCAGCCGAGGAATGGGTCTGACTGCATCTGCATGGCACGCTGGCCTTCCACAGCACGCTGGCCGTTGTGTGCAGGCGGGTGCGCGTCGGCCAGCCATGGCGCCCAGACCGAAGCACTCTCCTCCTTTACCTGCAGAAACAGTGGGTCAGCAACGCCGTTGCCCTCGAAGTAGACGCAGTAGTCGCGCAAACCTACAGAGCCGGTGCCCACCACTTTGAAGGCCACATCCACTGGGCGATAGAAACTGAGCAGATGCTGCCGCTGCGGTTCCAGCCGCGCCTTCCACGGCTCCAGCGCCGCCAGCACCGCGGACGCCTGCGCGCCGGTGACGCGCTTCAGGGTGGGCGGAATCTCGCGGAACCTGCGCGGGTCGGCGAACTGCGCTTTTCCTTTGACGGCCGCAGCGGCTGCGGTGACTGGCTCGGTCAACTGCTCCAGCGTGTGTTGCGGCGTTCCCCGCTCAGCCTTCTTGAGCGCCACTTGCACCGGCTCGGCGCTCTCCAGCCGGTGCACCTGGAAGCGTGACACCTCAAGCGCGGGCATCTTGGCCAGCGCACGCATCTGCGCCGCGTAGCGGGTGACGCAAACCTCTGCCGCGTGACGCGCAGAAGCCTCCTTGTGCCCAGACTCTCGCCCAGACACCACCAGCGAGGCGACCAGACGCTTCAGGTCCCACTCAAACGGCCCGCGGATGCTCTCGTCGAAGTCGTTGATGTCGAAGACGAGCCGTCCGTCAGGTGCGGCATAGGCGCCCAGATTGCGCACATGGGCGTCGCCGCAGAGCTGCGCCACGAGTCCGGTGGCAGGCAGCACCGCCAGATCGGCGGCCATCACCGCTGCGGCTCCGCGAAAATAGGCGAAGGGCGACTCGGCCATCAGACGGTATTTAAGCCGCACCAGTGCTGGCACGCGGCCCTTCGACGCGCGCTCCAGTAACTCCAGCGCCGTAGCCGGACGTACCTTGGGTTTCAGTTCGCCGTGGTGCTGCCGGCCCACCTGCTTGCGCCGCGCCTGGCCCAGCGCACGCCGTTCCTTCACCGTTGCATAGTGCATGGCCGGAAGATACACCCGCTCGGCCCGCAGTGCAATCCGGCAATAGCTGCAATCAGGCAGACCTGCTGCGTTACACTTTTCGCTATATACAGCGATCAAGCCATCGGTCGTCCTGTTGCTGTATTTTGTTGACCCATTTGCTGACCGCTTCGGTCAAAGGTTTCGGCCTTCGCCTTGCGATGCAACCAGAACCAGCCCCCCGTCACCCTCCCGGAGGAATTCTCTTGCGATTTGCCCCCGTTGCTTTGTCGTTTGCCCTGGCAGCCTCTGTGCTTCCACTGGCCGCGCAGTTCGCATCCCAGCCGCTCACGGTCGAGGCCATCTACGGCCACGGTCCGCTCATTGGCCACCCGCCTTCAGAGCTCACCTGGTCGCCGGACGGTAAGCACCTCACCTACCTCGAAGACGACGCACTGATGGAGATTGCGCTATCCACCGGCAAGCCGCAGGTGCTGGTGAGCCGCGACAACCTCGCCTCGCTGGCCGGCGGCAGCGACACTGAAAAGGACCGCGACCATCGCGAGCGCTACAAGATGGCCAGCTACCAGTGGGAGCCCGGCTCGAACCGCCTGCTGTTTGACGCCGATGGCAAGCTCTGGCTCTACGACCTCAGCCAGCAAACCGGCGTGCAGGTGGGTTCAACCGGAGCGGCTTCCGGCGACGATCCCAAGTTTTCGCCCGACGGCAAAACCGTCTCCTTCATCCGCAACCACGGGCTCTCGGTTCTGCATCTGGACCAGCCCGGCACGGCAGCCGTGGACGTGGCTCCCGTGCCCAACGCCACCACCCTGAACGGCGAGGTGGACTGGATCTACTCCGAAGAGCTCGACGTACGTAGCAACTACTTCTGGGCGCCTGACTCGCACGCACTGGCCTTTCTTGAGATGAACGAGGCGGCCGTGCCGGTTTATCCCATCGAAGACTGGATTCCAACCCACGCCACCATCGACAACCAGCG